>Ga0157369_10010702_pt1 | contig 10438 bp, 8 predicted proteins | sample C25metaG_FD_113461 | JGI IMG/M metagenome (GOLD analysis project Ga0157369, IMG submission 113461) | Corn rhizosphere microbial communities from Kellogg Biological Station, Michigan, USA - C2-5 metaG | ecosystem: Host-associated > Plants > Roots > Rhizosphere > Soil | place: USA: Michigan...
TCATCGACGGCGGCACGAGCGATCCGACCTATGTTCCGGCCGCGGAAGACAGCGGCGTCGCCATCGTCACGCCGCCGGCGACCGGCAACAACTTCAACGTCACCACACGCAGTTCCATCATTTCCATTGCGCCAGTCATCGGGCAGGGCACGTTGAAGCCGGGCGATACGGTCACCTTCAACTTCAGCGGTCATGACACCACGCACGGATTCCGTCTCGTCGACCCCGATGGCAGCGTCGTTCTCGACGTCACCGTCCCTCCTGACGCCGCTGTTTTCTCGAGAACGGTTACGTTGAGCGCCGAGGGTACCTACCAGTACTTTTGCACGATCACAACGTGCAGCACGGGGCACAACAATATGCAGGGAAGTTTTCCGGTCGGGAACCCGTCGTCGGATCCGCCGCCGCGCTATTGATCGGCGCTCAAAAACGGCGAGCGATGCCGAGGACGAGGCCCGCGTCGGCGCTGTTCTGATATGTGATCAGGTTCTCGACGATCCCGCCGTACGCGGTCAGTCCGGGGCCGAACGCATGTTGTAGTCCCGCGGTCATCTGATACGAACGGCGCGTCAACTCCGGCGCGCCGATTCCGCGGAACGGGCTCTGCGAAATCGTCAGTTGCACGGTGGCCGACGTATGCGCGGTCAGCAGCCGCGAGACGCCGACGGAATCGGTGATCACGATCTGCGACTCGAGGTCCATCGGCGTGTTGTGTCCGAGGAAGAGCAGACCGGCGGAGGCGTTGATGCGCGTCGCGCCGAAGTCGCGCGTGGCCAGGAGTTGCAGGCCGCCGTCGATCGAGCCCGATCCATCGAGCGTCCGCGCGTTGCCGGTCGGCAGTTCGATCGCAGCCTGCGCGGAGATCGAGAGGTTCGGATCCTCGAACGCGGTCAGTTCGTACTTTGCAGACATGGCCACGTCGCCGAGGTGGCTGTGCGCGGGACTCTCGCGCAGATAGGTGTTGTCGTCGGTGCGGATGAAGACCGTCTCGTGATTCCGCTGCACCGCCACGCGCTGGTTGTCGCCGAGGTTGAGCGCCGCGTGGAAGTGCTCGATGAAGCCGTCCGACGAACCGCCGCCGATATACGCGAACGGGATTGAGATGCCCACTTCGAGGTTGCGTCCGAAGCCGCGATGCGCGGTGATCGTGGTGCGATGCGTCTCGCCGTCGGCGAGAAAAATGGTCGTGCCGGGATCCATGCGGATGATGCCTAGGGTCTGGTCGCCGCTGCGGCGTTCGTTATCGCCATCGAGGTTGTGGCTGATCCAGCGCGACTTCGCGAACGTATTGGAGTCGGCGGTATGGACGTCGACGAGCCATGCGTCGTCGTCGAGCGCCCGCGCACTCTCCGGCTCGAAAAAAAAGAAGCCGTTGTTGAGCAGGTACTGATCGCGAGCGGGAAGAGGGGCGAGCAGCGCATCGCGTTCCTGCGCCAGTGCGGGAAGTGCGATCAAGAGCGCTGCGATCAAGCACCTGATCATGGGGATGTCCGAAAGTAAAACGATGCTGCCGGAGATGCGGATTTGTCCAGAGGTTTCTTTGTTGTGTGCCAGACTGAACGCATGCTTCGCGTCAGCCGAGGATTCATCGCCGCGATCGGCGGGATCGCGATGACGCTGCTGGCGTGGTTCGGATCGTGGGCATGGCCCGGATGGCCCGCCAGTTTCGCCATCGACCTCCTCGGCTTCGCCGATTTCGCCGACTTTCCGCGGTACGCAAAGTCCGCCGTCGTCGTCCTGCTCATCATCATTAATGTAGGGACGTGGGCCGCCGTCATTCGCGCGGCCATGATGCTGATCCGCAAATCCAGTTCCCCGACCCCTCCGTAATTCGCCCGGAGGAACGAACATGGCCACAGTGATGCTGATGCATTGGCCCGAGGTGACGAAGGAAAAGTACGAGCAGGTGCGCAAGTCCGTGAATTGGGAAGGCGAGCCGCCCGCCGGCGCGAAGTTCCACACCGCCTGGCTCAGCAGCGATGGATTTCACGTCCTCGACCTCTGGGACTCGAAGGAGCAGTTCGAAGCCTTCGTGCAAAACCGCCTCTCCGCCGGCGTCGCCGCCGCCGGAATCAGCGGTCAGCCGAAAGTGGAGTTCGCCGACAGCCTCTCGATCTTTGCTCCGGGGGTGTAGTCGTTACGCCGCCGGCAGGCGGATCTCGAACGTCGCGCCGCCGGCGGCGTTGTTCGAGGGCGTGATCGAGCCGCCGTAGCCGTCGACAATGGCTTTGACGATGGCCAGTCCGAGGCCGGTGTGGGAGGCGCGCGGGCGGGTGGCTTCGGGGCGATGGGTGAAGAAGCGGTCGAAGACGCGGGGGAGATCCGCATCCGCGATTCCGCTGCCCTGATCGGCGATCGTCGTCACGATCGTGGACGCATCACATGTCAGCGTGATCGTGACGACGCCGCCGGGCGGGGAGAAGCTGATCGCGTTTTCGAGTACGTTCACGAACACCTGGATGAGGCGATCTTCGGACGCGTTCACCTCGCACGGATCGGGCGGCGAGTTCAGAGTAATCGCAACGTTGCCGCGCAGACGGAATCCGTCGACGATCCTTTCCAGCAATCCGCGCACATCGACTCTCGTCCGCACCTCGGTCGTCAACTGCGCGTCGATCATCGTGATCTCGCGGACGCCGGCCAGCAGCGATTCCATCCGCGCGATTTCCAACTCGACCATGCGCAAGAATCGTTTGCGCTGTTCCTGCTCATCGACCTCGGCCAGCATCTCCGTCGCTGTGCGGATCGACGCCAGCGGATTCTTGAACTCGTGCGAGACGTCGGCGGCGAACGACTCGATGAATCGCACATGCTCGTCAAGGCGGCGCGTCAATCGCTCCAGCGCGCGCGAGAGGTCGCCGATCTCGTCATGCTTGCGCGAGCCGCGAAAGCGTCCACGCAATCGTCCGCGGCGATCGAGGATCGCGCCCGCTTCGAGCCGCAGTTGGCGCACCGGACGCACGATCGTCGTCGCCACGAGCCAGCTCAGAATGATCGCCACGATCACTGAGATGATGAAGATGCGCAGGATGCCGAGGCGGACGGTGTAGAGATCCTGCAGGATGCGAAACGTGCTCTGCGACGCCAGTGCCGCGCCGATGACGTCGTCGCCGACGCGGATCGGCTCCGCGACGTACACCGTGACCGAGCGGCGATCGGGCGAGATGCGCTCGACCGCGCCCGAATCGCCTTGCAAGGCGCTCCGAACTTCCGCGCCGAGGAGGCGTTCCGATCGCTCGTAGTAATCGCCCTCGGCCAGCGGCTGCTCCGTCGTCCGCGACAGATGCAGCGGGCGAAGCAGGTACGCACCGACGCGATAGAGAAAGTTGCGCTTGGCGCGGTTGGCTCGTTGCGGCGGCGGCGGTCCGCTGAGCGAATGCGAGTCGGCGATGATGTGGCCGAGCGGCGAGATGACGCGCAGGCGGATCGACTCGGTGACGTTGCCGCGTAGCCGGTGCCGTGCGAGCAGGATTTCCTGCGCCGCGCGGCCGGGTACGGGCGCCGAGGCGACGGCGGCGGCGAGCAGCCGCGCTTCCTCCTGCAACGCGCGTCGCTGCAATCCGAGGAGCTTCTGTTCGTACGAGCCGAGGTAAAGGATTCCGGCGACGGGCAGAAAAACCAGCAGCAGGTTGAACGCCATCAACCGGAACGAAATGCGCGACAGGAAGCGGCGGATGCGGTTGGCGATGCGCTTCACGCGTCGCCTCGCAGCGCACGTAGCGCCGGCGGCCCGCCGGCTGGACCGCCAGCGGCTCGCTGGCGTGTTCGGTAGTTGCCGCCGAGCCGGCGGCGGTCCAGCCGCCGAGCCGGCGGCGCTACGATCGGTGGCTTCACGCCACCCACCGGTATCCCACGCCGTACACCGTCTCGATCGCCGCGAACGACGGATCGGCTTCCTCGAACTTCCGCCGCAGCCGTTTGATGTGCGTGTCGATGGTGCGGTCGCTCACGTACGTGTCGTTCGGGTAGCCCTCTTTCGTCAACTGCTTGCGCGACTTCACGTGGCCGGGATGGCGCACCAGCGCGTGCAGCATCATGAACTCGGTGACGGTGAGGTCGACGCGCGCGTCATTCCACGTGGCCATGTAGCGCTGCAGATCCAACGCGAGCGCTCCGACTTTCAGCGGCGCCTCGGCATTCTGCGCCGACGGATTCTCGATGAACGACAGCCGCCGGAAGAGCACCTTCACACGCGCAGCCAGCTCGCGCATCGAGAACGGCTTGCAGAGGTAGTCGTCGGCGCCAAGCTCGAGCCCGAGAACGCGGTCGAGCTCTTCGTCGCGCGAGGTGAGGAAGATGATGGGAAGCGTATCGCTGCGCGCGCGCAAACGGCGGCAAAGTTCGAGGCCATCCATGCGCGGCATAGTGATGTCGAGGATGGCCAGCGACGGCAACTTGTCCTTGACCACGTCCCACGCCGCGCCGCCGTCAGCGAAGGTGACGACGTCGTAGCCGTCGCGGCGCAACGCGAAGGCGACCGTCTCGCGGATCGTCTCTTCGTCATCGACAACGGCGATGGTCTGCTTCATTGTTTTAAATCCCCCAATGCTGCGGAGGCGCGAAGCGACGCCGTCAGCATCTCCGGTCATCTCGCGCAATCGTTGCCTGGATCGACGGCCGCGCGAGTTCACCGGAGATTCTGCGTCTTCGCGCAGAATAAAGTGGAAAAGCCACAATCCCGCCACATTCCTGCCGCCGCCTTCCCTTCATCGCACGCACGCCACGCCACACCGCGGACGCTTATTGATCTCCATCAAAGTCAAAGGAGACGACGATGGAGACCAACGACACCAACACTGAATACAAACCGCGCGACTACAGCCTCGAACGCTGGATCGTGAGGCTGCTTCTTTTGCTGTTCATTCTGCCGTTCGTCGCTCAGGCGCAGGAGACGACGACGCTTGCCAACAACGAAGGCGCCGGCCTGCTTCTCAAAACCGCCACGCCCGGCACCTACGCCATCGTGCCGGCAGTGAAGTCGGAAGTGCACATCACCGTCACCGGTCCGATCGTCCGCACCACCGTCACGCAGACCTTCCACAACTCCACCGGCCGCTGCGTGGAAGGGCTGTACGTCTATCCGCTGCCCGAGCTGAGCGCGGTCGATACGTTGAAGATGACCATCGGCTCGCGCGTAATCGTCGGCGAGATTCGCGAGCGCGAACAGGCGCGCAAAGAGTACGAGCAGGCCAAGAGTGAAGGCCGCAAGGCCGCGCTCGTCGAGCAGCAGCGTCCGAACGTTTTCACGACCTCGGTATCGAGCGTGATGCCGGACGACGATGTCGTCATCGAGATCGCATACCAAGAGATGGCGCGCTACGAGAACGGCGAGTACCGGCTGCGCTTCCCGATGGTCGTCGCGAAGCGCTACTCGCCGGTGCGCACGACTGCGCAAATCGCCGAGAAAGCGGTTCCGACCTGCTGCACCGAGGCGAGCCATGTTGCGCTGACGGTCGACCTGCAGCCCGGCTACTCGGTGCGCAACATCGCCAGCGCGCAGCAGGTGAAGTCGGAGACGCTCGGCAATCGCCACTATCGCGTCACGGCCGATTCGACGACGCTCGACGCCGATCACGATTTCGAGCTCTCCTGGCAGCCCGACCTCGGCACGAACCCCGAGGCGACGGTGCTGACGGAGAAACTCGGCGAGGAGACGTACGCGCTGATCATGGTCACGCCGCCGGCGCGCTCGTCGGTACGCCTGCCGCGCGAGACGATCTTCATCATCGACAGCTCCGGGTCGATGGAAGGAGCGTCGATGCAGCAAGCCAAAGCCGCGCTGCTCCTCGCGCTCGACGATCTCAAATCGGGCGACAAGTTCGACATCATCGATTTCGATTCCGACGCGCGTCCGCTGTTCAGCGACAGCAAGTTCGCCGATGCGTCGTCGATCGCCGAGGCGAAATCGTTTGTCGAAAAGATCACGGCTGATGGCGGCACGGAGATGCTGAAGGCGCTGCAACTGGCGATGCCGGAGCATCCGGCCACGACGTCCGGCACCGTGCGCCAGGTGATTTTCATGACCGACGGCCAGGTCAGCAACGAACAGGAACTTTTCTCCTTCATCCACGCCCGTCTCGGCGAGAGCCGTCTCTTCACCGTTGGTATCGGCGCCGCCCCCAACTCGCACTTCATGCGCAACGCGGCGCGCTTCGGTCGCGGCACGTTCACCTACATTGGCGACGTGCAGCAGGTGCAGGAGCGGATGTCGGAGCTGTTCGCGAAACTCGACGCGCCGGTGATGACGTCGATCGCCGTGCATAGCAACGATTCGATCGCCGAGTCGTGGCCGGAACGCGTCCCCGATCTCTACCGCGGCGAGCCGCTGGTCGTGGCGATGCGCGTGCACGACGCGAACGCGAAGATCACGCTGCACGGCAGCATCGGCAACGAGGCGTGGTCGAAGGAGCTGACGCTTCCCCCGGCCGGAGATACGAACGACGGCATCGCCCGACTCTGGGGCCGCGAAAAAATCGAGTCGCTGATGGATCGCATCACCGATGGCAACAATCCGAACGGCGTCGAAGCCGCCGTCATCGCGGTCGCGCTCCAGCATCATCTCGTGTCGCAATACACCAGCCTCGTCGCCATCGACCAGACGCCGCAAGGCCTCAACACAACCTGCAAAGCCGAGCCGCTTCCGACCGGCAACGCTACCAACGACGACGCCAACGGCACGCTGCCGCAAACCGCGACACCGGCGGGCTTGCTGCTGTTGATCGGCGCATCGCTTACAGCCGTCGCATTGATCGCGATGAAGTTCGTGAAGTAGGCGCTCTCATTCAACATTCAACATTCAACATTTGCTTTTCAAAACGCCATGCCCACCCTGAAAACCGCAACACGAACTCTCGCAGCAGTCGCCCTCCTCGCCGGTCTAACCACCGGCGGCGAGGGCCTCTGGATCTACGCGAAAGCGAAACTCGCCCAGCTTCTCCTCGAAATCTCCTGGCGCAGCGCCCTCGCCGGCGAGCAACTCCGTCCCTGGCCATGGGCCGACACCCGCGCCATCGCGAAGCTGACGATCGAACGCGACGGCGCAACGATCATCGTCCTCGCCGGTGCCAGCGGACGCACGATGGCCTTCGGACCCGGCCACCTCGACGGCACCGCCATGCCCGGCGACATCGGCAACTGCGTGATCACCGCCCATCGCGACACGCACTTCGCCCCGCTCCGCTACGTAGGTCCCGGCGACATCCTCACCCTCCAGCGCCCCGACGGAGTCACGATCCGCTACCGCGTCCAGGCCACCCGCGTCGTCCCCAAATCCGACACCTCGGTACTCCGCCAGGACGCAAGAACGCGTTTGACCCTGATCACCTGCTATCCCTTCGACGCCATCCGCCCCGGCACACCGCTCCGCTGGGTCGTCATCGCGCAAAAAGTCGCGTAGCTCCGCACGGAATGCCGCCTCCACCAACGACGTTGACCGACCTTGACCACGAAGAAGCCACAAGCTATCTTCCGCGTCCCCGCACTTCCGGCGCATTCGTCTAGGGGTCCAGGACGCCGCCCTCTCACGGCGGTAACACGGGTTCGAATCCCGTATGCGCTACCAACTATCCCTCGTGCGGTCATTCGCGTCGAGCAAGGGGAGGTCGCCGCGGCGCGCGAGACGCTGCGCGAACTCCTCCCGATCGAAGTGGCGCTTGGGCAAGAGCTCGAAGCGGCGCGCGTGCGGACGAACCTCGCAGAGTGCAACTTGCGGCTCGGCGATCTCGATGCCGCGATGGAGGACGCCGAGGCCGCGCTCGATGCCTTCCGCGCGCTCGACAACATGGCCGAGACTCGGAGCAAATGGACCATCGCCATGATTCAGCTCGCGCGCCGCTAGGCTGACGCGCTCGATCGGCTCTATGAAATCGCAGCCATCTACGAAGGGCTCGGGATGCCGGGCGAAGCAGGGTTCGTGAAGCTCGACGCCACTGAGGAACTGCTGCGGCGGGAGGAATGGGTAGAGGTGGAAATGATCGCGTGCGACCTCGTGACGCTCTTCACCGCAGCCGGGGTGACGCTCGCGAGCGTGAACGCCCTCGACTATCCGGCGGGCTGTCGAAAATCGAGAAGCGACGGCGGCCATGATCCAGTACATTCGCGCGTACGTTACCGCGGACGATCCGGCGCGGCCGTTTGAGCCGCCGATCACCGCGCCGAACCAGGACGAGGAGCCACGCCGCTTTTGGAGGGCGTCGATCGGCGCCTTGAGACCCTGCTTCGCTTTGATCTCGTGATATTGAGCGCGTTCCTCGACCGGCAGCCGTCGTATGAGTCCGGCGAAGCGGCCACCGAGTTGCTTCCCCGCGATGCCCTCGTGCGAAGAGGCGCGTGATCTACCCTGCACTACACGTCCTGGCCTAACAGGAGACGCCCACCCGTGGCGCACCATCACCCATCGCCTGACAAAGCCGATAGAGACGTGCCTCGAGCCCATCAATCTCTGACTGCATCTCGGAGACATACCGGCTAACTTCATTCGGAGAAACAACTCGATCTCGTACAAGGCGTTCGAGAGCATAGCGTGCCTGTCCCGGAGAGAGTGAAATGGGCGCGGTTGCGCGTCGCGACATCGTCTGCTTCTTCTTCATAAGAATTATCGCAGATTCAAAACGCGTCGTCCTGCGACAACAAATTTCTCATTTCAAATTTCGAATGAGGAAGCAGCGTAGGCTCGAGGTTCGAGGTGCGAGCGAAGAATGAAGAGGGCGCTCTTACCTCTTCATTCGCACCTCGCGCCTCAGCGCCACTCTTCATTCGAAATTTGAAATTTGAAATTACCTCTTTGACGGCGAACGCGAGCGGTCGATCGAGTTGCTCCCCGAACTGATCGATGACCTGGCTCGTCCTCTCCGATAAGCACGCGAATTGCACTCGTTCCTGATCGCGGGCATTCCGCCCTGAAGTACGCAAGGAGGAGACGCCACGGCAGCTTCGAAACGTCCCCTTCCCGCGGCGCTGGGCCTTCGCTGCGCGGTATTCCTCGCGAAAGGAACTCATCCAATGTCGACTACCGTAACGATACTCCGGCACCTTATGATTGGCGTTGGTGGTCTCATCCTGCTGGCTACCGCGTCGACGGCACAGACAGTCACCGCGATGTCGACCGAGGCCTTCCTCAACACCCTCGGGGTTAATACCCACCTCGATGGCAATCAGCACTGGGACACGGACCCTGCCAGGGTGGGTAGACACATGGCGTACATCGGTGTCCGCAACCAGCGCGACTGGCCAAATAGCGCGAACGAGGGCGCGAGCTTCCTGACGGTTCAGAGCAACTGGAGCCCGCTGGGGCGCCTCTGGACATCCATCGCTGAGGACAGCCCGGCCGGCCAGCGCAACGACCTCAGCTATGCAGAATCGATCTATACGATCTATGGTTCGGACCTTGTCTATGTGCTCGGCGGCCCGAATGAGGAAGACGACGCTTACCCGCAAAATCTGGGTGCCACTCTGCCGGATTCTGCACTCGTACAGGGGCAGCTTTACACCTGGGCGCACTCCCAAGGCCGCAATGTCAAGGTGAACCAGATGGACTTTGGCGACGGCTGGACAGCCGACAACAATTGGCAGGGCGACTACAACCCAAGCAACACCGGCATTACCATCCTGCATCCGGAACGCGGCAATCAGAACTACACGCCCGGCGGTGCCGATATCGGTAGTGCGCACACATATATCAGCAACAGCAACCAGACGGAATTGACCGTTCTCAACATGATGCGAGCTAACGCCCTGTTAACCACGCCTGGCAAACCCGTCGCCCATACCGAGGCAGGTATCTATAAATATAACGGTCAAATCGGTGTCACCTACTCACCCGAAGTAGCCGGCGCCATGACGGTGGTCGGCGCGTTCGACAGCGCGGCCGCCGGCGATGCCGGATACCTCGTTTACGGCCTGCAGGATGATGACACCTACGGCTTCTATGACAGCACAGACACCAATCCTAATCCGATGGCGACGTACTATCACAACATGACGACGATCCTGGCGTCTGCCAGTGGCACTTACGGCCCCGGCCAGCCGCCGACCTTCACGCCCGGCTCGCTCAACGTGACGTACTCCAATACGACCACAGCCGCGCACCTGCTGATGCAGAAGCCCACCGGCGAGTATGTGATTGCCGACTGGCACGAAGTGCTGATGAACGGCACGCAGGCGAACGCGACCGACACGATTACGTTTGGCCAAACCTTTGCCACTGTAGAGGTCTACGATGTTGAGACAGGCACCACGCCGATTGCGACATTGAGCAATGTATCGTCGTACACACTCGCCCTGAACCCCTGTGACATGTACCTTCTGGTTCTCAAGCCGGACGCGGTGAGCAATCTCATCCCAGACGGCACATACACCATAGGCAACCGCAGCAACGGCAACATCGCTTCCATGGCCACCGCCAATATCGGCGCCGGTATTATTCAGGGCCAGCCCGGCA
>Ga0157369_10010703_pt1 | contig 10438 bp, 5 predicted proteins | sample C25metaG_FD_113461 | JGI IMG/M metagenome (GOLD analysis project Ga0157369, IMG submission 113461) | Corn rhizosphere microbial communities from Kellogg Biological Station, Michigan, USA - C2-5 metaG | ecosystem: Host-associated > Plants > Roots > Rhizosphere > Soil | place: USA: Michigan...
CCCGCCGCGAGCTGGGCATCAACACTCTGAATCTCGTTCACCAGTTCCATGATGGCTGCCACGCACGTGTTGAAGTGCCAGCGCCCTTCAAAGTCCTGCGTGATCTTTGCCGTGGTCTGGTGCAGCTTGCGCAGCAACTTCAGCGCGGTGCCCTGCGGATTCTCCGCCTTCGCCTTCGCGCCTGCACGAGCAACGGGAGCATAGCGAGTCACAATCCGGAATACGCGCCCCAGGAACCGGCTTACCCCGGCGACGCCGTCCTCCTGCCAATCGAGATCGCGGTCGGGCGGCGCCGCAAACAACGAATACATCCGCGCTGCGTCCGCACCAAACCTTGCCACCATCTCGTCGGGCGATACGACGTTGCCCCTGTTTTTTGACATCTTGGCGCCGTCTTTGAGCACCATGCCCTGCGTAAACAGGCGCTCCACGGGTTCATCATTCGTTATGAGCCCGAGATCGCGCATCATCTTCGTCCAGAAGCGCGAGTAAATGAGGTGCAGAATCGCGTGCTCAACGCCACCAATGTATTGATCGATGGGGAACCAGTACTGCGCAGTCTTCGAATCAAAAGGCGCCGCGCTGTTCTTCGCATCCGTGTAGCGGTAGAAGTACCAGCTCGAATCGACGAACGTATCCATCGTGTCCGTCTCGCGCTTTGCCGGCCCCTTGCACTTGGGGCATGTCACGTTCACAAAATCAGAGACGCGCCCCAGCGGCGATCCGCCCTGCTGCGTGATCTCGATGTTCTCTGGCAGTAGCACAGGCAACTGATCGTCCGGTACCGGTACGATGCCGTCCTTCTCGCAGTGGATAATCGGAATCGGAGTACCCCAATAGCGCTGGCGGCTCACTCCCCAATCCTTCAAGCGGAAGGTGACTGTGGCTTCGCCGAAGCCTTTCGTCTTTGCGATTTCCTGGAGCTTCTTCTGAGCCTCATGACAGGTGAGCCCGTTGAATTCGCCGGAATTCAGCAGCACGCCTTGTTCCGAGACAAACGGTAACTCTGGCTCGTCGGCGGTTGGATCGGCAGACCCAATCACGCGGCGAACAGGAATTGCATATTTCTTTGCGAACTCAAAATCACGTTCGTCGTGGCCCGGTACGCTCATGATGGCACCGGTCCCGTAATCGATCAGCACATAGTTCGCCACCCAGATCGGGACAAGCTCGCCGTTGTACGGATTGATGGCGAACTTCCCTGTTGGAATGCCGTGCTTCTCGATCGCGCCGATATCACCGGCTTCCCTCGCCTTCTTCTGCTCGTCAAGCAGCTTCGCCACCTGCTCGCGTAGTCCCGCATCGTCGGCGGACATCGCGATAACCAGCGGATGTTCCGGCGCCAGTTGCACGCTCGTCGCGCCAAAGATCGTGTCAACCCGCGTCGTAAATACGCGAATCTTCTCCGGCCGGTTCTCCACGCCGAATTCGACCTCAGTCCCCTCGGAGCGGCCAATCCAGTTGCGCTGCATGGTGCGCACCTTCTCCGGCCAGCCCTCGAGCTTGTCGAGATCGTCCAGCAGTTCCTGGGCGTATGCAGTAATGCGAAGGAACCACTGCACAAGGTCCCGCTGCTCCACGATAGTGTCTTCATGGCGCCAGCAGCGGCCGTCGATCACCTGCTCGTTGGCGAGAACCGTCGCGCACTCCGGACACCAGTTCACCTTGCTCTTCTTGCGATAGGCGAGCCCTTTCTCGTACATGCGCAGAAAGAACCACTGGTTCCAGCGGTAGTAGTCCGGGAAGCATGTCGTGACCTCCGTTGCCCAGTCGAATCCCATGCCGAGCCGCTGAAACTGCCGCTTCATGGCGGCGATGTTGGCGAGCGTCCACTCGCGCGGAGGCGTGTTGTTCTTCAGCGCTGCATTTTCGGCGGGGAGCCCGAATGCATCCCAGCCCATCGGGTGCATTACGTTGTAGCCGCGCATCCACATGTGGCGTGCAAGGGCATCGCCAATGGAGTAGTTGCGCACGTGGCCCATGTGGAGCTGCCCGCTGGGATAGGGCAACATCTCCAGAACGTAATACTTAGGCTTGCCGCATGAATGGGGCTCAGCGGCATACATCCCGGGGTCTGCGGCCCAGCGCGCCTGCCATTTCGGCTCAATTGCGGCCGGATCGTAACGTAGCTCTTTCTCTTCTGCCATAACTCTTCAGTGTAAATGGCAGAGCGAGAGCCGATTCCGTTCTTCGACGGAAGCATCGGCGGAATCTCTTTTGGTGGAAATGGGCTCGCTGGAAACCCTACTTCTTGGGTCGAGATTCGGGCGGAACAAGTCCAGCGACCCGGTAATAAACCCCAAGCTGACCGTTGTGCTCTCCCGAGTGCTCGCCTGCTAAGCAACCAGGCTCTTGAGAACCTTTACGTTGCGCTCTTCGTCGCCGGGATCATCGTTGGGTGTCTCCGCCACAAATGCGCAGTCCGCGAACCGGGGATCGTTCAAAAGCCACCGGAACGGCTCGATCCCGATGTTCCCCTGCCCGATGTGCTCGTGACGGTCGAGCTTCGATCCACGCAACGCTTTGGCGTCGTTGCAATGCCACACTCGAACGGCATCCACACCGAATGTGATATCGGCCTGCATGATGGTTTCCCGGTAGCCCTCTTCTGTCGTGAAATCATATCCGGAGACATGGGTGTGGCAGGTGTCCAGGCACACGCCGACAGGTGCATGCGCCTTCAGCCGCTCCACCAGCTCCGCCACCTGCTCGAAGTTCCCGCCCAGTGAGCACTCCGCGCCGGCCGTATTCTCGATCAGAACACTGAAGTCCGTTCCTTGCCAGGGCAGTCCATCGACCGCTCGCTGAATGGACTCTGCCGCCAGCCTCAAGCCCTCATTCCGCGTCAGTCCCTTCCAAGAACCGGGATGCAGCACCAGGTACTCGGCCCCCAGCATGAGAGCACGCTCGATCTCTCCCCGAAACGCCACCACGCTCTTCTCGCGAAATTCTTCCGTCTGGCTGCAAACATTCACCAGGTAGCTGGTGTGGATGACCAGCGGTCCCACGTCCAGCTTCGCGCGCTGCGTCCTCATCCGCTCAGCCTGCTTGGGGTCGATCTTCTGCGGCCGCCACATTCGCGGACTGGAAGAAAAAATCTGCAGCGTGTTGGCGCCGATCTCATGCGCTCTGTCTACAGCATTGGAGGGCCCACCCGCTGTGCCCAGGTGTACTCCGATTCGCTTCGCCATTCCCCGATTCTAACTGGCGCGGTCAGCGTTCCATCGCGCAGGCATTCGGGTGCCCCATCCAAAATGCGGTCGTTATCTTCGGTAGAAACAATAAAGCCGAACAACGAGGATTCCGAGCTAACTCCGCTAACGCGGAAAGCGCGCTAACACCGCCGTTCCTACAGCAACTTCATCGCCTCCGGATCCCACTTCACCACCTGCTTCTTCTGAATGCTCAGGTTGCTCAGCAGCGCCGCTCCCGCTGCCCGATAACCGAACACCGCATCCTCGACTACCGGCTTGCGCGAACGCACCGACGCGAAGAAGTTCTTAAAGTGGTCGTAGCTGTCGCTGTAGCCCTCCGGCGCAACGTACTTTTCAAACCCCGCCGGCGGGGCTCCCTCGGGATGTTGTTTTGGATACTTCTTCGCGTGCTCGGCCTCGATTTGCGCCTGCATCGCCTTGGGGAAAGTATCGATCGTCAGCCCCGGATCCTTCTCGCGAGGAACCCGGTTGACGCTGACCCATCCCCCGCCGATCTCCAGCGTGCCCTCATCTCCGGTAAAGAGCAGACCCTCGCTCTCCTCTCCCCCATCAACGAAATTCACGCGCAAACTGAGGTTGAATCCCTCCGCGTAATCGAACAATCCCAGCACCACATCCAGAGCATCGCGGCCATCTTTCCAGTAGCGTAAGCCGCCGGTCGCCATGCCCTGTGTCGGCCCATGCGAACCGGTAATGAAGTGGGTCCCGCTAAACAGGTGAACAAACAGATCTCCCGCGACACCGGTCCCGTAATCCTTCCACTTGCGCCACTGAAAGAACCGCTCCGCGCTGAACGGAATCTTGGGCGCAGTGCCCTCGAAGCGCGGCCAGTCGCACGTCTCCGGCGAGGCATCCGGCGGAATCGTATAGTTCCACGCTCCCATCGACGAATTGCGATCCCATCGCGCCGTCACCATGTTTAGCTTGCCGATTGCGCCTGATGCCAGCAGTTCCTTCGCCTTTGCATAGAGAATGGAACTCACGCGTTGACTGCCGATCTGGATGATCCGGTTGGTAGCCTTCGCGGTATCGATCATTTCTGGCCCATCTTTGTATTCATGAATCATGGGCTTTTCGCAGTAGACATCCTTGCCGGCCTTCATCGAGTCGACCGACGCCTGCTTGTGCCAGTGGTCCGGCGTGCCGATGATCACCGCATCGACGTCTTTGCGCGCAAGGATCTCGTTGTCGTCCCGCGTCGTGAAAGTGTCTGCGCCCCAGATTTCCTTGCTGCGCTCCAGCCGGCCGCTGTAGCAATCGGCCACCGCAACGAGCTTCACGCCTGGTACCTGCACGGCCTCGCCCGTGTCATACATGCCCTGCCCGCCTGCGCCGATCAACGCAATCTGGATGTGGTCATTGGCCGCAACCGGCCGCGTGGGCTCCTGATCGGAAGTCAGCGTGAATACATTCCTGCCCGCTTCTGCGCGCGCCCGCGAAGCCGCCATTGTTGCTGCCGAAACAGCCGCCGCCGTCTTCAAAAAATGCCTGCGATTCCAGATCTGCACAGCTCCCCCTCACAACGTAAAAATCCTGCCGCATACAACGATACACGGCCATTCTCCACAAGCAGGTCCATCCCGACGGAGCGCCGCAAAGGGAGGAACTGAAGTTGCTTCTCGTTTGCAGAAAGATCGAGATCGTACAGCATTCTCGACGCAGTTAGGCGTTGAGAGACTCAGTCACTTGCACACAGATCCGAGCCCTATCGCAGAAGACCAGGGCACTAATCGTCATCATCCTTCTTCGCCTTCGCCCGCTTCTGCGTCAGCATCGCCGGCACCGCCTTCGAACCCATAGCATCTTTCCAGAGCACCACGTTGAGCTTCTGGGCATCCGCTTGATCCGCATGCCGGAAGTCCATCTTCGAGCTCTCCTGCGCGCCGGGTGCCTTCTTCGGATTTGCCGTGTAGATCAACCCGTTATCGCGATTCGAATAGTCCGCAGAATACGCCGGCTGATCTCCCGGCCCCGTGAACAGCGTCGATACCATCGAGCTGAATGCATCGTTGTTGTTCATTGGCGGCAGCCCGAGCAGCGTCTCCATCGTGCGGATGAAGCTCACGGTCGAATAGAACCGGCTGTCAACAACCGGCGCGCCATCCCTCCCGTGCGGCGCATATTTGCTCACCACCAGGCCGATGCTGCGATGCGCATCCACGTGATCCGCCCCGTTCTGCGCGTCGTCCTCGAGAATAAAGAACGCCGTGTCGTCCCAGAAGGGCGAATGCGCAATGGCTTCAACGGCACGGCCCACCGCCAGATCGTTATCCGACACGCTCGCCTTTGGTGTTGGTTTGCCCGGTGCCGTGCCATTCGTATGGTCGTCGGGAATGCGCAACTGGATGAAGTTCGGCATTGTGTCTTTGCCACGCGCACGGTCCGCTTCCCACTGCTTCAGATGCCGCAGGAACACCTCCACGCGAATCTGGTCAGGAATGGCGAGATTAAAGTCCGGTGCCTCCGGGGCAAAATGTCCCACCAGTTCCGGCTTGGTCGGCTTCGCCGAAGCAATCAGCGGAATCGGCCAAGGCCACTTGTTCGTGCCTCCGCCCCACTCCGCCGGAATTTGCTCACCTGACGCAATTGCCTTGCGCGCACACTTCGCTCCCGGCAGCATCGGCCCCTCCTGCGGGCTGGCCCACTTCACCTCGTCGCAAAAGACTTCCGCGATGTATTCGCCAAAGTGGTAGTAGGTCTTGCCATGCTTTGCCAGATTCGTCCACAGGTAACCGCTCGCAGGCTCGTTCACATCAGGAATCTTCTGCTCCAGCGGCAACCCCTCGGCAACTACGCCCTCGAAGTCGTAGGTCCGCTCGCTCCCTCGATACGCCTGCTGCCACGTCTTCTCAAGGTAGTCCGTTCCAATCGCCGCATTCGACCACACATGCCCATCGCCAGACACTTCGCCTGAATCATAGAAGTTGTCTAAAACCCCAAACTGCAGTGCCAGCTTGTGCAGATTCGGCGTGATGTCCTTGCCATACATGGTCAAGCTGCTATCGCCATTGCCCACTGGCTTTCCATTCTGCTCCAGATCGCCGAGAATCTGATCGTAGGTCCGATTCTCCTTGATGATGTAGATGACGTGCTTGATGCGATTGCTCGACCCGTCCGTGAATCGAATCTTCTCCTCTGCCGCTTTCATCCGATTCGACTCCAGCACTGTCTGCGTAAAGTCGTGCAGCTTCTGATCGATCTCGCTTGCGTTCAACACCGCCAACGAACCATACAGGAGCGTCGCAATGTAGTTGGTCTTCTTCGGCATACCAGGCTCGGGATTTTGATCTTTCGGTGGATAGGGATTGGCAATCGTCCCTTTGCCCTTGTCTGTTGCGACAAAAAGTCTGCCACCCGATCCGTCTTGAAGAAATGCCATCGACATCGGCATCCATTCCGTCGGCACGAAACCCTCGGGCTCGACCATTCCGGTACGAGACACTTTGCCGGTCAGTTTCTTCGTATCGATCACGGCAACAGCGTCGGTGGCCATATTGGCAACGTATAGCTTGCTGCCATTCGCATTCAGCGCAAGCGCCACTGGCTCAGCGCCGAAGTAGCTCTGGCCTGGCAGCCTGGTATCGAAATACCCCTTTACAGCAAACTGTGCTGCACCCACGTTCACAGCCGCTACCGCGTCCCGATTCGCCAGTGTCACGTATAGCGTCTTGCCATCTCCGGTGAGAGCAAACGCACATGGATGCGTTCCCGGCCGCACGGGATCAGACGGCTTCAACAACGGAAGCTTACGGCCTACGGAATTCTTTTCGAGGTCAAGCTCGACAATTTCTGAAGCGTTCCACAACGCCACAAATGCCCGCCGCCCATCCTTCGAGAGTTGCAGCGCCACCGGGTACGTCGAAGGCACAGCGCTGCTTTCCGTTAAGTCGAAACGATGCTCGATCTTCCCCGTCTCTGCGTCAATCAGCAGGACATCGTCTGTCAGATTCTCGGCGACCAGTAGCTTCTCTGCCCCCTTGGCCTTGATCACCTCGATCGCTGCCGGGAACGGCACTCCCTTGTTCCCATCCTCGCCGCCAATCAGCTTCGTCTTGTGTCCCGCATCGAGAGTCTCAACGGGCAGATGGATCATGCGATCGGGTTCAATACGCCCTTCGGTGAAGCGATACACAAGGATTCCGCTCCCGGTATCATGTGGTCCCTGCTTCGGTTGAATCTTGCCCTCGGGATCCGTCTCCGAACCGATGCTCGCGTAAAGGCGAGTACCGTCGCCGCTGAACGCCAGGCCCGAGTACAGCGTCTGATTCCCCCGTCCTGAGTACGTCCGCTCATCCGGAAAGTCTGTCACTCTGCCTGTCTGCGCGTCGTAGACCGCCAGCGACTGCTCATATTTCGATTCGTAAGTTCCATAGCCCGCATTTACCGTCACAACATATCGGCCGTCAGGCGATATCGCCATCGAAATGGGCTCGCTGTTCAGGCGTTGCGGATTACCCGGCACCGGCTCGATCAACTGTTTGCTTGTGGACAGATTGATCGTTTGCGCAATACTTACCTGAGTTCCGGTCAACAAGAAAGCGCCAGCAGCAAAAACCAAGGCCGAATTTCGCATGGCAAAACCATATCAAACGAAGCTCCGCAATTTCTTTAAGGCCTGGTCACAACCCGAACACAACAATCCCTTCCGCTGCATACCCACCTGCAATAATGTTGAATCATGCAGACGGTGATCACAGCGGAGAGGCTCTGGGACGGAACGAGCCTCCATCAAAATCCCCTGGTCCTCATAGAAGACGGCCGCATCCACTCGATCACCAGCCGCGAATCTTCAGAACTTCCTCCCGGTGCACGTGTTCTCGATTATCCCGGCGCAACGCTGGGACCTTCCTTTTTCGACGTGCATATTCACGGTGCCGCTGGGCACGATGTGATGGAGGCCTCGACTTCAGCACTCACAACCATCGGGCGATTTCTCGCCGCCCGCGGAACTGCTGCCTATCTCGCTACCACGGTCACCGCGCCGCTCGACACTACTTTGCGTGCACTCGATGGAATCGCAAACGAGATCGCGAAGTTGCCGGAGCCGGGTCGCGCCCGCCCTCTCGGTATCCACCTTGAAGGCCCATTCCTCTCCCACGAGAAGCGCGGCGTACAGCCCGCCGAGCATCTTCTCGCTCCCAATATCGCGACCTTCGACCGTCTCATCGATGCTGGACGCGGGCACGTTCGCCTCATCACGATCGCACCGGAACTTCCCGGGGCAGAGGAACTCGTCCGCCACGCCGTATCACGCGGAGTCAAGGTCTCCGTGGGCCACTCGAATGCCACTGGTGCCGAAACAAAACGGGCGATTGCTGCCGGCGCATCGAGCGCCACGCACACGTTCAACGCAATGCGCCCGCTCGATCATCGCGAGCCCGGCATTCTTGGTACGGTCCTCACCAGCGACGAGCTCTATTCCGAGCTGATCTGCGACGGTATACACACTCAACCCGAAATCGTTCGTCTCTGGTGGAAGGCAAAAGGCCCGGAGCGCGGCATCCTTGTTACCGACGCAATGTCGGCAGCAGGTATGCCCGATGGCGAATACCAGCTGGGCGGATTTGCTGTGGAGGTTCGAGAGGGCCGCGCGATGGCGCGAGGCGTTCTCGCCGGCAGCGTTCTCACGCTCGATCGCGCGCTCTCGAATTTCGTTCAATTTACCGGCGCCGCAGTCGACCAGGGATTTCGCCTGTTATCCGGGAATCCAGCCGCAATGACTGGTCTTGACCATCGCGCCGGCAGCATTGTTCCCGGACGGGCTGCCAACCTCGTTGCGGTCAATCGCGAGGGAAAGTTGCTCGCCTCGATCATCGCCGGAGCGCCCATCAACTAACCCGCAGCGTTCGCCAACTGCTGCGCGCGCCACACCGCGCCATCAATTCCCGCAACTTCCGTATCGCGCACCGGCATCTCTGGAGCAGCGGCCTTCAGGCCCGCAAAGAATGCCTCCCTTACAATGCGCGATTTACCAATAACACTGCCAATCCAGGCAACTGGCACTTCCGTGGAGATGCCGTGTTTGCGCTGAAGCTTTGAGCGAACCAGCAGCACACTATCCACAAGATCTTCAGCAGCCTGATCCAACACCTGCAGCGCGACAGCATCGCCTTCTTCGGCCAACTTATCCACTGCTGGAGCAAGCGCAGCAAAATCCGGACCCGGCGTGCTGTCTCCCAGATTCACCAATTCTTCCAGCGTCGTTGTTCCCCAGATTCCGCCTACAACCTCGAGGATGCGAGTTGGCTGTTCGTGATCGTAGGCGCGCAAGGCGCGGCGCACGGCGTGCAGCCCGATCCAGTAGCCCGAACCCTCATCGCCCAGACGCGAACTCCATCCGCCTGCTCTTTCTCTCCCGCCATCCGGAGCGCGACCAACGCAATTCGAGCCGGTTCCCGCGATCTGCAGGATCCCCGGGCCGCCCTTGAAAGCGCCATCCAGTGCGATTACTTCATCTCCGACAATCTCAGAATGCTCAACACCGAATTCTGCAAAGACCCTCGTGATCCACTCTTTCACTCCGGGCATGTTTGCACTTGCAACCCCGGCAGATGCAGCCTTCACGCTCTTCACTCCCGCCTGCGTGAATACGTTTTCGAGAATCTCGCGAAGATTAGCCTCCGCCGCCTTTACTCCCACCCGTAACCGCTTGATGGAACCGTTCTCAGAGAATGCCAGCACTTTGTCGCCCTCGACAATGGAGGCACGCGTTCTTGTACCTCCACCGTCGATGCCCAGAACTCTGCCCATTAGCCCGTTACTCCTCTTTCGCCGTGGTTACTCCTGAACTCTCATCACCATTGTCGCGCAATGTCCCGGCCAGAACGTTCGGGCTTCCGTCATTCTTCGGTACTTTGAGCCCTAGAATGTGCGCGATCCACGGATACAGATTTGTGTTTTGAAACGAACCTACTGTCTTGCCCGGGATGATATCTGGACCCGCCGCGAAAAAGCTTGCCTTCATTTCGGGTACCCGGAGCGGATCGAATCCGTGCATCCCGGCTTCCGGAGCCCTATCCGGTTTGCCCTCGCCTGGTTTATGCGCGCGGATCGCATAGGGCCCGGTCGCAATCACCACCGGATCGCCTTCCCGCGGATTCTCGTTGTAGTGCAACCCGGCAGGTACGTCTTTGCGCCGGTAGACCGTGAACTGCGACGTGGCTTGTTTCAGTTTCGTGTACGCGTGCGCTCGATCTTCTTCCGACTTGCCGTAGATCAGGTAC
>Ga0157369_10010704_pt1 | contig 10437 bp, 5 predicted proteins | sample C25metaG_FD_113461 | JGI IMG/M metagenome (GOLD analysis project Ga0157369, IMG submission 113461) | Corn rhizosphere microbial communities from Kellogg Biological Station, Michigan, USA - C2-5 metaG | ecosystem: Host-associated > Plants > Roots > Rhizosphere > Soil | place: USA: Michigan...
GGACGAGCTCCTTACGCGCGAGCTCGTGCAAGGCGAGCTCGACCTCGCGCGGGTCGCGGCCGCCCATTTCGACCAGTGTTCCGGCCCAGAAGACCTTGCCCATCACCGCGGCGTCCTGGAGCAGGCTCTTGCGTTCCGGGGTGAGGGTGTCGAGGCGGGCAGCGATCAGCGCCTGTACCGACTCTGGCACGTCGGTCCGTCCGCCGAGGTCGTCCCGGTCGGTAAGAAGACGCACGAACTCTTCCGCATACAACGGATTCCCACCCGCCCGCTCAAGCAGCTGCTGCTGCGTCTCGGCCGGCAAGACCGCGCGTTCGAGCAGCGCCGAGACGAGCGCGGCGGTTTCCGTGTCGGTCAGCGGCGGCAGGTTGATCGTGGTCGAGTTCCGAAGCCCTGCCGCCCAGGTGGGGTGTTGGTCGTGGAGCTCCGGTCGGGCGGTGCAGAGCACCAGCAGTGGCACGCCCTCGGCCCAGTCGGCCAGATGCTCCAGGAACAAGAGGAGGGCGGGGTCGGCCCAGTGCAAATCCTCGAACACCACCACTGCCGGGCCGTCCGCCGCTAGACCCTCGAGGAAGCGACGCCAGGCGGCGAATGACTCCTCCTGGGCGGCCGGCTCGCCGCCGGCGCCGACCAGCGGCCCGAGGCGGGCAAGCAACCAGGCCCGGTCCGGCTCGTCGCCAGGGACAGCCCGCTCCAGCTTCGCGGCCGCCGCTTCGGGCGTGTCGGTTTCGAGGATGCCGCACTCGGCTTTCACGATCTCCCCGAGCGCCCAGAGGGAGATCCCCTCCCCGTAGGGCAGGCAGCGCCCTTGCCGCCACCTGACCAGTCCCGGCCGGTCCTCCAGGTAGCCGAACAGCTCCATGCAGAGCCGGCTCTTACCGACCCCCGGCTCGCCCACCACAGTCACGAGCTGACACGACCGCTGCTGCGCGGCCCGCTCGAACGTGCCGATCAGAAGCGGCTTCTCCAACTCACGGCCCACCAACGGTGTCGTGTGTGTTCGAGTCACGTCCGAGCCGGAACGGGCACGCGGCTCGAGCGGACGCCAGACGACGAGCGGCTCCGACTTGCCCTTCACTTCAACCGGCCGAAGCAGCTCCCACTCGAACACCCGCTCGGTCGCCCGGTAGGTCTGCTCCGACACCGCCACACCGTCCACCGGCGCAACACCCTGCAGGCGCGAAGCAGTGTTCACCACATCGCCGGTGACCATCGCCTCACCCAGCTCCGGACGGGCACCGAGCACAACGACCGCCTCCCCGGTGTTGACCCCGACCCGCACCTGCAAAGCCAGAGCAGGGTCAGCCTCATTCAACTCGCCGATCGCCTCCAGGATCCGCAACCCCGCCCTGACTGCCCGCTCCGGATCATCCTCATGCGCAACCGGCGCCCCGAACACCGCCATCACCGCATCCCCGACGAACTTCTCCACCGTCCCGCCGTGCCGCTCCAACACGTCGCGCACCTGTTCGTGGTACGGCCGAAGCCGCGCCCGGACGTCCTCCGGGTCAGCCTGCTCCGACGCCGCGGTAAACCCAACCAGATCGCAGAACAACACCGATATCACCTTCCGCTCCTCCGCCGCCGATGCAGACGAAGAGGCGCTCAGGGCAGCGCCACAGAAGGGGCAGAACGGAAACTCCCCAGGCAGCTCCTTGCCGCAACTCGCGCAGATCCCCACCAACCGAGTTTAAGCCGCCGCCACCGCCCAGCACCTACGACGAACGGGCGCAATGTCATACCCGCACACCGCCAGGAGACAGTGCCGCTTGAGGGCGGGCATCGAACCGCCGAGAGCGCAGCCCGCTCTTATCGATTTCCAGTTCCGTCCTCAGGCGTCAGGGCCCACCTGCGCAGGTGAACGATCGTCTCGACTTCGCAGGTAGGTTCGACTTCTTGCCTGCCTCCGGAAGCGGGATCGCGGCTATGCCCCCGGCGAGAATCGAACTTGCGCACGCGGTTTAGGAAGCTGGATGGACGAGTGACGTGGTGTACGGCTGTCTCCGCTCAGCCGGTCTGCGTCCGGATACGCGTCGAGTGCTGCTGCGTGTCGTCGTGTACGCCCGCGTTCGGCTGTTCCCGGTAGACGGGCGGTAGACAGAGGGTTCGATTTGCCGCGGCTAGGTGTGGTCGCGTCGATGCTCTAGCCTCGGTTCGTGGCAAGCACTGCGCACCGGAAGGTGGTGACGGTGTTGTTCTGCGACGTCGTCGGCTCGACTGCGCTCGGTGAGTCGGTTGATCCGGAGGCATTGCAGGGGCTGCTCGCTCGTTACTTCGAGCGGATGAAGGGGATCGTCGAGTTGCATGGCGGCTCGGTCGAGAAGTTCATCGGCGACGCCGTGATGGCGGTGTTCGGCGTACCGGCGGCGCACGAAGATGACGCGTTGCGGGCGTGCCGTGCTGCGGACGAGATGCGTGCGGCGTTTCCTGATCTCGGCATGCGTGGTCGTATCGGCGTCAACAGCGGCGAGGTGATGAGCGGCACCGGGGAGCGGCTCGTGACGGGAGATGCGGTGAACGTTGCGGCGCGGTTGGAGCAGGCGGCTGAGGCGGGAGAGGTGTTGATCGGGGCTGAGACGCTCGGGTTGGTCGGGTCGGCGGTCGAGGTCGGCGCGGAGCGGTTGCTGGAGTTGAAGGGCAAGAGCGAGTCGGTCGCCGCTTATCAACTGGTGGCCGTGCGCGTCGCGGGGGAGCGTTCGCACTCATCCCGCTTCGTCGGCCGCGAGCGTGAGCTGCAGCGACTCTCGGACGCCTGGGATCAAGCTTTGACCGGGTCGCGCTGCGAGCTGGTCACGGTCGTCGGCGACGCCGGCGTGGGCAAGTCGCGACTGGTCGGGGAGGCGCTCGCCGAGGTGGAGGTTCGCGTCGTGCGCGGCCGCTGCTTGCCGTACGGGGAGGGGATCACCTATTGGCCGGTGGTCGAGGTGGTCAAGCAGTTGCAGTCGCTGCCGTCGGATCCGGTTGCGGCGGCGGCGATCCGTTCGCTGTTGGGCGAGTCGGGGGTTGGGACGAGTGGCGACGAGATTGCGTGGGCGTTCCGCAAGCTGCTGGAGGAGCAGGCCCCGCTGGTCGTCGTCTTCGACGACATCCAGTGGGGAGACGAGACGTTTCTCGACCTGGTCGAGTCGATGGCGCTGCTGTCGGCCGGTGCGCCGCTGCTACTGCTCTGTATGGCCCGGCCGGAGCTCGTCGAAATGCGGCCTGCCTGGCCGGCGGGGCTGCGGCTGGAACCGCTACCGCCGGGCGACGCGGAGGCGTTGATCGGCGACACGGTTTCGAGCGAGATGCGGGAGCGGATCGCCCACGCTGCGGGCGGCAACCCGTTGTTCATCTCGGAGATGCTGGCGATGGCGGCCGGCAACGAAGTGGTCGAAGTACCGCCGACGCTGAAGGCGTTGCTCGCGGCACGTCTCGACCAGCTCGACGAGCCGGAGCGCCGCGTGCTCGAACGCGGCTCGATCGAAGGCGAAATCTTCCACCGGGGGGCCGTGCAGGCCCTGACGCCTGAGGAGACGCAAGTAACGACGCGACTCGCCGCGCTCGTCCGCCAGCAACTCGTCCGCCCTGACCGTGCTCAGATCGCCGGCGACGACGGCTACCGCTTCCGCCACTTGCTCATCCGCGACGCGACGTACGACGCACTCCCAAAGGCGGCCCGGGCCGAGCTGCACATCCGCTTCGCCGGCTGGCTCGACGAGCACGGCGACGCCCTGGTCGAGCGCGACGAGATCGTCGGCTACCACTTTGAGCGGGCGGCCGGCTATCAGGCGGAGCTCGGGCAGCCCGACCCCGGTCTCGCCGAACGTGCAGCCAAATATCTTGCCGCCGGCGGACGGCGCGCGGACGAGCGTGGCGACTCCCGAGGCGCGCTTGCGCTGCTGACCCGGGCGGCGGAGCTACTCCGTCCTGTTCGGCTCGAGCTGGAGCTCGAGCTTCAGGTGGCTTGGCATCTGAACGCTGTGAGTGGCCGTGCTGGGGCCGAAGCAGCCGAGGACGTCGCGAATCGCGCCGAGCGCGCAGGCGATCACTCCGGGGCTCTGCTCGCCCGTGCGCTGGCGCTAAACCTCCGCTCGGGAGTCGGGGAAGTCTTGCCCGGCGAGGCGGCGGAGGAGTTGTGCAACCAGGCATTACCCGCGGAGGAAACGCGCGGTGATGCGCGGCGGCTCGCGCTGCTGTGGGAGCTCGTAGCGGTGGCTGCGCAGCATCGGATGCGAAACGACTCCGCTGTCCAAGCGGCCGCGCGCGGGATGGAATATCAGCGTCTCGGCGGCAACTCGTCGATGAGCGACATCTTCGATTGGGCGCTGATCCTCGGCACGCGCTCCGCTGAGGACGGCCTGCGCACGCTCGATGAGCTCGCAGCAAGCAGGCCGCCCGGAGCGGGGGACCTGAGCCGCGCAGTGCACCTTGCAATGGCGGGTCGGTTCGACGAGGCGTGGGCGGTCGGGCGCGCGCGCGCCGACCACCTGGACGACGTGACCGGATCTGCGGGCGAGGGCGCGAGCTACCTCGCGATGGTCGCGAGCATCGAGGGCGACCGTGAGCGCGCGTGTCGGTACTACCGCGACTTCCTCGCCGTGATTCCCTCGAGTATCGAGTCCATCGCGGCGTCATACGAACTGCCTCTTGCGCGAGACCTCTGCTATCTGGGTCGCTACGAGGAGGTTCAGCCGCTGCTCCACCACGCGCGGTCTGTTGCTCAGGGTCCAGCTCTGCGCCGATGGGCTCGAGCGTGGAGGCGCTCACGCTCGCCGCACGCGGCCGCTTGGTGGAGGCGGAAGCGTCGGCGCGCACCGCCGTTGCCGTCGCAACCGACGAGATGGACAATCTGTGGCTCGAGGCGTGGGCCCACGAGGACCTCGCGACCGTGCTGGAGCGCGCTGGAAGGACCAACGACGCGTATGAAGAGCTCGAGCGTGCCGCCGCGATCTGGGAACGGAAGGGCTGCCGCCCCTGTGCGAACCGCATCCGCGCGCGAATCGACTCACTCGGCCGATCTCCGCTCTAGGCCACACACAGCTGCTGCGGGTCGCGGCAGCCAGCCAGCCGCCGGCCGGGCCAGCCAGCCGGCCCGGCTGGCTTCAGAGGGTGATGCCCCCGACAAGAATCGAACTTGTGCACGCGGTTTAGGAAACCGCTGCTCTATCCACTGAGCTACGGGGGCGTTTCCGCTCAACCATGCGGGTTTGCGAGATTGGCGGTTCCGTCCACTTTATCCGGGCACACGCGAGGCTTATCGAACTCTCGCGATTGCAGACACAGGCTATGGGGGTGTCGTGCTTGCTTCGAGTAGGTGCCACTTACCGTGGTATCCCTCTTTGACGGCGGTGATCCAGGCTCCGAGCTTGTCTGGGGAAGCCGGATCGCCCGAGGGGTCGTAGGCGATGACGAATACGCGGTGGAGGCGCGAAAGCCGGTGGTCAAAGTCGGTCCGGTGCCAGCGACGGACTGCGACGAGGCTGCCTCCGGCGATTTGTGTAGCCCACCAGGCCGCCACCTCTTCGGGCGCTACAAAGAGGGGTTGGAAGTCGGTTCCTCCGTCGTAGACGCGGGCGTAGACGATCTCGCCTTGCGCGCTGTGGCTCGGCACGGAGCGCAGCTTGATCGGATAGATCCCGGGCAGCACCGGCTGGGGAAGCCTGGCCCTCCATGTTCTTCGTTGTCTGTGCAACTTGATCCACGGCAAGAGGGTGCCGCGAATACCCGAGGCGCCGAGCATTCGAACCTCGACCGACCGTGCGCCGGCAAGCCCATTCACCGTGATGGAGGCAGAGTCGTATTCGGGGACCACGCGAGGCGTCACGATGATCGCGACGTGTTGTGTTCGAATCGAGCTCAACGCTCGGTGCGGCGCGATCGCGGCAAGGTTGCCCTCCGTCGCAGCATTCGAAGACCAGGCGGTGCCGGCGACAGCGACGCTGCCGGCGAAAACGAGTAGCCCCTTCGACCCGATCATCGGGACGCCGCGCTCTTGGCCTGTCGCGTGCGGGCTAACACCGCCACGCGGAGAACGAAGACGTTCAACATCATGACCGGCTCGGCTCCTCTCAGATGGACGAGAGGAGGTTCCGCCTAACCTGCTTCGCCGACGACGGCAAAAGAGTCCATGTTGCCCGTCGCGGCTACCTATCTTTCCGCCGATCACCCGTCGGGCGATGGCGGATGGCGCCGTTGTGTTCGCAGTGCGTTTTCGCGCTACGGGCTGTAGGGCGCGCAGCCCTTTTGCTGCTCGATCCTCGCGAGCGCCGTGGCGATCGGCCTGACGAGCGTGTTGAACCGGGTTGAGTCCGACTCGCGCCCGAGCACCTTGAACGTGTCGGCGCGGTAGCCGTCCTTGGCGGTCGGATGCAGGACGAACGAGCGGACGACGCCGTCATAGGAACGGACGAACGCGACGAAGCGGTCGTACAGCCGGTAGCGGTGGCCCGAGCTCCATTCGCAGGTCTTGACGCCGCCGCTCCCGACACAGAACGCATTCGCGACGTGGAAGACGCGATTGTCGGTGAACTGCATCCCGTACTTGACGAGCGACGACTTGCACAAGCCCGGCGTCCAGTACCACGTCGTGCGCACGCTCTGCGTCTGCGCGTTCGACGAAGACGCCGAGCCCAGGAGGAGCGCAGCGGTGACCGCGGCGATGAGGATGCCCGCCTTCATCTCATCCGACGCTAGAGCAGGTCATCGGTCGACGGAACCCCCGCCCGGGGGAGATCACTTAGGCAGGATCGATCGCGCCGAGCAGACCGTGCACCGACTGCTCGGTCGCCCCAACCCACGTGTGTGGGCCGGCGGTGAAGAACAACGTGTGCGACGAGCCGGCGAGGCCGTCGTTCCCGAACGCGAGTGACCACAGGCCGCTGATCGCGATCGGCTTGTGGTCGCGGCCGCGCAGGTAGCCGTCGAACGTCCACCGTCCGTGAGAGCGGCGGTACGCACCGATCGTGCCGGCGCCGAAGTTGCCGACGAGCAGGTCGCCGCCGAACCGGCCGAAGCTCTTCGGTGCGCGCACGACCCCCCACGGCTCGCTCAACGTCGCGCGCGGCAGCCGGGCGATGCGGCGTCCGTCGGCCGTGAACTCGTCGACGTACCCGCCGGTCGGCGCGTCGTTCCCGTTCACCGGCGCACGCCACGCATACGTGACGAAGACGTGCCCACCGCTTGCGGCGATCCCGAACGGCGCGTACCACTCGGGGATCGCCGGATCGACGAACGCGCCGCGGGCGAGCCGCACCTCGCGCCAGTGCCGGTCGAGCACGACGACGCGCCCGTTGTGGAAGTCCGTCACGTACAGCCGCGAGTCGAGCAGTGCCAACCCGCGATAGATGGCTGCCGCGCCGCCCTGGAACACCGGCACTGCGCGCGTCGACCAGCCGGTCGGCACCGTCGGCGTCCAGGCGCGAAGCACGCCGTCCTCGCACGCGTAGATGAACCGTGCAGGATCGCTGCGCCCGCCGCCGCGTTCGACGAAGCCGCGACCCCCGTTGAAGACAACCGCGGTCGGGCCGCCGTCCACGTGCACGTTCAGCACCGTCTTCCGGCCGGTACCGGAATACAGCGTGCTCGACTCGCGCGCCTCGTTCCCCGTCCACCATTCGCCGGTCGCCGTTGCCGCGAGCCCCCACGGGTTCACGAGCTGCGGATCGACGTGTGCCGCACGGCCGGGAACGTCCGAGACGAGCCGACGCACGACGAACGCGTCGTCGCGCGGCGTCGAGCGAGCCGCGACGACGAGCGCGCCGGCGCACGCGACGACGAGGGCAGCGAGCGCGACGCTACGAAGCCGCATCGCGCGGCGGCGCGGTCGACGCGCGCACGACGAGCGTCGTCGAGAGCTCCATGCGCAGCGCCTCGACGCGCTGGCCTTCGAGCAGCCGCATCAGCAGGCTGACGCCGGTGCGGCCGAGCTCCTGCAGCGGCTGGCGCACGGTCGTGAGCTGCGGCCACACGATGCGCGACTGGAACGTGTCGTCGAAGCCGACGATCGACACGTCCTCGGGCACGCGCAGACCGAGCCTACGCGCCGCGTTGAGCGCGCCGATCGCGACGTTGTCGTTGAAGCCGAAGATCGCGGTGGGCGGATCGGAATGCGACAGCAGCTCCTCGGCTGCGATCTCGCCGCCGCGGATCTGCCAGTCGGAGTACCTGATCAGGTCGAGGTCGGGAAGGATGCCGGCGCCTGCCATCGCCGCACGGAATCCGAGCAGCCGCTCCTCCGTCGCGTACCACCCTTCGGCGCCGGCGAGCGCGGCGATGCGCCGATGGCCGAGCTCGAGCAGATGCTCGGTCGCCTGCTTCGCGCCCGAGGCGTGCATCGCCGACACGCACGGGATCCCGTCCGGCGGCGGCTCCATCGGGTCGACGACGACGAACGGGTAGTTGCGCGCCTGGAGCTCGCGCAGCTCGTCCTGCGACTCCGACGGGAGCATGAGGATCGCGCCGTCGGTCGACTCGCCCACGAGATGCTCGAGCATCGAGACCTCGCGGTCGTGCTCGTGGAGGGTGGGGGCGAGGATGATCCGCATGTCCTCTTCGTAGAGGGCCTCCGACGCCCCGCTCAGGATCGGGCCGAAGTACGCGTCGGCGATCATCGGCAGCGTCAGCCCGATGAAGCCGGTCCGGCCGCGTCCGAGCGACCGGGCGCCGCGGTTCCGGTTGAACCCGTGCTCGCGCACCACCTGGAGTACCGTCTCGCGGGTGTCCGGTGCCACGTCGGGGCGGTCGTTGATGACGCGGGAAACGGTGGCGATCGAGACCCCCGCCAGGTCGGCGATGTCTCGGATCGTCGTCCGGCCCCGGAACCGAGGCCCGTCTCGTTCGATGTCAGCTTGTGCCATGTTTCGGGAACGCTTCCGGAACAGCCTTGCAGAACGTTGCCTGAGGAGCAAGCGATTCTAGCTTGACATGCCGCTGGTAAAGGGTTTACGGTTCCCGGAACATTTCCGGAACACGCCGATACCGGCAGTCCGACCGAGGAGGTCATACCCCCATGTCACGTTCTGCAGGATCACCGGGGCGCCCGTGGCTCACCGTCACGGCCGTCGGTGCGCTTGCGGCGCTCGTGGTGCTCGTCGTCGCCACGGTGTCCCCCGCCGCGGTTCGCGGCACCGCCCCGTCCGCGATCTCGAAGACGGCGGCGCACAAGTGTCTCGTCATGACCGGGTCGGGTGATCCGGCACTCGTCAGGAACTTCAACCCGTACACCGCCACCGGCCTGCCGAGCGGGCAGTTCGTCAAGGGCGCGCTGTACGAAGGGCTGATCGTCACGCCCGCCGGCGGCCTCAAGCCCGTCCCGTGGCTCGCCCGCACGTGGAAGTGGACCAACGGCAACAAGACGCTCACCCTCAACCTGGCGAAGAACGTCAAGTGGTCGGACGGCACGCCGCTGACGTCGGCCGACGTCGTCTACTCGCTCAAGGGTGGGAACGGCGCGCAGGCCAAAACGATGGACCTCCTCGGCTACACGCGTCCGGACACGAACATCGCGTCGATCGCGGCCGCCGGCAAGTACGCCGTCGTCATCAAGTTGAAGACGATCGACTCGCAGTTCATCTCGACCACGCTCAACCTCGCGTTCATCGTGCCGCAGCACATCTGGGCGAAGGTGAAGAACCCGGCGACGTTCACCAATCCGCATCCGGTCGCGTCGGGCCCGTTCACGACGATCGCCAGGTTCACGACGCAGGACTACGTCTTCTCCAAGAACGCCCACTACTGGCAGGCCGGAAAGCCGCTGATCGGCTGCCTCGAGTACGTGCAGGCGTCGTCCAACGACTCGGCGCTCGCGTTGATCCAGAGCGGGCAGGTCGACTGGACGCACAACTTCGTCGCGAACGTCGACAAGGCGTACACGTCGAAGGACCCGGCGCACTTCCACGCGTTCTACGCGACGACCGCCTATCCGCAGTCGCTCGTCTTCGACACGACGCAGTACCCGTACAACCTCGTTCCGTTCCGGAAGGCGCTCTCGCAGGCGATCGACCGGCAGAGCATCTCGAAGCTGGGTGAGTACGGCTACGCACCGGCGACATCCGCGCTCGGGATCGAGTTCCTGTTCCCGCAGTGGGTGACCGATGCAAGCGTCAAGGCGCAGGCGAAGGCGCTCGCGACGTACAACCCGACAGCGGCGAAGAAGACGCTGACCGACGCGGGCTTCACCTACAAGGGAAGCCAGCTGCTGGATCCGAAGGGCAACCCGGTCAAGCTCGACATCCACGTCATCTCCGGCTGGTCGGACTGGGTCGCGTCGGATCAGATCATCGCCAAGAACCTGCAGGCGATCGGCATCGACTCGAAGGAAGTGCTCGAGCCGGACTGGAACTCCTGGTATCCGAACGCCTCGAGCACGAAGAACCCGACACTGCTGTGGCAGGTCGGCGGACAGGGCTCGCCGTTCGGGTTCTTCAATGCGAACCTCTCGAACAACGCGTACGTCGCTCC
>Ga0157369_10010708_pt1 | contig 10436 bp, 5 predicted proteins | sample C25metaG_FD_113461 | JGI IMG/M metagenome (GOLD analysis project Ga0157369, IMG submission 113461) | Corn rhizosphere microbial communities from Kellogg Biological Station, Michigan, USA - C2-5 metaG | ecosystem: Host-associated > Plants > Roots > Rhizosphere > Soil | place: USA: Michigan...
AATGGCGACTGGAACATCCTGCATCAGCAGGCCAAACTTGAGCTCGGTGCACACAATGTGCTGGATGACTCTCTGGAAGAGAACTACCGGAGTACGGCCAACATCATTAATTTTAATAACCGGCTGTTTAGCGCCTTACCGCAAGTCTTGCAAGCGCAGTTAAATGGGAACATCGACAACCTGGATGATGACGGGGAGATGGACACCTGGTGGAAGTCTAAGGGCTTCGACCGGATTGTAACCGATGTCTATGCCGCCGCGACGCAGAAATTAACCCTGAAAACCCTTCCGGGTGGAACGATCAAATGCCTGGTGTTAAAAGAAGATGCGGAGGGTAATGCCATTAACCGCAACAACTTTATGGACCAGGCTATCCAGCGGATGCTGGAAGAGATCAAAGAGCTGATTGAAGTGCGCAAATACCGGCTTAAAGATATCTGCGTGCTGGTCCGCAAAAACGCGGAGGCAGTTGCAACGGTGAAAGCCCTGCTGGAGAATGGCATAAATGTGATCAGCGGTGAAGCTCTACTGATCGCCAACAATCCGGGCATTAAATTGATATTGAATACGCTGCGTGTGCTGGCGGGTTTACCCGGCAACACTGCTTTATATAAGGCAAACTGCATCAGTTTGTATGCAAGGCTGCAAGGCCGGGAAGTGGAAACTTCCAGTTATTTCGACTTGAAACTGAAAACCCTGGCGCAGCTGAGTGATGTGCTGCCTCTGGCTTTATGCCAGCATTGGCAAACCTGGATGCAGCAGCCCCTGCCTGAACTGGTGGAGAAGATCATAGCGGTTTATGGCCTGGCGGAGAAATCCACCCAACTGCCGTACCTGTTTGCCTTCCGCGATCTTGCTGGTAATTTTGCCCGGCAGGGGGAGAAGGGATTGGCTGCCTTCCTGCGTTACTGGGAAGAGAAAGGGCTGCGGAAAACATTACCGGCATCAGAAAGCGCGAACGCCGTGCAGGTGGTGACCATCCATAAATCTAAAGGTTTGGCCTTCCGTGCCGTGATGCTTCCTTTTTGCAACTGGGACATCAACGGGAAAACGAACAGCATCTTTTGGGTGCCTTCTGAAGGTACGCCATACCACCATTTGCAAAGTATACCTCTGAAATACAACAAAGATCTGGGGAATTCCAGCGTGTCGAAGCCGTATTTTGAAGAGCTGCTGTTTAACAATATGGATGCATTGAACATGCTCTATGTGGCAACAACCCGTTCCAAGGAATACCTGTACATCAGTACGGTGGGCAAGAAGACCGATACCCTAACGAATATTGGCGACCTGCTGCTGAAGACGCTGGAAGGTGAGATCGCTGAGGATGGAGAATATGTGATTGACGATCCGGTAGATAGCTTGTATGTGGACGAGGAAAGTACCGGAATGATCGCTCTGGATCATTATCCGACATCCGACAGACTGAGTCAGGTTTTTAATGCCGGGCTGAAGCGCAGCGAGATCGCCCTGCTTACCGGGCATGATGCGGGCAGGCTGGGAAGCATTTTGCATGAGGTTTTAGCAACAATGGCGAGCCCGGATCAGCTGGACCGCGTATTGGATGACATGCTGATTTCAGGTGTGTTTAAGGCTGAAGAACGCGAAGGACTGCAGGTTCAGGCTTCTGCGGTTGTCAACAACCCCGAACTTCAGGAACTGCTGAAGCAGGGAAAATATAGCCTGACCGAGCAGACGATCATTGATACTAAAGGCAAGAGTTACCGCCCGGATAAGGTCCTGATCACGGATGAGGGCGTAACGGTGATCGACTACAAATTCACGATGGAAGAAAGCACTGCCCATATTGAGCAGGTTGCCCATTACCGGGAATTGCTGCTGGCTATGGGCTACAGCAATGTAGAAACCTATTTGTTTTACGCGGTTAGCGGCAAATTAAAGAAAGTATGAAAGCATTTTTAGAGGAAGTAGCTGAAGATCTGATCACCCGTTTGGGTGACGACCTGCGGCATGCGGCCATTATATTTAACAACAAACGCCCGGCAGCTTATCTGCAACACCATATTGCCGGGATCTTGAAGAAGCCATTCTGGAGTCCGGCTTTCTATACCGTTCAGGAATTCTTTGGGCTCTCCAGTGATCTGAAGATCGCCGATCCATTTACCCAATTCTTTACCTTGTTCCAGGTGTACAATGACCTGCTGCACGGAGAAGGGCAAAAGCCGATGGAGCCCGCGAGGTTCTATCCGATTGCACGGATCATTTTGGGCGACTTTACGCAGATCGACAATGATCTGGTGGATGCACTGAAGCTGTTTCAGGAGCTGGAGGATATTGCAGAGATCGACTTCCAGTTTGACTACCTGACCGACGAGCAACAGGAATTTTTAAAGGGTTTCTGGCGGTCGTACTCGGAAGGTAAACAGAAGAAGCAGCAGGAGCAGTTTATCCGGATGTGGCGACGCATGCCGGAGATCTATGCGAAATTCCATGCCGCACTGCAGACCAAAGGGTTTATTACCATGGGGCAGGTTTACCGGAAGTTGGCGGAAGGTACGGCTAGTGCTGACTTTACTGCGCCATTTAAAAAGATCGTGTTTGTTGGTTTCAATGCCTTAACCTGCGCAGAGGCGAAGGTTTTTAAGCGTCTGCAGGAGCAAGGACTTGCCCTGTTCTACTTCGATACGGATGTCTACTACATGGATGATAAAACGCAGGAAGCCGGGTTGTTTATGCGGAAGAACCTGGAGCAAACCGGGCTGTTGAACGCCCTGGGGGCTAGTCCGGTATTAATCCGCGCTGCGGAAAAAACAGTAGATGTATACCGGACACAAGGACATAGCGCACAGGCTAAGATCCTGCATAGCGCTTTGCAAAATGAATACGTCGCGATTGGCAGTTCTTCTGAACAGCGCGGTCAGGTTGCACTGATCCTGGCAGACGAGAGTTTGCTGTTACCCGTGTTGCAGACCATCCCCACACAATACTTCGATGGTCAAAAGAACCATCCGGTGGATTTGAATGTGACGATGGGTTATCCGCTTGCAGCTTCCGCGATATTCGGACTGGCGGACCTCTGGCTATGTGTGCAGGCGCAACTGAATGAGGGAAAAGACACCGTGCACTTCAAGGAAGTGGAGGCGTTTTTATCGCATCCGCTAACCGCGATCAGCGAAAAGATGCGGGATAAGATCCAGCAGAAGCTGATTGATGAGCAACTGGCGGAAGTGCCTGTAGACCGGCTAACCGGTCAGAAAGGTATACTGGCCCTGTTCTTCCAGAAAGTGGAAGAGCCCGGTGCAGCCACCCAGGCTTTCCAGGAGGTCCTGAAGTTTATTCTGGAGAAACAGCTGGAACTGAAATCTTTGAAGCAGACGGAGGCAGATCTTTTTGTCGCTACCCTGAAAGAACTTAACCGCTTACACGACACCTTGGCCGAGCATTTGTCCGCTTCTGCTACCCGGGGTTCCAGCGCAGAAGGGGAGCAGTACGACAAGAAAAAGGAACTATCTTTTGTGCTTTCGTTGATCCAAAAGGCCGTTCAGGGCATCGCTGTGCCACTAAGCGGTGAGCCGCTGGAAGGGATCCAGGTGATGGGATTGCTGGAAAGCCGGAATCTCGACTTTGAGCACATCTATATTTTGGGCGCCAATGAGGGTATTTTACCGCAGACGAGCATATCGACCAGTTTTATTCCGGATAGCATCCGCCGTGCGCATGGATTGCCTGTTCTGGAGAATCAGGATGCCATATCGGCCTATATGTTTTACCGCCTGTTGCAGCGCTCGGAGAAGATCAGCTTGGTGTACAACGGGCAAACGGATGAAAGCAATACCGGTGAGCCGAGCCGCTTCCTGCGTCAGTTGGAATATGAAAGTGGTTATACCTTCCGGTATTTTGAGCAGCAGCAAAGCATAGCTACCGAAAGCCGTGTACCGGTGCAGGTTAAAAAAGACAAGCAGGTTATGTTCCTGCTGAGCAGGTACCTGAATGGTAAAAAGCGCTTGTCGGCCACCGCCATGACGGCCTATGTCAATTGCCCGCTTCAATTTTTTTACAAGTATTTGGCCGGTATTGAAGAGGCCGAAGAAGTTGTGGAGAATGTGGAAGCCAACGTGATCGGTTCCATGCTGCATTGGATGATGGAGACCTTCTACCGTAATCTGTCCAGGACAGACCCGATAATTACAAAAGAGCGGATTGCTGATTACCGGTCGACTTTGCCTTTACTGAGCCAAAAGGCTTTTGCGCAGGTTGTTTTTGATGATCCAAACCATGCGGTCAACCATAACGGCATGCAGAAGGTGGTTCTGGCCATTGTGCAGGAATATGCGAATATCATTCTGGACAATGATGAGCAGCATGCGCCCTTTAAGATCATCGCGCTGGAGCAGAAAGATCAGATCGACTTTAAGTTTCCGGTGAATGGCGTGGAGAAATGCATCACGCTGCACGGGATCATCGACCGTATTGACGAAAAAGATGGCGTGATCCGGATTGTGGATTATAAGACGGGGGCCGACGACCTCCGTTTCAGCTCTTTGGAAGATGTTTTTGATACGAATGGCAAGAAGCAGAATAAGGCTTTGATCCAGACCTTATTCTATACCCATGTGTATGAGGAGGCTAATGCGAAGCAGCGGGTGGAGCCCAATATATACAGCATCCGCAGCATGCGAAACGATGGACCGCTGTTTATGGAAGGTCGGGGTAAACTCAAGCTCCATGGCGAGCGGCTGGAAGAAATTAAGGTGCAGTTCCTGGAGCAGATGCGCCGAAAGTTGTCGGAATTGTTCGATGAAAACATTCCATTTACGCCGACAACCAATGAAAGTAGCTTCACTTATTCGCCTTATACGACCCTTTGCGGCATGTAATTGGCGCTGGGATTGTAATTAAAACACTACTTTTTATTTAATTAACAATAGTTATATTTGCCGCAGTTAATACTTGAATATACAATGAGAGAGATTCAATTTAGAGAAGCCTTGCGTGAAGCCCTGAGCGAAGAGATGCGTAAGAATGAAAACGTCTTTTTGATGGGTGAAGAGGTTGCTCAATATAATGGTGCTTATAAGGTAAGTCAAGGTATGCTTGATGAGTTTGGCGACAAACGTATTATTGATACACCGATTGCAGAGTTGGGATTTGCTGGGATTGGAATTGGTGCAGCAATGAATGGATTGATTCCTATAATTGAATTCATGACATTCAACTTCTCATTGGTTGCAATAGATCAGATTATCAATGGTGCCGCTAAGATGTTGTCTATGAGCGGAGGCCAGTTCTCTATTCCGATTGTATTCCGCGGTCCAACTGGTAACGCTGGTCAATTGGGTGCACAACACTCACAAAACTTTGAAAACTGGTATGCGAACTGCCCTGGATTAAAGGTTGTTGTTCCATCTACGCCATACGAAGCTAAAGGTTTATTAAAACAAGCCATTATTGATCCGGATCCAGTAATTTTCATGGAGTCTGAGGTGATGTATGGTGATAAAGGCGAGGTTCCTGAGGAAGAGTACTACCTTCCGATCGGAAAAGCCAATGTAACAAAAGAAGGTTCTGATGTAACTATCGTAACTTTCGGTAAGATGTTAACCCGCGTTGTTAATCCTGCAGTTGAGGAATTAACCAAAGAGGGAATCAATGCAGAGGTGATCGATTTACGTACCGTACGTCCGATCGATTATGCAACGATCATTGCGTCTGTTAAGAAAACAAACCGTTTGGTGATTGTTGAAGAGGCATGGCCATTGGCTTCTATCTCTTCTGAGATCGCTTTCAATGTTCAGAAAAACGCTTTCGATCATTTGGATGCTCCGGTTTTGCGTATCACTTGCGCAGATGTACCGCTTCCATATGCACCGACTTTAATTGCAGCAAGTTTACCAAACGCAGAACGTGTGGTGAAAGCAGTTAAAGAAGTGATGTACGTTAACAAATAAGTATACATAAACACCCAAGATATAATCCCGTGGCTCATACCTACGGGATTTTTTTGTTTTAAAACTACTCGACTCATGAGTCAACATTCAAACATTATTGCCGCCGAATTTGGAATTGCAGAAAAGCAGGTAGAGGCTACCATCACTTTGCTGGATGAAGGTGCTACGGTACCTTTTATTTCCAGGTACCGGAAAGAAGTAACGGGAAGTCTGGACGAAGTTCAGGTTGCCGGCATCCGGGATCGCTTTCAGCAGCTTCGGGAGTTGGATAAACGCCGTGAGGCTATATTAAAGGCTCTTGCGGCCTTAGATAAGCTATCTCCGGAACTGGAGAAGCAGATCAATGCGGCAACCAGCATCACGGTTATAGAAGATCTGTACCTGCCGTTTAAACCGAAACGGAAGACCCGTGCCTCTGAGGCCCGCAAAAAAGGCCTGGAGCCGCTGGCATTAAGGATCCTGGAGCAAGGTAATTTTGATGTCAAAGCGGAAGCAGATCAATTTATCAATGCGGAACTGGGTGTGGCATTACAGGAAGAAGCGCTTGCAGGTGCAAGGGATATTCTGGCTGAGCTGATCAGCGAGAACGTGGAGCTGCGTACGTCTATGCGTGAATATTTCATGCAAAAGGCCGTGTTTAAGTCGGCTGTAATCAAAGGAAAAGAAGAAGAGGGCGTCAAATATAAAGACTATTTTGCCTGGGAAGAGCCTTTGAAAGTTGCACCATCGCACCGCATTCTGGCCATCCGCCGTGCGGAAAACGAGGGCTTTTTAAAAGTGGAGACCACGCCGCCGGAAGAAGGGGCTGTGGCAATTATAGAACGCCAGTTTGTAAAAGGAAGAGGCGCTGCCGCAGACCAGGTGAAGCTTGCTGTTGCGGACTCCTACAAGCGTTTACTAGGGCCCGCTATGGAAACCGAGATCCGCAATCTGGCGAAGGCAAAGGCCGATGAAGAAGCCATCCGCGTGTTTGCAGAGAATGCCAGACAGCTCTTGCTTGCTGCGCCAATGGGGCAGAAGATCGTGCTGGCCATTGATCCGGGTTTTAGAACAGGCTGTAAAGTGGTTTGCCTGGACCAGCAAGGGAAGTTGCTGGAGAATACAACGATCTATCCGCATAGCGGACAGGGGAACATGAAAAAGGCCTCGGATACACTGTTGCAGCTATGCAAGAAACACAACGTGGAAGCTATTGCTATTGGTAACGGAACCGCAGGAAGGGAAACGGAAGTATTTGTTCGCGGACTAAACCTGGAAGGCGTTCTTGTGGTGATGGTCAGTGAAAATGGTGCCTCGGTGTATTCAGCGTCTGAAGTGGCTCGTGCGGAATTCCCAACCCAGGATATCACCGTGCGTGGTGCGGTATCTATCGGCCGCAGGCTTATGGATCCGCTTGCCGAACTGGTGAAGATAGATCCAAAGTCTATAGGTGTTGGGCAGTACCAGCATGATGTTGACCAAAATAAATTACAGCAGTCGCTGGATGATACCGTGATCAGCTGCGTAAACGCCGTTGGGGTGGAATTGAATACCGCTTCCAAGCAAGTACTTGCTTATGTTTCTGGTCTTGGCCCACAGTTGGCACAGAACATCGTGAGCTATCGAGACGAGCATGGAGCCTTTAAGAATCGCGAGAGCCTGAAAAAGGTACCTCGGTTGGGTGATAAAGCCTATGAACAGGCTGCAGGCTTCTTAAGGATCCGCAATGCGGAACATGCCTTGGATGCCAGCGGTGTTCACCCGGAGCGCTATGCTTTGGTCAATAAAATGGCGCGGGATCTGAACTGTACGGTAGCCCAGCTGATCAAAACGCCGGAGCTGCAGAAGCAGATCAAGCCGGAGAAATATGTTAATGATGAGGTTGGTTTACCAACCCTACATGATATTCTGGCGGAGCTCGCTAAACCAGGGAGAGATCCAAGGGAGCAGTTTGAAGCCTTTAGTTTTACGGATGGGGTGAACGAGATCAAAGATCTGAAGGTGGGCATGAAGCTGCCGGGAATCGTAACCAACATCACCAATTTCGGTGCTTTTGTCGATATCGGTGTGCATCAGGATGGCCTGGTTCATACCAGTCAGCTGGCAAACCGCTTTGTTTCCAATCCGAATGATGTTGTTAAAGTGCACCAGAAGGTGGAAGTGACCGTTACCGAGGTTGATGTTGCGCGTAAGCGGATATCGCTATCCATGCGCACGGAACAAGCGCCCCAGGCTAAGGCACCAAAAAGCAAGGAGCAGCCGAAGGTTCATAAAAAACCAACAGAGCAGAAAGGGACGGAAAGAGCCCAGCCTGCCAAAGCTGCGCCAAAGGCTAAACAGGCAGAGGGTGATCTGCAAGTGAAGCTTGAAGCACTAAAAAATATGTTTAAGAAATAACTAACTCAATTCAATCTGTCTTTTGATACTTTCCTCCAGAGAGATTAGCGTTTCTGTACGTTGGATTCCGGATACGGCCTGAATCTCCTCGTTCAGCACATGTCTCAGGTGGGAAGTATCCCGGCAGATGATCTTGGCAAACATGCTGTATGCGCCAGTCGTATAATGCAGCTCCACCACTTCCTTGATCTTACTCAGTTGTGCAACCGCATCTTTATACTGAATTCCCTTTTCCAGATATATACCCAAAAAAGCACAGATGTCATATCCCGCTTTCTGCGGATCGATGATCAGATGTGAGCCTTTGATGATACCCAGTTCATGTAGTTTTTTCATTCTAACATGGATGGTTCCCCCGGAAACGATTAAATCTTTGGCGATTTCTGTGTAAGGTTTGGTAGCATCCTGCATGAGCTGCTTCAGGATGTCAATATCCAGGTTATCAATTTCTAAATTTGAGCTTTCTTTTTTCAGCATGATTTAAACTATTGGTAATGTTTATCTAAGTTAATTATTATAATTACAATAATAAAAATAATTGTTTATAATATTTGCAACGTATTGATAATCCCTTTACATTTGTATCAAGCAAGTAAGAAAAAATAGTTCTTTAATACTTGTTCAGATCCTGTTGGGTGGTGGAACTGGCAAACACACCTCCTTGTCTCGGTGGCGGAGAATCGGAAAACCCGTAAGGGCTAACTACTCCTTGAAGGTTCGACTCCTTCCCCAACAGCAGTTTTATGAATATATTGAGTTAGTTGAAAAAAGCGACCCCGGATAGGGTCGCTTTTTCACTTTTTACTGGACTTTCAGTCCGTATTTCTCACTGAACTTCTTGTTCAGCTGCTTATGCAGATTATCCAGGTTGATGTCCCGACCTTGAATAAAGGCCTTCACCACTTCATTGGTCTTCATGTCCAGCGCATCGCCGGAGGAGATAAACAAGGTCGCATCTTTTCCAGCCTCCAGACTTCCGGCCGTTTTATCAATGCCAAGAACTTTCGCTGTATTCAACGTGATGGTCTGCAAGGCTTTTTCCTTGTCCAGCCCCCAGGCAGAGACTGTTCCCGCCATAAAAGGAAGGTTCCGCTGCTGCCAGTAACCATCAATGCTCACCACCACATTAATTCCGGCGTTGGCCAGGATGGCGCCATTCTTATATGGCATGTTCACATCATCGTCGTTATTAGCCGGCAGCGCATGTGGCTGGGCAATCACCACAGAAATGTTGTTGTCTTTCAGAAAGTCGGTGATCAGGTAGGCTTCATTACCACCCACAATCACCGGGGTGATCTTAAACTTCTTGGCGAAGTTCACTGCCGCTACAATATCCTTCTGGGTATTGGCGGTAATAAACAACTTTTCTGAGCCGTCAAACAAGTGCTTCATGGCCGCAAGGCGATCATTAACCACCTCGGGCTTGTTTTCCGAGTATGCTTTAGCCTCTGCAAAAAAGGCCTCCAGTTCATTCACCGCCTGATCTCTTTTTTCCTGTAAGGCTTCCGGACTGGTCATCGGTCCTCTGCTGCGGCCTGGTCTGAACCTCGGAAGCACGGGCCAGGTCATATGCTGTGCATCGTCTGCACGAATAACGGCATCTTCCCAGTTCCAGGCATCCAGTTGTACAACCGAAGAACTGCCGGATATCGTTCCGCCTTGCGGCGTAACCTGGGCCATGAGCACACCATTGCTTCTTAGTGTTGCCGGAACCTTCGAGTCCGTATTATAAGCCACCAGCGAGCGGATATGCGGGTTTAAGTTGCCGATCTCTTCAAAATCCAGCGTAGCCTTTACAGACTCAAACTCTGTTAAGCCCAGGTTGGTCACCGGTGCTATAAAGCCTGGATATACATGTTTACCGGTGGCTTTAATCTCGGTTACGCCTGCATCTAATGCCTGTCCGCCAGCGGTAACGGTTACAATCTTTCCATTGTTAAACACGATGGTTCCATTCTGGATCACGGTTCCATTACCCACGTGGATGGTGGCACCGGTAATGGCGATAGCTTTATTCTGCTTTGCCGCCGGCGATATATTGGCCTGTGCGAAACACAGGGAGGTAAGCGAACTCAATAGTAATGTTGCTAGATATTTATTCATGATTGTGGTTCCTTTCTAATTCATTAAGTTCTCCGGAGTAATCGCTTA
>Ga0157369_10010710_pt1 | contig 10436 bp, 10 predicted proteins | sample C25metaG_FD_113461 | JGI IMG/M metagenome (GOLD analysis project Ga0157369, IMG submission 113461) | Corn rhizosphere microbial communities from Kellogg Biological Station, Michigan, USA - C2-5 metaG | ecosystem: Host-associated > Plants > Roots > Rhizosphere > Soil | place: USA: Michigan...
CGTTGGGGAAGATGGTGGCCGATGGGCCTCGAACGATTCTAGTTCACGCGTCCATGCCCCGCGAAACGGACCTCCGGCCTGTGGCGCGGGCCCGCCGTTGCCGCGTGATCACCCGCGACCGCACTCAGAGTGCCCGGAAATGGCTCGCCGTACCCGCATTTGCGGGGACGGCGAGCACTTTCGGGTGCCGCGACCGCCGGATGCGGGGGCTACCGGCGGGAGGTGACCGCGTCGAGGGCCAAGCGGTAGGAGTCGAAGCCGAAGCCGGCGATGACGCCCGTCGCGACGCCGCTGATGACACTGGTGTGCCGGAACGACTCGCGGGTGTGCGGGTTGGAGATGTGCACCTCGACCAGCGCGAGGCCGGCCTTCGTGACCAGGGCGGCGGCGTCGCGGAGCGCGTAGCTGTAGTGCGTGAACGCGGCCGGGTTCATGATCACCGGCAGTGCCTGGTCGACGGCCTCGTAGAGCCAATGGATGAGCTCTGCCTCGTCGTCGGTCTGACGCAGGTCGATCGTCACGTCGTCAGGCGCGGCATCCGTCAGCACCCCGCGCAGGGCGTCGAGGTCGGCGGACCCGTACACGTCGGGTTCGCGGCTGCCGAGGCGCCCGAGGTTCGGGCCGTTCAAGACGAGGACGGTGCGCATTCTCACACCCTATCGAGCGCTGCCGCCCCGCCCCCGCACCGTTCGACGGAGAATCTGCTCGAAAGCGGCCACAACCGGCCCGAACCGGGCGCGATAGGGAAATTGTCCGTCGAATGGGAGGGGGAAGGGAAGGGGAAGGGGCTGGGAGTGCGGCTAGGAGCCGATTTCCTGGTAGGCGGCGAAGAGCAGCGACGCGTCAGGTCCCTCGAGCACGGTGGGCTTGCCGATGTCGTCGAGCACGATGAACCGGAGCATGCCGCTGCGGGTCTTCTTGTCGCGCTGCATGGTTGCCAGTAGGGTGTTCCAGCGTCCGACCGGGTACGACGTGGGCAGCGTGAGCGATTCGAGGATGCGCCGGTGCCGGTCGACCGCTTCGTCGGAGAGCCGGCCGGTCAGTCGCGCGAGCTCCGCCGCGAACATCATGCCGACGGCGACGGCCGCTCCGTGGCGCCAGCCGTACCGCTCCGCGTGCTCGACGGCGTGTCCGAGCGTGTGCCCGTAGTTCAGGATCTCGCGGAGCCCTGACTCCTTGAAGTCCTCCCCCACCACGCGCGCCTTCATCTGGATGGCCAACTCGACCACGCGCCGGAACGCGGGGGTTGCCGGGTCGGTGGCGGCGTCGACATCCGCTTCGATGATGTCGAGGATCTCGGGGACCTGGATGAACCCGGCCTTCACGATCTCAGCGAACCCGGCCAGGATCTCATTGCGCGGCAGGTCGTCGAGCGTGGCGAGGTCGCAGATCACCGCGGCCGGCGCATAGAAGGTGCCGACGAGGTTCTTGCCCTCGGCGGTGTTGATGCCGTTCTTGCCGCCGACCGCCGCGTCGACCATGCCGAGCACGCTGGTGGGGACCTGCACGAGCCGCACACCGCGCAGCCAGGTGGCGGCGACGAAACCGGCGAGGTCGGTGACCGCACCCCCGCCGAAACCGATGACGGCGTCGGTGCGGCTGAAGTCCGCCTGGCCCATCACCTGCCAGCAGAACGCGGCGACCTCGACCCGCTTGGCGGCCTCGGCGTCGGGCACCTCGGCGATGAGCACCTGGTACCGGTCGGACAGGCTCTCCCGCAACGCCTCGGCGCGGGCGCCGACGGTGCCGGTGTGCACGATCAGCACCTTCTGCACGCGATCGCCGAGATACCGGGCCACCTCCGCGCCGAGCCCGCGGCCGACGACCACGGGGTAGCTGTCGACCCCGTTGACGGTGATCGTGGTGGTTTCATCGTTGGCGGCGGGGGTTGCTGCGTCGGTCATGAGGTTCCTCTCACCCAGGTGGCGATGTCGGCGGCGATGGCGTCGAGTGGCCGGGTCGACGTGTCGAAACGGATGCTCGCCAGCTCCTCGTAGATCGGCCGGCGTTCGTCGAAGATGCGCTGCCAGTCCGCGATGCCGCCCTGCAGCAGCGGGCGCTTGGTGCCACCGATGCGGTGCGCGACCGCGCCGGCCTCCACGGTGAGGTAGACGACGCTGCAGCGGCCGAGGTCGGCGCGGGTGTCGGCGTCGAGCACCGCTCCCCCGCCGAGCGATACGACGCCGCCCGGGTCGGTGCTCTCGGCGAGGGCGTCGGCGACCGCTTGCCGTTCCAGGCGCCGGAAGTGCTCCGCGCCGTGCTCGCCGAAGATGTCGGCGATCGGGCCGTGCACGGCGACGACGCGTTTGTCGGTGTCGGTGAAGGGCACGCCGAGGGCGCGCGCGACGCGCTTGCCGACCTTGGTCTTGCCGGCGGCCATCGGGCCGATGAAGACGACCGGGAACGGCTGCGTCACGGTGCGGTGATGGTCTCGGCGGTGGTCTTCAGGTTCGCCGGGATGTTCGCCAGGTACGACTCGAGGTTGCGCTTGGTCTCCGCGAGGGAGTCGCCGCCGAACTTCTCCAGCACGGCGTTGGCGAGCACGAGGGCGACCATCGCCTCGGCGACGACACCGGCGGCGGGCACCGCGCAGACGTCCGAGCGCTGGTGGTGGGCCACGGCGGCGTCGCTCGTGGCGACATCCACCGTGCGGAGGGCACGGGGCACGGTGGCGATCGGCTTCATGCCCGCCCGCACGCGTAGCACCGTGCCGGTGGACATGCCGCCCTCGGTGCCGCCGGCCTTGTCGCTGGACCGGCCGATGCCATCCGCTGACGCGAACAGCTCGTCGTGCGCCTCAGAACCGCGCCGGGTGGTGGTGAGGAAGCCGTCGCCGACCTCGACGCCCTTGATCGCCTGGATGCCCATGAGGGCCGCGGCCAGCTGCGAGTCGAGCCGGCGGTCCCAGTGCACGAAGGAGCCGAGCCCCGGCGGAAGGTTGTAGGCCAGCACCTCGACGACGCCGCCGAGGGTGTCGCCGTCTTTGTGGGCGGCGTCGACCTCGGCGACCATGCGCGCCGACGTGTCGGGGTCGAAACAGCGCAGCGGATCGGCGTCGAGCGTGTCGACGTCGGCTATGGTCGGCAGCGGGGCGCCGTCGGGCACCCGCACCGGGCCGATCGCGAGGGTGTGGCTGACCAGGGTGATGCCCAGTTCGGCGAGGAACGGCCGCACGACGGCGCCGAGCGCAACCCGGGCGGCGGTCTCGCGGGCGCTGGCGCGCTCGAGCACCGGACGGGCCTCGTCGAAGCCGTATTTCTGCATGCCGACCAGGTCAGCGTGGCCGGGGCGGGGGCGGGTGAGCGGGGCGCCGCGACCGCGGGAGAGCGATTCGGCCGGCACCGGTTCGGGGTTCATCACCTCGGCCCACTTGGGCCACTCGGTGTTGCCGATGCGCACGGCGACGGGGCCGCCGAGGGTGAGGCCGTGCCGCACACCGCCGGAGATGTCCAGCTGGTCCTGTTCGAACTTCATCCGGGCGCCGCGGCCGTAGCCGAGCTTGCGGCGCGCGAGGTCGGCACGGATCGTGTCAGGGGAAACGGGAATCCCGGCGGGCAGACCCTCGACAATGGCGAGCAGTTCGGGCCCATGGGACTCTCCGGCGGTAAGCCATCGAAGCATGCCCTTATCCTCCCACAGCCGCTGCGGGCCCGGCGTCGGGGCCCCTGGTGGGGTCCTCACCCAGGGCGTCCCGCATGGCCTGCAGCACGGCGTCCTCGTCGGGCAGGGGCGCGAACGGGTCGCCGCCGACGAAGACGCGCACCTGGATGAGGGCCTGGTGCAGCAGCATGCCGAGGCCGGAGAGCACGGTGCCCCCGGCGTCCCGCCAGGACGCCGCGAGAGCGCTCGGCCACGGCGCGTATGTCACGTCGAGCAGCGCCGCCGTCGTGCGGAGCGCGGCGGGGAACTCCACGCCGAGGCTGGTGCCGCCGGGCAGCGTGCTGATCACGAGGTCCGCCGTGCGGTCGGCGGCGGGCACGCTGCCGAGGTCGGAGACGATGACCACGACGCCGAGGGAGCGCCCGAGGCCGACGAGCGGTGCCGCCTTCGCGGGGGTGCGCACGAGCAGTTCCACCCATTCGGCCCCGAGTTCCGCGGCCGCCATGACAGCGGATGCCGCCGTCGCGCCGGCGCCCAGAACGACGACGCTGCTGACGGCGGTGATGCCGGCGTCAGCGAGCGCGCGAACGATGCCGGCGACATCCGTGTTGAACCCGCTGACGGGCCGGGGTCCGCCCCCGCCGGCCGGGTCACCGAGCAGCAGCGTGTTGGCGGCGCCGGTGGCCTGGGCGACGCGGTCGGCGTCGCTCACGAGCGGGAGGGCCTCGTGCTTGAACGGCATGGTGAGCGACAATCCGCGCCACTCGGGGCCGAGCGTGCCGAGAAAGGCGCCGAGGCCGCCAGGGGCGACGTCAACGGTGGTGTACTCCCAGTCGAGGTTCAGCTGCCGGTAGGCGGCCAGATGCAGGGCCGGTGACTTGGAGTGGCTCACCGGTGCGCCCAGCACGGCGAGGCGCCGGCCCGAGGGCAGGTTCAGTTCGGATGCCATGGGTCTCCTATTTGTACTCGGGGTGGTCGTCCATCCATTTCAGCCACTTGTCCACGGCTGCCTGGTGCTGCTTGGCGGTGGTGGAGAAGATCGTCTCCCCGGTCTCCAGGTTCCAGGTCACGAAGTAGAGCCACGGGCCGGGCGCCGGATGCAGCGCGGCGTCGATGGCGAGGTCGCCGGGGTTCGAGATCGGGCCCGGCGGCAACCCCGGGTGCAGGTAGGTGTTGTACGGGTTGCTCGCGTCCTCCCGTTCCTTGTCCGTGGTGGTGACGAGGTGGGTGTTGCCGGTGCCGTAGGCGACGGTGGCGTCGGACTGCAGGAGGCGGCTGGGCCAGAGGTCGGGGTTCAGCCGGTTGACGAACACGCGGGCCACCTTGTAATAGTCGTCGTGCAGGCCGGCCTCGCGCTGCACCAGCGACGCGAGCACGATGGTGCGCCAGCGGTCCGCGGGGGCGACGCCCGCTTCGTCGAGCGCCTGGAACTGGCGTTTGACCATCGTGGTGATCGCCTGCGTGGCCGTGGTGCCCGGTTCGAAGGTGTAGGTGGCCGGGAACAGGAAGCCTTCCAGCGTCTTCGCCTCGGGTGGCAGGCCGTACGCGTGCGGGTCGGCGGCGGCCTTCGTCAGCTCTGCGAGGGGGATGCCGGTGCCGTCGGCAACCAGCGCGAGAACGTCGACCGCGGCGGTCCCCTCCGGGATCACGACATTCGCCTGCACCCGGCTGTCGGGGTCGAGCAGGGCGGTGAGCGCCGCCTGCGCGCTCATGTGGGTTTTCAGCTCGTAGCGGCCCGGGTGGAAAACAGGGGCGGGCCGCTGGGCGAGGAGGAGTTTGTAGAACGCCTCGAAGCTCTTGACCACGTCGTTCTTCACCAGCGTGTTCGCGATGTCGGACCCGTCGTCGCCCTCCTCCACGGTGATGGTCACGGGCGTGTCGCCGGTGCCGCTGTAGTCCCCCGGGCCGAGGATCGCCTCGCGCACCTGCGCGAGCGGTCCCTGCAGGGCGATGAAACCGCCGGCGATGAGTCCCACGATCACGATGAGCGCGATCAGGCAGCCCCAGCCGCCGCGGCGGCGCTTCTCGCGCGGCGCGTGTTCCCGCAGCCGGTGGGGCGAGGCTGGGGTGCCGGCAGGGGCAGCGCCGGGGGCGGCGCCGGGGTCAGGGCCGGGTGCGGCGATCGGCGCGGGAGGGCTCTCGGGGCGGGGCGGGGTGAGCGCGGCCGGGGCGCCGTTGCCCTCGGTCTCGTCGTCACGCTCGCCCGCGGCCTCCCGCTCCCTCGCGCGCGCTTCACGGCGTGAGAGCGGCCGGGCGCCGGCAGCGGCAGCGGCAGCGGCGTCGGCGCCTGTGCCGGATGCGGCATCCGTTGACGGAGCCCGGGAATCGCCGCCGAGGAACCGTTCCCAGTCCAGCTGGCCGTTGCCGTCCCCGGCTGCGGAGCCCTCGGCGTCGTCGTCGGGGCGCCCGTCGTGCGGGTCAGCAGGAAAACCGGCCACCGTCAGGCCCCTTCCGGGGTGTCGAGGGGCGTTCCCGCGGGCCGCCCGGAGGCGCGCTCGGAGTCCAGGGCGTGCTGCAGGATGATTGTCGCGGCGACCTGGTCGACGACGGGCCGCTGGGTCTTCGCCGTCCGGCCGGAGGCGCGGAGCGCGGACTGCGCCGAGACGGTGGACAGTCGTTCGTCGACGAGCCGCACCGGCACGGGCAGGCCGCCCTGGAGCGCACGGGCGAAGACGACGGCGTCGTCCGTGGACGCGGTCGCGCTCCCGGAGAGCGCCAGGGGCAGCCCGACGATGACTTCCGTGGCGTCAAGGTCAGCAGCGATCGCGACGATCCGCGCGACATCCGCTGTGCCGGACTGGTCGCGGGCGACCGTCTCGACGGGGGTGGCGAGCATCCCGTGCAGGTCGCTGCGCGCCACGCCGATCCTGGCCTTGCCGACGTCGACGCCCAGACGCACCCCCGGTCGCATGGTCAGCGCTGCGCGGCCGCGCGCACGGTCTCGAGGGCGGCGTCGATGGCCGTGACGTCGGTGCCGCCGCCCTGAGCGAGGTCGTCCTTGCCGCCGCCGCCGCCGCCGAGCACGCCGGCCATGGCCTTGGCGAGCACGCCGGCGCGCATCCCGGCGTCCCGAGCGGCAGGGTTGGTGGCCACGACGACGACCGGCTTGTCGCCCGCGACGCCGGCCAGCGCGACGACCGCCGCGTCGCTGCCGAGACGCTCACGGGCGGAGGTCACGAGGTTGCGCACGTCGTCGGCGGAGTTCACGGAGCCGAGGTTCGCGGCCAGCACACGGATGCCGCCGATGCGTTCGGCGGAGGCCACGAGCGCGGGCACCCGGTCGCCGAGCGCGCGCGCCTCGAACGCCGCGATCTTCTTCTCTGCAGCCTTCAGGTTCTGCACCAGGTCGTTGATGCGCTCGGGCAGCTGCTCGCGCGGCGTCTTCAGGTTCGCGGTGAGCTGGGAGACGATGGCGCGCTCAGCGGCGAGGTCTTTGAAGGCGTCGAGCCCCACAAGGGCCTCAACCCTCCGGTTGGACGAGCCGACCGAGGACTCGCTGACCAGGTTGACCATGCCGATCTCCGCGCTGGAGGCGACGTGGGTGCCGGCGCAGAGTTCCCGCGACCAGGGACCGCCGATGTCGACGACGCGCACCCGCTCGCCGTACTTCTCACCGAACAGCGCCATGGCACCAAGGGCCTTGGCGTCGGCGAGGGGCATCTCGCGGGTGACGACCGGCAGATTGTCACGGATGGCGTTGTTCGAGATCTCCTCGATCTCGCTGCGGGTCGCGGCCGAGAGACCCTGGTTCCACGAGAAGTCGAGGCGGAAGAACCCGGCCTTGTTGTACGAGCCGGACTGGTGGGCGTTGGGGCCGAGCACCTGCCGCAGGGCGGCATGCAGGATGTGCGTGCCGGAGTGCGCCTGCCGGGCGCCGCGGCGCCAGTCGGCGTCGACGATGCTGGTCGCCGGGTCACCCACGCCGACCTCGCCGCTTCGCACGCTGACCTTGTGGCTGATCAGGCCCTTGACGGGCTTCTGCACGTCGAGCACGTCGAGCTCATAGCCGGGGCCGACGATGAGGCCGGCGTCGGCCTCCTGGCCGCCGGACTCGGCGTACAGGGCCGTCTCGGCGAGGATGACCTCGGCGACCTGGCCGGCGGAGGCGCTCGGCACCGACTGGCCGTCGACGATCAGGCCGAGCACGGAGGACTCGGTCTGGAGTTCCGTGTAGCCGGTGAAGACGGTCTCGCCGGCGGCGCGGAAGCCGCTGTAGACAGACAGGTCGGCCAGGTGCGTCTTCTTCGCTTTCGCATCCGCTTTCGCCATGGCCCGCTGCTTGGCCATGAGCGCGTCGAACGCCTCGCGGTTGACGCTGAGACCGGCCTCCTCGGCCATCTCGAGCGTGATCTCGATGGGGAAGCCGTAGGTGTCGTGCAGCAGGAACGCGGTGTCGCCCGGCAGCTCGGCCTTGTTCTCGCTGCGGGTCTTCGCGACGGCGAGGTCGAGCACGGTGCTGCCGCTGGCGAGCGTGCGGAGGAACGTCTCCTCCTCGGCGTAGGCGGCCTGGCTGATGCGGTCGAACTCGGTGCTGACCTCGGGGTAGGCGGGCGCCATGGCGTCGCGGGAGGCCGGGAAGAGCACCGGGAAGGTGGCGTCCTCGACACCGAGCAGGCGCATCGCGCGCACACTTCGGCGCAGCAGCCGGCGGAGGATGTACCCGCGGCCCTCGTTCGACGGCATGACACCGTCGCTCATCAGCATGAGGGAGGAGCGCACGTGGTCGGCGACGATGCGCATGCGCACGTCGTCGTCGTGGTTCGTGCCGTACCGGCGGCCAGAGAGAACGGAGGCCTGATCCAGCACCGGCCGCACCTGGTCGATCTCGTACATGTTCTCGACGCCCTGCTTGAGGAACGCGACGCGCTCCAGGCCCATGCCGGTGTCGATGTTCTTCTTGGGCAGGTCGCCGAGGATCTCGAAGTCGTGCTTGCTGGTGCCCTCGCCGCGGAGGTACTGCATGAAGACGAGGTTCCAGATCTCGACGTACCGGTCGTCGTCGGTGGCCGGTCCGCCGTCGACGCCGTAGGCGGGGCCGCGGTCGAAGAAGATCTCCGAGCAGGGGCCGGCCGGGCCGGGCTGGCCGGTCGACCAGTAGTTGGTGTCCATGCCGAGGCGCTGGATGCGCTCTTCGGGCAGGCCGAGGGCGCGCCAGTAGCGGATGGCCTCGTCGTCGTCCTGGTAGACGGTGACCCAGAGGTCCTTCTCGGCGAAGCCGTAGCCGCCGTCGGCCTCGGAGGTGGTCAGAAGCTCCCAGGCGTAGCCGATCGCCTGCTCCTTGAAGTAGTCGCCGAACGAGAAATTGCCGTTCATCTGGAAGAAGGTGCCGTGGCGCGGCGTCTTGCCGACCTCTTCGATGTCGTTGGTGCGGATGCACTTCTGCACGCTCGTGGCGCGCGGGAACGGCGCCGGCACGAGGCCGGTCAGGTACGGGACGAACGGGACCATGCCGGCGACGGTGAACAGCAGCGTCGGGTCGTCACTCACGAGCGAGGCGGAGGGGACGACGGTGTGGCCGCGGTCGGCGAAGAAGTCGAGCCAGCGCCCGCGAATGTCAGCAGTCTGCATGTGTTCCGTATGTCTCAGGGGGTGAAAGTGTGTCGAAAGGAGGACGGCGAACGGTCAGTTCGTGCCGTCGGCGGCGCTGTCGCCGCCGAGGGCGGCGCGGAGCTCGGCTTCACGCTGCCGGTAGCCGTCGGAGATGGCCTCGCCGAATTCGCGCGCCTTCTGGTCGAGGTCACGGAAGAAGGCGTTGCCCTGGCTGGTCTTGTTCGCCTGGTGCGCCAGTGCGAAACCGATGCCGATACCGATGACCAGCCAAACGAACTTCTTCATGCCCATGCTCCCGCGTGTCGTGATGTCACTCAAGACTAGCGTTTGCGCTCCGGGCGCGTTCCGCGTCCGACGGTCAGGGCCGCCCGCACCGCCGCCGAGAAGCCGGCGAGTTTGATCAGCGGCCCACCCACCGTCGCCGCGAAGAGCGCCACGAGAGCGGATGCGTTGCCGGTCACCTCGGACACGTTGCGGGTGATGCCGTCCACGCGGGCCAGCTGCTTGTTGGCCTCGCGGATGGTGGTGGTCGTCTCCTCGAGGATCGGGGTGATCCCCCGGCTCGTCTCGCGGATCGCGCCCGTGGTCTCATCGAAGACGCGGCCGAGCTTGACCAGCGGGATCGCGAGGAGGGCCACCAGGACGGCGAACACGCCCGCTGCGATGAGGCCGGCGATATCTCCACCTGACATTGACACACCATCCGTTCGAGAAGACGATCCGTTCGAGAAGACGCGGGCCGCGGGGCGCGGAACGCGAAAGGGCGGACACCCGTTAACGGTGTCCGCCCTCCAGCGTAGTTCAGATGCTTAGCGCGCTGCGTAGTACTCGACGACGAGCTGCACTTCACAGGTGACGGGAACCTCGGCGCGCTTCGGGCGACGCACGAGGCGCGCCTGCAGCTTGTCGAGTTCGACGTCGAGGTAGGCGGGAACCTTGGGCAGCACGTCGGCGTGACCGCCGGCCGCGGCGACCTGGAACGGCTCGGTGCCTTCGCTGCGGGCCTTGACGTGGATGAGCTGGCCCGGCTTCACGCGGAAGGAGGGGCGGTCGACGAGCTGGCCGTCGACGAGGATGTGGCGGTGCACGACCATCTGGCGGGCCTGCGCGGTGGTGCGGGCGAAGCCGGCACGCAGCACGAGGGCGTCGAGACGCATCTCGAGGATCTCGACCAGGTTCTCACCGGTCAGACCCTGGGTCTTGCGGGCCTCTTCGAAGGCGATCTTCAGCTGCGCCTCGCGGATGCCGTACTGGGCGCGCAGACGCTGCTTCTCACGCAGGCGGAC
>Ga0157369_10010716_pt1 | contig 10432 bp, 8 predicted proteins | sample C25metaG_FD_113461 | JGI IMG/M metagenome (GOLD analysis project Ga0157369, IMG submission 113461) | Corn rhizosphere microbial communities from Kellogg Biological Station, Michigan, USA - C2-5 metaG | ecosystem: Host-associated > Plants > Roots > Rhizosphere > Soil | place: USA: Michigan...
CGACGAGCGTGGCGGCATGCGTGAAGCACTATGCGGCGTATGGCGCCGCTGAAGCTGGCCGCGAGTACAACACGACAGACATGTCGATGAGCCGGCTGCATCAGGTTTATCTTCCGCCGTACAAGGCTGCAGTTGAAGAAGGCGCGGCGACGATGATGAGCGCATTCAACGCGCTGAACGGGATGCCTGCGACGGCGAATCGATATTTGTTGCAGGATGTTCTGCGGGATTCGTGGGGATTCAATGGGTTTGTCGTGAGTGACTACACCGCCGTGATGGAGTTGAGGAATCACGGCATCGCGCTGGATGCGGCGACGGCCACGAAGAAGGCGATCACGGCCGGCGTGGACATGGACATGATGTCGCATTATTACGACGCGGAACTGCCGGGACTGGTCAAGGCGGGACAGGTTCCGATGAGCGCGGTCGATGAGGCGGTGCGGCGGGTGCTGCGGGTGAAGTTTGCGCTGGGATTGTTCGAGCACCCGTATGCGGAAGGAACAGAGGTGACGAGAGCGGTTCCTGAGCATCGAGCCTTAGTGCGTCAAGCAGCGGAAGAATCCATCGTGCTGCTGAAGAATGATGCGGTGAGTGGCGGCAGGGCCGTGTTGCCGCTGAACAAGGAGGTGAAGAAGATCGCGGTGATTGGGCCGCTAGCGGACGACACGGGGGCGATGATCGGCGCGTGGGGAATCACGAAGCGGGATCTGGATGTGGTGACGGTGAAAGATGCGCTGGAGCAGAGAGTGAAGGCGGCAGGTGGCTCGGTGCTGTATGCAAAGGGCACCGAGATCAGCGGGGATTCTGAAGCGGGGTTTGCCGAAGCTGTTGAAGATGCGAAGCAGGCGGACGTAGTGGTGATGGCGCTCGGCGAGTCAGCGGAGATGAGTGGAGAGGCTGGATCGCGGGCCTATCTCGATCTACCCGGAAATCAGGAGAAGCTGCTGGAGCAGGTTGCGGCTGCAGGGAAGCCCGTTGTGCTGCTCGTGTTTTCGGGAAGGCCGCTGGTGCTGGAAGGGGCAGCGAAGCATGTGCCAGCGGTGATGGAGGCGTGGTTCCCCGGGACGGAAGCGGGGAATGCGGTTGCTGATCTGATGTATGGAGATACGGCTCCGAGCGCCAAACTTCCGATGAGCTTTCCGCGGGCGGTGGGGCAGGAACCGCTCTACTATAACCAGTTTCCGACGGGGCGGCCGCCGGTGGGGATCGATCTGAGTAAGCCGCCGGGCGGGGATTCACGGTTCTTCTCGCGATATGTGGATGTGCCGAATGACGCACTGTTTCCGTTCGGATTCGGGCTGAGCTACACGAAGTTTGCATATGACGGCGTTTCGGTTTCGAGGCATTCTGTTCCCCTGAAAGAAGTGAGCCACGCCGGTGCTCAGAATCTAATTACAGTTACAGCGACGGTGCAGAATACCGGTGATCGCGAAGGGACAGAGATCGTGCAGTGCTATGTTCGGAACCTGGGAGCGAGTCTGGAGCAACCGGTTCGCAGCCTTAAGGGATTCGAGAGAGTAACTTTGAAGCCCGGTGAATCGAAGAAGGTGACGTTCAAGCTCGGGTTCGCGGAGCTCTCCTTCTACAACAATGATGGGCGCGCGATCATTGAGCCCACGGATTACACCGTTTGGGTGGGTGGTAGCTCGACAGCGGAACTGCACGACGTGTTCAAAATTGTGCAGTAATGACCGCATCGCGGACCTGGTGAGCTATTCAGGTCGTTAAATCGTCATATGGAGCGGCGATACTAGTTGCAATGAACTGGTCTCGCCGTTTTTTATTGCTGGGATTGATGTGCGCTCTGTCGGGGACTGCGGGTGCACAGAATGAGTTGAAGACGGCTCTGCCGAATGGACGAGAGATCGAGCCGGCTGGAAAATGGATTCCGGTGGCGCCCTATCCGTTCGCGCTTGCTGTCCGACCGGACGGCAGGCAGGTTGCCGTGCCCTCGATTGGCTTTCCATTCGCATTGAACGTGGTAGATGATCCCGCATCGGAGCATCCGAGCACGCGGCGCTTTCCTAAGACAAAAGAGAATGATCCGTCTGTAGAGGTGGATGCCGGCGTGGTCTATTCGCCGGATGGCAAGCGGCTGTACGTTTCGACTGGGGATTCGGGGAAAGTGCGGGTCTACGACACGGCTGATTGGACGGCGCTCGGGGAAGCCTCTTTGGACGGGGAAACCGGGGGAAAGAACTTCGAGAAGAGCTTTGCTGGCGCAGTGGCGATTTCGAAAGATGGGCAGTACCTGTTTGTAGTGGACGAGGGTAACTGGCGCATTGCGGTGTTCAGAACAGACATCCTGAAAACCGTTGGTTCCGTCGGCACGGGTAGATATCCATTCGGGCTGGCATTGTCACCGGATGGGTCGAAGCTTTACGTGACGAATACAGGGCTGTTCGAGTATCGGACGATTCCAGGCGTTGGGCAAGGGAAGCATCCGGCAGGTGGATTGCATTTTCCTGCATTCGGGTATCCGTCGGGAGCAGCTCGCAATGGCGCGATTGTTGAAGGCAAGGCTGTGCCCGGGCTTGGCGATGAGAACTCCGAAGAAGGCAGCTCTTTGTGGACAATTGACATCGCTGATCCGTTCAATCCGGTGGTGACGGCGAAGCTCCGCCTCGGGGGCCGGATCGTCGAGTCGGGCGAGGGCAGTGTTGGGGGAGGTGCACCGACGGGAGTGGCTGCTGCAGGGGACGCAGTGTATGTGGCGCTGTCTCATGAGGACTCTGTGGCAAAGGTCAGTCCGGATGGTATGCGGGTGTTGGCAGAGACCGCGCTGTCGCCATTTGTGGACGAGCAATTCAAGGACGCGCGAAAGAGACCACTGCGCGGGGTGATGCCGAGCGGTGTCGCGGTGCGTGAGGGTCGTCTGTACGTGGCGGAATCGGGGATCAACGCTGTGGCCGCGCTTGATGCATCGACGATGAGAGTGATTGAGCATATCCCGGTGGGATGGAATCCGGCGGCTGTGGCACTGGATAAAGACGGTAAGGACCTGCTGGTGGTGAATGCGAAAGGGAAGGGTGCGGGTCCGAATGGGGGAAAAGCGCACGATCCGCTTGCGCCAACCTATATCGGGTTGCTGGAATCAGGCAGCCTGAGCGTGATCGCACTGGGTGACCTGGCAGGTCCGGATGAGTTGACGCGGCGAGTGGTTGTATTGAATACGGAGAACCTGGTGTCGCACACAAAGCTGCCGCACCTGAAGCATTGCTTTCTGATCATTCGCGAGAATCGGACGTTTGATGAGGTGCTCGGCGATGTGCCGGGGGTCAACGGGGACGCTTCGCTGGCGCGCTATGGGTTGGACGGATGGGCGGCGGATGATGACAAACTCGAGCAGAAGCAGGTGAAACGTCCGGCTGCGATGCATTTGCATGTGACACCGAACCTGCACGCACTTGCCAAGCAGTTTGCAATCAGTGACAACTACTACGTTGATTCTGATGTTTCGGCAGACGGCCATAGGTGGGTTGTCGGGATCAACCCAACGATGTTCTTCAATACTGCCTGGACTTCGAACTATGGTGGGCGACGGCATGAAGATGCACGGGCAGCGCAACCAGGTCGGCGGGCTCTTTTTGGGGGATCGGATGGACCGATGCCGGAAGACGAGCCGGAGTTTGGATCACTGTGGGAGCATGTGGCGGCAGGAGGGAAGGATGCGCCAGGAATTCTTAATTACGGTGAGGGTCTGGAGATCGAAGGCAACGATGAGAAGGCGGGGGCGGAGCCGGAAGGACAGAGGCTGCTGCTGAACACCCCGGTTCCCAGACCAGTGTTTGAAGCGACCGATCGGCGGTTCCCAACATTCAACCTGGGCATCCCGGACCAAATCAGGGTGAGGGAATTTGAGCGTGACTTTGGCAGGCGGCTGGCGGACGGAAAGGTTCCGGGATTAATTGTTATCAGGCTTCCTAACGATCACACGGCAGATCCGAGACCGAAAGACGGGTATCCGTACCGGGCGTCCTATGTGGCGGATAACGATTTCGCGCTGGGCCGGATCGTGGCGTTCCTGTCGAAAACGTCGATCTGGAAGGATTCGGCGGTCTTTGTGACAGAAGACGATGCGCAGGGCGGGGTCGATCACGTGGACGCACACAGGAGCGTTCTGCTTGTGGCGAGTCCATGGGCAAAGGCGGGCTCGATTGCGCACGGGCACAGCAGCATGGGGTCGATTACCAAGACCATTAATGAACTGCTCGGACTCGGCCCTCTGAATCTGGAGGATGCATTGGCTGGGGATCTCTCAGAGATGTTCGACTCTGGGCCACACGAAGGGGTGTTTGCTGCGATTCAGCCGGATTCGCGCGTTTTTGTGCCGGCCAGAGCACGTGTGGCGCGACCGAAGACGAAGAAGGAAGCGGCGGAACTGCGCGACATGGACGATGCGGAGGAGATTCGGGATCAGCTCGAGAAATCTGCGGGATCATTGCGCCGACCTATGCATTGAGACCGATGGAAATCGGTAAAGGCAATTGGGAGAGCCAGCACGGCAGGAGGCCGGGTTTGCTGTTTTCCAGCGTTTAGCGTGCTCTGAACGCCAAATTCTGCCGTGGAAACGATTCCACGTTCTAAAGGGTCCACGCTGGGCTCCTCGCGGACTTGAATTCCTTCCGGTTCACAATTTGTAACTTGCGCAACCTGCGCTACAGGGCCCAAGATGTTGTCGCGCCACTTCCGCCGGGCGCATGAGGCCAAGAGAGTGACTGCCAGGAATCAAGGTTTGCCGATCGATGAGATCGACGTGCTTTGGTTGACCGCGGGCCTCAGGTGCGATGACCGCTCCGTCGCGATGACGGCTGCAACGCTACCGGCTCCTGCGCATCGTGGTGGTGGGCGTCTTCTCTGGACGCCGAAAGCTCGGCGAGATTTCCTCTTGATCAATGTCCAGGACAGAGGGGCGGCTTCCTGTCCGTTTACTGGATCTCCAACGCCCGTTGCGAACGTGCCGGGAAAATCACGGATTGTCTTCAGAACAGTCAAATCCAAACCTTTGCTGATCGATCCGACTCGCAAATTGGCGGAGACCGCGGTGCACGAGCTGCCGGTCGCCTGGGAAGAGTCCGGGGCATGGCATGAGTGCGAGCAGCAGAATGCGGGCGGGATCTGCCCAAGTGAGAAAGGTGCCTGACTGTGTCATTTGCAGAAAATGAGAGCGAGTTGCACCCGACAGATCCAGCACAGGTCATGGAGGCTGAGAAAGTTCTCCGGCACTTAGCCCAGGTATTCAGCGGAGTTCATCAGGAGATGCCCACACCCCCGACCGAAGTACCGGCATCAAATCTCGAAGCTAAGTATCATGCGTTGCTGGAGCAGATTCCGGCTGTCGTTTTTATGGCATACGTCGATCGAGGTACGAGTGAGGCCTATGTAAGCCCCGAAATTGAGGCTGCACTTGGATATTCGCGCGATGAATGGCTGGAAGATCCAGTTCGCTGGTACGAGCGGATTCACCCTGACGATAAGCAAAGATGGGGTACCGATGCAGCGGAGATGTTTCTTTCAGGCAAGCCGCTGCGCTCGTCGTACCGAGTTGTAGCTCGCAGTGGCCGAGTCGTGTGGTTCCGGTGTGATGCGCGGATGGTGAGGCGTCCTGGGGGAGAGCCGTGGTTCATCCACGGAGTCGCATTTGATATCTCGGATCTGAAAGAAACAGAACGAGCGCTTCAGCAAGAGCAAAACTTCGTTGCCGGAATACTGGAGACGGTTGCGGCGCTCATTCTTGTGCTCGATCTGGAAGGACGGATCGTGAGGTCTAATCGCGCTTGCGAATTAACCACCGGCTACACGCTCGACGAAGTTCGCGGAAAACACATTTGGGACTTCTTTCTATCACCCAAAGAAGTGGAGCGTTCGCGGGAGGTGCTAGCGCAACTAGCTAGTGGTCAGTTGCCGAAGGACTACAAGAGCGGTTGGATGACTCGGGATGGGTCGACGCAGGTGATCGAGTGGTCGAGTTCGTCACTTCCCGACAGTGATGGCCGGCCTCTCTATGTGATTGCGACGGGGATCGATATTACCGAACGTGAACAGCTTGAGCGAACGTTGCTGGACGTGAGTGCGCGTGAGCAGCGACGAATTGGACAAGATCTACACGACGGGCTGGGACAACATCTGACCGGAATTGCCTTCATGGCGAAGGTACACGAAAAGAAACTAGCCGAGACGAACACCGGGGCAGCAGCAGATGCAGCAAAGCTCGTACGGCTGGTCAACGAGGCGGTCCACAAGACGCGGGAACTTGCTCGCGGATTGTTGCCGGTGATGTCGGATGCTCAAGGACTGATGTCGGCGTTGCGTCTATGGGCGAGCGAAGTCGAAGACATCTTCGGGATTGAGTGCAGGTTTGAGTGCAAATCTCCAGTGCTGATGCGCGATGTGACGGTAGCGACGCACCTCTATCACATTGCGCAGGAGGCGGTGAATAACGCGATTAAACATGGGGGATCAAAAAGTATTGTCATTCGGCTTTCTATGGAAGCTGGAACAGGATCACTGGAAATTGTGGATGACGGGTCGGGGATCTCCGACGACACGCAACAGCTGCGCGGCATGGGCATGCACATTATGAACTACCGATCGACAATGATCGGCGGCCGGCTCGAGGTCTCCCAGAATCGGGAGGGAGGAACGAGAGTCTGCTGTACATTTCCGGCGGGCTGATGAAGTACGCAATTCGAAAGGGAAAGACATGACAACTTCTTCCGTTTCTGAGCAGGTTGAAGTTACGGCTAAACGATGTGTTCTTGTGGTTGACGATCATCCTCTGCTTCGCCAAGGGCTGGCGATGCTTATCAATCAGCAACGAGATATGTGGGTGTGTGGAGAAGCAGAAGATCTGCGCAAGGCGATGCAATGTATTGCGCAGTCAAAGCCCGATATTGTGGTTCTAGATATTTCAGTGAAAGGGCCAGATGGACTCGAGATTCTGAAAGCGATCCGCACTACGTTTCCTGACCTTCCGGTCTTGATTCTGTCGATGCACGATGAGTCCATATATGCGGAACGTGCACTTCGTGCTCGCGCCAACGGGTACATCATGAAGCAGGAAGCCACGGAAAAAGTGCTTGAAGCGATACGACGCATTCTGGCTGGAGAGGTGTATCTCAGCGATTCGATGTCCAAAAAGATGCTGCAACAGTTTATCGATGGCGGCCCTTCTTTGCTCGAGTCCAATGTTGCGATGCTGTCGGACAGGGAACTTGAAGTCTTCGGACGCATTGGCGAAGGTCGGGGAACGCGTGAGATTGCGGAGGAGTTGCACCTGAGCGTAAAGACGGTGGAAACTTACCAGGCGCACATCAAGGAGAAGCTGAAATTGAAAAGCGGACGCGAGTTGATCCAGCACGCGATTCAATGGAAGATCGCCGAAAAGGCTGGCTGAGCGGTAAAAGAAATTCCGTATTCCGTTAATGCTGCTGCTGCAACTTCAGGCGCCTTGCAGAACGTGGAGAGTCGGCTTTCTTCGCGCGGGCTGCAGTGAGGGTTCGTATCCTTTCGGAATGTATGCACAGCAAGGTTCTTCGCTGAAGGGATCGCCTGTAAGAGCATAAGCGCGAGCGCGTGAACCGCCGCAGATCTGCTTGAATTCGCAGGCACCGCATTTACCTTCCAGTTTGGACGTGTCGCGGAGGTCTTGAAAGAGCGGCGATTCGCGGTAGATGCTTTCGAGGCTCTGCTGGCGAATGCTTCCCGCGGAAACAGGCAGAAAACCGCTCGGGAAGACTTCGCCTTTGTGGGAGATGAAGACAAAACCTTTGCCGTCATTGAGCCCGCGAGGAGCGCGACCGATCTCGTCGGTTGATACTCGTGTTTCGACGTGAATTTCGCCGGAGCGCTTTTCGTCGACTCTCTTCTGCAAGATAAACCGGCGGTAGTGCTGGGCTTCTGTCGTTTTGATGTCAAAGGTGGCGGATTTGGAGAGCTGATGGAGCTTTTCGAAGACGCCTTCGAACTCATCTGCACTGAGCAGGTCGTTCAACTTGCCGCGTCCGGTGGGGACCAGGAAGAAGACGCTCCAGAGCGTGATGCGAAGTTGCTCCATGAGCGCCACAATCTGATCGATTTCTCCGATGTTGCGACGGCTAAACGTGGTGTTGATCTGGACCGGAAGGCCGACCTCGTTGGCCCAGCGGACTGCGTCGAGGGTGCGGGCGAAGGAACCTGACAGTCCTCGGAAGGCATCATGGGTGGCGGCGGATGCTCCGTCCATGCTGACGGCGAGACGAGCAAGTCCGGCCTCTTTGAGGCGCACGATTATTTCGCGTGTAAGTAGCGGGGTGGCGCTGGGAGTGAGGGAAACACGGACTCCGGCTGCGCGTGCATAGCTGATCAATTCAAACAGGTCGGGCCGTTTGATGGGGTCGCCGCCCGTGAGTACGAATACCGGGACTTTCCAGGACGCTATCTGGTCGATGAGCTGCTTGCCTTCGGCGGTGGTGAGCTCTTCAGGATGCCGCTCTGGCTGGGCAGAGGCACGGCAGTGAACACAGGCAAGGTCGCATGCCTGGGTCACTTCCCAGATAGCAATGAAGGGGCGCTCGTTGAAATCGACGGTCTGGATTTGCGGGTTCATAATGCGTATAGAAACAGCAGATTGGAAGGCTTGCAGTGACGAAAGTCGCTCGATTTCGAACCGGGGCGCAGTTTTATTCCGAGTGACAAAAATCACTGTGAAGCGTGTGGAAGGCCTCTAGGTTGGAACTGAGGTCGAACCATGGGCGTCCCCGCCAACTCCAATTACGAGACCCTTCTTCGTGAGCGCAACAAGAGCTGGATGCTGCGCGCGTGGATCCTGAGCGGACTGTTTTTCATGGCGCTGCCGGGGACGCTGCTTGGGTTTTCGAACCTCATGGCGATCAGCGCTCATCACGGCCTGGGAACGATGCCGGCGGCCTGGATGGAAGGGCATGGACACGCGCAGATGTTCGGGTGGATCGGGAGCTTCATTCTGGGCATCGGGTTTTATTCGCAACCGTCGCGGCGTTCAGGACTTCGCATTCCAATTGCATGTTTTGGGTTCTGGACTGCGGGCGTGCTGCTGCGATGGGTTGGAAATATCTACGAGTGGCACTGGCGTTCGCTATTGGCTATTTCTTCAGCGCTGGAGATTGTTGCGGTTCTTCTGTTTCTCTCCGCGGCTTCGCATCACAAGAGGCCTGAGGCAGAGAAGGGCACCAAGAAGGGCATGGAAGTTTGGATGGTCGCGGTGCTGCTGAGCACGGCCGCGCTGACAGCGGCGGTGATCTTCAACTTTGTTGAATGCCTGCGACTCGCAGTGTATGGAGCGACGCCGTCGTTCCCTCATGTGCTCGATCAGAAGTACCTGGTGCTGCTTGGCTGGGGATTTCTCGGTCCGGTGGTTTGGGGATTCTCGGCACGATGGCTGCCGGCATTTCTGGCGATTGATCAACCGCGCGCTCGCGCATTGCGTCTGGCGCTGGTACTGGATGTTCTCGGGGTGCTTGCTGGGATTGCTGGGTGGCTTCCTGTGGCTACGCTGCTGTTGGCAGTCGCAGCGATTACGGTTGTGTTTGCCTTGCATCTCACCGATTCTCCGCATGGTCGGGCGAAAGTGATTGGGATACATCCAAGCTTTCCCTACTTCATTCGGATTGCGTATGCATGGCTGGTGATCGCCGGCGGCATGAGTGTCTGGGCAGCGTTTGCCGATCATCACGGTGGAATCTGGGGAGCATCGCGTCATGCGCTCACGGTGGGATTTGCAGCGACCATGGTTTTTTCGATCGGGCCGAGGATTCTGCCGCACTTCTGCGGCATCACGCGACTCTTCAGCACGCGTTTGATGTTTGCCAGCCTTCTGCTGTTGCAGGTTGGGTGTACGTTGCGTGTGAGTTCAGAGCCGCTCGCGTATGAGGGCTTCTCCTCGTTTGCGTGGCAAACACTGCCCATCTCCGGAATGCTGGAACTAACGGGCGTGCTGATCTTCGCAGTGAATATCGCTGCGACGATCGTATTCGGGCGATCCGCATTTGCCGCTTCGAGCCCGGAGCAAATAGCAGCCGCATGAATAATTTCCAGTCGTTGTGACTTTAGTCCCTGAAAGCTATATCGATCCCCGCTAACTTCAACCTAGTTAATCCGAACTGCACTCATCGTGCGAATTGAGGCAAGCAATGAACTATAAGCGTTATTGGCTGGCTCTGGCTGTGGTCATCCTTGGATCGTTCGCGGTCCTGGGAACGGTCGGCCGGAAGATGATCAGCCAGGCTCCCCCTATCCCGGACGTCTACACGGCTGAAGGGCAACTGCTTTTTACAGGTTCCACAATCACCGATGGGCAGGGCGTGTGGCAGTCGATTGGCGGCCAGGAGATTGGCACGATCTGGGGACACGGCGCATACGTCGCACCCGACTGGAGCGCTGACTGGCTTCATCGCGAATCGAGCATTCTGCTGGA
>Ga0157369_10010718_pt1 | contig 10431 bp, 14 predicted proteins | sample C25metaG_FD_113461 | JGI IMG/M metagenome (GOLD analysis project Ga0157369, IMG submission 113461) | Corn rhizosphere microbial communities from Kellogg Biological Station, Michigan, USA - C2-5 metaG | ecosystem: Host-associated > Plants > Roots > Rhizosphere > Soil | place: USA: Michigan...
ACAAGCTCGCCGATCGGGCACGTGAACTGCTAGTTCGCCTGCCAAGCGTCTGACTCGAAGCCCAGCATGGGCCGCGTCAGCGTTAGCCGGAGTCGCGACCGATCGGGAACTGTTCATCGTGATGATGACGTGCGACACTGAAGGCACCCAGCGCGCCTGATTCATCCGGCCCTTGTGCTTCTCGCCGCCTCGTGTAAGGCGATTGCAAGGGCGGCGCGAAGTGACTGTTTCCCTCAACGACGGCGGCGACATTGCCCCGTCGATCGCCCCCGCTGGCTCGCGTACCGAGGACGGCCAACTGGGCGTCCCGTGCGTGTACTGCCGGAGTGTCATCCCTGCAGCGAAGTTCGCCTTCTGGTCCGACGCGAAGCGGCTGCTATCCGCTGACTGTCCAGCGTGCGAGCGCCGCGTGACCCTCGCCACGTCCACTTGGCGTCGATGGCTGCGGTCCCTATCGGCGTAACGCCACGGCGGTGGAAACTGCTCCCTGCAAGGAGATTGCAAAAGCCCGCACGAGGCCTAGAGTGGGGCAACGCTTCGCGCTCCGGTCCTCGGCTCTCAGCGGTTAGTGACCTGACGACAACCCCGTCGCCATCAAACCGATCGAGCTGACACCATGACTCCCATTCGCAGCCTCCCTGCGCTGCACGCGCAGTGGTACAGGCTGGAAGAAACCCGTCGTTTGCTCACAGCGCGGCTTCATCGCACTGTCAGCGCGCTTGCTCTCACCCTGGATGCACAGGCTGGCACCCGAGAGCGCATTGACGAAGCAACGCCCTGGGGCACTGCCGGCGACGTCGGACCCGGGGGAATCGTGCAGCATCAGGGAGACGTAGAGCGCTATCGCGCGGTACTGGATCTCCTGGCAACCGACAGTGAGCACTCCACCTCATAAGACTCTGCAGAGAGCAGGACGCACATGCCGAGCATCGTCAAGCAGACCCTTCCCGAGGGTGTATCCCTCGAGATCCTCGACGCGGTTACCGATGAGATGAACGTGGCGTCGAATCCGCCGAGCGGCTTGATCGTGCACACCCACTACGCCGAAGGCGGGCAAGTCCACATCTTCGATGTATGGGAGAGTGAGTCCGACTACCGGACGTTTGCCGAGCAGCGACTGGGCCCCGCCATGGCGAAGGTGGCAGCGCAGCACGGGATGACACCGCCAGGCGGACCGAGCGGCGATCCGATGGACATCCTCGAGGTGCACCGGGTTGTCCGCGGGCGCTGACTGGCGATCAGAGCGTCGGGTCGGGTTGCACGCTGCGCAGGTAGCGCAGGACCCACCGGTACGACGCGAACACGTTCGTCTCGGTGTAGGTGATGTTCCGTGCGCGGCAGAACTCTCGCACGATCGGGCTGCACCGGCGGAGGTTGCGGCTCGGCATGCTGGGAAACAGGTGGTGCTCGATCTGGTAGTTCAACCCGCCGAACACTGCTGCCGTCAGTCGGCCGCCCGTGATGTCGCGCGAGGTGAGCACCTGCCGGCGCAAAAAGTCAGACCGCCCGCCGCCGGCCGGCATTTCCATGCCCTTGTGGTTGGGCGCGAATGCCGACCCTAGGTACAACCCCAACACCGACTGCTGCACGACGATGAATGCGACGGCTTTGAGGGGCGGAAGCACCGTGAACAGCAGCGTGAGGCTGCCGGCCACGTGCACGAACAGCAGGGACGACTCCAGCACGCGATGACCGGACCGTTGCGCCAGTGCTCGCACGCTCCCGACGTGCAGATTCCACCCCTCCAGAAGCAGCAACGGGAAGAAGGCGACGTGCTGATGTCGTGCGATGACGCGGAGCAGCCCGCGCTGCCGACTGGCCTGGCTCGCGGTCCATGCCAGCACGTTCCGCTCGACGTCCGGGTCCCGTCCGACCTCGTTGGGGTTGCGATGGTGCCGGTTGTGCTTGTCGACCCACCAGCCATAGCTGAGGCCAACACCGAGAGTGGCGACGACAAGTCCGAAGCGGTCGTTCCGCTGCTTTGCGCGAAAGATCTGCTGGTGTCCGGCGTCGTGCCCGAGGAACCCGAGCTGCGCGAACAGGACCCCGAAGTAGGTCGCGGTGGCCAGCTGCCACCAGGAGTCACCGAGTCGCAACAACCCCATGATTCCCGCCACGACCAGGGCGGCGAGGGTGGCCATCCGCGGTCCGTAGTGGGCGGCTGACCGTTGCAGCAAACCGGCTTGCTGGACGTCAGCCATCAACGCGGCATAGTCAGAAGGCTTTCGTAGATCGTGCGATGGTGCCGCCGTCAGTGTCATGGACATACCCGTCGTCGGTTCGGACGGGCCGAGGTCTGCGAGGACCGGACATCCAAGGCCAGAGAGGAGTCAGATTACGCCGCCTCGGCGTATCGTCGGAGTTAGACCTCATCTTGGGGTCCACGCCCCGCCGCTCGCGGTGGGAGATTGGCGGTCCCTGATGGGACCTCGCTCTTACTGTCGCAACGTCCTCGTCATCGACGATGATGACGACGCGCGTCGCTTCATTCATTCTCGGCTGGTCGATGACCCGCGCACCGGCATGGTGTGGGAGGCCAGCGATCCGCTGACAGCGAGCGCCCTGGCGGAGATCTTGCCCGTGGACGTCGTCGTGTTGGATTTCCTCCTGGCACAGGGCACGGCTGTTGACTGTCTGCCCGCACTCCGTCAACACCGGCCGGACTGCCGCATCGTCGTCTATACCGGCTGTATGCAACTGGCTCGGAAGGCTCACGTTTTGGGACTCGGCGCAGACCACCTGGTGCACAGATGGGGGTTCGACGTCGACCAGGACATCGGGAGCATCGCGTTCGGCTCGCCGTCGACCGTCGCACGGTGAGTCATGACGGTCCGTGGACCTCGAAGGCTCAGTCGGCGACGCTTGCGCAGGACGGCGGCTTGGTAACGCTGGTTGAAGGGTCCACTTTCAGCTTGTCGGATCGAACCGGTGACATCGCTCCCGACGGCCCGGCCGGAGTGTTCGTCCTGGACGCTCGAGTGATCAGCCAATGGCAGCTCCTGGTCGACGGTCAGCCGCTCGAGGCACTGTCTGTCGACTTTTCCGAGCCGTTCGCTGCAACTTTCGTTGCCCGTGCTGTGCAGGACTCGCCCACCGGCGACGGCACGCTGCTTGCTCTACGCAGACGTTGGGTTGGGTTGGGCCTACGCGAGGAGATTGAGCTCCGCAGTTACCGGCGGGCCGAGGTGACGGCTGTCGTCGAGCTGCGCGTTGCCAGCGATTTCGCTGATGTTTTCGCCGTCAAGTCCGGCCGTGCCAGTCCCGCTGCCCCGTTCGTTCGGCTCACCGATGGGCTGGGAGCCAGCGCCGTGCGAGCCGGTGTTCGTCGCGAGGTCCGGATCACCGAACGGCGTCTGTCCGGACTCGGGTCGGTCGAGAAGTCGGGCCTTTTGTGGAGCGTGACTCTGCCGCCGAACGGTTCGTGGCGGACCTGCGTCGAGGTGAGCGTAGCCGTCGCTGACCGACCGCTGGACTTGCAGTACAAGTGCGGACAGCCGGCGGCGGCGTCCCGACCCGCGCGGCGCCTCGCCGGCTGGCGGAGTCATTCGCCTGTCTTGACCCGCGCGGACGAGCGTCTGGTGCGAGCCGTCGCGCGCGCGGTTGACGATGTCGGCTCGCTCGTCATCGAAGATCCGCGTCACCCGGAGTCTCCGGTCGTGGCGGCTGGTGCACCGTGGTTCATGGCGCTGTTCGGACGCGATTCGTTGCTGACGTCGTACATGTCGTTGATCGTCGATCCCGTTCTCGCCGTCGGCGTCCTGCAGACCCTCGCCCGGCTTCAGGGTGATCGCGTGGACCCGGCGACGGAGGAACAGCCGGGCCGCATCCTGCACGAAGTTCGATTCAACTCGACCGCCGCGACGGATATCGACGACGGCCACATCTATTACGGCACCGCAGATGCGACGCCATTGTTCGTTGTCCTCGTCGGCGAGCTGGCTCGCTGGGGCGTCGACCGCGCCGTGGTGGACAGCCTGCTGCCGCACGTCGATCGCGCGCTGGACTGGATCGTCACCTTCGGCGACCGGGACGGCGACGGGTACGTCGAGTACGAGCGTCTTTCCCCGACTGGCTTGGCAAACCAGGGCTGGAAGGACTCCTGGGACAGCATTAGCAGCGCGGACGGAGCGCTGGCGGACACGCCGATCGCGTTGGCCGAGGTGCAGGGGTATGTCTACGCCGCATATCTCGCCCGTGCCGAGCTTGCGGCCGCCCGCGCGGATGACATCACCGCTCGCAGGTATGCGGCAAAGGCCGAGCAGCTGCGAGCGGCGTTCAACCGAGACTTCTGGGTGGCCGACTGCGGTTGGTTCGCGATTGCCCTCGACGGAGCGAAGCGGCCGGTGGATGCGCTCGCGAGCAACATGGGCCACTGTTTGTGGAGCGGGATCATCGACCCCGCCAAAGCAGACCGTGTTGCCGCGCATCTCGTGTCACCGGAGATGTCTAGTGGTTGGGGACTGCGAACTCTGGCAACGTCGATGGTGCGCTTCGACGCGTTGAGCTATCACAACGGTTCCGTGTGGCCGCACGACAGCGCGATAGCGGCCGCGGGGTTGATGCGGTACGGGTTCGTCGACGAAGCCGTGCGCCTGATCGAGCAGCTGTTGGACGCCGCCGAGGTCAACGACGGCAGGTTACCGGAGCTCTACGCGGGGCTCAGCCGCGCTGATATCGCAGTGCCGGTCGCCTATCCCAGTTCCTGTTCACCCCAAGCCTGGGCCTCGGCGTCGCCACTACTGATGTTGCGCACCCTGCTGCGGCTGGAACCCCGCCGCGACCTCGGACGCTACGTCGTGTCTCCAGTGGCTGAACCCTCGCTGATCGGTGACGTCGAATTGTCGTTCGCAGGCTCCCGGGTACGCGTGCAACAGGACGCACCGCGGGGTGCCGACGTCACCGGATTGCCGGCTGACGTGGAGGTCGAGACCGAGCCTCCTCGACCGGGACCCGTCCCTGCCGCATCGACGTGATCACCTTCGCGTAAAGGGCCAGGTGGTCTTCGACCACGCGAGGGGTCGAGAACCTGACAGGACCGCGTCTCTGCACGCTGCCCGGTCCAGCATCAAGACGTCGCTCACGCGCCGGGACAGCTCGTCCTCGTCCGCGCACAGGTAGCCGGTGACGCCATCTTCGACGATCTCCGGAGCAGCACCGTTCGGGAACGCCAGCACCGGCGTGCCGGCCGCCAAGGCCTCGACCATGACGAGCCCGAACGGCTCGGCCCACAAGATCGGGTTGACGAGGGCCGACGCACCCTGCAGCAACGTCAACGCATCCTCGCGACCGACTTCGCCGACGTAGGTGATGTCGTTGCTCAGCAGCGGTTTGACGCAGGCGTCGAACCAGGCGCGCTCGGCCGGCTCTCTCATCTTGGCCGCAATCCGTAACGGAACTCCGCTGGCCCGGGCCACCCGTGCGGCGATGTCCACGCCCTTGTCCGGGTGCATCCGGCCGAGGAACAGCAGATAGCCGCCGTCTCCCTTGCCGGCGGTGACCTCGTCCGGGTCCAGCCCGTGATGGATCACGCGTGAGACGTGAATTCCCTGCTGTGAGGCCTGAACTGCCTGGGAATGTGAGATCGCGATGATCGGGACCTGCCGGGCGAACGACCGGTAGACGTCGCTCACCTCGGGAGTGAACGGGCCGTGGCTCGTCGTCACCATCGCGGGGGCACCCCGGCGTCGTCCGATCGACGGGCCGGCCAGGGTGTGATCGTGAATCACGTCGCAAGGCGAGAGGCAGTCGTGGCCACGGATGACGTAGGCCAGCTCGACCGTCGTGATGCCGATCTCGTCAGGGCGGGCCGGCAAGGTATGCGGGACCGTCGGGACGTCACAGGTGGAGTCACCCGGCGCGAACAGCAACACCTCGTGCCCCGCCGCGACTAGGCCGCGAGCGAGGCGATCCACCACCGCCTCCGTGCCGCCGTACGACGGCGGGGGAACGGGCACCCATGGCGGAGCCAGCAATCCGACCTTCATCGAATGCCCGGGTAGTAGCCAAGTCGAGCGCACATTTGCGACGTCCATCCGTTGCCCAAACGGCCGCGGCGCGCAATGGTCCAGACAGGCCGGGCGTGGAATCACCTTTCAGAGTACGTGCCCCATCAAGCCGGCAGCGATCTGTGTGACACTGGAATCTCAGTTGCGTGCCTGGCTCCGTCCAGAACCTGCGTTCCTCGCCGCGATCCGCTTCCGAAGGCGAGGGATCATTGCGATGGACGCTCTCGAAGGTCGACGGCAGGGCACGACCGCATTGACGATCGCGTCATCGTGAGCTCCGCGAGCGAGGACCGCCGACTAGCTGCTGAAAATCGTCATCGGGCAGCGAGCTATTTGTCGGACGCCTACCGAGACGATACGACGGGTGCCCTGAACCGACGGCCGGGCCGGGAGCAGATGCAAGCGCTGCTCGAGCGCGCGCGCCGTGACGAATCCGTGCTGACCTTCATCGTCCTCGACGTCGACGGGCCCAAGAGGGTCAACGACTCCGAAGGGCACGAGCGCGGAGACGCGGTGCTCGCGGCAGTCGGGATGGCCTTGCGTTCGAGCCTGCGCAGCTACGACCTTGTCGTTCGGTACGGCGGCGACGAGTTCGTCTGTGCCCTCCCCGGAAGTACGGAGAGGACGGCCCAGGAGACCCTCGCACGCGTCATATCAGCCGTTGAGCGGCTGATTCCTGGCGCGCCCATCAGCGCTGGCTGCGCCGAACTCGGACCTGCGGACACCCTCGACGACGTGATCCGCCGCGCCGACACAGATCTCTACCAGGAGCGCCGCTTTGGGCACGGATGCGTCCGACTGACTACGGGTTTGACCCAGGCACGCGCCCAACAGCGCACGTCGGTGGCGTGCGGGGCCTGTGGCGGTCGGGTCGACCTTTCTGAGTTCGTGCTGGAACTGACGCCCCGGATGACGCGGTCGGCGGACTGCCCGGACTGCGGCGAGACGACGATGATCCAACTTGCGCCAGTGGCGTCGGAGCGGCGACCGGGAGACATGATCGGGCGGCCCGATGGAGGATAGGCACGACCGTTGGGCGCGGCTGTTAGCGGCGTCCGGGCCGGAACGGGCGGCGCAACCGTTGCGCATCTGCCAGCTGTGCGTGGACACGCTCGCCGTGACCGGCGCAGGTATCGCCATGGTGACACCGACCGGCCATCGCGGCGTGGTCTGCGCGACCGACGACGTGTCGGCAACGATCGAGGACTTGCAGCTGACACTGGGTGAGGGTCCGTGCGTAGACGCCGCAGTGACCGGGACGCCCGTTCTGCTTGCAGACCTCGATCGATCCTCCGATGTCGCGGTGGAGCGATGGCCGGCCTTCATGGAGGGCGCCAGCGGCGTGGGAGTCAAAGCTGTTTTCGCTCTCCCGCTACGCGTGGGAGCGATCAATGTCGGCGTTCTCGACCTCTACCGGGACCGTCCCGGCGAGCTCCGCGCCGATGAGCTGCCTGCGGCGCTGATGGCTGCCGACGCGGCGGCGCTGGCGCTGCTCTATCTCAACGCCGATGGCGCGGACGCATTCACCGATGATCACGACTCACGCGCCGCCTATCAGCTCCAGGTGCATCAGGCCACCGGCATGGTGCACGTGCAGGCGGGGGTGACCATCGACCAGGCATTTCTGATGTTGCGCGCGCGGGCCTTCGCCGAGGGTCGCTCGCTGGCCGAGCTCGCCGCCGATGTGGTCGCACGACGCCTACGCTTTTCCATGGAGGATCAATGACCGACCCGCAACTACCCGACGACCCCGAGACATCGGCTCAGAGGCGGGAGCAGGCACTAGCCGACACCTTCGTTCACCTCGCCGACACGATGGTCGACGACTACGACGTCGCCGACTTGTTGGATCAGCTCGTCAACGCTTGTGTCAACGTCCTCGGAGTGACTGCGGCAGGGCTGTTGCTGGACGACCAGAGGGGAAATCTTGCGCTCGTTGCATCGTCCAGCCAAGAGATGCGTCTGCTCGAGTTGTTCCAACTGCAGAACAACGAAGGCCCCTGTCTCGACTGCGTGCGGACCGGCGCCGCCGTGACGAGTAGCGACCTCGACGAGGATCGTGATCGCTGGCCGTTGTTCGTTCCGGCAGCACATGATGCCGGCTTCCGCTCAGTCGCTGCCGTACCGATGCGGCTACGCGACCAAATCATCGGCGGTCTCAATCTGTTCATGGATGTTCCTCGTGCGGTGTCAACCGTGAATCGACGCCTGGCCCAAGCACTCGCCGACGTTGCCACCATCGGCATCCTCCAACAGCGCTCCCTGCATCGCAGTCACGTCCTGTCCGAGCAGCTTCAGACCGCGTTGACCAGCCGCATCGTCATCGAGCAGGCAAAGGGCATCCTGGCCGAACGAAGCAACCTGACCATGGAAGCTGCGTTCGCCGCTTTGCGGCGCTACGCCCGCGATCACAACCTGAAGCTCACCGACGTGGCGACAGCCGTCGTAACCGCGGGGCTGGATCCCACCCGCGATTAGTGAGCCTTTCCGCCGGTTCCGTGCGACACTGAATGTACTTAGCGGCTGGATTCATCCGGCCCTCGTGCGTTCTCGCCGCCTCGTCACTAGCCACTGCATAGGCGGCACACATGAGTAATTCTCCTGACCTCGACTCTCCGTCGAGAACGAGGTCAGCTTCGGCTGACACGAGTCCGCGGGCCACCCGGCTCGGAAGTCTGCACGTCGGACTGATCGTTTCGGCAGTAGCGCTCGTGCTCCTCGTCATCTTTCTGGTTCAGAACGCGCACACCGTCGAGATCAGCTTCCTGGGCGCGCACCTGCGGGTCTCGCTAGCGGTCGCGATGCTCATCGCGTCAATCGCCGGCGCTTTGATCGTCGGCGCTGCCGGTGCGGCTCGCATCGGCCAATTGCGCCACAGCGTGCGTCGAGATTCGCGAACTCATGTCACCGGCTGAGAGCGACCCCATGACTCTCCCCAATCCCCAGACAGCCACGAAGGCGAGGACCGATCTGCGTCGTTGCGGATGTGGCCATGCAGACAAGGCTCACGACGGAGTCGCTGCGCGATACTGCGCCGCGACGCAAACCGCCAGACTGACGCGCGGCTGCATCTGCCATCCAAGCTCGATGACAGAGTCGCCATGACCCCCTCGATTACCGATCGTGACTTCGCTCGGTCGGACGACGATGGCGCAGTCACCTGGGCAGTACGGGATTCCCTGTCCGCGGATGTCCGCCTCGCCTGGGCACCATCTCGGCGGACCGGTCACCAGGGTGTCGCTCAACATCGACGTGTGGGACGCCGACCAACCACGCCGGCTCCGCGTGGGCAATGGCCTGGTACGACTCGGCTGGTTCCACAGCCTGGACCCGGCGACGGTGACTCTCGCCCGCGGAAGCGATGCACGTGTCACCCTGCACGTCTTGGCGCCGGAGGTCGATTCGGCGGCAGCACGCGAGTTTCTGCACGAACTCCTCACCGGTACTCCGTGAAGCGCTCGCCGGAGCAAGCGCAAGACCTGCGCACCGGTCGCGAGTGGGCGGCACGGGTAGCCAACCGTCCACCGGTGCCAGGCCAAGCGACCGCAACCACCGCAACGACGGCGGCGAATCGCGCACCACTGGGACGGCGGTGACCGACATGGCGTACCTGGTACTTGTGGGCACGGGCGGCTGGACTCAAAGGTGGGAGATCGCCGCCGGTCGGGAAGAGGCGGTCGGCGCCGAGCTCGAGAAGATCGGCACTGGCGAAACGACCCGGCTCCCGCTGCTAGACCCGGAGACCAATACCGAGATCACGTTCGTCGTCTCGTGGAGTGCCGTTGCCGTGGGGATCGTCATGCCGTCGCTCACCCACGATCAGTCGCACGGCCAGTACGCCTGATCAGCCGATCTGGGTGCCACCGCGAGGCGGCGCGTGCGCCAGTGCGAGGTAGGCGGCGACCATGACGACGAGTGTGAGGAAGAAGCCGACCAGTAGGGCTGAAACCCGAGCGCGTGCGCGAACGGTGAGGCGGGCAGCCAGGCTCCGATAGTGCGCAGTCTCCGGAGGGAGCGGGCCGGTTTGCTGTTCGTTGGGGTGTCCGTCGGCACCGATCCGTGGGACACTAAGGGCACTCCGCGCGCGTGGGTCCGTCCGGACCTCGTGCCTCCCTCGCCGCTCGTGTACTGACGCCTGAAGGCGGCGAGACGAATTGTCTGAACTGATCCTCGAGCCGACCGGCGCCGTGGCGAGCGACGGGCAGACCGTGCCATGCGTGTACTGCCGGGAGCCGATCGCGGCCGACAAGTTCTCCTACTGGTCGCCGGCAAGGCGGCTGCTCTCTGCCGCTTGCCCCGCGTGCCAGCGCCGGGTCACCCTTTCCGAGGCCACCTGGCGGCGCTGGAGCCGCGAATCCGGCACGTCGGCGGTGACCGCATGAGCAGCCTGCTCGGCGCCACCTCGTCTGCGCTCGACACCGCCGTC
>Ga0157369_10010724_pt1 | contig 10428 bp, 6 predicted proteins | sample C25metaG_FD_113461 | JGI IMG/M metagenome (GOLD analysis project Ga0157369, IMG submission 113461) | Corn rhizosphere microbial communities from Kellogg Biological Station, Michigan, USA - C2-5 metaG | ecosystem: Host-associated > Plants > Roots > Rhizosphere > Soil | place: USA: Michigan...
GAAGTCGTCCTCCGCCACCCATCTCGAGAGCGCGCTGTTCGAGACGCCGATCTCGCGGGCGACCTGCGAGAGCGGGCGGTCGCTGATCGAGTTGCTTTCAAGAGGCGCGCCGCGCTTTCACGCCCAGGAGCGGGGCGGCAGTCCGGATGGTAGGGCGTCCCGATCGTGTCATCGATCGGGGCGCCCTACCCTGGGGGTGCTTATGCGGATCGGAATCCGGCTTACTTGTAGAGCGCGTTGACCTGGTCGCCGGCCTTGACGATGTCGTCCACCGTCCCCTTGCCGGAGAGGTATGACTGCAGCGCAGCAGTCATGATGGATTGGACGTCGGACCAGTGGTCAGCGATCGGGAGGAGCTTCGTGGTCTTGTCGTCGACCTGGACGGTGAAACCACTCACGTCCCACCCCTTTGCCTTGAACTGCTCAACGGCCTTGGCCGTTGCGGTCTTGATCGCCGGGAAGACGACGGCCTTGGAGGCGACGACATCCTGGCAGTCGCTGGAGCCCAGGTACTTCACCCACTGGAACGCCGCGTCGGCGTGCTTTGTGCCGGACCAGATACCGTCGGAGAGACCATTGAAGACGCTGGCGCGCTTGCCGCTCGGGCCGACAGGCGTGGGAGCGACCTTGGTGGGGACCTTGTCCTGACCGAGGTAGGTGGTGTTCATCCAGTCGCCGTCGGTGACCATCGCGTACTTGCCGCCGAGGTAGCCGGTGGAAGGGTCGGTCTCGGAGAGCGCCTGCGGGAGGGGCTCCATGTAACCCTTCTGGATCAGACTGCGCCACCAGGTGAGAGCGCCCGTGAACTTGCTGTCCCCGTAATTGAACTTGGTGGTTCCCGGGGTCTTGTTGCCGTAGTTCCAGTCGTTGCTCAGCGCGTACGGTGCCCAGCCCTGCTGACCGACCGCGTCGACTGCGGCGGACGAGAGTCCGAGACCGTAGACCGCGACGTTGTTCTTGTCGAATCCGGGCTGATCGCCGTGAACGCCGTTCTTGTCGATGGTGAGCTTGGCCAGGAGCTTTTCGTAGCTTCCGCCGTCGTTGGTGTTCCATTCGAGCGTCTTCATCTGCGCGTCGGTGTAGCCGGCCGCCTTGATCATGTCCTCGTTGTAGAAGACGCCGACGGTGTCGAAGTCCTTGGGAAGACCGTAGCGCTTGCCGTCTTTGACCCACAGGTCCGCAAGCCCTGGCTGGTATTGCGCCAGGTCGATGTTGGCGCTCTTCACCTGTTTGGTGATGTCCAGCAGCTGCCCCTGGCCCTCGAACTGCAGGAAGTAGTTGAGGTGGTCGGCAAAGGTGTCCGGGGCGGTTCCCGACGCGAATCCGGTCGTGAGCTTCGTCCAGTAGTCGGCCCAGCCATATTGCGAGATCTTGACGTTGATGCCCGTCTTCTTGGTGAAGTCGGCGGCGCACTGCTGGTATGCGGGCTGTTGGTTGGTGTCCCAAAGCCAGTAGCTGATCGTCTGACCCTTGAGGTCGGCGTTCGAGGATCCGGATGTGTTCGATGCGGAACAGCCGGTGAAGGCGAGTGCCGCAGCGGCCGCCGTCGCGATCAGTGCGATGCTGCGGCGACCGATTCGCCCGCGCATCGTGCCGAGTGTGTGCTTCATTGCAGTGCCTTTCGTGAGTAATGCGGTGCGTTGGGGGTGTAGCGGGTGGGGCTGTGCCGGGGCACGTTCAACGGCTACTTGATTCCGGAGTAGCCGATGTTTTCGACGACCTTGCGGCCGATGACCAGAAAGAGGATCAGGATGGGCAATGCGGCGATCAGCGTCGCTGCCATGAGACCGGACCAGTCGGGCCCGGTCTGCGGAGTCTGGGCCTGGAAGATACCGAGGGCGACGGTGAGCACTCGCACGTTGTCGTCCGATCCCACGAGCAGCGGCCAGAAGTAGTCGCTCCATGCGGTGATGTAGGTGAGCATGGCGAGGGTCAGAATCGGCGTCCTGCTCATCGGAAGGATCAGCCGGAAGAAGATCCGGGCGTGGCCTGCTCCGTCGAGCATCGCCGACTCCTCGACTTCTCTGCTTATGCCGAGGAAGAACTGCCTGAGGAAGAAGATCGCGAACGGGGTCATGAAGAAGTAGGGAAGGACGATTGCCGCGTAGGTGTTCAGCAGACCGAGGTTCTTGATCAGGATGAAGTTCGGGAGGGTGATGAAGATCGGCGGGATCATCAGTGCGGTGAGGAAGATGAAGAACGCTTGCTCGCGGCCCGGCCAGCGAAGTCGAGCGAACGCGTAGGCGGCCATTGCGCTGAAGAAGACCTGGCCCGCGGTGATGAGCGTGGACGTGATGATCGAGTTGCGCAGATACAGCCAGAAGTTCAGTGATGCGGTGGAGCCACCGGTACCTGTGGGCTGGGTGATACCGAGTACGCGTTCGAAGGAGCTGATCGATAGTCCCACCGGCAGGAGGTTGCCGGCGCCGGTCGGAAGGTCCGCATTTGTGGACAGCGCCGTTCGAAGCATCCAGTAGAACGGGAACAGGCTCACGAGCATGACGACGAGCAGAGCCGCCCACGCGATCATCTTTCCTATCGGTATCGGACGCCGCCGGATTCTCGTGGCAGGGGACGTGCTGGCTGTTCGGGTGGGAGTGAGGGCGCTCATGTTGTGTCTCCTCCTAGCCGAGGTCGGACTTGTCGGCCCGCAGGATGCGGAGCTGGATAAGGGAAATTGCCGCGAGAATCACCAATAGGACGACGGAGATCGCAGACGCGTATCCGAACTTGAACTTCTCGAAGGCAAGCTCGTAGATGTAGTAATAGATCACTCGTGTTGCGTTGACGGGGCCGCCCTTGGTCGTCACGGCCACGGTGTCGAAGATCTGGAACGAGCCGACGACGGAGATGACGAGCACGAGTGCGAGAACGGGTCGCAGCAGGGGAAGGGTGATCCCCCAGAACATCCTGTTCTCGGTCGCCCCGTCGAGCGACGCTGCTTCGTAGTACTCCTTGGGAATGGTCTGCAGCCCGGCGAAGATCAGTAGCGCGGTGTAGCCCATGAACCGCCATACGTTGACCAACGCGATGGTGGGGATCGCAAACACATCGCTCCCGAAGAAGGAGACCGGGTGGACGCCGAAGAAGGCGAGGACCTGGTTGGCGATCCCGCTGGAGTAGTCGAAGATCCAGAACCAGACAAGCGCCACGACGACATTGGCCACGAGGTAGGGCAGCAAGATGATCCCGCGTACGACGATCGAGCGGGTGAGCCTGTGCATGAGTACCGCGACTCCGACCGCGAGGACCGTCTGCACGACGATGTTGATGACGACGTATTCGAGCGTGACGCCGAGGGCGTTCCAGAACAGAGGGTCTTGGAACAACGCGGCGTAGTTGTCGAGCCCGACGAAGTTGACGGGCCCGAAGACGCGATAGTCGGTGAAGCTGTACCCGATCCCGAGCACTGCCGGAACGAGGAAGAAGGCAATGAAGCCGACGGCCGCAGGGGTGATGAAGATCAGTGCGGCCCGCAGATCGGTTCGCGGTCGGCGGACGGAACGCTTCCTTGCAGGCGTGCTTCCTTTGTCGGGTCGCGAGCGGTTGCCCGGTTTTGTCCGCGGGCTGGGGCGAAGTGTTGTTGTCATGATGCTGCCGTAACGTGCAAGAGAGCGGTGTGGTCGGGGTTCAGTGCGGGAACTTGTACGCCGACGTTGTTGAGCACGTCGCCGCGCACGGTGAGACCGTCGCCCCACCATTCCGGGTAGATTCTCGGGTCGTTTTCTTCGGCGTCGAACCTCGGGTTGGCGCTGCGGACCCGATAGAGCCGAGCGGGGTCGAGTCCCGGCAGCTGCACCCTTCCCGCCGGCCAGGTCACCGGGCGGTCCACAACGGTGATCGCGAAGAGGGCTTCGGCCCGATCGGGGCGGATTGCGCCGAGTAGGGTGAACCCTCGATCTTCATGGTCACGGCGAATGACTCGGCCGGTGTGGATGAGGGGACGGTGTCGCTTGTAGAGATCGACCCAGCGCGCAAGTTCGGCGATCTCTTCCGAGGAAGCAGCCGAGAGGTCCCATTCGATGCCGAAGTGGCCGAAGAGCGCGGTCGCCGCACGGAAGGAGAGGTCGAGCTTGCGGCCGGTCGTGTGAGCGCGCTCGGCTCCAACGTGGCTCCCGATGAGCTCGGGCGGCAATAGCTGCATCGTCCAACGCTGGATTCCCTGTCGCTCGTGAGCGTCGATGCAGTCCGATGCCCAGACCCGGTCGGTCCGCTCGAGGATCTCGAGATCGACTCTTGCTCCTCCGCTGGAACACGATTCGATCTCAAGTCCGGGGCATTCGGCTCTGATTGCGTCGAGAAGCTTGTACACGCGGAGCGTTTGCTCATGAATACCGGCGCGGCCGGTGCGGGTTGAACCGGCATCGACGAGATCGCGATTGTGGTCCCACTTGATGAAGTCGATGCCGTGTTGGCGGACCAGGGAGACAATGCTCGATTTGATGTAGGCGAAGGCGTCAGGGTGGGTGAGGTCGAGCACCTGCTGGTGTCGCGCTTCAACGGGAAGCCGGCCGGGTACCTGCATGATCCACTCGGGGTGGGCGCGAGCGAGATCCGAGTCTTCGTTGATCATTTCGGGCTCGAACCACAACCCGAATTGCATACCGAGGTTCTTGACGTACCGTACGAGATCGCCGAATCGCCCCTCTCCCCATGCCGCTTCGCGGGGCGTCCAATCGCCGAGGCCGGCACTGTCGCCGGTTCGGTTTCCGAACCAGCCGTCATCCAGGACGAACCGTTCCGCGCCGACGCTTGCGCCAAGTGTGGCGAGATCGATGATGCGCTCGAGGTCGTGATCGAAGTAGACAGCCTCCCACACATTCATCACGACAGGGCGAACCGACTGAGGGTGCTGCGGCCGGGCTCGGAGGTGGTCGTGAAAGCGGCCGGCCATCTCGTCGAGCCCGATTGCGTGAGCGGCGTAGAGCTTCGGGCTCTGATATCGCTCGCCGGTTGCGAGAATGACTTCCCCGGGCATGAGTGCTTCGCCCGCGTAGAGGAGCTTCTCTCCGGTGAACTGCCGTTCGGCGAAGACGCGGTGGTTACCGCTGAAGGCAAGGTGGGCACCCCAGACGCGGCCGCTATCGAAGCCGAAGCCCGCCTCGCCGGCCACGAGAATGGTCGCAGCGTCCGCGCCGGTTCGCCCGTGGCGGCCCTCGCGCAAGTGTGTTCCGACGGTGAAGGGTCGGCGCTGCGGGACCCGCTCTTTCGCCCATCGGCCGGCGAGGTCGAGGATTTCGTTTGCGTCGTCGGGAACGGGCAGGGCGATGTTGAGATGCTCGAGGGTGTACTCGTCGTCCCCGAGATTGCGCACACCAGCACGCATGACGAGAAGTCCCGCGGCGTTCAGTTCGATCTCGATGTCGAGTTCAAGCTGCGTGGCCGGGTCGTTCGCTACGACGGAAAGAGTTTCACTGCCGCCGACACGCGTGATCCGGCTCGGTTCGAATCGGGGCGACCAGGCTGTTCCCTTGCGGTGGCCGGCAAGACCTGGGGTGCCGGTCCAGCCGGTCCACCCCTCAGGGATGAGCGTCACCGGGACCTCTGCGTCTACGCCGTTCGATGCAAGCACGGGGTGATAGGCCGCTTCGAGCGCGTCGAGACCCACGTTGTCGAGATCGCCGAGTTCGGGTCCCCAGTACATGACCGACGGCAGAGTGGTGCGTGGCGTGAGCAGGACGAGGGAGATTCCTCCCGCGCTCAGATGCACCTGCCGCGGCCAGGTGGTGACCGACTCTTCGCAGGTTCCGTCGATCGCGACAGGCAGACTGACCACGCTTCTTGTGCTCCTTTGGACGGTGATTCAACGCCGCTGCTGCAAACGTTGGTCAGAAAGTAGCATAGCAAGAGCCGATTCTGCAAACGTTGGTCAGGACACCGGAGAACCCACCTGCGAGCGCCGGCGCGCGTTGCCGACGCGTCGGGACGGATGTGCCGTTTCGCACCGTCAGCGACGGGTAGCGAACGTCCGGATGCCCCGCTGCCCGCGCTGGAAGAGGGCACAGTGAGGCTCCAGACCAACGTTTGCAGAAACGCCGCTCGGTCCTGTACATTCTGACCAACGTTTGCAGACCCGGGTCACAGGCCGGGCCGGTTGGGAGGCAAGGGAGCCGAGGACCATTCGACGATCAACGTCTACGTCGCGACAATGCCGTGCGCGTGTCCGGCGTTCCACGGGGCTGCTTCGTCACAAGCGCAGCCGCCTGCGCCGAGCAGGGCGATCCGGCTCTCACACCGACATGATCAGGCAACGCAGCCAGCTTCCCTGGCGAACGCGCTACACAACTCACGTGGCGACAGCCACATCAGCGCTGAAACGCGCCTATACGGAAAGGAACACCGATGTCACTCCACGGTCCAACCTCGCAACCTCCTCGAAGCCCAGGAGTTCATCCCCTGGGGGGCGTCATCCGCGCGTCGTTCCTAGCCCTGGCGGTCGCGGCGCTCGTGATCGCCGCCGGGCTGACGCAACCTGCCTCCGCTGCCCACGCGGACACGACCTCGCCGATCCATGCGGTGGGCGCGGGCAAATGCCTGGATGTGATCGGAAACGTCACAACGCCAGGCACCGGCATCGACATTTGGGACTGCAACAACCAGGCGAACCAAAAGTGGACATCCACGACCGGCGGCCAGCTTCAGGTCTTCGACAACGCCACCTGCCTCGATACGGTCGGCGGGAAGACGACCGCGGGAACATATCTGAGCATCCAGCCGTGCAGCGGCGCCGCGACGCAGAAGTGGACGATCAACGCGAACGGCACCATCACCTCGCAACCGTCGGGGCTGTGCATGGACGTCGACCATGCAGGAACCGACAACGGATCCAAGGTTCTCCTGTACTACTGCAACGGTCAGACCAATCAGCAGTGGTCGACGACGGCAGTATCCCTGAACTCCACCCTGACAGTCGATGCAAGCAGCTCTTTGCACGCGGTCGATCGTGTCGGCAACGGCTTCCTCTACGGGCTCGCGGACGCTGCAACCCCCAGTCCCGCGATCGTCGCTCCGCTGAAGCCTGTGCAGTTCCGTCAGCCGCCGCCGGGTTCGCAGCACATCCCGAACAGCGAGACGCATCCCGTCGGCGAGGCGATAAGTGTCGCCCCGACCGTCCAGGCCGTCGGCGCCCGGCAGTTCATCGACATGGCAGACAGCTTCACGGGGTTCCCGTACAACTGGTCGAGCTGGGATGACTGGTACAGCCGCATCGACAGTATGACGGCAGTGGCCGCGGCGAGTGGCTACAGCTCGACGATCAGCGCATGGGAGCCCTGGAACGAGCCGGACTGGACCTGGCCGTCGGCTGCAGGGACCTTCACGGACGGATGGACTCGCTCAGTGCAGCGTCTCAAGGCCGACGTTCCCGATGCGGTCGTACTCGGGCCAAGCATCTCGTACTGGAACGCCACCTATATCCGCAACTTCCTGACCGCCGCCAAGGCGGCGGGGACGCTTCCCGATGTGATCTGCTGGCACGAGCTCAGCGGGTCCAACGGAATCGTGGACCACGTGAACGCCTACAGGGCGATGGAGAAGGAGCTGGGGATCTCACCTCGGCCCATCTCGATCGACGAATACGCGACCACGTCCGAGGTCGACGTTCCGGCGAGCGCCAACAAGTACATCGCGCAGTTCGAGCGTGCGGGAGTGCGGGACGCCGAGCGCGCCTTCTGGTATGAAGCGGGCACCCTCAACGGTCTCCTCTACAACGGCCAGCCGACGGCGTCCTACTGGATGTACAAGTGGTACGCCGACCAGACCGGCGACATCGTGAAGGTCAGTCCCGGCGCCAACTACTCGATCGACGGTGTCGCCTCCTACGACACGGGGTCGCGGAATCTCAGCGTCGTCTTCGGAGGCACGGCAGGGACCGACAACGTCGTCGTCAAGGGGCTCACGGAGTACGGAAGCACAGCCAAGGTCACTCTCAGTTCCGTGCCGTCGTCCGGAAGGAAGACGAATGTCGCCGGCCCGACGACGCTCTCGTCGGACGTGGTGCCGGTGGTCGACGGCCAGGTGACCGTCACCGTGCCCGATGCCCAGGCGGGTGCCGCGTACAAGCTCGAGGTCACTCCCGCAGACCTCACGCCGCCGGTGGTGACGCTGATCTGCCCGAGCGGCGGTGTGCTGCTCGGGTCGTCTGCGAGCGCCCCGTGGACGGCGACCGATGAGGTACACGGCTCCGGCCTGTCGACGCCGGCGTCGGGCTCCGTCGCACTGGACACCTCCAGTGTTGGATCGAGGACGGTGACGGCGCCGGCGGGTACGGCAGTCGACAACGCCGGGAATGCCTCCGCGGCGGCGAGCTGCACGTACTCGGTCGTGTACGACTGGTCCGGATTCGCCGCACCGGTGGACGGCGGTGACGTCGTGAACACGGTCAAAGCCGGCAGCGCCGTGCCGGTGAAGTTCAGCCTCGCGGGCGACCACGGCTTGGGGGTGCTCGCGGCCGGTTCGCCGACCGTCTCCTTCGGTGCGTGCTCCTCGGGGCCGACCGACGCGATCGAGCAGACCGTGACGGCCGGGTCCAGTGGTTTGCAGTACGACCCGACCGCGGACCAGTACACCTACGTGTGGAAGACGGACAAAGCCTGGGCGGCTCAGTGCGGCACCCTCACGGTGGGACTCGCCGACGGAACGACGCACACCGCGATGTTCTCTTTCGGAAAATAACAGAGCCGGGATGCTGTGTGCCGCTTCACTCGTGGAGCGGCACACGGCATCCCTCTGCCGTGCGGTGTCCCTCGGCCGCGCTAGTCTGTTCCCGTGGTTATGACCTACGATAGTCAGCCGGTCCTCGCCGACGTCGCCGACCGGGCCGGAGTGAGCGTTTCCACGGTGTCGCGCGTGCTCACCGGCAGAACGCCCGTCAGCGAGAAGCTGCGCAAGAAGGTTCTCGATGCGGTGGCGGAGTTGGACTATCGTCCCAACGCGGCGGCTCAAGCGCTGGTCAGCGGGCGGCGGACGACAGTAGCGGTGCTCGCGCGGAACACCATGCGGTACGGGTACGCCGCGACCATTCAGGGTATCGAGGAAGCCGCTCGCGCCGCCGGCTTCGTCGTCACGATCGCCGTCGTGGAGTCGGGAGACGAGACCGACATCCGAGCGGCGGTCGATCTTGTTCTCACCCAGCCGATCGCAGGGATCATCGTCACGGAGTTCGATGATGTCGGGGTGCGCACGCTCGCCGCGGTTCCGGATACGGTTCCCGTCATCGCGGCCGCAGGGGCGCCCCGAGAGCATGGCCCTCGTCCTCACGCTTTCCTCGACGACTACGAAGGCGCCCGCGCGGCCACCCATTACCTTCTTCAGCTCGGTCACAAGACGGTCCACCATGTTGCCATCCCGTCCACCCGACCACGGAGCGGCCGCTCATGGGGATGGCGTAAAGCCCTCAGCGAAGCCGGAGCACCGATCCCCGAGGCGATCCGGGCGGCCTATCACCCCGGCTCGGGCTATCAGGCCGGTCTCAAACTCCTTCGAGACGAATCCGTCACCGCCGTCCTCTGCGGAAACGACGAACTCGCGATCGGAGTGGCCCGGGCGATCCAAGAGAGCGGAAGGACGATCCCGGGGGACGTCAGTGTGGTCGGATTTGACGACCAGCCCTTCGCTGAAATGTGGATGCCTGCGTTGACCACGGTCTCCCAGGACTTCGTCGACCTGGGACGGCGTGCCTTCGGTCTCCTCGATCGGTGGGTCAAGACCGGTGAGAAGCCGGGCGACTCTTCTGCATCGCCCTCCCTTCGCGTGCGGAGTAGCACCGCCGCGCCTTCGCACTGACCGAGCCGCGGCGTGCCGGGCGGGCGAGTTCTCGCTTCGTCGCGCGCGGCTACGAAGCGGGTGGTCCGCTCCACGAGCGTGCCGACCGAGGTCTTCTGTCTGCCCGCTGATTCGGAGGGTGTCCAAATCGGCCCGACAACGAGAAACGGCGGCTGTGATGTATCAGGACATCTCTGACGTTTCTGCATCAGGACATCTCTGACGGAGGCTGTGTCAAGAGATCGGTGACAGTTCTGCCTCAGGACATCGGTGACACTTAGACGGTCTTCGGCTTCGGTCCGCGCTTCTCTCCGCTGCCGACGTATTTGGTGCCGGGGGCGGGCCAGGGATACTCGGCCTGGAGGGTGCCGTCGGCGTCGAAGATCAGCAACCGGTCGTCCTCCTCGACTCGATAGGCGATCGCTCCGGCGAGGGTGCGGCTGACCTGGAACTTGGCGCCGCGGGCATAGACGGTGCCGTTGTCGTGGATCCGGGTCATCCGTATTCCGTCGTCGCCGGCCGGGACAGCCGGCCGCGGGACCGGTCGCGGCGCCTCGACCACCGGTGTCGCCGCCCAAGCCAGCGCCGGTGTGACGCGACCGGGGAGCGCTTGGTGCGGCCGCTCGGTGTTATAGATCAGATCGAACGCGTCGACCTGGCCCTGGA
>Ga0157369_10010725_pt1 | contig 10428 bp, 9 predicted proteins | sample C25metaG_FD_113461 | JGI IMG/M metagenome (GOLD analysis project Ga0157369, IMG submission 113461) | Corn rhizosphere microbial communities from Kellogg Biological Station, Michigan, USA - C2-5 metaG | ecosystem: Host-associated > Plants > Roots > Rhizosphere > Soil | place: USA: Michigan...
GCAGGCCGCGGTCGCCGCCCGCAACATCCTCGGCGAGGCCGTGACCTACGACGAGCCGCACTGGTTCTGGTCCGACCAGTTCGGGCACAACCTGCAGCACATCGGGCACGCTGCGGCCGGCGACCGGATGGTCGTCAGGGGCAGCCTCGACGGCGATGCCTGGACCGCCTTCTTCATCGGCGGCTCCGCCGGCGGGGACCGGATGACCGCCGCCTTCGCCCTAGACGGCGGGGATGACATCGCGGTCGCCCGCGAGCTCATCTCGATGAAGGTGACGCTGGCCGACGACATCCTCGCCGACCCGGGAGCGGACCTGTTCGCGGCGATAGAGGAGCTGGCATGAGCACCACGGCGCGTCGCGTCGCGAACTTCATCGGCGGCGAGTGGACCGGCGCCGCGTCAGGCCGCACCTACGCGCGGGAGAACCCGGCCGCCACCAGCGAAATCGTCATCGAGGCGCCGGACTCCGACGCCAGCGACGTCGCCCAGGCGGTCGAGCATGTCGCGGTCGGGCGGCACGCATGGTCGCGCCTGCCGCCCGAGGCGCGCGCGGCCGTCCTGTACCGGGCCGCGGACATCCTCGCCTCGCGGGCCGACCAGATGGCCGCCGAGCTGGTCCGCGAAGAGGGCAAGACGCTGGCCGAGGCGCGGGCCGAGACCCGGCGCACGCCCGCGAACGTGCGGATGTACGCCGGCGAGGCGCTGCGCCTGACCGGGCAAAGCTACCCTGACGCCGGCGCCCTGGTGGTGACACAGCGGGAGCCGGTCGGGGTCGTGGCGGCGATCACCCCGTGGAACTTCCCGCTGAACATCCCCTCCCGCAAGCTCGGCCCGGCACTCGCCGCCGGCAACGGTGTCGTGTTCAAGCCCAGCGAGCTGACCCCGCTGCTGGGCCAGCGGCTGGTAGAGGCGCTGCTCGAGGCGGGCGTGCCCGGCTCGGCGCTCGCGATGGTGCACGGCCACGCCGAGGTCGGCAAGGCGCTCGTCTCGGACCCGCGCGTCGGCGCGGTGACCTTCACCGGCTCGACCGCGGTCGGCGAGGCGATTCACGCCAGCGTGTCGCCGTGGGCGCGCTGCCAGCTGGAAACGGGCGGCAAGAACGCCGTCCTCGTCTGGGACGACGCCGACCTCGACCTTGCGGCCGACATCGTGGTCAGGGGCGCCTTCGGGCTGGCCGGGCAGGCCTGCACGGGCACGTCGCGGGTGGTCGCGCACGAGCGCATCGCCGGCGACCTGCTTGACCGCCTGAGCAAGCGCACCCGGGCCATCGTCGTCGGCAACGGGCTGGACGACGGCGTCACCATGGGGCCGCTGGCCAGCGCGGCCCAGCAGGACAAGTTCCACGCCTACCTGGACGCGGCGGCCGCCGAGGGCGGTGTCCTTGAGACGCCGCCGCCGGGCGGCGATCCGGCCGGCGGCTACTTCGCCCGGCCGGCGATCTTCACCGGCGTGCGCCCCGGGCACCGGCTCGCCCAGGAGGAGGTGTTCGCGCCGATCCTCGCGGTCCTCACCGTGTCCTCCTACGACGAGGCGGTCGAGGTAGTGAACGGCACCGCGTACGGACTGTCCGCCGCAATAGCGACTGGCGATGTCGGCATCGCGCTGCGGTTCAGCCGCGATGCCGAGGCCGGGCTGGTGAAGGTGAACCAGCCAACGACCGGGATGGCGATGAACGCGCCGTTCGGCGGCCTGAAGAAGTCGAGCACGCAAACCTTCAAGGAGCAGGGCGGCGATTCCGCGATGCAGTTCTACACCCGGGAGAAGACCGTGTACTTCAGCGCCGAGGAGACGTCATGAGCCCCGCCTCCGAAGGCACCGAGGCCACACGGGCCGCCGGAGCCACCGCGCCCGGCAACCTCGCGGCCGGCGACGCCCCGTCGCGGGAGGTGGTCTTCCACCGGGTCGCCCGTTCCGGGCAGATTCCCGACGGCTACATCCGCCGGTTCTTCGTCGGCGACCTCGAGTGCGCGCTGGCCCGGCTGAACGGCACCGTCTACGCGACCAGCAACTACTGCACCCACCTGGACTGCCTGCTGAGCAGCGGCAAGATCATCGACGACGGCATCCGGTGCTCCTGCCACGGTAGCGTCTTCGACCTCGAGACGGGCGACCCGCTGTACCCGCCGGCCACCCAGCCCATCGCGGTCTACCCGGTCCGCGAGGAGGACGGAGGGGTGTACGTCGGTATCAGCGAGGCCGACGTGATCGCCGGCGGGCCGCGCCGGCGGCGGCTGCGCGGAGACTAGCCCGTGGCCGCACCTTGCCCCCTCGGGGCCCACCGGACCGCCGCGCTCGGCACGGACGGCGCGGTCACCTCCAGCCATCCCGCGGTGTCCCAGCTGGGGGCGCGAATCCTGGCCGAGGGAGGCAACGCCTTCGACGCGACCGTAGCCATGGCCGCGCTGTCCTGGCTGGTCCTGCCGGGACAGTGCGGGCTCGGCGGGGATGCCTTCGCGCTGGTCCGCGAACCCGACGGGCGGGTGTGGACGCTGGCCGGCAGCGGCCTGGGCCCCGACGGCGGGACGCCCGGGTTCTACCGGGATCACGGTCTCGCCGAGCTGCCGCTCGGCGGGGTGCTGTCGGTCTCGGTGCCTGGAGCGCCAGGCGTCCTGCGGCGACTAGGGGAGCGGGCCACCCGCTCCCTTTCTGAACTGTGGCGGCCCGCAACCCGGGCCGCCGAGGCGGGCGTGCCCTGCACGGCGAAGACCCTGGCCGACGTCACCGAGCACGCGGACGCGCTCGCCGCCGATCCCGGCACCGCATCGGTCTACCTGCCCGGCGGCCGGCTGCCTCGGACCGGCGACCTGATCCGTCAGCCTGACCTGGCCCGGACGCTGCGGCGGCTCGCGGACGACCCGGCCGGCTTCCACACCGGGTGGTTCGCCGACCGGGCGCTGGACTGGCTCGTCCAGCAGGGCGCGCCTTTTAGCGGCGAGGAGTGGGCCCTGACGGCCGACGTGCCGGAGGAGCCCGCGATCACCACCACCTACGGCGGGCTGCTGCTGCACGAGACACCCCAGCCGTCCCCGGGCTGGATGGTCCTGCACCAGGCGCGGGTGCTCGACGGCCAGCTCGGCGCGCTGGACCAGCTCGGAGCCGAGGCGATCCACTGGTTCGCGGGTGCCGCCCGCGCCTCCTTCCAGCACCGGCTGGCGTACTGCGGCGCCGACAACGACAACTGGCGCACCGCGCTCGGCGACGCGGCCGTGCGCCGGGTCCGGCGTGATCTGAAAGACCACGCCGGGCGCAGGGAGCAGCCCGCCGCGGCGGGGTGGGGCGCCCCCGGAGATACCACCACGACCGTGTGCGTCGATGCCGACGGCGTCGCGATCAGCTTCATCCACTCGCTGGCGTTCACCTTCGGCGCCCGGGTCACGGTGCCCGGGACGGGCGTCGTCCTGAACAACCGCCTCGGCCGCGGCGCTTACCTGATCGACGGGCACCCCAATGAGGTCCGGCCGCGGCGGCCGCCGCTGAGCACCCTCAACGCGTGGCTGCTGTCGCAAGGCCGCGACCTCGTCGCCGTCGGCAACTGTCCGGGCGGAGACGGCCAGGTCCAGTGGAACATGCAGGTGATCAGCCATCTCCTCGACCACGCGGATGACCCGCAGCGCGCGGTCTCGCTGCCCCGGGTCACCGTGTTCCCCGGCTCGGACGCGAACACGCTCGGCTCCCGGGCGACCCTGCGCTGCGAGGAGGGCATCGACCCGGCCGCCCTCGACCGGCTGGAAAGCTGGGGGCACCGCGTGGAACGGATTCCCGCGCAACGCGGCGGCCCGGGAGGATCCGCGCTCGCGGTGACCGCGGACCCGGACCGCGGCGTGCTGCGCGCCGCGGCCGACCCGCGCATGGACGGAGTGGCCCTTGCCCTGTGACGACGTCGAGGACCCGCTGCTACGGCAGCTGCCGTCACCGCCGGTTCCCCGGGGCGACTACAGGCCAGCGGTCACCCATGCCGGGCTCCTGTTCTGCGCCGGGATGACCCCGCGGATTGACGGAGTACTGCACCACCGAGGCCGCGTGGGCGCGGACCTGACCGTCGAGGAAGCCCGGGAGGCGGCCGCGATCGCCGTCGGCAACGCGCTGTCGGCCGCCCTCGCGGCGCTTGCGTCCGGCCAGTGCCTGGACCGGGTGCTTCGGCTGACCGTCTACGTGAGCGCCGCGCCCGGGTTCACCGAGCACACCGCGGTCGCCGACGGTGCCTCCGCGCGGCTGCGCGAGCTGCTCGGCGAGCGCGGCGCGGCGGTCCGCTCCGCCGTCGGCGTCGCGTCCCTGCCCGGTGGCGCGTGCGTAGAGCTGGAGCTGACCTGTGCGGTGCGCGACGGGCGAACTCCGGCCGGCGGGCCAGAGCTTCCGTGACCGGCGCAAGCTCCGGCCCGCCGCTGTCGCAGGCCTGGTCCAGAGCGGCCTACTGGGGCGGGCTCGCGGCCAGGTGGTCGGCGAATCCTTGCAGTCCCGCGGCGCCAACGGCCTTGTCCTGCTCGCCGTTGCCGCCGGAGACCCCCAGGCCGCCCACGATCGCGCCCTCGTATACCAGCGGGAAGCCGCCCACGAAGATGGCGAACTTGCCGGGCAGCATGTGGCTGATGCCGAACGCCTCGTTGCCCGGCAGGGCCGGCCCGTTCGGGGGCTCGTTGAACAGGTGAGTGGCCCGCTCGTGGCCCGCAGCCGTGAACGCCTTGGCGATCGCGATGTCCACGCCGGTGAGCCGCGCGCCCGGCAGCCGGTGCAGCGCCACCACATGGCCACCGTCATCGACGACGCAGAGTGTCTGCTTCACTCCGATCTCTTCCGCCTTGGCCCGGGCGGCGGCGAGCACGGGCAGGGCGTCGTCGAGCGTGATTCTGAAGACCTGGTGCATAGGTCCAGCCTCCCCGGTCACGGCGGTCCGACAGTACGGTCAGATTGCCTAGTAAGTTGATCAACGTTCGGCTAAGGTGCACACATGAATGAGGCGTCTGTGCTGGCAGGCCCGGCTAGCCGCGGCTTCGAGCTCACGCTAGGGCGGCTGCTGGAGGAGCGGCTGCTGCACGGTGCGCGCATCGTGCGCGGTGAGGATCTCCCCAGCCAGCCGGTGCGCTGGTGCCACGCGCTCGCCGACGTTGAGTGCGACGGCGGGGGCGACCTGGCTGGCGTGGTAGTCCTCGCCGACGTCGGCGAGGTCGGCCCCCAGCAGTGGCGCCAGCTCGCGAAGAGCGGCTGCGCGGCGGTGCTCGTGCGCGGCGACGGAGGCTGGCGGCCGGGCACCGTGCCCTTGCCGGGCGTCGACGGACTGGTCGTGGTCCAGGTACCGGCGTCGGTGCAGCGTCGTGCCATCGTGGAGCTCGTCGCGACCCTCAGCCTGACCCACCAGGCCCACGTGCTCCAGTACGGCCAGCGGGTGCACAGCGCCCTCGCCCAGCTCATGCACCGGGGCGCGGGCATCACCGCCCTGTGCAACCGGCTGGCCCGGCTCAGCGACTGCGGCGTGGCGATCTTGGGCAACGACCTGCACCTGCTTGCCTTCGACCCGGGCCCGGACGGCCTCGACCCGCATTCGGTCACCACCGGGCTGCGGACGGCCGAGCAGCGCCTGGCCGCGCTCGCCGCCCGGCTCGACGATCCGCACGACGTCGCTGTGCTGCCGCTCCAGGTCAAGGGCCATCGCCTCGTCTGCGTGGCCGGCGCCATCAAGCTGGTGGAACAGAGCGACGGCTGGGTGATACTCCTCGACGACGCTGAGGCGGCTACCGAGCACGACCTCGCCGAGCACCGGGCCGCGGTCGGGCAGGCCGTCGCCATCGTCGGGACAGAGCTGCTGCACCTGCGCGGCCTGGAGCGGGCCGAGGAGCGCGCCCGCGGAAACTTCGTCCACGGACTGCTGCACTCGCTCTTCGCCAACCACGCCGACCTGGTAGCCCGGGCCTCCCACCACCACTTCGACGTGGCCGGGCGCTACGGCGTCGTCGTGGCCCACAGCGGCGGCCTGATCGCCCGGGAAGACTCCCCGACGAAGCTGGCCGAGATGGCACGTGAGGCGGCCCGGCTGCTGGAAAGCCCGCGCGGGCATACCCTCACCGCCGTCGTGGGCGACGTCATCGCCGTCATCCGGCCGGTCTCCACGGCCCGGCGCGGGCAGCCAGACCCGGCGATGACGGAGCTGCGCGAGTACGCCACCGCGCTGGACCGCAGGCTGGCGCAGCGCACGCAGCGGTCCGTGCTGGTCGCCTTCGGCCGCCCGGTGACCGGTGCCGCCGCCATCATCGAGAGCTACCGCGAGGCGCGAGTGGCGCTCGACCTGCGCCAGCGGCTGCACGTCAGCGAGGTCTGCGGGTTCGCCGACCTGCGGGTCGACTCGGTCCTGCTCGAGCTGGCCCAGCAGCAAGGCGGCCGCGAGTTCTCGGCCGAGATCCTCGACCCGCTCCGCAACGACCGCGACGGCGGCCTGGTCGAGGTGGCGCGGGTCTATGTCGATGCGGGCGGCAACCTCAACGAGGCGGCCCGCCGGCTGAGCGTGCACCGCAACACGATGCTCTACAAGGTAGAGCGGATCACCCGGCTCCTGCAGCACGACATCCGTGATCCCGACACCCGGTTCACGGTGGCGCTGGCGCTGCGGCTCAGCGACCTCGACGAGACCGCCCGGCGCGTGAACCGCGACCTGCGGGCCGGCTGACCGCACGGTCACGTCGGCGTCGGGTCGGGTCCTAGGTAGCTGGCGGCGAGCGCAAGCGCAGCGAGGGCGACGCAGCCACCGAAGAGCAGCGTCAGCGAGCCGGCCGGATAGACGAGCGCGACCCACGCCGCTGCCGTCGCCGTCCCGGAGAATCGCATCATGTTGAACAGGCCGATGGCGGCGCCGTTCGACCCGGCCGGGGAACTGGTCGCCCCCGCCGCCGCCGGCGTCTGCACCATCGCCATTCCGAACCCGAGCACGAGCATCATCGCGGTCAGCATCACCGCCACGGCCGGTGTCGCCCCCTGGCCGAGGACCAGGCAGATGACCACGTTCCCGGCGACGAGCACGGCCAGGCCGGCCCGCAGCACCCGCCGCGGGCCGATGGCCAGGCTCAGCCGGCTGACGACCGGCGCCGCGACCGCCATCACCGCGGGCAGGGCGAAGAACAAGATGCCCGCCAGGCCGCTGGACATATGCAGGGGACCGGTGAGGAAGAGCGGGAGCGCTACCAGCAGCGTGCCGAGGCAGAACATCTGACCGAAGGCCGCGGCCGTGCTGCGCGCGAAGCGCGACTCGACGAGCACCGAGAGCGGGATCATCGCGGCGCCTTGCCCGCGCGACACCGCGACGTACCCCAGGAACAGCAGCACGCCGGCGACCGCCTCCGCGATCCAGCTGGCGGGGGACCCGGCGCGCTGACCCAGGGTGGTCACCGCCACCAGCACGAGGCCGGCCCCGCCGGTGAGGAGGGCTGCGCCACGTAGGTCGAGTGGGCCGCTACGGTGCGGAGCCGACGGCACGAAGAGCCACATCAGCGCGAGGACGACCACGCAGGCCGCGGCCAGCAGCGCGAAGATCATGCGCCAGCCCCAGGCGTCGCTGATCAGCCCGCCGGCTGGCGGACCGATCGCCTGGCCGATGCCATTGGCGGCCGCCCACGTGCCCATGACCGCGAGCCGGCGCTCGGGGTAGAGCGTCCGCAGCAGACTCATCACCATCGGCGGGATCGCCGAGCAGGCCAGCCCCTGCAGCGCCCGCAGCGCGACCAGCGTGGTGAGGTTAGGCGCGACGACGGCGAGCGCCTGGGCGGCCGTCATCAGCACCAGCGCCCCCGTGAGCGCCTTCTTCTGGCCGAACCGGTCGCCTAGCCAGCCGCTGACCGGCATGCCAATGGCAAGCGCGAGAACGAACGCGCTAACGCACAGCACCGCCGCCGGGAGCGGAATCCGCAAGTCGGTTGCAATGGAGCGAAGCGGAACATTAACGATATTGTTACACATCGTCCCCAGTACGGTAACCGACAAAAGCGTAAGATGCCCGGTTCGACCCGGCACGATGCCTCCCGCAGTCCCCCGGCTGAGCGGGTGGCCTGGGTGCATTGTCGCGCGCGCGGATAACCGCCTATCTCGGACATTGTGCACAGAGAGTACGTCAGTTGTTGGGCTGTCTGGACATAGCAGCAGCTCGGTAGGGCGAGCAACCTGTCAGCAACGCCTAGCAAATGGAGGGGCTTTGTGCATAGCTTGACCGCGGCCCACTGGGTTTACCTTGTCGGAGTCGTCACCATCCTGGCGACGATGCTCACCCGCAAGAACATCATCGTACCCGCCGTCTCATTTACATTCCTTACCGCAGTGGTGTTCACCAGGAGCCTGGCCGGCGGGCTGGCCGCGGTATTCAACGCGAGCCTGGTCTCGGCCCAGCAGCTGTTCAACATCTTCCTTATCATCGCACTGGTTACCGGCATGCTCGGCGCCCTGCAGGCCCTCGGCGCGGACCGCAAGATGATCGCCCCGTTCCGGCCGGTGATGCGCAACGGCCACCTCGCCTTCTGGACGCTCGCCGCCGTCACCTACGTGATCTCGCTGTTCTTCTGGCCAACGCCCGCCGTGCCCCTCATCGGCGCGGTGCTCATCCCGGTGGCGATCCGGGCGGGACTGCGCCCGATGGCAGTCGCGTTCACCATCGCGGTGGCCGGCCAGGGGATGGCGCTATCCAGCGACTTCGTGATCCGCGTCGCGCCCGGCCTGTCGGCGGCGGCGGCGGGCGTGAGCGCCGACTCGGTCGCCAACCGCGCGCTGCTGCTGTCGGTGATCGTCGGCGTCACCGCTCTGGTCATCGGATACGTGCTTGAGGTACGCCGGATGCGCAAGCCCGCGCAGCGCTGGCTGGACGAATGGGAAGCAGGCGACATCAAGGCGCTGGTGGAGGCGGACACCGAGGTGGCCGACGCGCCGACGCACGGTCACGGGCCTGCCCTGCGGGAAGCGTTCGCGCCGCTGGCCACGGCGGGAGCGACGCTCGGAGCCGACGTCGGCGGCGGTGCGGGCACTGCCGCCCCCGAGGCGCTCGCGGGCGACCAGACGCTGGCCGACGGTCGCCCGAGCCTGACCGGGCGTCCCGCGGCCGCGGCCGTGACCCTGGAGCCGCATAATGACAGCCGAGGCTGGGTCTCGACGCTGTTCGCGATCGCGGTGCCGCTCGCCTACCTGGCGCTGATCGGCTACCTGATCTACAGCATCAGCGTCGGCGGGACCTCCTCCGGCCTCAAGGGCGGCGACGCGGCCGCCCTCGTCGGCGGGATCGCCGCGCTGACGATCTTCCTGGCAGCCCTGGCGGAGAGCCGGAAGACGTTCCTGGAGCGGTCGGCCGACCACGTCGTCGACGGCCTCGTCTTCGCCTTCAAGGCCATGGGCGTGGTCCTCCCGATCGCGGGCTTCTTCTTCATCGGCAACGGCGACTACTCCGGCCAGATCTTGGGGATCGCGGCCAACAAGGACGGCAGCCCGGCGGGACCCGCGTTCCTGTACGACCTGGTGCTGCACGCGCAGCAGCACATCCCCAGCAACAGCCTGGTAACCGCGTTCGCCGTGCTGGTCATCGGCATGGTCGCCGGCCTGGAAGGCTCCGGCTTCTCCGGCCTGCCCCTGACCGGGTCGCTGTCGGGCGCCCTCGGCCACATCTCGAGCGTCAGCCCGGCGACGCTCGCCGCGGTCGGCCAGATGGGTAACATCTGGTCCGGCGGCGGCACCCTCGTCGCGTGGAGTTCGCTGATCGCGGTCGCCGGATTCGCCCGGGTGCCGGTGATCGACCTCGCCCCGCGCTGCTTCATCCCGGTGGTAGCCGGGCTGGTGCTGGCTACCCTGGTCGCCGCCCTGGTCATGTAGCGGGCAATATCAACATGAGGCCGGGCCCCCCGGGGGAGGGCTCGGCCCAGGTGCCGCGTTGATGGGGGTCATGCTGGACACCCCGGTGGAGATGCCATGCGATGGGGTGGTGAACTCGCCGGGGCGATGAAGACCCTGACGGTGTTGTAGCCGCTCGATGTTTTTATGTTGTTGAGCACCGCCTGGGTGGTCGCCGAAGAGTACTGCCCGGGTTCGAACGTGGAATGGTAAGTGGAACCGTCAGCGGCTTTGGCCAGCCGAACGTAATCGACCCCTCTGGGGGTGAATGCCTTTCCGGTCACGCCGTCATACAGGCCACCGGACTTGGTCACGATTTTGTCGAGTACGGTCGTGGTTTGCGTGGTCATGGCCGTCCGGCGCCTGGCGCGATTCCCGCCGGAAAGGCGGCCGTGCGCATCCCGCCCTGCGCTCCGCTGAACGCTACTGCGCATATATGTGCTCCTGTGATCGCTGGTCCAAGGTCGACCATTGAAGCAGGCGGCGCTCTCACATCCCTTTCAGCTTGCTGTCAGGGGACGGCGGTGAGCTCCGGCTCCGCCGAGACGGTGGCAGCCGAGCCGGCCCGGGCCGGGGAGAGGCGCA
>Ga0157369_10010726_pt1 | contig 10428 bp, 9 predicted proteins | sample C25metaG_FD_113461 | JGI IMG/M metagenome (GOLD analysis project Ga0157369, IMG submission 113461) | Corn rhizosphere microbial communities from Kellogg Biological Station, Michigan, USA - C2-5 metaG | ecosystem: Host-associated > Plants > Roots > Rhizosphere > Soil | place: USA: Michigan...
CGATGCGAGGGCTGGGCGTACATGACGACGAGGCCCGAGCCGGAATACTCGACTCGGGCGAGCCTGTATGCGCCGCTCTTCGGGTGCCGAGTGGTGGTGGAGATGACCTTCCCGCGGCCAAGAATGCGTTCGGCCAGGGGGCGCGTCTCGCCGGCGTGGATCCCGCCGATCGTGCCGCGGACGTCGATCAGCGTGTGCGGGTCGACCGTCTGGTCCCGGCCCGATCGGTCGCCCACAGCGCACCCGCTCGAGACGAGCAGGAGGATGAGCACGGCAAGAAGCCGAGGAGTCATCATAGCCTATATGCTATATAACTGCCCGTCTGTTGGCAACCCTGTGCCCCGATCCCTCCGCAAGGCGTCCACCGCCGTGCCCGGGCTCGGCGAGTATCCGACCGGCCCACACCGCGGTCGACCCGGGGCACACCCGGTCGCCGCCACGAGCGCGGCATCGGCCCGCGGCGCCGAGACGACGTTTGCGATCCGCCCGATCTTCACGCGACGAGGGTGCGGCGGGCCGGCCGGTCTCTCGAACGGGCCGGCCCGCCGCACGCGTGTCGCTAGTTGAAGAGGGGCGTCAGGAGCTGTGACGGCCCCATGCCGCAGGTCGCGGCCAGGCAGCCGAGATGCCACTCGTGCTGGATCGTCGCCAGGAGGTTGTAGTGGTTGGCGAACGTCGAGACGGTGCGGTGGTTGCCGCCCTGGGAGTTGAGGACGATCAGCGCGACGTGCCCGCCGCCCAGGATCACGCCGTTTCGGCCGTGCGGGCTCGTCGGCGTGCCCTTGAAGCCGCTGTAGTCGTTCTCGTCCCAGGTGACGATGATCGACGAGTTGGATGTCTTCCAGACATGTGAGCTCGTGATCATCGCGACCGTCTGGCGCAGGAACTGGTCGCCCAGCTGGATCGCGCCGTGGTCGAGCCCCGCGTTGGGATAGCCGCACTTCGGGAACCCGACGAGCGCCGCCGATGCGGGATCGGTGCCGTGCATGTCGTGGCACTGATCCGGGCTGATCCAGACGAGGTTCGGCACGTCGCCCGTGCGCAGGGCGTGCGCGAAGCGATGCGCAAACGGCACGATCTGCTGCAGCCTGGCGCTGCCCGGATGGTTGATGTCGCGGAAGTACATGAACGGGTCATGCTTCTGCGCGTACAGCTCGACCGTCACCGGCCCGGTCGAGGTCTGGATCGTCGGCGCGTACTCGACCTGCGATCCCACCGACGGGATCGACTGCATGTACGCGCGCCAGGTGAGGTGGTGGCTCTCGAGCTGATCGATCAGGTTCGCGCCCGGGAACAGATGTGGCGTCGTCGAGGCGCGCGCGATCTGCGCCTGCGTGAGGTAATGCCCGGCGGTGCCGTCACCGGAGCCGGGCACGAACTCCTCGGGCGGACAGGTCACCGTCGCGCCGGCCGCACAGTCGTCCCAGATGCCCTGGAAGCTGCCCGAGATCGCGGCGAGGTAGTTGGGCATGCTGGGATGGGTGACGCCGTAGTAGCCCGTCTCCAGGTTGCCCCGTGCCGCCAGCCGGTTGATGAACGGCGCGTCACGCGTGTTGCCGATGATCTGGCCGTACCAGTGGTTCTCCATCATGATGTAGAAGATGTGCCGCGGCGGTCCCGCCGACGACCCGGACGCGGAGGCCGCGCCGGGAAGGACGGCGAACGCGGCGGCCAGGACGCCGACCACCGCCGCCGTCCGCGCCCAGCCGGGTGCCCTGTGGCGTCTACGCATGACTCCCCCTCTCGTCCTTGAACCCTGCCGATGGCGTCTTATCGCCTCCGGGCAGCGAGGCAGGGCGAATCCCGTGTGGAGTGCGTAAAGATTCGATGAACGCCGCCTTCGATCAGGCGGTGCGGCCGTCGTCCACCGGCTCCTCCGCCGTGCCGGCGACGAGCACCAGGTCGTTCTCGACCGAGTACCAGTCTCCGGCGATCCCCGGCGGCGCCTCCGGGTCGTCGGGCGAGCGGCGAACGAACTCGCGCAGGAGCGACGGCTTGACGGCGAAGACGGCGTCCGAGTCGAGGTGGTCGCTCGTCGAGTCGAAGATGTGTGTCGTGAGCGTCCGGTAACCGGGGGCGCGGACGATCAGGTGGATGTGTGCCGGCCGCCAGGGATGCCGCCCGGTCGCCTGGAGCATCCGTCCCACCGGACCGTCGGATGGGATCCTGTACGGGACGGGCCGCACCCCGATGAACCCGTACGTGCCGTCGCCACGAGTCGTGAAGCGTGCCCGGAGATGATCCTCGGGCACGCCCGGATCCTGCACGGCGTAGAGCTCGTTGGCGCCGTTCTGCCAGACGTCCAGCTCGGCGCCCGCGATCGGATCGCCGTCCGTCGTCAGCACGCGGCCGGACACCCACGTCGGCTCGCCGGCCGGCTGCGAGGCGATGTTCGCGCCGTACTCGCGCACCGGCGAGCCGGGCACGAAGAAGGGCCCGAGCACCGTCGACTCGGTGGCGCTCTGCGGAAGCTCGTGCTCGAGCGCGTCCACGAGCATCGAGACGCCGAGGGCATCCGACCAGAGGATGAACTCCTGCCGCTCCTCGGTGGTGATGTCGCCCGTGGCCGTCAGGAGGGCGATCGCCTCCCGCCACTCCCCCGGCGTGAGCCGGACGTCGACGACGAACCGGTGCAGATGCTCCACCAGCGCCGACATCACCTCGCGCAGGCGCGGCGGGGCATCCGAGAAGCTCGAGACCACCTGTTCGGTTATCCGGTGCTGCGGCGTCGGCACGATCTCTGCGGCCAATGTACCGCGATAGCCGGGCGGTTCGCGCATGTCCTCGTCGACATCCCGCCGGGGATGCTGCTCAGCTTCCGCCCTCCTGGCCGCCCTCGAGCACGGGCTGCAGCTCTCCCGCCGACTCGCGCGCTGGCGTTGCGGGCTCGGCATCGGGCGACATCCGGTTGATCGCCTGGAGGTCGCGGTTACGGAGGAATGCCGCCGCCATCACGACGCCGAGCACCAACATGCCCGCGCCGGCGATGAAGCCGCCCTGGTAGCCGGTCACGACCGCCTCGGCCATGTCGGCCGGCGAGGGAACGTGGCCGAGCGCGCTCAGGTGATCGGCCGTGCGGTTGGTGGCGATGGTGGAGAGGATCGCCAGCCCCAGCGCTCCGCCGATCTGCTGCGAGGTGTTGAACAGGCCGGATGCGAGCCCGGCATCCTCGTGCGCGACGTTGGTGGTCGCGATCAGCGTCATGGGGACGAACGTGAACCCGAGTCCGAGACCCATGACCACCAGGCCCGGAAGGACGTCGGCGAGGTACGTGCCGCCCACCGGCGCGCGCGACATCAGCACGAGGCCGAGCGCGCCGACCGTCATGCCGGTGATGGCGACGGCGCGCACGCCGAACCGTGCGATCACCTGCTGAGCCACCGCCGATGCGCCGATGATCGCCGCGGTCAGCGGCAGGAAGCCGAGCCCGGCCTGCACCGGCGAGAGGTGCAGGATGCCCTGGACGTAGAGCGTCTCGAAGAAGAACACGGCGAACATGCCCCCGGACACCACGAACAGCACGGCGTTGCCGACGCTCAGCGTGCGCGTCCCGAAGATGCCCAGCCGCACCAGCGGCGCCTTGCTGCGCCGCTCGATGGCGACGAAGGCGCCGATCAGCGCCAGCGCGACCGCGATCAGGCCCAGGGTCTTGGCGGATGTCCATCCGAACTCCTCGGCCTTGACGATGCCGAACACCAGGATCACGAGGCCGCTGGTGATCGAGACCGCGCCGCCCAGGTCGAAGTGGCGGTGTCGCAGGGTGCCGCGCGAGTCCTGCACCACCCGCCATGCGGCGGCCAGGGTGAGGACGCCGATCGGGACGTTCACGAAGAAGATCCAGCGCCAGGTGGCGTACTCGGTGAGGATGCCGCCGGCGATCAGGCCGAAGGCGCCGCCGCCGACGGCGATCGCCGCCCAGACGCTCATCGCCCGGGCGCGGTCACGGCCCTCGGCGAAGGTGGTCGTGACGATCGAGAGCGCGGCCGGCGAAACCATCGCGCCGCCCAGGCCCTGCAGGGCGCGGGAGACGATCAGGAACTCCGAGCTCGGCGCGAACCCGTTCAGCACCGAGGCGCCGGTGAAGAGGACGACGCCGCCCATGAACAGGCGCCGCCGCCCGAACAGGTCGGCCGCGCGGCCGCCGAGCAGCAGGAAGCCGCCGAACAGCAGCGTGTAGGCGTTGACCACCCACTGCAGCGAGCTGTCGGTGAAGTTGAGGTCTGTCTGGATGGTGGGCAGCGCGACGTTGACCACCGTCGCGTCGAGCACCACCATGAACTGGGCCAGGCACACGATCGCGAGCACCAGCCAGGGGTTGTGCGCGCGTTCGCGTTGTCGTGTGAGTGCGGTCTGCATGGTTTCAGAGAACTCCCGAGTCCGGTATAATCGGAGGATTGGTTCCGCTTCACTATACGGAACGATGGTTCCGTTTGTCAAATGACTGATCTCGCACCGCATACCGGCCAGCCATCCGAGCGGCCGTTGCGCGCCGATGCGCAGCGCAACCGTGACCGGATCCTCGAGGTGGCGCGCGAGACGTTCACGCAGGAGGGGCTGAGCGTCCCGGTCGATCTCATCGCCGAGCGCGCGAACGTCGGGGTGGGAACGTTCTACCGGCATTTCCCGAACAAGGAGGTGCTGGCCGGCGCCATCCTCGCCAGCCGGCTGGAGTCGCTGATCGGGGAGGCCGAGCAGCTGGAAGGGGCGCCCGATCCCGGCGACGCGTTCTTCGGGTTCCTGCGCCTGATGGCCGAGCGCAGCTCGGCCGACATGGCCCTGGCGGACGCGTTCACCGAGGCCGGCTACGACGTCAAGTCGGGCAGCGCGGAGTTCAAGGAGCGGTTGCTCGAGACGCTCGCCCGGATGCTCGCCCGGGCGCAGGCGTCCGGCGCGGTGCGGGCCGACCTCACCTCCTCCGACGTGCTGGCGCTGATGGCCGCCTCGTGCATGGCCACCGGCCGCTTCGGCCTCTCCGGCGCCGATCGCGATCGCGTGCTCGGTGTGGTGTTCGCCGGCCTCCGGCCGGCGAGCTCCTAGAGATCCTGCGGCTCCCCGCCATGGAGGCCGAGCAGCTCCCACGCCTCGACCGGCTGCGCCTTGCCCTTCAGCGCCGGCGTGCCCAGCGGCCGGACGATCGCCGCGGCGCGGATCAGGTCATAGGTGCCGGCGCCCATGACCACGCTGCCTTCCGGGGCATACGTCTGGAGGCGCGCGGCGAGGTTGGTGGTGTCGCCGATGGCGAGGAAGTTCCGGATCTCGGCGGCGCCGATGTTGCCGACGATCGCCGGCCCCGAGTTGAGCCCGACGCGGAAGCGCGGCCGCGTGCCCGCGAGCGGCAGCTCCCCCACGACGCGCTGCAGGCGAAGCGCCGAGCGGGCCGCGCGCAGCGCGTGATCCGGTTGGGGTGTCGGCGCGTTGAAGATCGCCATCATCGCATCGCCCATGAACTGCACGACCGCCCCGCCCTCGGCGAGCACGACCGGCACCGCTGCGCCGAAGACGGCGTTCAGCATCGCCACGACCTCCGTCGGCGTCGCCCGTTCCGCGAACGGCGTGTAGCCGCCGAGGTCGGCGAAGAGCACCGTCACGTCGACCTCCACGCCGCCCAGCGAGGCCCGGTCAGGATCCTCGATCAGCGCGGCGGCCACGTCGGGCGAAAGGTACGAGCGCAGCAACGCGTCGACGCGGTCGTGGAGCGCGCTCACCAGCCGCCCCTGGGCGTACACGTCGCGCTGCGACCGCTCGAGCAGATACGCCCCGACGGACGCGGTGACGACGGTCGCGAGAACGAGGAACGACTGCAGCCACAGCTGGGATCCGAGCCCCGTGGCCACCGCGACCGCCACGAACGCAACGCAGTAGAAGACGCCGAGCACGATCGAGCCGACGAACGGCGGCCGGGTCACGGAGAAGCCGAACACCGCCGTCAGCATCATCCCCGGCATCGCATAGGTGTGGAACGTGCCGGTGACCCGCGCCAGCGTCAGCACGGCGATCCCGGCGGCCACCTGCTGTCCGAGCCCGATCAGGCCGCGTCGTGCCTGGGTCACCGCCCACCGGCTGGCACCGGCGCACGCGAGGAGGAACACGGTCATGAGGCCCGCGATCAGCCAGGTCGATCCGGCCGAGATCCCGATCGCGGGCGGACCGATCAGGGCAACGAGCACCCACACGGCCGCTGCCAGCAGGCTCGCAGCCCGCGCGCGCCGCACGCCCTGCGCCTGGTCGGCATCCTGATATGCACGCTCCAGCTCGGAGTCCACGAAGCGGAGCGTCGAGATGTGCCGCCGATCCCAGGCGACCGGGAATGACACGCCGCCGAGTCTACCCAACGGCCCGCGCGATCTGTGAGCGGCGGGACTCGCCTTCCTGCCTGCGGTCAGGCGGGTATCGCGGTGTCGGCGAGCCGATTGCGCGTCTCGGCCACGGCCAGGACGATGAGTATCGCGAGCACGCAGGCCGCAAGTCCAAGGGACGTCAGCACGGCGCCAAGGGGCGCCAGGGCGACGATCGCGGCTGCCGCGGCCAGACGCTTCCGGCTGACGTTACGGATCATGCGCAGCCGAAACAGGGTATGGCCGATCAGGTACAGCGCCGGGCCGCCCAGAATCACGGCCAGCTCGATGGCCGAAGGAGACGAGCCCGGATGCGCGATCACGACCTCATCTGCCACGGCGATGACGATGATGCCCGCCACGATCGGCGTGTGCAGGTAGGTGTAGGCGTCGCGCGCGAGTTTGCCGCTGTCGTCCGCCCTGGACAGGAACCGTTGCGCGCGCCAGCCGACCTCGTCGAAGTACAGCCACCAGAGCGCTGCGGACGTCGCGAACGCGACCATCAGCGACGTGCCGATCACAAGGTCGAACGCCGCCGACGACGCGGTCGCACCGGTGACGACGATCGACTCGCCAAGCGCGATGATGATGAACAGCTGGAACCGCTCGGCGAAGTGTGCTGCCTCGATCTCCCAATCCGTGGTCGCTGAGCGGCCCAGCCGAGGCGTCCAGTAGCCCAGGGACGGCGCCAGATAGTCCGCCGCCAGCGCTGCGATCCAGAGCCATGTGCGGGCGTCTTGCGCCGCGAATCCTCCGGCCAGCCATAGGGCGCCCGAAGCAAGGCTCCATGCCAGGATCCTTCGAAAGACGATGTGGAAGTCGTTCTCGCGCGGTGTGGCGTAGACGTTGAACGTGTTTCGCACGACCTGGAGTACGACGTAGGCACAGGCGAACAGCGGCGCCAGGCGGCCGAAGGCTTCGGGGATGGCGACGGCCATCAGGAGGCTCGATCCCATCACGACCAGCAGCACCAGTCGGACGAGGACCGAGTCGGGATCGAACCAGTTGGTCATCCACGTGGTGTAGATCCAGGCCCACCAGACGACCAGCAGGAGGAACAGCGTCTGCAATGAGCCGTCCAGCGTCAGGTGATGGAGCAGCAGGTGACTCAGTTGCGTCACCGCGAACACGAAGACGAGATCGAAGAACAGCTCGAGCCAGGTCGCGCGCTGCTCCTCGCCGGAACGCTGGCGGAAATGACTTGAGCCGTTCACCACCAGACCATACCGATCGCCGCCGCCGACGGGCCCTTCGCGGTCGGCCGCTCGTCGCCAAGGCGGCAGGGCGCCTACGCTGTGGGTCGTGACCACGATCGGTGGCCGCAGCTGGGCGGGGATCGTCACGGCCCTTGTGGGTGTGGTGCTTGCGGGCGCCTGCCAGGGCTCTGCCCATCCGGTGACGAGCTCGCCGGCCGCCTCGACTCGATCCACGACCGTGGTGGCGGTGAGCGCTGCACGGGTGACGATCACGCCTCGCGATGGCGGGACCCAGGTCGTTCCGAGGGCCGGGATCACCGTGCGGGCGTCCGGCGGGCGGATCACCGCGGTACGGGCGCGCGTGCGCGGTCATCTGGTGGCCGGGAGGATGAGCGCGTCGGGGCGGGTGTGGCGGAGCCGGTGGGCACTTCGGACGGGCGCGCGGTACACGGTTCAGGCGATCGCGGTCGATCCGGCGGGGCGGCGGGCGACCGCGACGAGCACGTTTCGGACGCTGGCGCCGGCGCGGACGTTCACGACCCGGATCTTCGAGGGCTACCGCCAGACGTATGGGGTGGGTATGCCGATCATCCTCACCTTCAGCCAGCCGATCACCCATCGCCGTGCCGTCGAGCGCTCGCTCGAGCTTCGCACCTCGAAGCCGGTGGTGGGCGCGTGGTACTGGGACGGCGACCAGACGGTGGAGTTCAGGCCGCGCAGCTACTGGCGGCCACACACGGTGGTTCACTTCACCGGCCACCTCGACGGTGTCGAGGGCGCGCCCGGCGTCTACGGCGTGCACACGCTCACGCAGACGTTCTCGATCGGGCGGTCCCTGATCGCCGTAGCCAGCACCGCGAAGCATCACGTGCGGATCTACCTTGATCGGCGCGTGTTCGCCGACTGGCCGATCAGCTCCGGCCGCCCCGGCGACGACACGCCCAACGGCACCTATCTGACCATCGAGAAGGCCAACCCGGTCGAGATGAAGGGGCCGGGATACGACATCATGGTGCCATGGTCGGTGCGGTTCACATGGTCGGGCGACTACCTGCACGACGCCTTCTGGTCGGTCGGCGAGCAGGGGTTCACCAACGTCAGCCACGGCTGCGTCAACCTCTCGCCGGCCAACGCCGAGACCTACTACAAGCTGGCCGTCCCGGGCGATCCCGTCACGATCACCGGCAGTCCCCGCGCCGGATCCTGGGGCAACGGCTGGACGGTGTGGTTCCTCACCTGGCGCCAGCTGATGCGCGGCAGCGCCCTGCAACAGGCGGTGTGGGCCGGCCCGAGCGGGAGCACGTTCGTCGACTCGGCGAAGCTCCCTCGATCATGGGCGCAGCCACCCCGAACGACCTCGCGGCCGGGCAACGCCAACCCGGCCGGAGCCTGACGGCGCGCGCTACCGGTAGACCCCGTTGTGGCCCACCGACGGGCCCCTCGGCGACAGGCCGCTTTTCGCTAGGCGATCGACGGCTCGGCGTCCCGACGCGCCACGGCGGAGCGCGACCCCAGCTGCGGCGGCACGACGACGACCGGGACCGGCGTTATCCGCGGCAGCTCGGTCGCGAGCCGGCTGCGAAGCGGCGGCCGTTGTTGGCGGCCGTTCGGTTTCGAGCCGACGACGACCAGCTCGGCCCGTTCCTCGCCGGCGATCCGGCCGATGTGCTCCGCAGGGTCGCCGATCGCGACCCTGCGGTCGGCGACCATGACGCCCTGCTCGGCCAGCACCCGATCGACCAGGCGCATCCCGCCCGCCCGGGCCTCGCGCCGGGCGGCCGCCGAGAGCGGCACATCCTCCAGGACGTGCGCTGCGACGAGCCGCATGCCGAGCCGCTCGGATAGGCGCGACGCGGCGCGAAGCGCCTCCTGTGCCCCCGGCGTCTCGTTTACGGCGCATACGATCGTTCCACTGGTCATGGCGTCCTCCGTTCGCTGTCACCACGAGCGTCGCCGCAGCGGGCGCAGGACGCCATACGGCCCGGGGTGCATCTGCGGGCGGCGGCCGCCCCATTCCGGGCGCGCTGCACGGCCGTACTGGCCGAAATGGGGGCGGCACCCCATCGCGTTCACCGGCGAGCGGCGCGAGACTGTGGGCAGTACCACATCGACAGGAGGAGCGATGGGCGGGACCATCATCGGCGGCGTCCCCGGAACGGCCAGGGCGGGTGATGCGGCCGAGTTGGCGATCGCCGTGGCCGCGCGGCTCGGGCTGCGGCTCGTGCTCGTGCATGTCTCCGGGGATGGCGAGAGGGAGGTCCCGGCCGCGGCCCAGGCCGATGGGGTGAGGGTCGTTCACGGCCGCCCCGCCCAGGCACTCGCCGAGGTTGCGGACGAGGAGGGAGCCGATCTGATCGTGCTCGGGTCGCGTGCTGCGGGGCTCGGCCGCCGCCTGCTCCGATCCGGGCTTGCGACTGAACTGGAGGCGGCCACTCAGGTCCCGGTTCTCGTCGCGCCCCCGTCGACCCGGGCACGAAGCGGGCACCGACTCGCGCTCGCCCCGGCGACCCGCGATGGGTAGGGCGCTGACGAACGTGGCGCGGCATGCGGTCGGGTGTGCAGTCGAGGCGTCGTTTCGGCGGAAAGCGGGAAGTGTGGTGCTGCTGGTCTTGGACAACGGTCGGGGAATGCCGGAGGATGCTGACGTGAAGGGTCACGGGGCGGGGCGGACGGGTGAGACCGAGGTGCGGCTCGAAGTGCGGACGCAGAGCTGATGCCGATCCCGCTGGTCACACGAATCCTGGTCGCCGACGACCATCCGATCGTGCGCTCCGGCCTGCGCCTGCGCAGCTCCTCGGCGGCCTGGATCCCGGTCATCCTCGGCATCGAGACGTCGAGGATCACGACGTGGACGTCCTCCGCCAGCGCCTTCCGCACGGCCTCCGCCCCGTCCGCCG
>Ga0157369_10010727_pt1 | contig 10427 bp, 8 predicted proteins | sample C25metaG_FD_113461 | JGI IMG/M metagenome (GOLD analysis project Ga0157369, IMG submission 113461) | Corn rhizosphere microbial communities from Kellogg Biological Station, Michigan, USA - C2-5 metaG | ecosystem: Host-associated > Plants > Roots > Rhizosphere > Soil | place: USA: Michigan...
CCAGCACGCCAGCACTCATTGCAGTGCCCAGTTGAGCTTTCGTGATATGCCACTCGCCAATGAGTGATGGCGCCGCATAGCCGATGGCGGCAATGTCATACGCGTCGACTGTGAGAATCAGAAAACACAACGCGATGACGAGCCATTGATAGTGCGAGAAGCTTCGGTTGTCGATGAACTGCTTTACGTCTATTGTCTGCGATGGCAAATGCATGCCCGTCTCCTATTCTTACCGGTCCGCAACATTCACGGAGTTTTAGAAATATCGTCATTCATGGCACGCGGAATGAGTGAACTGCCGACATCATTCGACTGCTACCGGGACCATCAAGCAGGCAATTCGATTCCGCCTGGAAGGTTTGACATATCCCTGGATCCACGCCCGTCGCTCCGCCTGCCAATGTCCATCGGCGTCATTGCCAGAAACGACTTCCTCACACATTTGCCTCCTCTTGAATTAGTTATACTTATTTAAAAAATAACAACTCATCGTTAAAACCAGAATATTCTCGTGATCAGGCAAGCCTCGGATCGCTGCACCTGACCCGCGTAGCGGCCGGACATTCGGTACGGGTAGTACCGGTGTCCTCAACCACATCGCACGCCATGGCGCGGGATGGCGAGACTGGTCAATTAATGTTGCGTTGCCTGCCCGCCCAGTACGGCGCACGGATGTCCCGCTTCAGAACCTTGCCGGCAGCCGACAACGGCAGTTGCTCCCGGAACTCGACGGTCTTCGGGCACTTATAGGCGGCGATGAACAGGCGGCAATGTCCGCGAATATCGTCTTCGCTGAGCGTCACGCCAGGCTTGCAGACCACCACGGCATGCACGGCCTCGCCCCACGTGTCGTGCGGAATTCCGATGACCGCGCAGGCGGCGACCGCGGGATGCCGCGCGATCACGCTCTCCACTTCGGCGGAGTAAACGTTCTCGCCACCGCTGACGATCATGTCCTTGATGCGGTCCACAATGTAGAGATAACCCTGCGCGTCCATGTACGCGCCGTCGCCGGTATGCAGCCAGCCGTCGCGAACGGCCTGCGCGGTCTCCTCGGGCTTCTTCCAGTAGCCGGCCATGACGTTCGGCCCGCGCACGACGATCTCGCCGACCGTGCCGCGCGGCACTTCCTCGCCGTCGCAATCGACCACCTTCACCATCAGTCCCGGCAAGCCGCGACCGATCGAGCGGTACAGGCCGCTTTTGCGGCCCGCTTCATCGTGGTTGGAAGGTGAGTTCGCCGAAATGCTCGGACACGCCTCGGTCATCCCGTAAGAATGCGCGAGCTGCAGATTTGGCAAGGCTTCGATCAGCCGGTCCAATAGCGTTTCCGGGATCGGCGACGCGCCGTAGGTAAGGCGCTTCAGGCTGGTCAGATCGGTGCGGGCAAAGTCGGGATGATTGAGCACCGTCTGGATCATGGTCGGCACGAGCAGCGTGTCGCTTACGCGCTCCTCGCCGATCGCCTTGAGCACCTCGCCCGCGTCGAAGGCCGGAATGACGACGTGCGCCTCGCCGGCGATGAACTGCACGAGCGCGCGTCCGAGCCCGGCGACATGGAAGAACGGCGCCGCATGCAAAACCGCGCTATCGGGCAAGGGCGCGGACTCGGCAATCCGCATGATGCACGACGACCAGACGTTCAGATGCGTCTGCATCACGCCCTTCGGAAAACCGGTCGTGCCGCCGGTGTACATGATGCACGCGAGATCGGCGCCACCACGGCCGGCGTCCGGCATCGGCGCAGCGGCCGCAATCAACGCGTCGAACGAGAGCATGCCGGGCGGCGCCGCGCCGTCGCCGGCATGAATCAGGATCGGCGCGGTCCGGGCGAGCGCGCACACTTCCGACGCGATATCGGCGAAGTGGTCGTCGACGATCAGGATGCGCGTGTCGCAATCGTTCAGCGAATAGGCGATCTCCGCCACGCTCCAACGAATGTTGACCGGGTTCAGCACGCCACCGCCCCACCACACGCCCATTACGTATTCGAGGTAGCGGTCGGAATTGAGCGCGAGCATGGCGACGCGATCATCCGCTGCCATGCCGATTCCACGCAACGCGGCCGCCAGACGCGCGGCCCGATCCGCGAACTCGCGAAACGTCCGCCGACGTCCCTTGAACGAAATCGCCACCCGGTCCGGGTTCTGCTGAAGCGAGCGATGCAGGCCCTGGGTCAGATACATGCTGGTCTCCTTGGCTGTGTATGAGCGTTTAAGGCCGCCGTGCTGCGAACCTCACCGGATCTCGCGCACGCACGCGAGGCAAGAGGTGTTCAGGCCACGGACATGGACGCGGGACACGAGCGCGCGTCCGCGCCGACAACGCGCTGCGCGAACGCGTGTGCTGCCTGCGCCGCGTCGCCGATCAATTGCTCGACGATCTGCGCGGCCGGAACAATCGCGTCCGCGAAGCCGCCTGCCGGTCCGAGCGACACGATGCCGGCCTCCACGTCGCCGTCCTGATAGACGCGTTGCCGCGTCCGCGACGACAGGATCAGATCGCCGAAGTCACTGTGCCGGCGAGCACCCGCGGCTTCGAGCCGCTGGACCTCGCGCGCGGCCTCGTTGTCCAGCACGCGCCAGGTGTCGCCGAGCGATGCGAGGATCGCGGTCGAGCAATGCGCGTCGGCGGCGACAATGCGCTGCTTCAACGCATCGTGTGCGGCGATTTCCGAGGCGACCATGAAGCGGCTGCCCATCACCACGCCGTCGGCGCCTAGCGCAAGCGCGGCGGCAATCTGACGACCGTTGCCGATACCGCCGCCGATCACGAGCGGAACATGAATCTTCTCTAGTGCATATGCCCCGTTCACGAATGCGGAAAGCTGATTGGCGCCGGGATGGCCGCCTTCTTCAAGGCCGACCAACGCGAGTGCATCCACACCGAGGCGCTGCGCGCTCACCGCATGGCGCACGCTCGGGCATTTGTGGATCAGCACACCGCCGCCCTGTCGAATCGGCTCTACCAACTGCTCAGGCGACGCGCCCGCGCTTTCAAAGTGACGCACGCCTTCTTCGAGCGCGATCCTGATCCAGTCGGCGACGTCGCGATTCAGTTCTGCGCGGCGCGACAACGTCAAATTCACGCCGAAGGGCCGGCCCTCGCTCAGGGCTCTGCAACGGCGCAGATCGCTGCGCAGTGCATCCGCACTGCTGAACGAGCGCGCGGTGATAAAGCCCATCGCACCCGCGTTCACCACCGCCGCGACAATGCCCGACTGGCCGAGGTGATGCATGCCGCCGAGCAGGATCGGATGGCGAATGCCGAAGCAATCGGTAATGCGTGTGCGAAAGCGCTGCGTGGTTGCCGGCTCGCGAGCGCCTTCGCATGCCAGACGATCGGCGGCCGCTCTATCCATTGAACGACGGCGACCGTTTCTCGATGAACGCCGCAACCGCCTCGCGATGGTCTGCCGTTTGATGCGAGAGCGCCTGATAAGCCGCCGACATTTCCAGTAGCGTGTCCAGCCGGCAATGCATGCCTTCGCGCAGTAAGCGCTTGGCCAGCCGTACTGCGTGAGGCGGGTTGGCGGCGATCGAACGCGCGAGGCCTTGCGCGACGGTGAGAAGTTCGCCGTGCGGCACGACGCGGGAAACCAGATTCCATTCGAGCGCCTGTTGCGCGTCGATCATCTGGCCCGTGAAGGTCAACTCCGCGGCGCGCGACAAACCGATGATGCGCGGCAGCAGCCACGCGCCGCCGTCGCCGGGAATGATGCCGAGCTTGACGAAGCTCTCGGCGAATTTTGCAAGCTCGGACGCAATGCGGATATCGCACATGCAGGCAAGGTCGAGTCCCGCGCCGATCGCCGCGCCATTCACGGCGGCAATGACCGGCACCTCCAGATTGAACAACGCCAGCGGGAGTTGCTGAACGCCGCGCCGGTAATCCTGGCGAATCTCCATGCCGGGCAGCGTGCCCGACGCATGCCGTTCCATGTCGTGGATATTGCCGCCCGACGAGAACGCCGTGCCGGCGCCCGTCAGGATAACGGCCCGCACGGAACGGTCGGCTTCGATGCGCGCGATCGCCGTCAGAAACTCCTCCACCGCTGTGTTGCCGGTGAGCGGATTGCGCCGTTCCGGTTCGTTCATCGTCAGCGTGACGATGTGTCCGTCCTGTTCGTAGTTCAGAAATTGGCTCATAGGATGTCTAATCGTCTCCGCTGCTGTATAGGTTTTTCGCTGACGCCGGAGCGGCGTGAGCAGATGCGCTGTCCGCCTCTCACCTCTTCATGCGGCGGCGCATGGCGCGGTTCGCGCGAAGTCCGCGAACGTGCCGTGCTCCTGCGCGAGCACCGCGCTCCCCACCATGCGATTCCAGAATGCCTCCGAGCCGTCCGCCATGCGCCATTCATGCAGCCTGCGCGTGTAGAGCTGGAGATCGTATTCGGCAGTCACGCCGATTGCGCCATGCAACGCATGCGCCGTCGACGCCACCAGCGGCACCGCCATGCTCGTGCGCGCTTTGGCGATCGCTGTCGCGAGCCGCTCGGGCACGGCGCCCGCGCCCGAGAACGCCAGTTCGGATGCCATCCCGGCCGACGCCACGTGCTGGGCCATCACGCTCAACTGATGCTGCACCGCCTGAAATTTGCCAATCGACTTGCCGAATTGCGAGCGATCGTTGCAGTACTGCAGCGTCATGGCGAACACGCGATCCATCGCGCCGGCGATAGCTGCCGCATGGATCGCAGCGCTGAACCGCAGCACCTCTTCGCCGTTCGCGCCGAGCGGCGCGGGCACGGCATTGATGCCCCAACTCAGCGTACCGCTAAAGCTGCCGTGCACGCCGCAGGGTTTGCGTTCGGCTCGCGCGGCGTCAAGCAGCAGCAAATCACCGTCGACATTGGCCAGTACGTGATCACAGGTCATGCCGAACGGCACCTGAAGCGCCTCCAACGCGCCGTTCTCGCCGCTGCGGCAAGCGCCGGCGAGCGTCGTCATGCCGGCAGGCGCTGCGACTCCGGTGCCGCGCAGAAGCGCGCGCGCCGCGATGCTCTGTGCGAGCGGCACGGGAACCGCATAGCGCCCAAGGGCCGTGAAAACCGGCGCGCTTGCCGGTAACGACAGTCCGGCGCCGCCGTCGCTTTCCGGCGTCAGCAGCTCCAGAAAGCCGGCCTCCTCCACTGCGTTCCAGATAGACGCGGGCGTGCCGCCGTTCTCGATCGCGCGGATCGCTTCGGGTGTGGCGCGGTCGCGCAGAATAGCTTCAATGGCTTCGGTGAACATGCAGGTCTCTTCCTCATCCAGATGGGTTAGCGCAAACCAAGACCGCGCGCGATCATGCCGCGCAGCACTTCGCGCGTGCCGCCGCGCAGCGAGAAGGTCGGCGAGATCTGGCTGAGGTAGGCCACCGTGCGATACAACTCGGGATCGATGGTCCGGGCAGGGTCCGCGCTGATCGCCGCTTCCAGTTGCGCGGGAATGGCCTGTTCGAATTCGGTGCCAATGTCCTTGACGAGCGCAGCCTCGACCACCGGGCTTTCGCCATGCGCGAGTCTCGCGGTCACCGCGATCGACAGGCAGCGCAGCGTGGCCAGTTGCGTTGCGAAGCCGCCGAGCAAGGCGAGGTCGGCGTCGTTCGCGCCGTGGCGGCGCAGTTGCGCGCGCCAGCAGTCGAGCAGCACCACGCTCGAATAAAGCCGCTCGGGGCCGCTGCGTTCGAAAGCCAGTTCGGCTGTGACCTGCTGCCAGCCGGCACCCTCGTCGCCGATCAACGCGTCGTCGGCGAGGAATACGTTGTCGAACGTCACTTCGGAGAAGTGGGCGTCGCCAGTGAGATCCACGATCGGCCGCACGTCGACGCCGGGCAGCGACAGATCGACGATGAACTGCGACAGCCCCTTCTGCCGATCCTCCGGCACGCCCGACGATCGCACCAGCGCGATCATGTACTGGCAATGCTGCGCGTTGGTCGTCCAGATCTTGCGCCCGGTCAGACGCCAGCCGCCGTCGCAGCGCACCGCACGGGTTCGCACGCTCGCGAGATCGGAACCCGAGTCGGGCTCGCTCATGCCGATGCAGAAGAACGCGCTCGCGGCACAGATGCGCGGCAGGTAGAAGTCCTTCTGCGCCTCGGTGCCGTAACGCAGAATCAACGGCCCGCTTTGACGGTCGGCGATCCAGTGTGCCGCGACCGGTGCACCCGCGGCCAGCAGTTCCTCGACCAGCACGAAGCGTCGGAACGCGTCCATGCCCGCGCCGCCGTAACTCGCCGGCAGGGTCAGCCCGATCCAGCCGCGCGCCGCGAGACGTCGGCTGAATTCCGCGTCGAAGCCCATCCAGGAACGGGCACGAACATCGTCCGGCGCCGCTGGCAGGTGCTCGTCAAGAAAGCGCTTCACGTCCGCACGGAACGCTTCGGCCGCGGCGGGCAGCGCCGTCAGGTGGAAAGCATCCAACAGGTTGTTCACGTCTCACTCCAGATTTTTGTAGTCGCCTCGCCGCTGCGGGTCTGCGGGTTATGAATCCGCACGCTCCGCTCGTGCGTCATAGCGCTCACGCAGTGCCTGCTTGTACAGCTTGCCGGTCGGCAGGCGCGGCATCGCGTCGATAAAATCGATCGATCGCGGCACCATGTAGCGCGCCACTCGCGTGCGCAGGTAAGCCAATAGCCGTTCCGCGAGCGCGTCCGACGGCACCACGCCGGGCATCGGTTCGACAATCGCTTTGACCTGCTCGCCCATCTCGGCGTCGGGCACGCCGATCACCGCCGCATCCTGCACATCGGGATGCACGGCCAGCGCGTCTTCAATTGCTTGCGGATAGATGTTGACTCCGCCGGAGATGATCATGAACGCCTTGCGATCGGTCAGATACAGATAGCCGTCGCTATCCACATGACCTATGTCGCCGACCGCCGTCCACGCCGGATAGCGGGGATGTTGTGCGGCACGGGTCTTGTCGGGATCGTTGTGGTAGTGGAACGGCAACTGGTCCCGCTCGAAATAAACGGTGCCGGTTTCGCCGACCGGCAACTCGTTGCCGTCGTCGTCGCAGATATGAATGACGCCGAGCAGCGCGCGGCCAACCGAACCGGGATGCGCGAGCCACTCCTCGGTGCTGAGCGTGGTCACGCCATTGCCCTCAGTCGACGAGTAATACTCCTCGATGATCGGCCCCCACCAGTCGATCATCTGCCGCTTGACCTCCTGTGGGCACGGTGCGGCCGCATGAATCGCCACCCGGTGGCTCGACAGGTCGAATGCATCGCGCAGCGAGGGGCCGAGCTTGAGCAGGCGGATCAACATGGTCGGCACCCACTGGCTGTGCGTGACGCGATAGCGCTCGATCGCCCGCAGCGCTTCGAGCGGATCGAACTTCTCCATGAAGACCACGGTGCCACCGCCAAACTGCGTCTCGATGCCGTAGCCGAGCGGCGCGGTGTGATAAAGCGGAGCCGGCGACAGATACACCGTTTGCGCGTCAAAGCCATAGCGCTCGAACTGCGGGCGGCGCGCGGAACCGGAACCTTCGGTCACGCGGCCCTGAGGCTGCGCGCGAATAATGCCCTTCGGGCGGCCGGTCGTGCCCGAGCTATAGATCATCATGGCGCCCAGCCATTCGTCGTCAAGACGACTGGCGGGATAGCGGCCGGTCATGGCTTCATAGCTTTCCCAGCCGGAAATGGTGCCGTCGACCATCAGCCGCAGACGGCACGTCGGCATCATGCTGGTCAGTCCGGCCGCGAGCTCGCGCATTGCATACGAACTGACCACCACTTGCGCGTTGCTGTCCTCGATAATGCCGGCTGCTTCCGCCGCGGTCAGGTAGCGGTTGACCGGCGTGATCATCAAGCCGGAACGCAGCGCCGCCCAACACACCTCGAAGCAGCGCATGTTGTTCTCGAGCACCATCGCGATATGGTCGCCGCGCCGCAGCCCCGCTGCGTACAGACACTGCGCGAAGCGATTCGAACGCTGGTCGAGTTCGCGATAGGTCAACACCTCGCCGCTCGTGCTGTTGATCGCGGCGGCCTTATCCGGCGTCAGTTCGGCATGGTCGCCGAGGTATTTCGGGGTTCCGCTCATGCAGACTCTCCTGCGATGCGTGAAGGTTTCGGGCGCTTACGCTACCGTCTCCGGAATTTCGCCGGAGGTCAGCGCATTCGGCGCGGCCTGCTCCACCAACCCCGGTATCAAAGCACCGAGTTCCGCCGCATCCCAACGCCCGTCCTTCTCGATGCGCGGGCCGGCATGCCAGCCTTCGGCCACCGTGATACGGCCACCGCGCACGCCAAACACCCGCCCGGTGATACCGCCCGACGCACTGCTGCCCAGCCATGCCACGAGGGGCGCGACATTGCCGGCATCCAGCGGATCGAAGCCCGGTGCGGCGCCCGCGGTGAATTCGTCGCGCCGCTTCGCGAAGATGTCTTCGGTGAGGCGGCTCATTGCGGTCGGATAGATCGCATTCACGGTCACACCATAGCGCTCCAGTTCGCGAGCCGCAATCACCGACATGGCGGCAATACCCGCCTTAGCCGCGCCATAGTTGGCCTGGCCAGGATTGCAGTACAAACCCGACGACGAACTGGTGTTGATGAGCCGCGCCACCCGCTCGCGACCCGCCTTGGCCTCCTCGCGCCAGTATGCGGCGGCGTGGCGTGACGGCGCAAAAGTGCCGCGCATGTGTACGCGAATCACCGAGTCCCAGTCTTCCTCGCTCATGTTGACCAGCGTGCGATCGCGCAGAATGCCCGCGTTGTTGACCAGCACGTCGAGTCCACCGAACACGGAAATGGCCGTGTCGATCATGTTCTTCGCGCCCTGCCAGTCGGCCACGTCGTCGAAGTTCGCGACAGCTTCGCCGCCGAGCGCTTCGATTTCGGCGACCACGTCAAGCGCCGGACCGCTCGCTGCGCCCGAACCATCTCCCTTGCCGCCGAGATCGTTGACGACGACTTTCGCCCCCTGACGGGCGAACTCCAGAGCGTATTCACGTCCGAGGCCTCGACCGGCGCCGGTGACGACCACAACGCGATTCTTGCAAAGTTGCTGCATGGGAAATCCTCAGTGCTATTTGCTATCCAGCCGTTTGCGCAGGAGACGACTTGCCGCCGGCCTGCGCTCACGCGTTCAGTGCTTGCCGTACAGCGTCACGACACACGCGCCGCCCAGGCCCAGGTTGTGTTGAAGCGCGAGCTTCGCGCCTTGCACCTGGCGCTGGTCAGCGGTGCCGCGCAACTGGTGGGTCAACTCATAACACTGCGCGAGGCCGGTCGCGCCCAACGGATGCCCCTTGGAAAGCAGGCCGCCCGACGGATTAACCACCACCTTGCCGCCGTATGTGTTGTCACCGTCGTTGACGAACTTCTCGGCGCCGCCTTCCGGGCAGAACCCAAGCGATTCGTAGCAGATGACTTCGTTGTGCGCGAAACAGTCGTGCAGTTCGCACACGTCGATGTCTTCCGGTCCGATACCGGCTTTTTCGTAGACCTTGTTCGCGGCCGAACGCGTCATGTGCGTGCCGACGTAGTTCAGCATCGACGGCGGATCGAACGAAGCCGGCGGATCCGTCGTGAGGGATTGCGCAACGATCTGCACACCCGTGCGCAAGCCATGCTTCTTCGCAAACTTCTCGGAGACGAGGATCGCCGCCGCGCCGCCACAAGTCGGCGGGCAGGCCATCAGACGCGTCATTACGCCGGGCATCAGCACCGTGTCGTTCATCACGTCTTCGGTCGTCACCTGTTTGCGGAACAGTGCGAGCGGGTTGTTGGCCGCGTGGCGGCTCGCCTTCGCGCGCACCGCGGCGAAGGTTTCCATGCGCGTGCCGTAACGCTGCATATGCTCGCGGCCCGCGCCGCCGAATGTGCGCAGCGCCTGCGGAAGATGCGCGAGGTCGGCGGTCAGGCCGTGCATGATCGGCACGAAACGCGCACGCGTCACCGGCCGGTCGTCCCAGTGCGATTTCAATGCACCGGCCTGCATCTGCTCGAAACCGAGCGCGAGCACGCAGTCGGCGTCGCCGGTCGCGATTGCCTGGCGCGCGAGATAAAGCGCGGTCGAACCCGTCGAGCAATTGTTATTGACGTTAACGATCGGAATGCCCGTCATGCCCACTTCGTACAGCGCGGTCTGGCCGCACGTGGAGTCCCCGTAGACGTAGCCCGCGAATGCCTGCTGTACGAGGTCGTACGCAATGCCCGCATCGGCCAGCGCGCGGCGGGTCGCTTCAGCGCCCATTTCGGTGTAGCTCTGGCTCGCGCCGGGTTTGGCGAACTGGATCATGCCGACGCCCGCTACCAGTACTTTTTCGCTCATGATGCTGCCTCAAAAGGTAAGGAGACTTAAAGCTTGCGCGAGATCAGATCCCGCAGAACCTCGCTGGTCCCGCCGAAAATGCGCGTGACGCGCATGTCGGCAAAGGCACGGGCAATCGGATACTCCAGCATGTAGCCGTAACCGCCATGCAACTGGA
>Ga0157369_10010729_pt1 | contig 10427 bp, 6 predicted proteins | sample C25metaG_FD_113461 | JGI IMG/M metagenome (GOLD analysis project Ga0157369, IMG submission 113461) | Corn rhizosphere microbial communities from Kellogg Biological Station, Michigan, USA - C2-5 metaG | ecosystem: Host-associated > Plants > Roots > Rhizosphere > Soil | place: USA: Michigan...
TCTTCGCAGGAATCGTCTGGTTGCTAACGCTAGCGCTGCGAAAGAATCGCGCGCGAGTGCGCCATAGTTTGTGGCTGGCGGCGTCGTTCAAGTTTCTCATCCCGTTTTCCGTGTTCATCGCGCTGGGCAGTCAGGTCCATTGGAGGACTGCGCCGATTACGGCTCCGGCCAACATTAACATCGTGATGGATCAGGTTACTCAGCCCTTCACGGCCCCCGCGGTTGTCGCTATGGCACCGCCCGCTCCGAGCCTGCTCCCATCATTTTTATTGGCTGTATGGGCGTGCGGATTCATCGGGATCACTTGTGCATGGTGGGTTCGTTGGCGTCGCATCCTGGCTGCCGTTCGCGCGGGATCACCGGTGCAACTAGACTTGCCGATCCGGGCGATGTCGTCATCCACGCTGCTAGAACCCGGCGTCTTCGGCATTTTCCGACCGATTCTGTTGCTGCCCGAAGGCATCTTCGACCGTTTGACGCCCGCGCAACTCCAAGCCGTGATCGCGCATGAGCTCTGCCACGTCCGTCACCGCGATAATCTCGTCGCTTCGATTCACATGTTCGTCGAAACCGTTTTCTGGTTCCATCCTCTGGTGTGGTGGATCGGCAAACGTATGGTCGAGGAGCGTGAGCGTGCCTGCGACGAAGAAGTGCTCCGCGAGTTTGGAGAGCCCAAGGTGTACGCCGAAGGAATTCTCAACGTCTGCAAGCTGTACGTTGAGTCACCGCTAACCTGCGCGTCCGGCGTAACCGGCGGGTCGAATCTCAAGAGACGAATCGAGGAAATCATGGCGAATCGTATTGGGCTAAGACTGAACTTCGCAAAGAAGGCAGCCTTGGCAGCTACGGTGACGGCGGCTCTAGCCATGCCTATCGTCGTTGGCATGATGCATGCGCAATCGTCCGACGCTGCTTCGCCGCGATTTGAAGTAGCATCCATCAAAGTCAGCAAGGACCCTGCGCCAGGCGGAAATATCGAAGTCACGCCTGGAAGGTTCCGAGGGAAGGATCTTGCTTTGCAATGGCTAATCTTAACTGCGTACAGGATCAAATCTGGTAATCTTTCGGGCGATCTCCCGAACTGGACCATTTCCGAGCGATACGATGTTGACGCAAAGACGGAGGATGCCAGTAGCGAGGACCGGATACTTCTGGCGCTACAGACTCTTCTCCAGGACAGGTTTAAGCTGCGGCTGCATCGCGAAATGAAAGAACAGCCTGTATATTTCCTGACGATTGGAAAGAATGGCATCAAGATGCCGCCCGGGAGTTGCGTGCCCGTCAAAAAGGACTTCCCTAATGAATGTTGGAGTCAGGGCGGCGACGGATTGATTCACACTCTGGACTGGAGAGGAGTGAGCATGTCGGATCCGGCCGGCATCGCTTATCGGAGTCTGGCGGCGCAGCTTTCTTCAATTGTGAAGCGGCCTGTGATCGACAAGACCGGGCTCACCGGCACGTTTGACGTACATCTGCGGTGGGCGCGGGACCCGGAGCCGACAGGCATCCGGCCACCCGATGATTCCGCGGCGCCCACGCCCTCACCCGAACCGGCCGGGCCGTCCATCTTTGACGCTATGCAGGAGCAGCTCGGGCTCAAACTGGAATCGGGCCGAGGTCCCGTAGAATACCTGATCGTCGATCACGTGGAGCGACCCTCCGCGAACTAAGCTCGTTTATTGAACTTCCACGTCGGCGTGCAGATCCTGCCAGTCAGGCAGATCCAGCGGACCGACGGCGTGTTCGATGGAGCTGAACATTTCCTTAGCCTCAAACGCGGCCAAAGCGGGTGACCGGAAGGTAAGCTTCGCGATCGGAGGCTGGCCAGGTTTCGCATCTGACGCGCGCAGCGTCACGTAAACAGTCATGCTATTGAGCGGTGCATTTGAATGATTCACCACCAGGTAGTGAATCTGGGGCTTCTTATTCACTTCCATGAAGCGAACACCCGTCACCTCTACAAAGCGGGCCAAAGAGTTCGTGGAGCGGGTCGATTGGGCGGAAACCGGTGGCTCGGGCGCCGGTTCGGGAGTGGGCCTAGGCGGAGCGCTGGTCGAAGAGCCAGGTATCATGCTGTAGGTCGCGACGCCCGCGGTAAGCAGGATTCCCACGACTACGTATTTCATCAGCCCGCCACCGCCGCTTAGCGACGCGCGCCGACCGCCGACTCGAATGGGAACCAGACCTGCGGCCTGCAGGGACATCAGCTCTCGCGGAAGCGCCGGACCCGGCAAGGTGATCCTCGGAAGAGCTTTAGCCTCGGCCGTGGGAGTAACAAATTCAGCCGGACGCATCTGACGGTCCGCGGCTTTGTAGTAGTCCTGGAAGGGCGCCAGCGCCGGCGCGACGCCACGATTCGGAGGATCCGGAAGCTGGACAGGAGATGCCGCAGCTGCTTCCGTTCCCAGCGGCTTCTGGGTTCGCACAGTATATGCAGCCGGCCGGGGATTGAATGCCTGTATGGGAAAGTCACGCGCGATGGAAGGAGGCTGCGGCTCGGCCAGTAGCAGCAAGCTAGGTGGCGCGGCCAGCAACTGCCGTACGGGCGTCCCGTTCGGCGTCACATCTGCGTGGAACTTCACATCCCCGCTGAAAGTTACATCGAGGATAACGGGCGTTTTCTCGGCATCCGCGTCGACGCGTGGGCCAGGTGCTGCCGATTCCCGAAAAACTTTGGGCGCAGTGTAAGGAACGCGCTCTCCATGCAGGAGGTCCGCCAGATCCGCCAGGCGATCGGCAAATGTTTCCGGCTGCCCCGTCGTATCGATCACCGGGTTAGGCAGCTCAACCGGCGCAGTACCCAGCGGCACATCCGGCATGACCACCGGCCGTGTTTCCGCGGGGATCTCATCCAGCACCACGGGAATTTTCCCTGATGTAAATTTCTTCGCCTGCAAGACCACTTCGGGCTGTAGGATGATCTCGGGCTGCAGGACGCCCTGGGGCTCTGGAAGCTCAACAACGGGTTGCTTCACGGCAGGCTGGCTTGCCGCGGACGCCGGCGCGGCAATTACCTGGGGCTCACAAACGGGACATTCCTTGACTCCCGGAGCAATCTCCTGGCCGCACTCCGGGCAGATCCAATGGAACATGCATCCAATTTACACGGAACTGGTTTAAATGCCCTTCAGCGACACACCCTACCTACTTGTAAGGTGCACCTTAGACGCACTGAGATTCGATCTAAGGACCACTTACGGGGATGGTTCAGCGAGAGGAAGGAACGCTGCGGCTGCCAACCAAAGCCTGAGTCGGCGCCGACAGGAATTCGAGGAACTTGCGCTTGGAAGTGGTCTCAACTCTCGGCTTATTGAGCAGGCTCGCGGCCAGGTCGGTGAATTGCATTCCCAGTTTCGACTTGGGATCGACGAAATCACCCGCGCGAGTGGCAGCATTCACCACCTGGTAGTCGTTGATGAAATTATGCATCACCGGCACGCCCAGAACGTCCTGCACTTGTTGCGGAGTCAACAGGGATTGCTTGGAGACACGGTTCAATACCACGGCCACGCGGCTGTCCAGGTCCAAACTCTTGAGGAATGCCAGTTTCTCGCGAGTGAGATGCAGAGAAGGCACTTCCGGCGTGCACACCAGGAACACCTGCTGCGAGTCACGCAGGATTTCGAGCGAGTAACGTTCCAGATTGCCCGAGAGGTCCACGCACACTACGTCGTAGTTGCGCAGCCAGAACTGGGCCACATCATGAACCTGTGACGGATCCACGCGCACATTCGGATTCATCGGGCCGGAGTGCAGCACATCCAGTTTGGCCACGGTGGTTACCAGTTGCTGCCACAGATTCTCATCCAGCTCATGCAGATGCTCGAGGACTTCCATGATGGCGTGCTCATTCCGGATCTTAAGCAAGAAACGCAAAATACCGGAGCTGAGATCCATATCGGAAAGCAGCACCCTGGTATTCGGCACTCGGGCTAACGCGCCGCTCAGATTGAGGGCCATGGTGGTCGCCCCGGAACCGGCTTTGGCCGGAAGGAACGAATAAATCCTGCCTTTGGCAGTGTAGAGCGGCGGTCTCTGTTCCACCAACGTCTTTACATTCCGCAACGATTCAACCAATGCGTTTAGTTCGAACGGTTCGGCTACCAGTTCGCGCACTCCGGCGCGCATGATTTCGCGGAGCGTCGCCGCGTCGCAGTCCCGATGATAGGCCACGAACTGAACGCCTTCCACTTCCTGTGCTACGCGCTCGACTATCTTGATGGCGAGATCGCTTCTTTCAAAGCTGAGGAAGATGACGTCGGGAGCATGTGTGCGCAGCGTGCGAACCAGCTCGCCATCGTCCGGATAATCGGGCAAAACGCGGCCGACGGACAGTTCATTGGCTAGCGCGCTTAGCGCGTTCGCGAGTTGTTGGGCCTGCTTAGCATCTGGGCCGATGATTACTGTCCTTAGCATGTAGACTTCCCCTCACCCATGAGACTACGTGACTTATGGCGTCCCGACAAATCGTTCTTCCCCCGAATTCCGGTCCGAGATTTTCCTATACGCCAAGAGATTTCGCTTAAGCCTGACTCGGGCGTTCCCCTTAGGTACCTGCCTATGTCCACGAGGTATGAATCGGCTGAGCAGCGGCGTTCGAATAGACCCCTCCGCGAACTGTGCAGGCCGCCCGCAGGTCGGCTATTCTTGTCAAGAAGCTATGAGCCGAATTTTCGGGCGTCTTCTATGGGCGGGGATTTCTCTGGCGGCCGCCGTCTCCATGGGCGCTGTAGCCAGCAATCGTGGGGAACCGGTCAATAGCACCTGGCTGGTGATTGCTTCGGTTTGCACCTACTTAGTGGGGTACCGATTCTATGCGCGATTTGTCGCGGCGCGGGTCATGGCCCTGGATGACAAGCGCGCCACCCCCGCGGAGCGCCTCCGCGACGGTCATGATTTCGAGCCGACCAATAAGTGGATCGTCTTCGGCCACCATTTCGCTGCGATCGCCGGTCCAGGCCCGCTGGTGGGACCGACCCTGGCCGCGCAGTTCGGCTACCTTCCCGGCTTCCTGTGGATCGTGATTGGAGCCACGCTCGGGGGGGCCGTGCAGGATTTCGTGATCTTGTTCGGATCGATCCGGCGGGATGGTAAATCGCTCGGCCAGATCGCCCGCGAAGAAGTCGGCAAAGTGGGCGGCTTTACTGCGTTGATCACCGTGCTGCTGATCATGATCATCCTGCTGGCTGTGATCGGACTGGTAGTGGTCAACGCGCTCAAAGGCAGCCCGTGGGGGACGTTTACCATCGCCGCCACTATGCCGATCGCCGTGTTCATGGGCCTGTATCTGCGATTCTGGCGGCCGGGAAAGGTCGTCGAAACGTCGATCATCGGATTCGTGCTGTTGATGGCCAGCGTCTATGGCGGCCAAGCGGTCGCGCAGTCTCCTAGCTTGGCTCCCTGGTTTACGTATTCGGGTGCGGCGTTGGCGTCCGCGCTCATCGTGTACGGATTCTTTTCCAGTGCCCTGCCCGTATGGCTTTTGCTGGCCCCGCGCGGTTACCTGAGCACCTTCGTGAAGCTGGGCGTGGTGATGTTGCTAGCGGTGGGGATTATCTTCCTGCGTCCCGAGCTGAAACTGCCGCCCTTCACGCGTTTCGTCGACGGCACCGGACCGATCTTCGCCGGCAAGATCTTTCCGTTCTGCTTTATTACCATCGCTTGCGGAGCCGTTTCCGGATTCCACTCCCTGATCTCGTCGGGCACGACTCCTAAATTGCTCGCGCGGGAACGCCACGCAGTGGCAGTGGGCTATGGATCGATGCTCCTCGAAAGCTTCGTCGCGGTCATGGCTCTGATCGCCGCGGCCTCCCTCCAACCCGGCGTGTTCTTCGCAGTGAATTCTCCCGCCGGTATCGTGGGAGCGACTCCCGCTGCCGCAGTCGCCACCATCAGCGGCTGGGGATTCCCGGTGACGGCGGCCGACATGCAGAGCCTGGCACGCGATGCTGGGGAACAGACGCTGTTCTATCGAACTGGCGGCGCGCCGTCGCTGGCGTTGGGCATGGCGCAGATTTTCGTCTCGAGCGGAGTGGGCCGTGCGCTGCTGGCATTCTGGTATCACTTCGCCATCATGTTCGAAGCGCTGTTTATCTTAACGACGCTCGATTCCGGTACCCGTGTGGGCCGATTCATGTTGCAGGACATGCTAGGAGAAGTGTGGCCTAAATGGGGTCAGACCAATTGGAAGCCGGGGATGCTTACTACGAGCGCGGTAATCGTCGCCGCATGGGGTTATTTCCTGTATCAGGGCGTGATTGATCCCTTAGGCGGCATCAACACGCTGTGGCCGCTCTTCGGGATCGCGAATCAGTTGCTGGCCGCTGTGGCGTTGTGCGTGGGGACCACGATCCTTGTAAAAGCGCACGGCGCGCGCTATATGTGGGTGACCTCGATCCCGCTGGTGTGGCTCGTAGTGGTGTGTTTCGTGGCGGGATGGGAGAAGATTTTCTCTCCGCTCCCGGCGCTCGGCTTTCTGGCGCAGGCCGATCAGCTTGCGGCCGGTCCGCAGACCGCCGCCACGTCGGCCCTCATCTTCAATGCGCGACTGGATGCGGCCGTGACCGGGATCTTCCTGGTTCTGGTCGCGACGATTCTCGTCGACTCCATTCGCGTGTGGATCGGCGTCTTGGGCGGCACACGGACCTCGAAGACTACCGAGACGCCGTTTGTTCCGTCGCGTTTGGCAGAGGAGTTATGAGCGCATTCTTTAAGGCCCTGGCCCAAATCATCATGGGGATCGTAGCAGAGATATCCGATCAGAACGCTTATAAGCGTCATTTGGCCGCGCACGGCGCCGTACACTCTCCCGACGAATGGCGGCGCTTCCAGGACGAGCACGCAGCCGCAAATTCCCGCCGCGCTAGGTGTTGCTGAACACTTGTGAGTTGTGGTGCGCCGGATTCAGCACCCTTGTGAGTAGAATGGTGACGACTACTCGAAAGGAGAACCATGGCGAAAAAGATCGATCCTCTCAATAAGAAACTGTATGGTGCGGTATCGGCCATACTCACGGTGGCTGACATAAAGGCGGCAGTGACCTTCTATCGAAAGGCGTTCGGTTTTACCAGCCGCGGAATCATGAACGGTCCGGACGGCAAGCCGATACATGCCGAACTGAGACTTCGAGATGCTACCTTGATGCTATCGCCGGAGATGGGCGGTGCCCGCAGCGCGAAGAGCATCGGCGACTCGCCCGTAACCTTATACCTCCCGGTGGAAAAAGTGGACAAGGTAGTCGCCAACGCGGTGAAGTTGGGGGCGACGCTTAAGGGACCAGTCACGGATATGTTCTGGGGCGACCGTAGCGGAGCCGTTGTCGATCCTGACGGCTACACCTGGATGATAGCTACGCATATCGCAGAACCTACACCCAAGGAAATGAAGAAGAAAATGAAGGAGATGATGGGTCAAGCGGCCGGCACCACCAGCGGATCATAAAATTCTGGGCGTTGAGGCACGCGAATGAAGTGAGAATAATTGCAGCTCGTCCCACTGCTTTAGTTGAACTGTCAATGTCCGCGGGGACACTGTGCGGCTTTTTTGCACGGCGTCATGTTGATCGTCGTAGGTGCTTCGATTTCGTCGACCCTTGCGCAGGGGCTTCATCCGGACACGATACCGGTCAAGAATTGGCCCCTGCACCGGTCGAGCGGGCAGGCAATAGGCGATCAGAACCTTGCCCTCGCCGGCGGCACGTCCAATTTAGTGTTCGTCGCTATTACCCCGTGCCGTATCGTGGATACACGTACTGAGGGTGGCTCGGGCAAGCCCACGCCATTTGGCCCTCCTTCGCTCGTCGCCGGTCAGGCGCGCGTCGTTCCGATTGGCTTGTCTAACTGCGGCGTGCCCGTAGCCTCGGCCTATTCGCTGAATTTCATCTCCATCACCCCACTCGGACAAACGGTTGCGTGGATAGCGGCTTGGCCGGACGATACTGCCTGGCCCGGGACAGTGATCCTGAACGCCTTGCAGGGCGGCATCGTTGCCAATTCCGCGCTGGTGGCTTCGGGCGCGGATGGAGGAATCCAGGTACTCTCCACCAATAACGGTGATCTGGTGATCGACCTGAACGGATACTACGTTCAAGCCGCCACTGTGCAGGGACCCACCGGCCCGCAGGGTCCTCCCGGAAATACGGGAATTGGTGGGGCGGTCGGGCCGCCTGGACTCCCCGGAACTCCAGGACCGGCTGGATCGCAAGGTGTACAAGGAATCCAGGGTGTCGCCGGGACCAACGGAGCCTTGGGGCCGATCGGCCCGCCGGTTACTTTCCAAGGGACTTGGAGTATCGCGACTAACTACAGTACGGGAGATGCCGTATTTTTCAACGGATCGAGCTATATCAGCTTATCCAGCGGAAATATCGCTAATATTCCGAGCAGCGGAGTTCCCTGGGCGCTCCTCGCGCAGCAAGGCGCCACGGGCCTGACAGGCGCGTCTGGAAGCAACGGAACGAACGGGACCAATGGGACGAATGGTGCTCAAGGTCCCCAAGGCATCGCCGGCGCGACAGGTTCACCCGGGCCGCCGCAGATGTTTGTCGCCCAGTTTTCCAATATAGGCGCTGCGACTTCCTTTGCCGGCTTGAATGGTCCGATCACCAATCAGACCATTGGCGCTGTCGCAACCATCATGTCATCGGCTTGCACATTTAATGCACTCTACATTGCAGGTACGATCACGGGGAGTGTCGCCCCTGACGTTCTGACCTTCACACTTATGAAGAACGGAGTCGCTACCACGATGACGGCTTCGATGTCGCTTTCCATCGCCGGCGCCACCGTCATTAGTACGGACACGAGCCATCCTTTTTCCGCGGTAGCGGGCGACTCGGTGGCGATCCAAGTTTTTCAGACGAATACTGTCGCCCCGCCCCTGGTTCGGATGAGCGCCACAACACAGTGCCAGTGATGCCTCGCATTCGACGGGCTTGGTTGTCACGTAGATCGCGCTACAATAAACCAGGAAACCGGCGACATTTTTACGAAACTGATATTACAAATCGGGCTCGCTGTTGGCTCATGTGCAGCGTTCTGTAATGCGCAGACTCCAGCGCCAACCCCCGAGGTCAGTTCCCGCGAGGCGCCCGTTACCTTCAGCAGTCGCGTGAACCTGGTGCTGGTTCCCGTGGTCGTGCGCGATGGAAAAGGTCAGGCCATCGGCACCCTCAAGCAGGATGATTTTCAGCTTTTCGACAAAGGCAAGCCCCAGATCATCACTCGGTTTTCAGTGGAGAAGCCGGCTGCACCCTTTATCCCACCCGTGGTCGCGTCCGCGCTAGACGAAAAAGGCAACGAAACCGCCGCGGGCGCTCGTCCACCGGCGCCCGTGCCAGATCGTTTTATCGCCTATCTCTTCGATGACATGCATCTGAAGGCCGCCGATTTGGTGACCGCGCGGGTTGCCGCGGATCGCCATCTAGGCGAATCGCTCGCACCCGGCAGCCGCGCCGCAATCTTTACCACCTCGGGGCAGGTTGTTCTCGATTTCACGGATGATCGCGACAAGCTGCGTGACACCCTGAAACGCATTATGCCGCAGGCCAAAATAAGGGAAGCGACCGACTGCCTGGACATTAACTACTATTGGGCCGATGCTGTCATCAACAGGTTTGACGACCAGGCTGCGGCCGCCGCGGTCGACGAAGTCATGGCGTGCCGGGGGTACACGAGCCAACAGAAGGACATCGCCCAAGCCGAGGCACACGCCACGGAAATGAACGCTCTGACCCGCGGAGAATACGACAGCCGCCTCGACCTGAGCGTCTTGAAGGACGTGATCCGGCGTCTTTCCGCGACGCCGGGAAGCCGGAGCGTGATTCTGGTCTCGCCTGGGTTCTTCCTCACAACGGACATGCGCCAGGATGAGGCCGAAGTGATGGATCGTGCGATCCGCGCCAATGTGACGCTGAATTCACTCGATGTCCGCGGTGTCTATGCAGTTATTCCTGGAGGCGACGCGAGCCAGCGTGGACGCGCCAGCGTCTCGACAACGAACTTGATGATGCTGATGCAGCAGAATGCCCTGGCCGCGGATTCAGATGTAATGGCGGAATTCGCCGACGCGACCGGCGGGCGGTTCTTCCACAACGACAATGGGCTGTTCGAGGGATTCCGGGAATTGGTGGCGCAACCGGAGTACATCTACATATTGGGATTCTCTCCCCAGAATCTGAGGCTCGACGGTTCTCGTCATGGCTTGAAAGTTACGATCAAGAATCAAAAGGGGCTCGAATTGCAAGCGCGTAACGCGTATTATGCTCCCCTGCACGCGGTCAATTCCGAGGAGCAGGCCAAACAAGAGATTTCGGAAGCAGTCTTTTCACGCGACGAAATCCAGGAGCTTCCGGTGGATTTGAGCCTGCAATACGCCCGTGCCGGAGAGACCGCCGTTAAGATCAATGTTCTGGCCAAGGTGAATCTGAA
>Ga0157369_10010732_pt1 | contig 10425 bp, 11 predicted proteins | sample C25metaG_FD_113461 | JGI IMG/M metagenome (GOLD analysis project Ga0157369, IMG submission 113461) | Corn rhizosphere microbial communities from Kellogg Biological Station, Michigan, USA - C2-5 metaG | ecosystem: Host-associated > Plants > Roots > Rhizosphere > Soil | place: USA: Michigan...
ACGACGCGCGCGGCGATGCCCTCTTGCGTGAGGCGTTCATACGCCTGGAGGCAGACATGCACTTCGCTTCCCGTTGCGAGTAGCAGCACACTCGGCGCGCCCCCATCGGGGGGATCGGCCAGCACGTAGGCGCCACGGCGCAGCCCATCGGCGGCGGCGTAGCGCGCTCGATCGAGCGTCGGCAACGGCTGGCGCGACAGCACCAACGCAGCAGGGCGGCGCGGGTTGCTCAGCGCGACGCACCAGGCCTCACGCACTTCGTTGGCATCGGCCGGACGCAGCACCGTCAACCCGGGCACGCCGCGCAGCGAAGCCAATTGCTCGACGGGCTGATGCGTCGGCCCATCCTCGCCTAAACCGATGGAGTCGTGCGTGAACACGAAGACGACCGGAATCTCCATCAACGCGGCCAGCCGGATCGGCGGCTTCATATAGTCGCTGAAGATCAAAAAGGTGCCGGTGTAAGGCCGAAGGTTCGACAATGCGAGGCCGTTCGCAATCGCACCCATCGCGTGTTCGCGCACGCCGAAGTGCAGGTTGCGGCCTTGCGGCGCCTGCGCTGAAAAACTACCGGCGCCGTCGAATTTGAGCAGCGTTTTCGTGGAGGGCGCGAGATCGGCGGCGCCGCCGAGCATCCACGGAATGCGCTCGGCGATCGCATTGAGCACTTCGCCCGACGATGCGCGCGTCGCTTCTCCCTTCGCATCGGGATCGAACGACGCCAAATCGGAGTCCCATCCGTCGGGTAATTGATGTTGCTCGATCCATTCCAATTCGCGTGCGAGATCGGGATAGCGCTGTCGATAAGCCTCGAGCCGCGATTGCCATTCACCGCGCGTAGTCCGCCCGCGCGCGCCTACGCCTTCCGCGAATCGCTCATGGACATGCGGCGGCACATAAAACTGCTTGTCCTCGGGCCAGCCGTACGCGCGCTTCGCGAGCGCCACCTCCTCTTCGCCGAGCGCATCGCTGTGCGCCGCCGAGGTGCCCTGCTTATGCGGCGCGCCCCAGCCGATGATGCTTTTGACGACGATGAGCGTCGGCACATCGGTCGTCCGTTTCGCCTCCTCGAACGCGGCATCCAATGCGGATAGATCGTTCGCGTCGTCGACCGTCACCGTATGCCAGCCATACCCGCGAAAACGCGATTGCACGTCGTCGCTGTAGGCCAGATCGGTGTGCCCTTCGATCGTCACGCGATTGCTGTCGTAGATCCAGGTGAGATTCGACAGCCGCAGATGCCCGGCCAGCGAAGCGGCTTCGTGCGAGATGCCTTCCATGAGATCGCCATCGCCCGCCAGCGCGTAGACGCGATAATCGAACAGCGCGAGATCGTCGCGGTTATATCGCGCGGCGTACCAACGTCCGGCGATCGCCATCCCGACGCTATTGCCCAGACCCTGGCCCAGCGGCCCCGTGGTCGTTTCGACGCCAGTCGTCATACGGTATTCAGGATGGCCGGGCGTTTTGCTATCGAGCTGACGAAAGTGCCGGATGTCGTCCAACGACACAGCGGCGTCGCTTGTGGGGCAGCCGTGGTCGTCGACGGCCTTCACGCTGGCAAGATGCAGCACCGAATAGAGCAGCATCGACGCATGGCCCACCGAAAGCACGAAGCGATCGCGGTTAGGCCACAACGGCTCGTCCGGGTCGTAGCGCAAGTGTCGCTGCCATAGCTGATACGCGACGGGGGCGAGCGCCATGGGCGCACCGGCATGGCCGGAGTTCGCTTGCTGCACCGCATCCATCGCTAGTGTGCGGATGGTGTCGATGCAGAGCCGATCGAGGGCGGGGTCTGAGCGCATGGAAAGCGTCCTGTTGGAGGGTTGCAACCGATAGTCTCGGCGAGCAACGGGTGTACCTCGGCGTCTCTCTTTTTTAGGCGAACGGCGGCGGCCCTGCAAACCTTGCACCGCCGATGCAGGATTTACGACGTGAGGCGATCGATGCCCGCCAATGCATGGGAGCGGCGCGACAACACAGCTTCATGGAACGGTCGTTGCTGAATTCGAAGGCGTGTTCAACCTCGTTCCAGGAGGCATACATGGCCCAACATCCGGCTCACTCCCAAGATCACCGGCACCCAGGGCAGCCCTCGCCGGTCGCCGTGCAAAAGGCGCTAGCGGGCGTGGATTACCCGACGACGCGCGAGCACCTCTGCGAAACGGCCCGGTCGCACCATGCGGATCAGGACATCGTGGAGCTGCTCGACCGGCTGCCCGACAAGAATTACGACAGCCCCGCCGCCGTTTCCAAGGCGATCTCGCGAGTGCAGTAATCGACCCACCACAAAAGGAGTATCGATATGAGCATTTCACCCGATCCCATGAGCAGCCGCGGAGAAACCCGCATCGTCGGCAAGGGCAGCACCTCGGCTGAAGGTCCCGGCCCGTATGTGATGGCGGCGAGCACGCTCGATGGCGACAAGGTCATGAGTTCCGACGGCGAAGACATCGGCAAGATCAAGGAGATCATGCTCGACGTTTACACGGGCCGCATCGCTTATGCGGTGATGTCGAGCGGCGGCTTCCTCGGTATCGGCGACAAATTGCTCGCCATCCCGTGGAACGCACTGACGCTCGATACCGATCGCAAGTGCTTCCTGCTTTCGGTCAGTTCGGAGACCGTGAAGAACGCCCCGGGCTTCGATAAGGATCATTGGCCGACGATGGCCGATGCCGCCTGGGCCAATGAGCTGCACAACTATTACGGCAGCTCGCCCTACTGGGATTCGAACATGGAGCGCGTCGAAACCACGGGCGTGGCGTCCGGTACCGTGCCGAGGCGCGACGGGCGGCATTAATGGTCGGCAGTCCTGACTAATGTGTCGTGCGGTTTAGCGCGGCGTCATGCATAGCCGTCGCCGCGCTTCGAGCCGCAAATGCGCGCGCCCGTGCGAGAGACGGCCTTCGCACGGGCGCGATTGTTTTGGCGGAGAGAGAAAGAAGACGCCACGACGGGCGCCTTTCCCGGCTCGGTCGGCAGGCTTCTCTTGCGCTAACCGCCGCCGATGCCTTGCAGCACGCGTCCGGTCCCACCGCAGATGGTGCAAGGCTGGCCTTCCACCAGGCCGGTGCCGCGACAGACTCGGCAAGGGCTTTCGCCAACCCCCGGCGCATCGGGCGGTGCTTCGTCTCCGGGGTTCTTCGGTTCCTGGCTTTCTTGCATGGGCGGTTTCCTCCGTTGGCGCCGCGGCGCTCGCGCGGCCGATACGGGAGCCCACAGCAATAAACGGGCCGGGGCATCGTACTCGGATGTTTTTTTACCTGTCCGAAATCCGAGACTTGCGTTCCCCTCAATTATGACGATCGAATTAAACGATCCGCATTGGCTATAACGGAAACAGAAAAGCAACCCGTTTGAAAGTCTAATGTCCGCCTCCTGCAGGCGTACCCATCAAAACAAATGGGGCGGTAGACAAAGGCCGCTCTTCCATATTGCGAACTACGGAAGACGGTATTAGTATTGCGCCAGCCAAGAATCTCACCTGGTCAGGGCCGACCAGACAGACATTCGAAACAATTACCGCTTACGCTGCAGGATGCGTGCCTGCAGCGGGTAATTAGTACCTTTCGGGCTTAGTTCTAATAAATAGTTGAAAACGTTTTATAGCGTCATATGAATAGCCATTCCGACCGCCTCTCGCTTTGCTTTTTTCGACTGGAATTCTTTCCGGTCGCGCTCCGTGCTTTTCGTCGACGAGGTAATTGATGCATTTGGGATCGAAGCACGTTTCCCCCGGGCGTCAATTGATGAAAAAAATCGACTATCTTTACTGATTGGAGATGAGCATGCTGAGCCCCCACGAACTCGCCACGCTGATGCTGGTCCGGTACTCGCCCGATCAGATCATCGACCGCGCCGAGCTCTGCACGTTGCTCGAGCGCAATCTCATCGCGCTCGAGCAGGCGGAGGACATCGGCTTGCCACGTCCGCGCATCACCGAAAACGGCAATTCGCTCCTCGAAGCCTGCTCGCGCCTGCGATAAGCCGCGCACGCGATCGCAGGCCCGGGCCGAACGCGATGGGGGATGAGAGCCCCTTCGCGCCGGCCTTCGTTTTACTTCGTCAATCGCTCATAACTGGAGAAGAGAACATGACAAAAAGAGTGGCCCTAGTGACGGGCGGCATGGGTGGCATCGGCGAAGCGATCAGCATCAGGCTGCACGACGTCGGCCACGCGGTGGTCGTCACCTATTCGCCGAACAACACCGGCGCGGACGAGTGGCTGGCGCGCATGGAAGCGTCGGGCCGGCAGTTCCGCGCCTACCCGGTCGATGTCGCCGATTACGACTCATGCACCCGCTGCGCCGCGCAGATCAAAGCCGAGATCGGCCCGATCGATATCCTCGTCAATAACGCCGGCATCACCCGCGACGCCAGCTTCAAGAAGCTGGAGAAGGACAGCTGGGACGCCGTGATGAGCACGAATCTCGATTCGGTCTTCAACATGACCAAGCAGTGGTACGAGGACATGACGGTGCGCGGCTGGGGCCGCATCGTCAATATCTCGTCGGTGATCGGCTGTAAAGGCGGGTTCGGGCAAACGAACTACGCGGCGGCTAAGGCCGGCATGCACGGCTTCACCAAATCGCTGGCGCTCGAGTTGGCGCGCAAGGGCGTGACGGTCAACACCGTCTCGCCGGGGTTCATCGCCACGCGCATGGTGATGGCCGTGCCCGAAGAAGTCATGAAAACGAAGATCCTCCCGGAAATTCCCGTTGGCCGCCTGGGCCAGCCGGAAGAAGTCGCCGCGCTCGTCGCCTACCTGTGCTCGAACGAAGCCGCTTTCGTCACGGGCGCGAACATCTCGATCAACGGCGGCCAGCATCTCCAGTGAGACATCGAGCCGGTTCGCCGGCTCGATGCGATCGCCGGTGCGCCGCGCTCGCTTCGCGTGAGGTCGGCGTCGGCGCACCCCGCCTCTCGTTCCCCGGAACTGCTCATGCATTTCGCCTTCGCGCGCCATGCGCTCGTCGCCACTCTCGTGTCCGCCGTCGCATGTCTCGCCACCGGCGCGCAGGCGGCGCCGGCGGCCTCGGCGGTTGCTGCCGGCCAGCAGGCCACCGCGCCGGCAGCTACCTCTGCATCGCATCCGCATGTGAAGTCGACGGCGGCCACGCCCGCGCCGCCATCCGAATCGCTTGGCGCACTCTATCGCGCCGTGGAGCTCGCCCATCTGTTCCCCGACAGCAAGACGTTCGCGGACATGATTCCGAAGGAAGCCCCGGCGCATATCGTCGCCGACTATGAAGCGCAGCGGGAACATGCGGGCTTCGATCTGCGCAAATTCGTCGATGCGCATTTTGCCGCGCCGCGACACGAAACGCGGCCTTATACGCCCGATCCCAAGCAAACAGTGGTGGCGCACATCGATACGCTCTGGGATGTGCTGCGCCGCGATCGCGATCCCGTATCGAGCCGATGGTCGTCGCTGTTGCCTCTTCCCGCCCCGTATGTGGTGCCGGGCGGCCGTTTCGACGAAATTTATTACTGGGATTCGTACTTCATCATGCTCGGCCTCGAGGCCAGCGGGCGGCACGATCTGGCGGCCGACGAGCTCAAGAATTTCGCCGCGCTCATCGATCGCTATGGACACATCCCGAACGGCAATCGCACCTACTACTTGAGCCGCTCGCAGCCGCCGTTCTTCGCGCAGATGGTGGGGCTGCTCGCTCAGCAAGACGGCGATAGCGTCTATTTGCAATATCTGCCCGAGCTGAAAGCCGAATACGACTACTGGATGGAGGGCGCGGCGTCGGTGGGCCCCGGTCATGCGGTGCGGCACGTCGTGCGTCTGTTCGACGGAACGGTGCTGAACCGGTATTGGGACGAACGCAATGCCCCTCGCGACGAATCGTATCGAGAGGACATCGATACCGCCCGCTCGATGCCGCAGCGCACCCCGGGCGATCTCTGGCGCAACTTGCGCGCGGGCGGCGAAACCGGTTGGGATTTCAGTTCGCGGTGGTTCGCCGACAATCGCACGCTGGCCACGATCGACGTGACTTCGCTCGTTCCCGTCGATTTGAACGCGCTGCTCTACGGGCTGGAGCGGACGCTAGCGAAAGCCTATCGGCTCCAAGGCGACGCAACCCGCGCCGAGAATTTCGAAGCGCGCGCCACCGCCCGTTCGGAAGCGATTCGTCATTGGCTGTGGGATTCGCGCATCGGCGCATTCACCGATTACGACTACGTCCATCGGACACTGACGCATCGGCTCACAGCGGCCACCGTTTATCCGTTGTTCGCGGGCGTCGCCTCGCGCGAACAAGCCAAAACCGTGGCCGAATCGATCAAACGCGGCTTGCTGCGCCCCGGCGGCATGGCCACGACGCAAGTCGCGACCGGCCAGCAGTGGGACGAGCCCAACGGCTGGGCGCCGCTGCAATACCTCGCCGTGATCGGCCTGCGCCGGTATGGAGAAGCGGCGCTCGCGCGCACGATCGCCACGCGCTGGATCCGCACGAACGTCGCGTACTACGCGCACACGGGCAAGCTCGTCGAAAAGTACGACATCGGCGCGAACGCCGGGCAGGCCACCGCAGGCGGCGGCGAATATCCGCTGCAAGACGGCTTCGGCTGGACCAACGGGGTATTGCGCACCCTGCTGCGACTTTATCCGGGCACGGTCGACATCAATGCGGCTGTGCCGGCCGCGTCGCCCTCGGCTGCGTCAAACGCTATCGCAGCGCCCCCCCGCCGCGGCATCGCCCGCTGACGCTTCCGCGGCCTCCCAATGACGGCGCGCCTCGCGCCGCGCTGCGCGCACCGCGTTACAGCTCCGACCCTTCGTTAGGATCGCTCGGCGTATCGATCCGATCGGGCTCGATATCGGCGTCCTCGGTGAACGTCGAATCGCCGTCGGCCGACGATCGTTCGCCTGTGCCGGCCCGATCCGTATCGCTCGCCAGTTCGGCATCGCCTAACTCGAGCGCATGTTGGTCCAGCTCCGTGTCTCTGTCGAAATCGTGCCGCTTGGCGCCTGCGATATCGCTTCCGCTATCGGATGAATCGCTCGGGCCCAGCGCGCCGGTTTCGCGGCCGTGCGGTTCGGGGTTGTTGGTCGGCGGAACGTTGTCGGGATCAAGGGTGCTCATAAGGTTCTCCTATTGCTTAGCTTTCTCCCTGAGGAGAGAAGCAACGGGCGCGCCCGTCGCCGCCGCGCCGTTGGGAGGACTGCCACCCTGGTACGCGTTATGCGCGCTCCATCGAGTGCGACAGCCAATGTCAAACGAGAGAAGGAGCCCCCATGAACGTTCATACCGGCCGATCACAGGACGAGCGCGTCGCCGCGCGCAAAGCCCAAAAGCAACCGTCCCTCGAGCAGCCCGGCGGTGAGATGGCCGTCGACGGCACGCAAGCCGACCAGACCCATAGCAGCGGCGAACTGTCGGAAGCGGGCAAGCGCGCCTGGCGAACAGGATCGGGGATGGATGGCGGCGGCAAAAGCCGCTGACCGTATGCGTGCGTTACGGGCCGGACGGTTCGTTTTTTCGTCCGTCCGCCTGCGTAACGGCGCCTCACCGCACCCATAGCAAAAGGAGCAATGCAATGCGTACGCACAGCACCACCACGACGAGCGCCTCGCAAGGCGCGCGCATCGTCGGTAAAGGCAGTGAAACCGCGGCGGGTCCCGGCCCGGACGTGATGGCCGCGAGCACCCTCGACGGCGACAAGATCATGAGCACCGATGGCGAGGAAGTCGGCAAGGTCAAGGAAATCATGCTTGACGTGCAAGCCGGCCGCATCGCTTACGTTGTCATGTCGTGTGGCGGCTTCCTCGGCATCGGCGACAAGCTGCTCGCGATACCCTGGAACGCCCTCACGCTCGATACGACCCGCAAGTGCTTTTTGGTCTCGCTGTCCTCGGAGCGGATCAAGAACGCGCCGGGCTTCGATAAGCAAAATTGGCCGTCGATGGCCGATCCGACCTGGGCCACCTCCGTGCATCAGTACTACGGACGCGAACCCTATTGGCGCAGCCTCGGCGCCGACGACGAGTATGAAGCGGACTATGACGTCGCGCGCGACGATCTCGATCCCGATGCGCCCGAAGCCGGCGGCGTGAAGCTGTAACGAGGGCTCACCCCGCGCGGACATCGGCATCCGCATCGCCAATATGCGCACGGCCGCGAAACGTTTCGCGGCCGTGTTTTTTCGCCTTTAGCGATGCCGTTACGGTTTGGTCGCCGAAGCAGGCTCGCTCGTCCCCGCCGCATGGCGCCGACGGTGATGGTGCTTCTTGTGCTTGCTGTGCGTCGTGTGATGTGTGGACTGCGCCGCCGATGCGCCTTCATCGGGTGCGGGCGACGCCGCCGAGCCCGGTGGAATGCCAGAGGCTCCGGCCGTTCCCGCCGCGCCTTCGCTGCCGGGCGTACGCGCCATGCCGGGCGAGCTTCCCCCTGTCGTCGGCTGCTGCGCGAACGAAGGCGTCACGGTCACCGCCAAAGCGGCGGAAACGGCCGACGCGAAAAGAGCCTGGCGCAAGGTGCGAAATTTCATCGGATGTCCTCCTTTCAAAGATTGAGCATGATGCGTCGCAACACGCATGCCTCGCCGCTCATCGACGCAGCGTCTCGCGCAGCTTCGTCACTTCGCTCGGCGCGACCGGCTGCGCTTCGTTACCCCAGGCATTGCGGATAAAGCTCAATACGCGCGCCATTTCCGTGTCGTTCAGCTTGCCCGCGAACGAAGGCATGCGATGCGGCTCCGGGCCTTTGATCGTCTCAGCACTGCGGCTTCCGTCGATGAGCAAGCGAATCAGCGATGTCGAGTGCGGCGCCACGACGATCGGATTACCGGCCAAGCGCGGATACTTGCCAGGTACCCCGCCACCATCGGCCTGATGGCAGCGCGCGCAAAACCCGTTGTAGATGCCCGCACCCGGATATTCGATCTCGCCCGTGCGCAGCACGCGAACGGTGGCGTCGTTACGCGCGGGCTCCATATCGACATGCCCGCTCTTTTGTCGCGGCGGCAACGTCTTCAGATAGGTGGCGATCGCTTGCAGATCGTCGTACGTCATGTACTGCCCGCTGTTTTCGATCACCTCCACCATGCTCCCGAACGCCGACAATCCGCCACCGTGGCCGTGCTTGAGAAATGCCGCGATGTCGTCCGCGGAAAAGCGGCCGAGCCCCGAATCGGGATCGCCTGTGAGATTCGGCGCATACCAATGATCGGTGGTGCCGCCTGTCAGATACAACGGATCGCCGTCGTTCAGGCCGCGCTCTTCGTAGGCCGGCCCGCGCGGCGTATGGCATGCGCCGCAATGGCCGAGCGCCTGCACGAGATAGGCGCCGCGATTCCATTGCGCGCTGCGATCTGTGCGCGCATCGAAGCGCTCGTGCGGCGCGAACAGTTCGTCCCATACCGCGAGCCCCCAACGTTGATTGAACGGAAACGGCAGCTTCGTTTCGGGCGCCGCCTTCGGCACCGGTTGGACGCCATGCATGAAGTAAGCGTAGAGCGCGTGCATATCGTCGTCGTTGATCTTCGAAAACGACGCGAACGGCATGGCCGGATACAAGTGTTCACCGCCCGGCGCCACGCCATCTCGCACGGCGCGCTCGAAATCCTTGTAGGTATAGCGGCCGATGCCGTAGGTCGGATCCGGGGTGATGTTGCTGGTCCAAATCGTGCCGAACGGCGAGCCCATCGGCAAGCCGCCCGCGAACGGCGGCGAGGGCTTGGGCGGCTGGCCCGTCGGCGCATTGGTGTGGCAACCCGCGCAATCGGCCAGCTTGGCGAGATAGGCGCCACGTGCGATGAGCGCTGCGTCGGCCGAGTTTGTCGAGTTCGTGGGATTCGTGGAATTCGTCCCGCTCGGCGCGCTCGCCGCATCGCTTGCGCGGCACGTCAAGGCCAGCGCGACCGCGCCTGCGCAAACCACACCGCAGGCGAGAATCCGCCCTGCCCAGCGCAATGAAAGCGATCGTGTCCCCCAGCCGAACCTCATAGCGACCCACCTCGATATCGATACCGCAAATCAAGTACACGCCGAAACGAGCCCCGTGGCGACGTCGGTCGCCACGAGCGCGAACGAAAACAAGATGCTCGCCATCAGTCCCACGCGCGCGACGAACGCCTCGCCCTCCACTTTGGTATCGGTCGATTCGGGTTTCTGTGTGCGACGCGCCCGCGTCAAGCGGCGCCAGTTGCGCCATGCGAGCCACGTGCCTAGCACGCCGACGACAAGCGCCACGCCGCTTAGCCCCACCACCCCCCAGCGAATCGCCGGATCGAGCGGCACTCGCAACGGCACGTCGTGCGGAAAGCAGGTATGCGCGACGAGCGTTTCTCCCGCGCAGATCTGCAGCAGCCAAGCGGCCGGCGCGGCCAACACGCCGAGGGTCAACATCAGCTTCGATACCGGAACGCCGAGGCCCGCTTGAGCCGCTTGAGCCGCTTGAGCCGCTTGAG
>Ga0157369_10010736_pt1 | contig 10425 bp, 9 predicted proteins | sample C25metaG_FD_113461 | JGI IMG/M metagenome (GOLD analysis project Ga0157369, IMG submission 113461) | Corn rhizosphere microbial communities from Kellogg Biological Station, Michigan, USA - C2-5 metaG | ecosystem: Host-associated > Plants > Roots > Rhizosphere > Soil | place: USA: Michigan...
TGGCCACCAGGATGAACAGCACGGTGAGTTTCATAATCAATAGGAATTTGGTTAATTTCCGGAGCGAAGAAATCGACTTCCGAAGTTCAATTTTTTTCATACTTTTAAATTGGTTTAAAGTAATATAAATGAAACAGGATATTGGTAAATAGCAACCTGTTTCTGAATTTAAGCTACGGTGGAATGTTGACGCATTCCCCGTTTTTTTATTTTTCGTTTCTGTGTTTATCGATACGTTAAGTCATAATTTTATTTTATTTGGTTATCAAAACTTTACCATCTTCTATGCGATAGTGAAAAAACAGGGATAGTTGCAAGGCTTTCAAAGTTTCATTAAGGCTTTCATTTTCGAAAATAGCTGTATAATGATATTTGTCAGCAATATCACCTGCCACACGCACCTGTATACCATACCACCTTTCTAATTTCACGGCCACCTCGGCTAAGGTTTCGTTATTAAATGTTAGCCGGTTATACTTCCACAATGTTTCAATTACTGCACTATCGGTTGAATTGAACATCACTTTCTGCACCTGTAATTTTACAGGAATTGCTTTATGCGCCTTCAGTGCAGTATCAGAAATGTCTTTCGCTGGTATTCCTTCATTCTGTACGATGAGTTTATGACGAGGCTTCAGAACAATTTTCTCCTCTGGCCTGTCATGTACTGTTACCTCCACTGATCCCTTTATGAGGATAGTTTCTGTAGTTTTATCCCCGGGGTATGCCTTTACATCAAACTCAGTCCCCAACACCTTTACGTTGATGTTGTCAGTATGAATTATAAACGGTTTAAGCGCATTGTGTGTAACATTAAAATAGGCTTCCCCTTTTAAAGAAATTTCGCGCTTCGCAAGATCAAAATCCTTCGAAACTTCAATACGGCTTCCTCCATTTAGTGTAACCACCGAACCGTCCGCAAGTTGAAAAGATTTCCTCTCGCCCGGCAAGCTCGAGTATATTAATTTAGGCTTAGAAACTACTTCTTTCGTCGGCGATTTAGGCTGATGGCTTTGTTGATAAAACAATACCGATATTAATAAGAAACACGCCGCAATGCTTCCGGCATAAACAAACAACGAGCGTTTTTTACTGCGAGGCTTATCTACAAAAAACTCTTGCGGAATATCGGCCACGGCCTCATCATTTTCTTTTTGTAAATGTTTATAAAATTTATCTTTAAATTTTTGAAAATCCCGCCTGTAACTCTGTGAGTCAGTATTTCCATTTAGCAAAGTAATAATTTTCTTTGCCTGTTGAACCGTTTCAATTTTTTGAGGATGATCATTTATCCACGATTTCCAAAAAAGAGCGTCCGGATCTTCTTTGCCTAAACAATAATCTTGAAAAGAATCATTCATCACAAAATCTTCCACATCATATTCCATGTAGTTCATGTATCACTCTTTTATCTATAGAGAGAGACGGACACGATTTTTACTATGGATTTAAAAAAAAATTTTAAGAGGCAAAAATCTTCATATCGAAAAACTTCGCCTATGGCGTTGCGTTGGATTTTGCAGCCGCAAAATAAAGTGAAAACTTTGGGCGATCATCCATTCGCAATTTCTTCGAAGCACCGCTGGAAATAGAAATTAATTTTAGCAGTTAATGTTAGACAAAACACAGCAGCACATTTAATGTACCAGGCATAGCATGATGGCAATCGGCAAAAAACCAGCGCTGCTAATACCGGCATGGTCTTTTTCCATTTTAAATAGTTCAGCTTTCAATATTTTTAGCGAGTCGTGAATAATATTATAAGCAGTTCGCCTGGTAATGTTGCAGGAGCGGGCAATCTCATTGTAATCAATATCTTCAAAAAACTTCATTTGCAATAATTGCTTTTGCCTTGGAGTTAGCTTTAAAAAGGCTTTATTCAATTTTTGTTTCAGCCCCTCATCCGTCTGTAATTGAATGAGATGCTCTTCATAAGATACTTCCTGGTGATTCTGGAATGATTCAATATTGGCAAATTTGCAATCCTTTATTTGCTTTGCTTTTAATTCGAAAAGAATTTTATGTTTTAAAGAAGTAAGAAGATAGCATCTTACATTGTTTACGACCGGAAGAGTGGCTCTTTTATCCCAAAGTTCTATTAACAATTGGGTAATACAGTCATGACTAAATGTTCGATCACCGGTTATTTTGATACCAAAATTGATGAGCCCTAAATAGTGATGATTATATAATGACAGCAATGCGTTTTCATCACCATTTCTCAACATCATCCATACATTTTCTGTTATCGCTGGAGGCACCATATTTCAAAGATAGGAAAAACTGTTATAGCCAAAACCCCCTGTCACAAGCACTAAAGTATTGAATGCAGCCTGCCTGGAATTTTAAAAATTATCCTTCGCATAAAAATGGTTTAACGCTGGTTTTTCAGTTTTGTTTAAAACGATAAATGGGCTTATTTTGCCGCTCCCGTTTTCAGTATGACAGACACTAGTTTATTACAATCGCGACCACATTTTCAAATCCTCGACGGCATGCGCGGCATTGCTGCCATCGCAATTGTGGTGTTCCATTTTATGGAGTGGATTTATGCTCCTGAAAAGAATTTTATCGGGCATGGCTTTCTGGCCGTTGACTTTTTCTTCTGCCTTTCCGGTTTTGTAATTGGCTACGCATATGATAAGCGACTGCCACAAATTGGCTTAAAACAATTTTTTTTGTCAAGATTGATAAGGCTTCAACCCATGGTGGTGCTCGGCAGCGTACTCGGGTTAGTTACATTTTTATCTGATCCTTTTGCCACTTTTCAATTTAGCTATCCCGTAACAAAAATTTTGCTTCTGTTTATTTGTTCGTTGTTACTAATTCCGCTACCCATAATGGAAGAAAGGTCGTTCAATCTCTTTGGCCTTAATGCGCCTGCGTGGTCGCTTTTTTGGGAGTATATCGCCAACATTATTTATGCTTTCGTTCTCGTACGATTGCCTCGGCGGTTTCTATTTTTAATCTTAATATTTTTTGGCGCGGGCTTATTTTATGTGGCTGCCACAAAAGGAAACCTGCTTGGCGGTTGGGCCGGCGAAAACTTTTGGGATGGCGGTATCAGGATAGGATATTCATTTACTGCAGGATTACTCATTCACAGGTATCAATTAATTATCAAAAATAAGCTCGGATTTTTTTTGCCTGCTGCCTTACTTGTCCTCGCTTTTATCTCTCCACATCTTCCCAATAATGGCATTATGGAAGCATGCATCGTAACGATGTATTTTCCACTTTTGGTGAGTCTTGGGGCAGGTTCCACGCTTCATCCCAGAATGATTCCCTCATGCAAATTATTAGGCGATATTTCTTATCCTCTTTACATGAGTCATTATGCTTTCATCTGGATTTTTGGAAATTATTTTCTTCAATACAAACCAGCCACTGCAACGCTCGTTTGGATTATTATTGGCGGCACTTTATTGCTGATCTTTTTTTCGTGGCTTATTATGAAATTTTACGACATGCCGGTGAGAAAATATTTTACGCGTCTCCGGATGAAAAGAGATTAGAAAGGAATTTATTTTGTGCGGAGGTTTACATCCCGGAATTTTTTCCCCTTTCGAGCGTATCCTTCATCACTTTCTTATCTTCTGCGGAATCATAAATATTATTTTTTCAGAAAAAGAAGATATGCTGTCAAAATAAAAAAAACGGATATTTCTTTGTTTACTGCTTTACAATCGCATATCTTATTATAAACATTCGCGCAAATCCTTATGGCATGAAGGTTGTTGAAATTCTTTCAACAGTATTTTTATAAGTCTCCATTTTTTAAAACATAGATACTATGAACATTATCCCCAACCATGATCTGATCAAAAAAATTGATATCTGCGTAGCCGCATGCAACTTTTGCGTATCAGCATGCCTCAAAGAAGAAAATGTAAATATGATGGCTAAGTGCATAGCGCTCGATCTTGATTGCGCAGACATTTGCAAAACTACCGGTATATTACTGGCAAGGGATTCACAGCATGCAAAACATCTTTTAAAAGAATGCGTTGAAATTTGCGAAGCATGCGCCGCTGAATGTGGCCAACATGAAAATGATCATTGCAAGGCCTGTGCGCAGGCATGCAAAGAATGTGCAGAAGCCTGCAAAGCTGCCGCCTGATTGATAGGTATGTTGATGAATACAAGCTTGCTTATTAAATATCTGCACAAGAGATTAATATTTTTAATTTAAACAAAATCACCATGCCAGATCCAAGAATTAAAAACGAAGACAAGTATGAAGCCTTGCGCGACAAGGGTTACAGCAAAGAAAAATCAGCCAGGATCGCCAATACTCCGGATTCGGGGAAAAAAGGCGGCAAATCTAAAGATTATGAAGAGCGATCAAAACAGGAATTGTATGACGAAGCCAAAAAAGTGGGCATAGAAGGCCGGTCAAAAATGGATAAAAAAGAATTGATACATGCGCTCAGGAATAATTAGATTCCCGTTAAAATCTTCACCGGGCTTCTTCGTCCCTTCTGTGTCTGTAATCCGTTACAAGGCTATTTTCTGGCTTCCCGCATGTAAAGCTATTGTTTTGCCATTCCACTTTAATTCTCCTGAAAGATTTTTTGGAAGAATGATTTCGCCGGAAATATTTTTATTTTTTCGTGTAAGCATCACCGTTATTTCTCCATCCCGTACTGGCATCGTACCTTTTATCTCGGTCAATTCGCCGAATGCCGGTGCTATGGTAACTGTTTTAAAACCGGGCGTTGCCGGCGTAATTCCGCAAATAGTAGCAAGGAAATCGTAAATAGGACTTGCAGACCATGCATGGCAATCCGACCTGGTAGGATCAGGCTTTTCTGCAAATGTAGTCAGCCCGTTTTTCAGCATATCACGCCATGGCGTTAATTGAGAATAATACAGATTGGCCATGCCTGCTTTTACCATTGCCCGTGTCAGGTAAAACCTGTAGTAAAAGGTAGCCTGGCTTAAGGTAGAATCATACAAAATATTTTTCATCACGGTTTGTTCTTCAGAAGCAGGAATCGCTTCCGCCAGGATAGCCATAATTCCGGCATGCTGGCTATAGCCGTTCTTTTCAGGAGTATCTGCCATTTCCATTTTCTTTTTATCAAAACAATCCTCGTAGGTTTTTTTAGCCAGCGCATTGGCAAGCGTTACGTAATGCTTGCTCATTTCTTTCCTTCCAAAATAATCGAACAATTGTGCAGCTTGGCGCAAGGTATACACAAACTGAAGGGTGATAACTGAAGAATTTCCGTCCATTGCCCCCGGTGGTGTTCCACCCGGAAAAGCGTCATTCCAGTCAATAAAACTCCACCATTTCATAGGGCCCAAAATTCCTTTCGATGAATCAATATGTTGTTCATACCATTTCAAAACAAGATTAGCGGCATCTAAATATTTTTCTAAGAATGCATCATCACTTCTCAACATCCAATAATCATGAAGCATAGATACCCAAAACATCGAGAAGGGTGGTATTACCTGTAGCCTGCTGCTTGGAAACCGACCCTGGGTAAGCCCTTCAGGCACGCGGCTCAAATAAAAATCATTGATTGCTTTTCGCATAAGCCTGTCGTCGCCGGTATTGTATAAAGAAATCAGCGATTGAATGCGTGTATCACCCTCGTATTGCAATTGTTCATAATAAGGGCAATCAAAGTAGGTTTCGCCGGCACACAACCTCGCCGTGCGCCAACCCACTTTCCAGATATCTTCGAGCGACCTGTCGTTAGACACAAATGTTGCTTTTTGCTTAAACGGATATCCCGTAAAAATTCCATACAAATCTTCCAATACGAGCGGTTGATTGCCGGTAGTAATATCCAATTGCAAATAACGCCATGTGCGCACCCATAGTGGGCTGAAGCTCCTGTTGCTTCCGCCATCGGGATAAAAAATATCGTAAAATCCCTTCATGGTTTTGCCTTCCGTAATGTTGCGGTTGCCTTTTTCTCCTTTTTTATCAAACAAGGCCTCAGCATAGGTAAGCGTCACTTTTGAATCGTTGCCGCCACTAACTTTTAACACAGGGTAGCCCACTGTTTCAAAAGATTGGTCAATTAGAATCGTCTTGGTGGTATTGGCAGGAATGGTAATGGGATGGCCACCTTGCAAAAAATAAGAATCTGTATTATTTGCTTGTTTACTACCAGTTCCGGAAACATCATTACGGATAATGGCCATCCGCTGCATTTTTTGCTCCATCTGCGGAATTTCGCGCGGGGCAAGCGTCCATATATTATCCGAACCATAACCGGCAGTTACCACCGGCGTACCTACATTTTCTGCATTCATCCAATTGTTGTCGTTATATGATGGAAGTTCCCATCCCCACGGAAAATCCTTTGCTCTAACCTCGTCGCCCGGGCCTACCACGAAATAAGAATGTAAAATGGCACCCATACTGGTAGCGCAGGGCGTATAGGCGGTGTCGTGCAGCACTTTCCACGTTCTATCGGTATTAGTCACTTCTTCAGCTTTGCTATCGCCCTGCAATAAGAAACCCGTTTGCGCAGAAATCTGTGCCACTGGCGCATATTCGCCCATATTCCAAACCCAGGCAGCAATTACGTTTTTTCCTTTATGAAGATTTGACGCAATGTCGTAGGTTCCAAAATTCCAATTGTATTTACTGCTTCTTGCGGGTCCTCTGCCTACCTCGGTTCCGTTCACATACAAAATATACCTGTTATCTGCCGAAACATGAATGATAAATTTTGAGACATCCTGATTCAAATCAAAAGACTTGCGAAAATGGTAGACGCCATAAGCTTTTGCAGGCACATCGGGACAAGTTATCCAATGGGCATTCCATCCGCCGTTTAATAATTTGGGATTGGCAGAAAACTCTTGCGCTCTGGAAGAAGTGAACGAAAAAGTTATCAGTGCAAAAATAAAACACGCTTTCAGGGATGCTCTGGAGACAATAGATAAATCCATACGTTTTTATTTGATATGATTATTTTAGAAAATTTTTTCTAAATGCACAATTATATTTGTTTACGATACTTTTTGATTTATAGAAATAAAAGCAATACTTCAATCTGATTATAGTTAGTAACCTGCAGCACCATCATCGCCGCGAAAATCAGCAACTCCGACAATTTTGTTTTCTTTTACTTCAATCACTTCCGTGCGTCCTATTGAGCTTCTCTTTTCAATTTTATAGCCCATTTTCTCCAGGCCTTCTATAGTATTTGGGTTGAAATTCCTTTCAACAAAAATTACATCAGGTAACCACTGCTGGTGAAATTTGGGAGAGTCAACCGCTTCTTGCGCCGTCATTTTAAAATCAATCATGTCAACAATAGTCTGGTAAACGCTCGTAGGGATTGTAGTGCCTCCGGGCGTTCCGACAACGATGTAAGGTTTATCATTTTTCAATACAATTGTGGGAGTCATACTGCTAAGCATTCTTTTGCCGGGCGCTATGGCATTAGCTTCAGCGCCCACTGCGCCAAACATGTTAGGAACGCCGGGCTTTACGCTAAAATCGTCCATTTCATTATTCAATAAAAATCCAGCGCCCTGCACCACTATGCCACAGCCATATCCGCCATTTAAAGTAGTAGTAACTGACACCGCGTTGCCATCTTTGTCAAGCACATCAAAGTGAGTGGTCTCCTCCCCTTCCTTAATATACCCTTCTTTAATATCCTTGCTGTTTCCAGCCTTGGTGGAATCATAATCGCTCATTCTTTTGGCCAGGTATTCGTCACTAATGAGCGTTTTCACAGGCACTTTTACAAAATCAGGATCGCCAAGATATTTAGCCCTGTCTGCAAATGCGCGCCTTTCCACTTCCGACATTAACTGCACTGACGCAACGGTGCCATAGCCCATTTCGCCGATATTTCTCATTTGGCTCATTTTCAGCATTTGCTCCAAAATAATACCTCCGCTGCTGGGCAATGGCATCGAAACCACCGTATTGCCTTTGTAATCAAATACGATGGGATCCCTTTCTTTTGCTTCATAATTTTTCAAATCTTCTTCCGTAATGAGACCGTTGTCTTTTTTCATTTGGGCCGCAAGCAGTTTGGCGGTCTCACCACTGTAAAACCCATCTGCACCATTATCCCTTATTCTTTTTAAAGTATTGGCAAGATCCTTCTGAATCAGCGTATCTCCCTCTTTCCAAAAACCTTCTTTTACAAAAGCGGAAATAAAATTGTTGACACTTAATAAATGATTTCGTACCGAATTGAGGCCGTCTGCCTCTCCCTTTACCAGCACAAATCCATTTTCGGCAAGGTCAATGGCAGGCTGGATGAGCTTTTGAAAGGGGAGTTTTGCATATTTCATACAGGCGAAAATTCCTGCTACCGACCCGGGAACACCGACCGCAAGCGGACTGTTTTGGGAAAGATTCATCTGGGGATTGCCGTCAGAATCGAGATACATATCGCGCGTTGCACCACCAGGCGCTTTTTCGCGGTAATCAATTGCGATATTGCGGCCATCCTTTAAATGAATGATGGTAAAGCCACCACCACCAATATTGCCTGCGCTTGGATGCACTACCGCCAGCGCCAGCTGCGTAGCGATAGCTGCATCTACCGCGTTGCCGCCCTGTTTCATAATGCTGACGCCTACTTCACTGGCTATTTGGCTGGCAGATACTACGGCTCCGCGCTTAACCTCAATTTTCTTTTTTGTTTCAAACTGGAAAGCATTGATTTTTTGAGAATGGGAGCACGACAAAAGCAGAAATGCAATACCTGAAATGAAATATAAAGATGGATTTTTTTGCATATAATCTGGATAAAACTTTTAAAATTATACCTATCAGGCACAAAAAGCAGTAAAAATAATCATTAAAGTGTGGCTGATTTTTATTTCCGGAATAAAAATCGGATATATTTTTTTGTTTACTTTAAAATATCTGGATAGTTAGTATAAATATTTGTTCCTTTACGGAATAATTTGTTTTTTTACTATTCAATTTTTTGGAACGATACAAATTTCAAAAAGCCTGCCAACCCATTTAAATTCGATGCCTGATTTTTTAATTTTTGATGTAAGATGAGAAATAAACCGAAAGGTGTTTTTTGCCTAGAAGGCTTTTGGTATGGCGATCACAGAGACCTGATATCAGTAACTCCCGTGTTGGAACTGGTGGGCAAACACAGCAATATGCCTTTTGTGCATCACAGGTGCAACACCAAAGCAGAATTTGAATATTCTATCAATCGCTGGAAAACGAAATCCTTCTGTGGCAAGTATCCCATTCTCTACCTAGGGTTCCACGGCGAGCCCGGTTTTATCAAGGTCGGCAAAGAAAAGGTAACACTTATCGATTTGGGAAATATCATAGGAAATACCTGTTCGCGCTCTATCATTCATTTCGGAAGCTGCTCTACTTTAAACCTCAGCAAAAAGCGGGTGCAAAATTTTATGGACCAAACAGAAGTACTGGCAGTGATGGGCTACAAACGTGATGTGGACTGGCTTCCGTCCGCATCTTTTGAAATCTTGTTATTGGATATTCTTCAAAATAACCCCTTTGATTCTACCGGAATGAAAGTTTTTAACCGAATGGTTCAATCCGAATGCAAACGTCAAATCACTGAGCTTGATTTCAGGCTGATGATTAACGAAAACAAGCATTTCGTTAGAAAACGACAGAAAACTGTAGCCTACGCCAGGTGATTTTGATGTATCTGGTTGCTGGCAATTTTTTCAGCACTTTTGCCTAAACTCTCTGCCTTTAATCACGATATTTTTTTCTGAAAAATAAAAGATAAACTTGGCTAACGGTGATGGATACACGAATTTAATCGGTTTTAAGTTTTACGGCTCTTACCATAAATTTTTTTAACTCTGTCATCAACTTCGGACATGGTTTTTAAAAGAAATTTCTTTCAGAGACAAGGAATCGTTTGTTTAGTTAGCAAGACTTCAATAATTTGCAGGCCCAAAAAATCGCGGGATGTAGCGCAGCCCGGTAGCGCGCTTCGTTCGGGACGAAGAGGCCGCTGGTTCGAATCCAGTCATCCCGACTTTTTATCTTTTAGTATTTCACTCATCTTTACCGCAAATTTATCTGAAATGCTTTACTGCAAAGCGTTTCAGGTTGTAATCGGAAGGAGTTATATAAAGTAAAATGTAGTAAAATAATGTAAAGTAAGAAAAAAAGGACAAGGAAAAGCGCAATATTTTGTTCGCATGTAGTATATTTGGATGACTTAAACATGCATATGAAATTTAATATTCGCTTTAATCTTTTTGCCCCCTTTGCACCAACAGCACAAAAAATTTACATGACTTGCAGGTGGACAGCAGGAACAGAAATTCCGCTTGCTGTGAGACGAAAAATGAAACATTCCACCAGTGCCAACCGGTTTGTACATCCAAGCTATTTTCTGTTCTTCCGAAGAACTGGGATAAAAAGACGGGCAGAGTTAAAAATACAAATGCAGAACCGTTGCGAATGATTATAAATAA
>Ga0157369_10010737_pt1 | contig 10424 bp, 10 predicted proteins | sample C25metaG_FD_113461 | JGI IMG/M metagenome (GOLD analysis project Ga0157369, IMG submission 113461) | Corn rhizosphere microbial communities from Kellogg Biological Station, Michigan, USA - C2-5 metaG | ecosystem: Host-associated > Plants > Roots > Rhizosphere > Soil | place: USA: Michigan...
ATATGATGATATATAGCTCTTTGCTTGTTCATCGAAAGAACAAGGAAATTGATAAAATTATCCAGGCCTATCTGGAAATAACAAAAGCGGAGGATAAATAAAAATTTAGAAATGCGGTATTGTTTTGCATCCTATTTTGTTCCGCTCATTTTCAAAATATATTTCCAATCCTCAGGAGTTACCTTCTGAACGGAGAGTCTTGAATTCTTCACCAGCTCCATATTTGCGAGCTTTGGTTCATTTTTAATATCAATAAGTGATACAGGATTTTTTAACCCTTTAACAGGACTTATATCCACCACCACCCAATTTTTATCGTCAGTTGTCGGATCCTGATAAGCTTCTTTTACTACCATTGCTATTCCTACAATTTCCAGCCCTTCATTACTGTGATAGAAAAAAACTTCATCTCCTTTTTTCATCTCCCTTAAATTATTACGCGCAGCATAGTTTCTTACGCCGTCCCAATAGGTTTTCTTTTCTTTTACAAATAGCTCCCAACTGTATTTAAATGGTTCTGATTTAACAAGCCAATAGTTCATTGATAATAATATTAGTTAAATTTAAAAGTAAGATTTAAAATCCATCGTCAAATTATTTACGTAAATTGAGTTAGTAAATTAGTACTTTGTTGTTCGCTGTATTGGCTTACTTTTGAAAAATTAAAAGATTAAAAATTAAAAAAACGAAATGATGCTAAGCATTTTCTCAAATCCCGTATTACTGTTTTCTATGCCGGGCGGCTCAGAATGGATTTTAATACTATTAGTCGTTTTACTGTTTTTCGGCGGTAAAAAAATTCCGGATCTTATGCGTGGAATCGGCAAAGGCGTAAGGGAATTTAATGATGCCAAAGAACATGTAAAAAGTGAACTGGAAGCAGGAATGAAAGAAAAGGATGTGGTTAAACCTGCAGCCTCTTCTAACGCCAATTGATTTTTATAATTTACAGTGTGAATGATGATTATAATTTACACTGTAAATTTTATTCCTTGTGCTAAAGGAAGCGTATCTGAGTAGTTAATGGTATTTGTTTGTCTCCTCATATAAACTTTCCAGGCGTCACTTCCACTTTCTCTGCCGCCACCAGTTTCTTTTTCTCCGCCAAAAGCGCCGCCAATTTCTGCACCTGAAGTTCCGATATTTACATTTGCAATGCCACAGTCACTTCCTTTAAAAGAAAGAAACCATTCAGCTTCGCGGAGATTGAGTGTAAAAATTGAACTCGATAATCCCTGCGGAACTGCATTCTGAATTTCAATCGCTTCTTCAAGAGTCTTATATTTTATTAAATAAAGAATGGGTGCGAAGGTTTCGTGCTGCACAATTTCCATATGGTTGGTTACTTCAGCAATGCACGGCTTTACATAGCAGCCGCTCTCAAATCCCTTTCCTGAAAGAATTCCGCCTGCAAGGGCCATATTGCCCCCTTGCTTTTTGATTTGATTAATGGCATTTAAATAAGCATCAACAGCATCGTGATCTATTAACGGGCCAACATGATTTTCTTCCTTTAGCGGATCCCCGATTTTTAATTGCCTGTAGGCTTGTATTAATTTCTTTTTAAAAATATCATAAATATCTTCATGAATAATTAACCTACGCGTGGTAGTGCAACGCTGGCCTGCAGTGCCTACAGCGCCAAACAGGCAACCCACAAGAGCAATGTTTAAATCAGCTTCTTTGGAAATAATTATAGCATTGTTTCCGCCAAGTTCAAGCAAACTCTTTCCAAGGCGCGCACCCACAGCAGCGCCTACGGCTTTTCCCATCCTTGTAGATCCTGTTGCAGACACCAGGGCAATTTTGGGTTCATTTGAAATCCATTCGCCAACTTCGCGACCACCTGATACCAAATTGCATACTCCTTCAGGCACTTTGGTTTCCTTAAAAACTTTTGCAATAATATGCTGGCAGGCAATAGCACAAAGCGGCGTTTTCTCTGAAGGTTTCCAGATGCATACATCTCCGCAAACCATTGCTACAAAACTATTCCAGCTCCAAACTGCCACGGGGAAATTGAAAGCAGAAATGATGCCCACTATTCCTAAAGGATGGTATTGGTCGTACATGCGATGGCCGGGCCTTTCGCTGTGCATGGTAAAGCCATATAACTGGCGGGAGAGGCCCAATGCAAAATCAGCTATGTCAATCATTTCCTGTACTTCGCCCATGCCTTCCTGCAGACTTTTGCCCATTTCATAGCTCACTAATTTGCCAAGAATATCCTTGTGTCTGCGTAGCTCATTCCCAATTTGCCTTATGATTTCACCACGTTTTGGGGCGGGCCATGAGCGCCACTCAACAAATGCAGCCTGGGCTGTTTCCACCACATTATCGAAACTTCTTTTATCGCAGGAATTTACAGAGGCAATCGACTTTCCATCAACCGGGGAAGATGAAATTATTTTTTCACCTGAGGCTGAAAACCATTTTGTACCTGTGGAAACTCCTTTATTGAGTTCAGATATTTTTAATTCTTTTAGAAAATTTTGCATGAAAATATCTTTTATACACAAAGATAAGGCATGCGATTTTAGGCTTTGGCAAAATAGAAATTGAAGGAATTTGTTTGTTTACTCTCTGCATAAGGCAATACTTCAACCCTCGATCTTCATCTCAATATTGCTCCTTCTCATTTGGGAAATCGCCGGATTTCACATCGCTAATGTATTGTTGAACAGCGCTGGTAATTTGCTCGTGAAGATTCAAATATGTTCTTAAAAAACGCGGTTTAAATTCTGTGTTAATTCCAAGCATATCGTGCATCACCAATACCTGGCCATCACATCCATTCCCCGCGCCAATTCCAATCGTAGGTATGGCAAGGCTTTTAGAAACTTCTGTGGCTAAAGAAGCAGGAATTTTTTCCAACACAATTCCAAAGCACCCTGCTTCCTGTAAAAGCAGGGCATCACTTTTTAATTTTTCTGCTTCTTCTTCCTCCTTTGCTCTTACCGTGTAAGTACCGAATTTGTAAATAGACTGAGGCGTTAAACCCAAATGCCCCATCACAGGAATTCCTGCGCTTACAATTCTTTTTACTGAATCAATTATTTCTTCGCCGCCTTCCAACTTAATGGCATGTGCGCCCGTTTCTTTCATAATTCTAATGGTGGAATTTAATGCCTCTTTACTGTTTCCCTGGTAGCTTCCGAAGGGTAGGTCAACAATAATTAATGCTCGGCTGCAACCGCGCACGACAGAGCTGGCGTGATAGATCATCTGATCCAGCGTTATGGGCAAAGTAGTTTCGTGGCCTGCCATTACATTGCTGGCGCTGTCTCCCACCAAAATGATATCAATTCCAGCAGCATCAAATATTTTTGCAAATGAAAAATCGTATGCGGTGATCATAGAAATTTTTTCCCCCGCCTGTTTCATTTTTTGGAGCGTATGAGTGGTAATTCTTTTTACTTCTTTATTAACTGACATGAATTTTTTTTTAAAGCGACTAGCTGAAAGGCTTTGCATCAGAATAAAACATTCCCCAATGTATGCCTTGTAAAATTACCTTTTTTACTAATCCCAAATATTAATCAATAAAGCAATAAATATGGCATAATTCTATTTTCAAATTATTTGGCGTTTACCTGCCGGTTATACAAGTGGTGTACTATTCCATCAACCAGTCCAATATTTGGAACATAAATCTGGTCTGCGCCTGCCCAGCGCATCACACTTAAATAGATTTTTAACGCCGGTACAATTACGTCTGCCCTGTCTTCCTTTAATTTGTAAATGGTTACTCTGTCTTCCATAGAAACATTGCCAAGCTCTTTATAATAATCTCTCAGAAGCTCGTATGGCAAAGGTTTGCCGTCTTTCTTTTTGCTAAGAGAAAAAACTTTGTTGATGTTGCCGCCTGAGCCAATAGCTTTTATTGCTTTAAAATTTTTTGCCTGGGACTTTATAGCATTTTTCATTTCATCCCATGTATGATCCATCACCTGGTCTTTTAACAGACGGATGGTACCTATTTGAAATGAATCTTTAAAGATTAATTCATTGTTATTAAAAAAGGTTAGCTCTGTGCTGCCACCGCCTACGTCAATATACAGGTATGAACTGTCTTTATCGAGATTTTCAGCAATATGGTTTTCAAAAACCAATAAGGCCTCCTCGCTTCCTGAAATAATTTCTATATCAAGATTCGTTTTTTCTTTTATCAGCCTGATAATTTCAGGACTGTTTTTCGCATCACGCATCGCAGATGTTGCGCATGCTTTCAATGCCACTATTTCATACGCTTTTGCAATGTTTATAAAACCTTGCAAAGTCAGTAATAACAACTCAATTTTTTTTTGAGAAATGTTTCCGGATTCAAACACGTCAAAACCCAGTCGCAATGGCACTCTTACAAAACTTAATTTAGTGAAAGAGGGCACATTTTTTTTATCAGTGGCTACATTTGAAATCAATAGCCTGGCTGCATTGCTTCCGATATCTATTGCTGCAAGTTTCAAATTCTAATATGTTTTCTGTAATAAACTATTGAAGATTTCTATTTGAGATCTGATTTGTTTTTCGCCCGGCTCTGTCACGTATTCATTTGAAAGGTCATTATCAAGAATCCTGGCTTTCACATTGTCTTCTAATTGTATTTCAATAATTTCTTTCAATTCTTCTTGTATGCTTTTTTCAAATACAGGGCAGGCTACCTCTATGCGGTGATCAAAATTTCGAACCATCCAATCGGCAGAAGAAATAAAATATTTTTCTTTGCCACCATTATGAAAAATAATAACGCGTGCGTGTTCGAGATATTCGTCCACTATGCTTATCGCCTTTACTTTCTTTTTAAATTTTTTATTTTCTGTGTACATGCAACAAATACCACGTATTATCATTTTGATTTTTACTCCTGCGCGCGCCGCTTCATAAAGCTTTAGGATTAATTCCTCGTCACTTAAAGAATTTAGTTTCAAAATAATAGAAGCGGGCTCATTTGCCCTGGCGTGCTTTATTTCTTTATTAATCAGCGACTCGAAATGTTTTCGCATATCTAAAGGGCTTACGAAAAGCGTGTCGCATAATTTTAATATTTGTGTATTTTTTGAATTTTCAAGATAAGAGAAAACACGATCGAGGTCGGCCATGATTTTGTGATTGCTTGTAAGAAGGCAATGGTCGCCATAAAGACGGCTCGTTTTCTCATTTAGATTTCCTGTGCTTACAAAGCCATAAAACTTTGATCGTTTATTGACTCTTTTTTTGATAAGGCAAAGCTTGGCATGGACCTTCAGGTTGGGCAAGCCCATAAAAACTTTTACGCCTGCTTCCTCCAGTGTTTGTTTCCATTCAAGGTTGGCCTCTTCGTCAAACCGGGCTCTTAATTCAAGAATAACAGTTACTGATTTACCATTCCTTACTGCATTTGTCAGGGCATTAATAATATTTGAATTCGTAGCCAGCCGGTAACACGTCACTTTGATGCTTACCACATCAGGCGCGATTGCAGCCTCGCGCAAAATATCAATTACCGAATCGAACGAATGATACGGAAAATTGAGCAGAATATCTCTCTGAAGAATAATCTCACTTATATTATTTGCATTTTTTAAAAGCGGATGAATAAAAGGCGTTTTTCGCGCGCTTTTATTTTTAAAAACAGATTCCGGAAAATTGATAAAATCTTTAAAATTGTGAATACGTTCGCCTGATTGAATATTATCTTTTGTAGATAATTCAAGCCGCTGGATAAGATAATTAAGAAGGCCGGTGTCGATTTCTTTATCAAAAATAAAACGGACGGGTTTGCCTTTTTTGCGGTTTCTTAATCCTTTCTCAATCTTTTGGATCAACGAAGTAGAAAGGTCACTGTCTATATCCATTTCGGCATCGCGCGTCACCTTCACAATATTTGAGCTAAAGGTGTCATAGTTAAAATAAGAAAATATCTGCGGGAGGCAAAACCGGATAATATCTTCCAGCAAGATGATGTATTTGTTATTTTGAATCGCGGGAAGGATAATAAAGCGTGGCAGCCGTGCCGGGATAGAAACCAGTGCGTATCGCTGTGGGATTGAGTTGTCGGCCTTTGAAAGCTTACAGGCAAGATAGATTGATTTATCGTTTAACGTAGGAAAATCCTTTAGATTTTCAATCATCAGCGGAACTATATAGCTTCTTACATTATCGTTGAAATAAGCAACAATATATTGGATTTGTTCGTTGTTGAGTTGCCTGTCATTTAACAAAAAGATTCTTTGTTTTTTCAGCTCATTTAAAATTATTTTCCATGTATTATTAAACTGGTTTTGCTGGCCGGAAACCTTGAAATTAATTTCCTCCAGAATTGCCTCAGGCGAATGTTCCAAATGCATATTGGCTTTGCTTCCATACCTTACCATTCTTTTTAAGGCCGCAACGCGAACCCTAAAAAATTCATCAAGATTACTAGAAAAAATACCCAAAAATTTTATGCGCTCATTTAGAGGCACCGATTCATCACCAGCTTCCTGCAACACACGTTCGTTGAAAGCAAGCCAACTGATATCCCGGGTAATAATTTTTCGTTTATCCATCACCGTTACTTCATTATTTACTGTTACTGATTTTTTCAATAATATTCGTTGTGGAGAAGCCTTCCAGCAATGGCACAATCTCTACCGTTCCGCCATGAGCTATCACTTCCTTTGCACCTACTATTGTGTCCAAAGTATAATCTCCGCCTTTCACTAAAACGTCAGGCTGAATAAGCTTAATAATTTCAACGGGTGTTTCTTCTTCGAAAATCACTATATCATCCACCATAATTAAAGATGCAAGGATAAGGGCACGCGAATTCTCATTGTTTACCGGCCGATCTTCTCCCTTTATTTTTTTTACGGATGCATCACTGTTTATCCCAACGATCAAAATATCTGCAAAAGAGGCAGCTTTTGACAAAACAGTAATATGCCCTTCATGCAAAATATCAAAAACTCCGTTTGTAAAAGCAATGGTTTTGCTCTTTAGCCTTAATCTCACCACTTCCTGGATCAGTTGCTGCCGGTCAAGGATACGGATTTTTATAGCGTCAGTCTGTTTCATTTTTACTTCGATTTTGATAAATTAATAATCCAAAACTTAAAATTCCTACAACAATGATGATAACAGTTGTTACCCCCCACATCAGCCAGCCAAAGGAAATATTATCGACATTATAAATTAGCAATACCTGCTGAACAGCGATAGGAAATGCGCCAAGACCCCCAGGCGAAACTATCATCGCAAGCGTAGCCAGTGAAAGCACACTAAACGCAGCAGTAATTCCCAGCGAAGAAGTGGCGTCGAGCGCAGAAAAGCCTATATAAACCTCAATTAAATAACAGGCCCATATAAACACGGAATGCGCAATAAACTTTTTCCTTTTTTTCAGGTGTAATATGGTTGTAAATCCTTCCTTCAATCCAAGATGGATTCCTTTAAGCTTTACGATCAAATGATGATTTTTATATTTTATTAGAATGTGCCTGCTAATAAAAAATATAACCACTAGTAATATTATAACCACGATTAAGATACTCCATAGCGATGTGGATTTACTCATTTCAGTCATCTTGCTCAACCTACCAGTTACAAAATCACTCACCGTTTCTATCTGGATAACGAATGTGATAATTAATAAAAGAAAATAGCATAAAAGGTCGAAAACCCGCTCCACAAGAATAGTCCCAAATAATTTTGAAACCGGAATTTTATCATACTTACTTACGATCGTACATCTTAATATTTCACCAGCTCTGGGCAGGAATGTGTTTGCAAAATACCCTCCCATCACAGCATAAAAAGTGTTGGAAGTTTTTGGCTCATAACCCATGGGCTCAATAAGTATTTTCCATCGGACTGCACGGCTTATGTGGCTCATAATGGTTAGAATAAAAACGGGTAGAACGTAGATGTAGTGAGCGTGTATTAAAGAGTCCTTAAACTGGACTTTTTGAAGCGGCGTCATTTTTGAAATTTGCCACCAGGTCAGAAAAACACCAATCCCGAGGAAAAAAAGATATTTAAGAATTGAAAAAAAAGTTTTTTTCATAAAGTTTTACAAGGTAATAAACGAAAATTAATATTCAGATAATATCATATTATCAATAAGCCGGACATTCTGTAAAAATGCGGCAATTAAAATAACTAACTTTTGTCCGGGGATGAATTCTGAAACAGTTTGCAAATCTTTTTCTTTAGCGAGTTCCAGGTAATCAATTTTAAACCCTTTGTGTTCTAACTTTTTTATTGCATTCTTTCTAAGTATTGAGAATTGGTTATGATCACGATTTTCTTTTATTTCCTTAAGCGCCCTAAATAATTCTGGAGCAATTTCTCGTTGTTCCTCATTTAATCGCTGATTTCTGCTGCTCATTGCCAGGCCGCTTTGTTCGCGGATTATAGGGCAAACGACTACATCTGTTTCAAATTTTATCAAACTTATTAATCTTTTGATAACAAGGCATTGCTGAAAATCTTTCCTGCCCAGGAAAAGAAAATCGGGAGTTATGATGGTCAACAACCTTTCCACTACGAGGCAAACTCCCTGGAAATGCCCCGACCTGAATTTTCCTTCCAAAACAATTTCAAGATTTCCTAATTCATAATGCTTTTGTTTTGATTTTTCGTCAGGATATATTTCATTTTCTGAAGGAAGAAATAAAATATCGCAACCATTTTCTTCAAGTAGTTTAATATCCTTTGCAACTGGTGAAGGATATTTTTCCAAATCAGATTTATTATCAAATTGAGCAGGGTTTATGAAAATGCTGACAATCGAAATATCAGCTTGTTTTTTTGATTGTTGTAAAAGAGATAGGTGGCCTTCATGCAATGCGCCCATTGTTGGCACAAATCCGACGGTAGCCTTACCCGGCTTCCCAATTTGAAGCCATTTTTGAATGTCTGCTATTCGTTTAAATATGATCATAATTACATTTAAGATGATTGTGGCAGTGGGTTTAGCATTGCATAAACGAAAAAAATGGTAACTTTGCCGCCTGTAAAAAACAAAAAGCCAATTAACCATTAGTAAATGTCGACAAAGAAAAGAATTTTATTCATAGCAAGTGAAATGTCTCCTTATCTTGAAATGACAGAATTTGCCGAAATTGTTAATAGACTAGCCGTAAAATCTAATGAATCTGGAATGGAGGTGCGTTGCATAATGCCGCGCTTCGGAATTATTAATGAACGCAGGCATCGTCTTCATGAAGTGGTTCGCTTATCAGGAATAAATGTTTCAGTTGATGGCGATGATTATCCTTTGGTTATAAAAGTGGCTTCCTTACCTAATGCACGTTTGCAGATATATTTTCTTGACAATGAGGATCTCTTTAAGAGAAAATCTATATTTCATGATGAAAATGACAAATGGTTTTCAGACAATGGCCTCAGAACCGTTTTGTTTTGCAAAGGCGCTTTGGAAACTGTTAAGAAGTTTGGCTGGCCCCCGGATATTATTCATTGCAGCGGCTGGATGACCGGATTGATTCCCATGTATATTAAAACTGCTTATAAAAAAGAACCCGTATTCAGTAATTGCAAAGTTGTTTTCACTATTGGCCAAAATACTTATAAAGAAAAGATGGGTTCTATTTTTGCAGAAATTGCTACCATTAATTCAAATATTAAAGAAAAGGATATTGAATTATTTAATGAAGGAAGCAATACTGCAATGTTCAGGGGCGGGGCTCACTTTGCAGATGCGATTACCTTTGGCGCAGATAAAGCTGATAAAAAATTGACCGAAGAATTTAATAAGGTGCGTGGCAAGAAGGTTATTAAATATGACGAAGAGTCAGATTTAACAGACTATTTACAATTGTATCACGACCTTGCCGCCAAATAATTTCATCCCTTATTTACTCTATTCAAATCTTTTTTTAGGTGTTTAAAAACCAATTCAAATTTTCGGTTACTGGAATTTTAATGTTCTTCGTTTTTTCTTTTGGCTGTACTAAGATCGACACTACTTCTCTTGGACAAAACCTTATTCCGGCAATAGATAATATCCACACTTTTGATACAACCTTCCAGGTGATTGGGATAAATTACGATAGCACCGAATGTGATACCATTCATCGTACAAGTTTGCAGGCGCTGGGAATCATACAGAACGATCCTCTGTTTGGCAGCACTTCTGCTAATATTTATGTTGAATTTAAACCTGCCAGCTATCCTTATAACTTTCCTGTGGCTGATGCCAATAGCATCCAGATCGATTCCACAGTAATGGTTCTTGATTATTCCTATTCGTATGGAGATACCAACCAAATTCAAAAAGTAGCTGTTTACCAGCTTTCTGATTCGTTTAATGTGTCTCAAAACTATACTACCTGTAGAGTTTTGGATTATGACAATTCTGTTTTATTAGGAGAAAAAATGTTTGTTCCAACCCGGTTAAAAGATTCTGTGCATGCTTACAATGAAAATGCAGCTAACCAGTTAAG
>Ga0157369_10010740_pt1 | contig 10424 bp, 10 predicted proteins | sample C25metaG_FD_113461 | JGI IMG/M metagenome (GOLD analysis project Ga0157369, IMG submission 113461) | Corn rhizosphere microbial communities from Kellogg Biological Station, Michigan, USA - C2-5 metaG | ecosystem: Host-associated > Plants > Roots > Rhizosphere > Soil | place: USA: Michigan...
GCGCCTCGCCCCAGAATCCGCCCGTCGTTGGTTGGACCGAGAAGGGTATCGAATACCACGCCGAGCTACCGGATGAGGTTTTCCGCTCTTACCTCAGTGGCTGCATGCTGCAGTATTCATCCCCGTAATTCGCTGTACTCACCGCTCGCGCATACCAGCGCCCGGTGCGCGAGTATTGGCCGTTTTCGTCTTCAGCAGCACCCCAAGTTCAGCCGAGTACGTGAAGGGAATACGCTTCGCGGGCTCTTCGGTAGCGTGTCTCTGCTCCAGTACGCACTCCTGGTGCTCATCCTCTTCCACCTATTCGTCGTATTCTACGAGGAGCCTGCTCTCACATCGCAGTTCGCGGAGTCATATCGGCCGGCGGGCAGTGCCGCGGCTGGGGCTTCACCACGCGGCCATTTCGAGAGGGCACCGGGAACACCGCCTAACTAGTTCGATTCGTGTGTCCGCTTTTTGCCGTCAGCTACGCTCGCCGACCGATCGCGGACAGCCAGGACGTAGTACGAAGCACCTCGTTCGTGGTCGGAACACTAGGGAGCCTTTTCGAACCGTCGAGGATCGAGGTTCTCAGCGGCAAAGTACTCAGCACTTTGGGCGCGCTTGTTCGCGACGTTCGAAGTACCCACTACGGAGCGCCGAGTATTCAGTAAAATGTACAAGGTGGCAAGCGCAACGACAATGGGTGAAAGAGAACCGTGAAGCTCTACGATGTAGAACTATCTGGTAACAGCTATCGGGTGCGCTTGCTACTGTCTCTTTTGGGAGTAAAGCACGAGCTGGTCACGGTCGACCTGATGAAGGGCGAGCAGCGCGAGCCGTGGTTTCTCAGGCTCAACCCTCGGGGTCAGGTTCCGACGCTCGACGACGACGGTACAGTTGTGTGGGACTCCATGGCAATACTCGCCTATCTCGCGCGCAAGTACGGTGGAGAAAGATGGTTCACCATCGACGCAACGGAAATGGCCGAAGTTATGCAGTGGTTAGCCGTGATGGAGAACGAGACGCTGTATGGCCTTGGCAAAGCGCGACTCATTTGCAAGTTCAAGTTTCCGGGTAGTCTCCAAGATGCGCAGCTTCTCGGACGAAAGGGACTTGACGTGCTCGAGCAGCGGCTCGCGGCGAATCAATGGCTGGCGCTCGACCGTCCGACGATTGCGGATATCGGATGCTTCCCATATGTCGCGCTGGCATCCGAAGGTGAGATACCTCTCGATGCCTACCCCAGCGTCCGCGGCTGGATTGATCGCATTAAATCCTTGCCAGGGTTCGTAGGCATGCCGGGAATCTAATCCCCCGGTACAAGACGACGTCGAAGTGTCGCCCTCAGCCCCAGCGATCGCAGCACCACACGCGAAGTACCAAGTATTCAGTACGATGTACGGCGAGCGAGGCAGCCCGCTGCGCCCGGTCGCTTCTGCGGTCGGTCGTATCTCAATCGGCGCTTGATTGAAAATCTACTAACGACGTTAGTGCGGCGTCGCCGCGTCCTGTATTGCGAAGTTCATCGAGATGAATCGCAAACTTGTCCGGTGGCACGCTCAGGACGGCCGCCGGTGGGGCTTGTTCTTTGGGCCGCAGAGCCATTTATGTACGTTCCCGCACAGACAAGCAATGTCGATTGGCGCGTAGTATGCGATTGTCGATTTGTGACGTCTTACGGACAGGATTTTGGACGGGTGACTATCATGAAACACACGTTACTGAGGGAAGTCAATCAGGAGATGGCGTTGCACCACCCGCGTAGGAACCCGCATGCTCTGGATGCGGTACACGATCCGGCACGTATCCAAGGCGGCAATTGGGCTATGCAGGGATGCCGGCGTTCCGGGCACGTTTACGACGAGGCTGAGTGCCAGATGTCAATTGCTGAGTTCCTGGCCGACACCCAGGAGCGCCGGGACATCGTCGAATAACACTCCTACAAACGCTCATAACGGTAGCATTAGGCGGAGACCATGAGCAAGCGCAACAGGAAGTCCGAGATTGCCGAAGCGCGTAACAACGATCAACCGATCGCGACTTCGGCGGTGGTATCGCTGGATTCATCGCACGAGAGTCAGGTCGAAAATCCGGGCGGTCACGAACTACGTCCGTGGCCGATCGCGCCTCCGGTCGCGTCCGGTCCCACGCAACCTGTCTCATCACGGTGAAGTGATAGCGGCCCGCGAACGTGCGGGGCTCCATTTTTCTTTCGCACGACACACCCGGCGCTTCGCTTGGCGTGCGACGGTGAAAATTCGGGGAGCGGCTCGATCAATCGCAGTTTCCCACAGAACGCGTCTCGGATAACCTTCGAACACCGTGCGCCGCAGATACAAAGTACGACGTTTGAAGTCCGTCCCTCACGCGAGGCGTTCGAAGCACAGTGCGAAGAAGTAAGTGCTGAGCGCGTAGGACGACGAGCGGCGTTCGCAAGCGAACGAAGCGCTTCAAGGCTGAAACTCGTACGGCGGCAAGCTGGTTAACCGGGTATCGTCCACTGCGCCGCCCAGGGTGAAGTGATACAGGCTTTGCCAGGAATGATCGTCGATCCCAAGGAGCGCGTGCATTTCGTCATCGAAGAAGCAGCCGATTCCGGTGGACCGCACGCCCGCGGCCTCGGCCTCGAGATAGAGGACGTGCCCTAGCATGCCGCATTCCCAGAAAAGGCGGCGGTAAAGCCAGGGCTCAAACCACACCGCTTCGAACCTAGCAATCATGCCGAGCGCAAAACAGGAATCGGCCCCGATATCCTGGTGGCAGCAGATCAACTTGGCCGCGTCGCGCAAGTCGTAAGGCAGCAACAGATATACCGGCAGATGCTCCGGTCCAATCTTCTGCCATAGCCATTCGGAACGCATCGATCGCTTTAGGTCTGGCAGTGCCGCGGCATCTCGAAGGCACATGTACAGACCCGGCTGCAGCCCGTCAACACGATGCACCATCACCGCGGCATGCACCAGGACAGCCGAGGGCAACGCATTCCACGGCGGAGTGGCGTGGCGCCTCAGCAAGCAATCGAGCATCGCGAAGAAAGCGTTGGCAGTGATATGTGTTGCACCGTCAAAATCCACGGCGCTGCGACGTTGTCGCGCAATTCCGGCAAAACTCAGATCGATGGCGGGCGCGTCAGGCGGTTGGAGGGGTAGCGGGAGCGGCGCCGGCCGCTCTGGCGTAGAAGGTTTGTGGGTGGTGCGATGAATCGAATCGATTTCCGGCCACAGCACATGCGCTTGGCTCAACTCATTGGCGCGACCGTGCCAATTCGCCATGTGCAAGGGCTCAAGCAGCCGCGCAGGATCGGGCTGCGCATCCGGATCGCCGACCCACAGCAGAGCATCCGGCGCCTCCGTTTCGGCGGTTCCGAAGTCAGCGGCGCGATCGAGCCCTAGCAAGCCGGCCACGACATCGTCCGCGACGGACAAGACCAATCGGGTTTGCCAGCCGAGAGCGGCCGCGGCGTAACTCACCGCGGCTATGGCATGGCCGCAGTCATGCTGGCAGTAGCGCCATGCGCGCATGCCGTATTTCCATGCTTCGCGCCAGTAGATCGAGCTGATGCCGACCAAAATCCCATTGCCGCGAAACACTTCGGTCCATCGCGGATCATCGACGGCGGCGCGTTGCTCGAGAATATGATCGCGACTCACATAGTGATAGACACCTGCGGCCAAGCCGGGGACTTGCGGGCACACGAGATAGCCCTCGGTTGGATGCAGATTTCCGCTCGAGGGGTTGCAGCGCAGCGCCCAGCGCATGCCGCCATAAGTTTTCCAGGCGGAAAGCCCGAGCGAGAGCTCGAACAGAATCGCCAGACTATTGAGGTCGAATGTCCTCTGGAACGGCAGCAGACCGCGGCGCAAGTCGTTGTAGCGGGTAGTCAGCGAATCCGCTAGCGGAGGTGACTTGATCTTCGCGGTGCCCTGAAACTCCCGGAACGGATTAGGCTGGTTCACCCAGTCGAGCGCGCCCGGGCCCGGAGCGTAGTGATTGACGCGGTGTTTGCTGCGCTGGTGATATTCGAGCAGGGACTGCCTTAACCCAGTCAGTTCCCCCAGCAAAGGATACTCAGCGTGCAACGGTCTTTGAATACCGATTCGGGCTTCTAGGCTACCAGTTTCTGCTGGAGCACGAACCCATCAAAATTGATCTCCGACCAACTCGGCGAGGCTAGACTTCCGTCTGCTCCGCGATCTCCAGAGCGTCGTCGACCTCGATACCGAGATAACTGACGGCGTTTCAAGCTACAGGGACGGCGACAACGCTACACTGCATGTCGCAATGAGCCGTTGATTGATCGGCCGAAATGTCACCTCGATTTGGTCACCGAGGGCGAACGCTGCGCGCGATTCCAATTCTATCGTCAATCGCCGGCGTTGCCGCCCTCTGCTACATCGCTGCTTGCATGTACCTATGGCATGCGCAGCGACAACTGATCTTCATCCCGGACGCGCGCGTCGATGTGACCCCCGCAGCCGTCGGCCTCGAATTCGTACAGATCGCGATTCCCCTGGGCGAGGGTTCAGTGCTCTCAGCATGGTGGTTGCCGTCCGCCGATACGGAATCTGCGGTGGTGCTATATCTTCACGGCAACGACGGCAATCTCGCGCGCGAGCTGCACCGATTGCAGGTGCTTCATAGCTTTCGGCTTCCCATTCTTGCAATTGACTATCGCGGTTATGGGCGAAGCAGTGGACCATTTCCGTCCGAGGCCCAAGTGTACGAAGACGCCGTGTCGGCATGGACCTTCCTCGTTCAGGTTCAACGTATCGAGCCTCGAAGAATCATCATTTATGGTCATTCTTTAGGCGCCGCCATAGCGGTGGAACTCGGGCTGCGGCGGGGGCCCGCATGCGCTGTCGTGCTCGATTCCGCGTTCACTTCGATGACCGATATGGCTCGCCGCGAATACCGGTGGATTCCAGTGAACTTGTTTTTGGACCAACATTTCGATGTACTTCTCAAGATCGGCTGGCTCGAAGCGCCGATCGTGCTGGTGCACGGACGCGCGGATCGCGAAGTCCCCTTCGAGATGAGCGAACGCCTCTACGCCGCCGCGCAGCCGCCCAAGCGCTTGCTGCTGATCGAGGGTGGCGGCCATGAGGACGCAATGGAGAAGGCTGTTGAACCCTTGCAACGAGCGATCGGCGAGCTGGTGCACGGTCGCGCCGCGCGTTGCCAATGAGCTGAAGAAGCGCGCGCTCTCGGTTTCACCCGCAGGAGTGCGCACGATCTGGCTACGGCACGAGCTGCAGACGTTCCAGCAGCGGCTCAAGGCGCTCTCGGCGACGGTGGCTCAGGAAGGCATCATCCTGACCGAAGATCAGGTTCGGGCGCTGGAGAAGGCGAAGCAGGAAAAGGAAGCCCACGGTGAGATCGAGACCGAGCACCCAGGCTATCTGGGCTCACAGGACACCTACTACGTCGGGAATCTGAAAGGCGTGGGGCGCATCTACCAGCAGACCTTCATCGATACCTACAGCAAGCTGGCGTTTGTGAAGCTGTACGACCGCAAGAATGCAATCACCGCGGCCGACATGCTCAACGATCGGGTGCTGCCGTTCTTCGAGGAGCACGGCGTGCCGCTGCTACGGATTCTGACCGACCGCGGCAGCGAGTATTGCGGCAACCGGGAGTCGCACGAGTACGCGTTGTACCTGGACCTCGAGAGCATCGATCACACGCGCACCAAGACCCGGAGCCCGCTGACCAACGGCATCTGCGAGCGCTTCCATCAAACGATTCAGAACGAGTTCTACGCCAGCGCATTCCGACGTAAGCTGTACCACACGCTGGAACAACTGCAGGCCGACGTTGATGTGTGGATGGAGGAGTACAACGCCGAACGGACGCACACCGGCAAGTACTGCTACGGCAAAACGCCACTGCAAACTTTCATCGAGAGCGCAACGCCGGCGTACGATAAGCAACTGGATCGGATAAAGCCGACATCCGAACCGGCAACCGCAGCAGCGTAGTCGGTGTGTCCGTCAGATCAAGTCTCGGCTAGGACACTTCATTGATTATGATTGTCGTGCAGTGCGACGCATGCACTTTGCTCACATCAATGGTCGTTCAATGCCGTACTGCACCAAAGCAACGCCAAGGCAGCAATCGGCCAACCGGCCGTACAGCAAAGTCGCTGATAGCAGTCGTTCACCTTCAGATTACGGGGAATTGATGAGCAGGCCTTCGCCGATTGCGGACGTCCGCGGTGCCGGGCGCCTCGTCGCCGAGCTCACGGTGCTCATCACCGATGTAGTCGAGACGATGCACCGTAACATCGCGCGGCCCCCGGGCATCTCCAGTCGCGCGACGCTCGAGCCGACCCGCGGCATCACGGGGTTCGTATACCGAAGCGTGCGTGGGGTCACGCGCGCCGTGGGCAGCACCATCAACACCGTGCTTCGGCCCCTGGAGCCGCTGTTCACCGCACCGCCGAGCCGCCGCGGGCGCGATGCCGTGGTGTCGGGCCTCAACGGTGTGCTCGGCGATCGCCTCGAGGCAAGCTGGAATCCGCTGGCGATCCCGATGCAGCTGCGCGTGCGCGGCGTCCCACTCGCGCTAGCCCGCGCCGAAATCGCACGGGTCGTGCCGCAACCGCGGAATCGCATCGTCGTCATGGCACACGGGCTCTGTATGAGCGACACGATGTGGAATCGGCAGGAGCACGATCACGGACAGAGACTCGCTCAGGACCTGCAGGCCGATGTCGTCTACCTCCGGTACAATAGCGGACGCCACATTTCGACCAACGGCGCAGAGTTCGCGATGTTGCTCGAGCGGATGGTCGCGACGTGGCCCGTTCCGGTGCGCGACCTGGTGCTCATCGGCCACAGCATGGGCGGGCTCGTCATCCGCAGCGCGTGTGCCGCGGGCGAGGCGTCCGGACAGAGATGGATGCGTCCTCTGCGTGCGCTCGTCTTTCTGGGCACGCCGCATCACGGCGCGCCACTGGAGCGCGGCGGCCACGGCATGGACATGCTGTTCAACGCGAGTCGATACACGGTCGCGTTCGCGCGGCTCGGCCAGCTGCGCAGCGCCGGTATCACCGATCTGCGCCATGGCTCCGTGCTCGATCGCGACTGGACCGGACGCGACCGCTTCTGGCCCGCCGGCCATCTGCAGCATGTACAGCCGCTCCCGCGGAATGTGCCGGCATTCGCCATTGCGGGGAGCCTGAGCAGGGCAGCGCCCCTGCATGGCGGCAAGCCCCGTGGCGATGGCCTCGTGCCCGTCGCCAGCGCGCTCGGCCGACACCCCGATCCCCGCCGGGCCCTCGGCATCGATCCGACGCGCCAGTGGATCGCCTACGGGACCGGCCATCTCGACCTGCTTGGGAGCAAGTCGGTGTACGACCAGATGAAACGCTGGCTCGGCGGGACACTTACCACATCGGACCGCCGGTCCCTGGCAGCACCCGGCGCCCCCGATCGTGCGTTCGCCGGGGCATCGGCCTATAGTCGTATGTGCGCCGTCCCCGTCGACGAAATAGGAGCGAATACCATGTCCCACAAGCCGCCGAAGGAAGGCAAGAAGAAACCGGCGATGACGCCTAAGGAAAAAAAGGCGATCAAGCAGCAGAAGAAGCACGCTGGCGATGCGGTTCCGCTGATCAAGCACTGACGCCCGGCACGGTATCCGAGCGAAGCCCGAATCGAGGTGCTTTTCTATCGCGTTGTAGGCAGGTAGGTAACGGACGATTCGCTGACGTGGTGATCCTGGATCTGATGATGCCGGGTCGAGACGGCTTGACACGGCAGCGCAATTGATCGCACAACCGTCATCGCAACGAGCCGTCTGCGTTGCGCACACGGGTGCCTCAACGCCGGACGTTGTTCAGCGATGCAAGGAAGCCGGGTTTAGCTATTTCCTTCGGAAACCTGCGCCGATGGAAGAGATTGAAAATCTATTGCACACCATTGCCGCGGAGCGCGTGCAACGCCGCGTCGATTAGCGATGACCCCGAGGCGAGCCAAGCGCCTCAATGATGTTGTGCAATGCTGCGGGCTTAGTCAGCACGCAATCAAAGCCGACGCGACGCATCTGTTGATCGCGGAGGTCATCGCGAGGCAATGCAGTGTGAGCGATCAACCGCATGTTGCGTCCTATCCCTCGCCGCACGCGGCGGGCGATCTCAATGCCACTCATTGTGGGAAGGGAAATGTCGAGCAATATCGCGTCTGGAACGAATGTCTCTGCCTCAGTAAGAGCAGCCACGCCGTCGTAAGTCGCCTTGACGTCGTGGCCGTGTTCGCTAAGGAGAAGGACTAGGACATCAGCCAAGTCCCGGTTATCGTCGACGATAAGGATTTTTGCCACCCGACCACGCTGTTTTTGTTACCGACGATCGGAGGATCGATCCACGGCCGAGCAAAAGCACTCGGCGAACACTGATTACCGCTGTAGGATGTAGCCGTGATGGTCGGACTACGCGCGGCCAGCAGCCCACAGTGACACGCTACTGTTGGCTGCCGGTCGGCGCAACGAAGGGTGCCCGGCTTTTACGAGGCTCCGCGATCTGCAGCTCGACGCCTCTCATGTGTCGGGAAATTCCAGTGTCGGCGGTCCGCGGCGTTCTCGCCGTCCCGACGCTTCCGAAGGTTGCGTTCCCTCGCACGCGCCAAGAGCCACCGGTGAATCTGGGATTTTCGCAAGGGCATAAGGAACGAGGCCGGGCCTGCAAAGCGCTTCCTTTTCCGTTCGCCCACATTACCTGGGGTTGGCCACGATGTGTATCGGCCTCGGCCAGCGCCTCGCGTAGGAAATTGCCGGGTGTAACGGACTACGAGCTTTGCGTACTCACTGCTGTAGACACCTTCGCGAACGGGCGTACGCTTCGATTACGCGGTAGCTCTTCGGCGGCGATTCGATCTCCGAAAAATATCCAAACCTTTCAGAGCAACCCGGAGGCACCCTGGTTCAGGTCACCAGACGAGCGACATCCGGTAATTGAAGTCGCCAAACACCCTGCGCGTGACGTTCGACCAGCGCCGTCGCGCTTGAATCCCTCCGCGCCGCGGAGTACGCTGACAAGTACTCGGGGACTTTAGGCAGACTCCCCGCTCCCAAGACGCGCGAGTGTCCAAGCTCTGCCCTTCGGGTGGCTTCAGCCACGAAGGGAGACGCATGCGCACTCAGCCCGTTTCAACACTCCTATTCCGGTTCGGCGACCTACACCTTCGTGTGAGGTTGGCGCTGTCGTTTCTACATTTATTGGCTCTGGCAGCCCCGTATGAGTCGCCTCCGATCGAAGCCAAGGCGTCCCGTCCTCGGGCTCCGGTCGGGTCGGGATGGCCACTCGGTTCTTAGTCCAAGGAGGCACCATGAAGTGGATTACGCGGGAGCGACCCAGGATTGATCGCATTGCTTGTCCGTGGCTAATCGCACGTTTTATCGACGACGATCCGCAATTCCTCTACGTACCGCCGAACCAAGTAAAGCCCGTCGCAGGAGCACTGGGGGCCATACCGTACGACGTTCCGAACGTCGAGCTTGGACACATAGGGGAGCTTTGCAGCTTTGACGCCTTTTTGAAGAAGTACGAGCTGAGGCTTCCAGCGTTGAACAGGCTCGCAGCCATCGTCCGGGGAGCAGACACGCATCGACTCGACTTGACTCCACAGTCCGCCGGTCTTCATGCGATCTCGCTCGGCATGTCGCGCGTCTTCGCGGACGACCACGAGATGTTGAAGCACGGCATGGTTATGTACGAATTGCTTTACGCATGGTGCGAAGTTCAGCCTCCCTTGAGGACTTGAGTATGTTGCTTCACTTTAATGTTGCGCATCTGATAGCAACCTGTCCGTGTTTGATGTGGGGAGTGATGGCCATGGCAACAGCAGTCGATTTCGAGGCGGATGCGACTGGTTCTCCACCGGAAGGGTGGACGACCGGTGTGACCGGCAAGGGCAATCCGAAATGGACGGTTGAAACTGATCGAACGGCACCTGCCGGGACTAAGGTGCTTGTGCAGTCGGGCTCGGGCACGTTTCCTTGGGCCGTTCGAAAGGACGCCGTCATGAGAGATGGGACCGTTGAGGTCAAATTTAAGGCAGTCGCCGGGAAGGAGGACGAGGCCGGCGGCCTCGTTTGGCGATGGAAGGATGGGAACAACTACTACGTCGCGCGAGCCAACGCGCTGGAAAGCAATGTCTCGCTGTACTACACCGTGAACGGTCGCCGCAACACTATCAAGTACGTGGAAGCGCCAGTCACGAAAGACGAGTGGCACGCGTTAAGGGTCGACTTCAGGGGAACTCGGATAACGGTTTCGTTCGATGGCCGGACGTACATTCAAGTCGACGATGCGCACATTGCCGGCCCAGGAGCCGCGGGAGTCTGGACGAAGGCTGATAGCGTCACAGCGTTCGCGGAATTCCGATATGACGGTCAGCCATAACCTCGCCCGATAGGTGTATTTTGCCACCCGGTCACGCTCC
>Ga0157369_10010743_pt1 | contig 10423 bp, 10 predicted proteins | sample C25metaG_FD_113461 | JGI IMG/M metagenome (GOLD analysis project Ga0157369, IMG submission 113461) | Corn rhizosphere microbial communities from Kellogg Biological Station, Michigan, USA - C2-5 metaG | ecosystem: Host-associated > Plants > Roots > Rhizosphere > Soil | place: USA: Michigan...
AATGGGGAATATGGCTATGAGTTCTCTTCGCTTATTTCTAACTGGACTGGCGACCTTACGCTTTTCACAAACGGAAAATCAACTTTATCCAGTGAACAAACATTTAAGCTCAAAAAGCATTTAATAACAATTGAGGAAAGTGAAATTGAGAAGCTGGAACACGAAGATGGGTATTTACAACGCATTGTTTTTAAAAACGGCATGACAAAACCTGTCAAAGCGCTGTATGCGCGAAGTCCTTTTGTGCAACATTGCGCCATTCCCGAATTGTTAGGTTGCGAATTAAATGAAGATGGCTATATCAAAATTGATCCTGCGCAAAGAGCTACTGTTCCGGGAGTTTTTGCCAGTGGTGATAATACCACTCGTATACGAACCGTATCAAATGCAGTAGCGATGGGTACAAATGCAGGAATGATGGTGAATAAAGAACTGATTGAAGAACAATTTTAATTATTAAAAAGAGAAATTGTTGATTGTAATAAACGTAATTTTAAACAGGTTATCCATGAGCCAGTTATTAATTGATACAAAACGTTTATTGATAAGAAACCTGAAACTTTTTGATCTCCACCGCTTCCATTCCTATCGTTCCGATCCGGTGGTAACGAAGTACGAGGCCTTGTTGTTTTCATTTTGGAACAGGAGATTTGTTCATAAAGGAACACATAAACGTCATTTTTAGGCAGGAAGGCCACTTTATAAAAAATATATTTTTCAAAGGAAAAGTGAGGAAGCGAATACCAGTATGCTGTGCTTAAAAGTGAGTGGATGCAACTTATTAGAAAAAACGTTGGGCAAAAAGATTAATTTACTATTGTAATGCCTTTTATGTCAAAAAATTTTCTTTCCCTCGTGATGCTTTTGGCGCTTCTTGTAAGTGTGCAAAATCTTTCGGCACAGGTATGTGGCGACCGTAAGTTAGACCCCGAAATTGCCGGCTTTTTAAAAATGATTGGGTACAAAGACCTGAGCATCGAAGAACTACGAAGCCTTCCGATTGGGAAAATTAAATACGACGGACCGCCGGTAATGCCCTACCCGAATGAAGATGTAAAAAGAATTAAGATTACTGAAGATAGCATACCTGTTTTAGTTTTCAATCCTTTGCATAAACAAGGTCTTCCTATAATTATCAACTATCACGGGGGCGGGTTCATTTCACCGCTTATACCTGCGTTGGAACATTCGTTGTGGCAGGATGCAAAATCTTACGAGGCTATCGTTTTTGCTGTTGATTATCGCGTAGCGCCCGAGCATAAATTTCCTGCCGCTGTCAATGACAGTTACAAAGCTTTTAAATGGATAGCGGAACATGCTGGTAAATTTGGAGGAGATACCAGCCGGCTTGTGCTGATGGGAAATAGTGCCGGGGCGAATCTTGTAGCAGTAACAGCACAAAAAGCAAGACAAGAGCATATCAGCAATAAGATAAAGTTACAGGTGATGAATGGCCTTCCTATTGATTTACGGCCAAAGAATATGGAAACATCTGTCTCTTATCAGCAAAATGCACTTGGATATTTTCAGACAAAGGCACTTTGTTATTTTGCAGTGGAAACCTATGCTCCGGGTCAATACAATAATCCGGAGGTTTCACCAATTTTAACGAAGGACCTAAAGGGCTTGCCACCTGCTTTAATCATTAATGCCGGATTTGACCCTCTTCGGGATGATGGCATTTTATACGCTGCAAAGTTGAGAAACGCAGGTGTCAAAGTTTGGGACAAATGTTTTGCCGGGCAAATTCATTGTCTTATAGGCCTGCCGCCGGATGCACCTGAGATAAAAGAATACGAAAGACTTGTAAAAACTGCCATGACAGAATGTTTTGCAAAATGAGCCAAAGTAGTCTTGAAACTATTGCTTAACCGTATCAGCAAAGAATTTTCATACTTCACTGCAAACACACTTTTATTTATATTCTGAACAAATAAAAATGTAAATAAGTACCACTAAACTGCTGCTTTGTCCTACAACTGAGCCTGCATGCCAGAGTAATTTTGCTTTATCAATTCACAATTAAAACAAAATAAAATGGCACATTCAACCAGGCTTTTTACAATATCATTGGCAGTAACATTGATATTTTCATTACTATCTTTCACTTCTTTTCCCCAAACGAGCAAGTTTGGTATTTCTCTTAATTCACTCACAACAAACTTTAATTACGGAAATTCAAACAGGGGACTGCAGCCCTATAAAAAGAACTATAAAGGGATCCAGGCCGGATTTACCTACCAGGCAGGAATCACCCCGATGTTTTCTGTAGTTCCTGAACTCTATTTCGCTGTAAAAGGTGGAAGTTTAAAAGAAAACAACCCGCTTACAGTAAACAAATCAATATTGCGGATTTCCAGTTTGGAAATGCCGGTCCTGGCTCGTCTTCACTTCAATAATTTATATGTGAATGCAGGTCCTTATACTGGTTACGCGGTAGGAGGCCGCCTGAAAATTGAAGGGAAAGGGACAACCGCAGAAACGTCCACAAAAGTTTCATTCGGTAATTCAGCCGGGGATTTCAAACGATGGGATCTTGGATTACAGGCAGGTGCAGGGTATAATTTCAATATGAAGAAATCAGTTCTTACACTGGATGTTCGATATGGCAATGGTTTGGTAAATATCTCCAAAGATATTCAGCGATATAATCGAATGCTCAATATTAGTTTGGTTCTATCAAAAGTATCCGGGACGCAGTCGTTTGCCAGGAAGGGATGAATTATTTTGAGTAACCAATTAATTTAACTAACCAACTTAACAGTTATTACAATGAACCAGAAAACCATTAAACAAAAATTATTGAGCCATCCATTTGCAAGAATATTGCTAGGTCTTCTGGTGTGTTTAGGTGCAGTGATAATCGGGCAAGAGGTAGCAGGAAGAATACTTAAATTGACGCCTTTTGATAAGGATTACAGAAACCTGATTAAAGGAATTATTGTTTCCCTCCTTGCCATTGGCAGTTACACTATTTTTTTTAAATTCATTGAAAAGAGAGCCGTTACAGAAATTTCAAAGAAAGGTATCGTAAAACATCTATCGTTGGGTATTCTTATCGGTGTGATACTTCAAGGTTTAACCATATTGGTTATTTATTTATCGGGTGGATTAAAGGTAGTATCCATAAATCCGATTTCGTTTATTATCATTCCGTTGACTATTGCTTTTACAGTTGCAATTTTTGAAGAGATTTTAATAAGGGGAATACTCTTCAGAATAATGGAAGAAAAATTAGGCAGTTATATTTCCTTAATAATTTCAGCAATAATATTTGGAGCTTTACATCTTGCCAATCTTAATAGCTCTTTAGTTTCTGCTACATGTATTGCAATCGAAGCAGGACTGTTACTTGGTGCTGCATATATTTATTCAAGGAATTTATGGCTGCCAATATCCATTCATTTTGCCTGGAATTTTATGCAGTCGGGCATATATGGAGCAATCACTTCAGGAAATGAAAAAACAGGTAGTTTACTAACTACTCAAATAACAGGACCTAAGCTTATTACAGGTGGAGCATTTGGGCCGGAGGGTACAATGCAGGCAGTCATATTTTGTGCAATTGCCACGATCGTTATAATGTATTTGAACGCCCGGGAAGGTAAGTTGATAAAGCCCTATTGGGAAAAAGATAAAACGATAAATCGAGCAATTAAAGAGAAGTTGAAAACAAAAGTATTACAGTCGGGTCTGTAAAGCTTGGGATGAAAATAATCAAATTAATAAAACAGACAGGGAAGCTTGTCCTTTAAATTAAATACACTAATTTCTACAGGAAAATGAAAGCAATCACATACAGTAAATACGGCCCGCCATCCGTACTCCAACTTTCAACAGTAAATAAGCCAATCCCAAAAGACGGCGAGATATTGATCCGGATTTTTGCAACAGCAGTAAATTCAGGAGATTGGCGTTTGCGTAAAGCTGATCCGTGGGCTGTAAGATTATTTTTTGGATTAACGAAACCTAAAATAAATATTCTTGGTAGCGTATTGTCCGGAGTGATCGAAGCAACCGGAAATAACGTTACAAGGTTCAAGAAGGGAGATGAGGTTTTTGGGGCAACAGGAATGAGTTTTGGAGCTTATGCAGAGTATAAATGCCTCCCGCAAGAAGGAATATTAGCGATAAAGCCTGCAGGTATCGGCCATGAGGAAGCAGCTACCATTCCGTTTGGAGCAACAACTGCATTGTACTTTCTCAAAAAAGCAGCTATTAAAAGTGGACAAAAAGTTTTAATATATGGCGCCTCAGGTGCCGTAGGATCTGCTGCTGTTCAACTAGCTAAAAGTTTTGGAGTAGAGGTTACAGCCGTTGCTGGTACCTCAAATATCGAGTTGGTAAGATCGCTTGGAGCTGATAAAGTAATTGATTACAAAAAAGAGGATTTCACTACAAATGCCGAAACATATGATGTGATTTATGAAACCGTAAACAAGCTTCCCTTTTCTTCAAGTATTAAATGTTTAAAGAAAGATGGCACTTTAATCCTGGGCGCTTCAGGCTTGTCACAGCAACTCCATGGGATATTGACCTCAATAACAAGCAGCAAAAAGGTAATCTCCGGATTGATTAGCCAAAAAGCAGAGGATATGATTTTTCTAAAAGAACTTGTAGAAAGAGGGGTTTATATGCCTGTCGTTGACAAAACATATACGTTGGAACAAATGGCTGAGGCGCATACCTATGTAGAACAAGGACATAAAAGAGGTAATGTAGCTATAACAGTAAACTAATTTAATTTAAAATCTGAAAGTTTTTTATATTAATTCTAAATGAAAAAATAAAAACTTATTATCGCTATAGTTTTAGTTATTACCGCTTCTTCCTGTTGTTAGACTAAAGCTTTCCACTTTGTAAAACTCAACCTATAATAACGGGTTTCTGTTATCAAACTCTCAATAAAATACGTCCTGGAACTCTTCAAAATAAATTCAATTTTATCCTGTAAAACTGGATTTTAGTCCAACTAATAAGCTGTCTGCCCAAGCTAATTTTGTGTATTAAATAATCAAATAAATAGTCGAAGAAAATGAAGATTATCATCGTAGGTGCCTCCGGCACTATGGGAAGCTTTTTGTCAAATGCGTTTGAAAAAGAGCATGAAGTTATTCGTGCAGATCGCAATAGTCCGGATGTTCAGGTAGATATAACATCACCGGACGCAATTGAAAATATGTTTAAAAAAGTTGGAGCTTTTGATGCATTGATTTGTACGGCAGGCCCTACCTATGTAGGTTGCTGGAAAAATTTAACCGATTCAGCGTTTCGTAAAGGAGTGGAAGGTAAAATGATGGGACAGATTAATTTGGTCCTGATCGGCCAGCATTACATCAATCCAAAAGGTTCATTTACCTTAATTACCGGTGCGCTGAGTCATGATCCACAAAAGAATTTTGCGAATGCATCGGCAGCAAATGCGGCAGTGGAAGGCTTCGTGCGGGCAGCATCCATTGAATTAGAAAAAGGTATTCGTATCAACGCGGTTAGTCCTACTGTTATTGAAAATTCACCGCATTATTTTCCTTTTTTCCCAGGTGAAATACCGGTAACAATGAAGCAACTGGAATATGGCTTCAGAAAGAGTGTATTTGGATCCAATACAGGACAAATCATTAAACCTTTCTGATCATTTAGAAGATCCATCAGCGGGTCGTTGCCCCAAAAAGTAGCGGCCCTTTATAATTTTTTATTAGAATGAAAAATCAAATCATAACAATACTATTTGGAGTAATGGCGGTTACTTCACATAGCCAGGTAAATCTGTTGCGCTATATATCTTCTAAAGGAGACTGGTAAGGGGAAAGACGTAACTTATTTTTTCTTTAAGGCAAATTACAAATTTTGACCCATGTGGCGCCAGCAGAGGCTGGCCCTCCTTTGAGAGAAGCAGTAAACAAACAAAAAACTGACTTTTTAGTTTTAAGGCATTTCTGAAAAGAACCAAAGGGAAGAGTAGCCAAGTTTTAGAAAGTTCTTTAAACGGTTATTTAAGCAAGTGTAAATACCGCTACCTTTCCAAAGTTAAAATTACGGTTATTTACAGGTCTGGTCAACGCTACATTCCGAAGCCTGGGCCAGAGTGCGAGTCAAAACAAACAAGCTGTTTAGCGACAGCATGTACAACAAAATCATTTTATGCAAAAGCAAATTCAGGATTTATTTAAAAAGGCCTATGCTGCCTTCAACACAAGAGACATTGATACCGCGCTTTCAACGATGCATGCGGGTGTGCAATGGCCCAAAGCATTTGAAGGCGGTTATGTGAGCGGGCATGATGAAATAAGAAAATATTGGACAAGGCAATGGACACAAATAAATCCTACCGTTGAGCCGGTTGCATTTAATGAAAGACAGAACGGCACTTGTGAAATTACCGTTCACCAGGTGGTAAAGGACTTAGGCGGTAATTTGATGTTTGATGGAATTGTAAAGCACATATATACACTAGAAGACGGCTTATTAAGGAGAATGGATATTGAAGTTGCATAGACGATAGGGAGTGAAACGAACACCGATGTTAGCAATTTATTAGCTTTTAATATCGTTATTTTGAAACCGGCTTAATAAAAAACCGGCTGCCCTTGAAAACATCTGTTATCCTTTTTTTGTTTGGCGCAGGTATGCTTGCCTGTTCGTTTGGGAATGCTCAACCCGTTACCGGTGTCTGGAAGGGAAAAATTGACCACAGGAATGTGGAACTTAAAATCGTAAAGAACGGCGACAGCCTTACCGGCACCAGTTACTATTACACGTCCGCTAATAATTTCAGAAGATACAGCATAAAAGGATATTTTGACGCCAGGGACAACAGCGTGGTCTGGTGGGATGATCAATTGATTGAAGAAAAAAGCGCCAACACTCTTTTGCCCAAAAGAATAGCTGCGCCGCATATTTCATCCGCCGATTTTAACTGCCCCGGCGGTACCAAAATGTACCTTACCGGCAGCGCTGCTTTAAAAGAAAAGCCCGACCAACAGGACGCCACGGTTGATTTGCAAAAATTTATAACGCCTTTTTTCCGTGATGAATGGGACTACGTTATTGATAATTATATTGTGGGCGCCAACGATCCTTACCTGATTGATAGTATCGGTAAGCTGGCTTTTACCAGGCCGGTTCCGGTTGTAGAGAAACCCCAGCCGATGCCACCGCATGAAGAAGTGGCGATGCAGCCGAAAAAGCCCGTTTTCATTCCGGCGCCTTCCCCCAAACCTTCCATAAAAACGACAACCAAACCCGTAGGTGAACCCGTGGCTATGGCGCCGCTTACCAATGAGCAAAAATTCAGGACGCGTACACGGCAGTTGGTGCAGGAAATCCCCCTTACAGGCGACTCGCTGGAACTGAGGTTTTATGATAACGCAGAAATTGATGGTGATTCTATCGCGGTATTTTTCAACGGTACCATGCTGGCAGAGCATATCCGGCTTTCTGAAACTGCTTTTACGATTAAATTGCCTGTTGCGGCGTTGCTGCCAACGAACGACCTGGTGATGGTAGCTGAAAACCTCGGCTCTATTCCTCCGAATACTTCACTGATGATTGCCATGGTAAACGGCAGGCGTTATGAGGCAAGACTGGCAAGCACGGAAAATAGCAGTGCGCTGATCCGGTTCGTGAAAGAAATCACGGTAGGGCAATAAGACAAGAATCGCTTTATTACCTGCACTTTTAACCCTCACTCTTTGGATTATTTTTCTGCCTGCAATTTTTTTTTCTAAAAGTGTTATAATTAATAAAATGTAGATAGGCTATGGCACAGGTCAGGAAAACTGAGCAGGGTGAGCCCCTTTTATTAACCGTTGAGACTAAACAAAATAGATTTTAAAACCCTCGTAACAAATAGTATTTTGTGAGTTAAAAAAACTATCCCGGCTGATGATACTTTTTACCAGAAAACAAAGAATTGTGATGTTTAAAGAAATAGTTACATTAACCGCATGTTGCTTTTTTAGTATTGCATGTACAGCCCAATCTTCCACTGCCAAAAATACAAAGCCTGTGAAAGTAGAAATCAAAAAGGTTGGTAACCATTTTCAATTGCTGCGAAACGGCGAGCCGTATTTTGTAAAAGGTGCGGGAGGTAGTGCCTATCCTGATCGCATTGCGGCTTCCGGCGGCAACTCCATACGAACATGGGGAACCCGTGATGGTCAAAAGGTTTTGGATTCGGCCCAAAAATACGGGCTAACGGTTTTAATGGGCCTCGGCGTCGGGCTTGAGCGGCACGGTTTTGATTATAATGATAAAGAAGCTGTCAAAAAGCAATTAGAGAATTTACGTGAAGAAGTTTTGAAGTACAGGAATGACCCGGCTTTGCTTGCCTGGGGCATAGGTAATGAATTGAACCTGCAATATAAAAATCCGAAAGTTTGGGATGCCGTTAATGACATCTCAAAAATGATTCATGAACTGGATCCTAACCACCCGACATGCACTGTATTGGCAGGCGTTAATAAAGAATTGGTGGATAATATGAAGGAACGGTGCCCGGATATTGATTTTCTTGCCGTAAACACGTATGCTGATTTACCCAGGCTTCCCAAAACCCTCGAAACAGCAGGATGGGAAGGCCCTTATATGGTAACGGAATGGGGACCAACCGGTCATTGGGAAAGCCTTTCAACCGAATGGAAATCTCCAATAGAAGAAACGAGCAGCGAAAAAGCCGCGGTGTATAAAAGCCGTTATGAAGTTTCTATAGAAACCCATAAGGACAAGTGCCTTGGTTCATATGTTTTTCTCTGGGGCCAGAAGCAGGAGCGTACGCCCACATGGTATGGCCTGTTTACAGAAAAGGGTGAAGAAACGGAAGTGGTGGATGTGATGCAATTTCTCTGGAGCGAAGCATGGCCTGCCAACAAGGCCCCGCATATTTATTCGCTTCAGGTAGATGGGAAAAAAGCACCGGAAAATGTGTATGTAAAGCCAGGCAAGAGCTATCCTGTTTTGGCGGTGGCGTCAGACCCTGATTGCGATCATCTTTCCTATCGATGGGAGCTGTTGCCCGAGCCAACTAAAGTAGGAGAGGGCGGTGATTTTGAAGCGCGTCCCAAAGCGGTAGAAAATGCAATTTCAGATGCAACAGGTGATGGACAAGCTACTTTGAAAGCACCTGCAAAAGAGGGCGCTTACCGGTTATTTATTTACATTTCGGATGGAAATAATAAGGTAGCAACCGCTAATTTACCTTTTTACGTGAAAGAATAAGGTAAGACTGGAAGCTTTTATAAAAGGAATCAAACCTGAATTTTTGGAAATCTAATTTTTGAAAAAGAATGTTTTTCAGTAAATGAATAAATACCCGCAATATTTATTTTACCCTTAAGCTTCATTTGCAAATAAAAAAATAGTCTGTATGGCTCATATAAAATTTCTCTTCGTGGTACCGTTTTTTATCCTGAACGTTTCGTCGTTAAAAGCGCAGAAAGTTGCGGGTTATAAGTTAGTTTGGGCTGATGAATTTAACAAAAACGGCGCTCCTGATACTTCTAAATGGACTTATGAAAAGGGTTTTGTCCGCAATCAGGAGTTCCAGTGGTACCAGCCACAAAACGCCCGGTGCGAAAATGGCAAACTAATTATTGAAGCAAAAAGAGTGCAAAAACTAAATCCATGGCATGTTGCCGGCAGCAAGGATTGGCGAAAAAGCAGGGATAGCATTCATTATACATCTGCCTGTTTACTTACAAAAGGTCTTCATTCCTGGCAGTATGGGCGCTTTGTTATGCGAGGCCGTATTGATATCAGCGATGGCATGTGGCCTGCCTGGTGGACTTTGGGCTTAAAAAAAAGATGGCCTGCCAATGGCGAAATTGACATCATGGAATATTATCGCAGCAAGTTGCTGGCGAATATTGCCTGTTTAGACAAAAATGGTGATGCACAATGGTTTAGCAACCGGTTTGATATTGATTCATTAGGCGGTAAAAAATGGGCTTCTGAATTTCATACATGGCGAATGGATTGGAATCAAGAATTCATCGCCTTGTATATAGATGACCGGTTGCTGAATAAAGTGCCATTAGATTCTTTGGTGAATAAAGATGGAAGCGGATTTAATCCGTTTAAACAGCCGCATTATATGTTATTGAATCTTGCTATAGGCGGAGCAAACGGGGGCGATCCGTCGCACACATCTTTCCCTAAAAAGTTTGAAGTTGATTATGTGCGGGTGTATCAAAAAATTAAATGAATTATACCGGTTATAAGGATTTCGAATCCAAACTATTTTTCTGCGGAACTCCAGCATATATCATCTGATTCCAGTTATAGAATTGTAGAGGAGGATTTTGTCAATCGGATAGCTCTGTTTCAGATGAATGAAAGAACTTGTTTATGAAAAAAGCAATTAGTTTTCCTTATCATTTTTAAATTTCAATGATATAAAATTATCGCCCGCTTCCACCAGCCTAAA
>Ga0157369_10010745_pt1 | contig 10422 bp, 7 predicted proteins | sample C25metaG_FD_113461 | JGI IMG/M metagenome (GOLD analysis project Ga0157369, IMG submission 113461) | Corn rhizosphere microbial communities from Kellogg Biological Station, Michigan, USA - C2-5 metaG | ecosystem: Host-associated > Plants > Roots > Rhizosphere > Soil | place: USA: Michigan...
CAGACGGTGCAGCTCATCCGGAAGCTGATCGGCAACGACGCGTCGCTCTACCTCCACAACACCACGGACGACTTCTGGTCCACCTACCTCGGCGAGCCCGCAGCCCCGCTCACCGGCCTCGACACGGCGAACGGCGACTGGGTCGGCACGCGCAAGGGCGTGGGTGAAGTCACCGTGTACGATCAGCACGTGCCGCACACGCCGTGGGCGATCTCGCTCGAGGCGCCGGTGCAGACCGTGCTCGCCGAGCCGCGCCGCATCGTGAAGCAGCTGTTCCTCATCAGCCTCGTCATCGCGGTGCTCGGCGTGCTCGCCGTGTGGACGATCAGCCGGCGCATCACGCGGCCCATCGTGTCGCTCGCCGAAGGCGCGGAGTCGCTCGCCCGTGGTGATTACGGCACCCGGGTATCACCCGTGTCCGATGCCCGCACCAGCGACGAGGTCTCGCGGCTCGCACTCAGCTTCAACCGGATGGCCGAGGAGATCGAGGCGTCGCACCACGAGCTCGAGCAGCAGGTGGAGGAAGCGCTCGCCGTCTCCACGGAACTGGAGGAGACGAACGAGCAGCTGCAGGAGCTTTCCATGGAGGCCGAGGTCGCGCGCGACGATGCGCAGCAGGCGAACCGTGCGAAGAGCGATTTCCTCGCCGTGATGAGCCACGAGCTGCGCACGCCGCTCAATGCCATCGGCGGCTACACCGAGATCATGGAGCTCGGCATCTACGGACCGGTGAGCGAGCGGCAGAAGGAAGCGCTGAAGCGCATCGCGCGCAGCCAGCAGATGCTGCTGTCGCTCATCAACGACGTGCTCAACTTCGCCAAGCTCGACGCGGGACAGGTGCAGTACCGGATGACCGACGTGTCGCTGGACGCCGCGCTCGAGCCGGTGGAGTCGCTCGTGGCGCCACAGCTCGAGGGCAAGAAGCAGAGCTACCGGTTCGACTGCCAGTCGTCGCCCATCGTGCACGCCGACCGCGACAAGCTCCAGCAGATCGCCCTCAACCTGCTCTCCAACGCGATCAAGTTCACTCCCGAGGGGGGCACGATCACGCTCACCTGCCGCACGGAAGGCGAGTCGGCGGTGATAGAGGTCTGCGACACCGGCATCGGTATCGCCGAGGAACGACTGGACTCGGTGTTCGATCCGTTCGTGCAGGTGGACCGCGCGCTGAACCGGCCGCACGACGGAGTCGGGCTGGGTCTGGCGATCAGTCGCGATCTCGCGCAGGGAATGGGCGGGACGCTCACCGTGCGCAGCACGCCGGGCATGGGAAGCGTGTTCACCCTCACGCTCCCACGGGTAGCCGCGGCGCGTTCCGCCTGAGCCCGACGAGGGTTAGAATGGTGGCCTCGTGCTCACCCTTGTCGGCATCCTCGTCGTCGTCGTCGGCTTCGCGCTCCGGCTGAACGCACTGCTCGTCGTCACCGTCGCCGGACTCGTGACGGGACTGGCGAGCGGCCTCGGTCCGGTGGAAGTCGTCTCCGCGTTCGGCAAGGCGTTCGTCGAGAGCCGCTACGTGGCCATCGTGTGGATGGTGCTCCCGGTGATCGGCCTCCTCGAGCGCGCCGGCCTCAAGGAGCGCGCACGCACGGTGATCGCCGGCATCCCCGCCGCCACCACGGGGCGCGTGCTGATGATCTACTTCGCCATCCGGCAGGTCACCGCCGCGCTCGGCCTCACCTCGCTCGGCGGGCACGCGCAGATGGTGCGCCCGCTCGTGGCGCCGATGGCGGAAGGCGCGGCGGAGAACAGGTTCGGCGAGATCCCGGAGAAAACGCGCAATCGCATTCGCGCACATTCGGCCGCGGTGGACAACGTGGCCGTCTTCTTCGGCGAGGACATCTTCATCGCTATCGGGTCCATCCTGCTCATCAAGGGGTTCCTCGAGCAGAACGGCATCCACGTCGAGCCGACGCACCTCGCCCTGTGGGCGGTACCGACGGCGCTCTGTGCGTGGCTCATCCACAACACGCGCCTCGTGCTGCTCGACCGCTCGCTGAAGCGCGAGCTGGCGGCGACGTCGCCAGAGCGGCGCGAGCCGGCGCGGCGATCGCCGGCGGAGCCGAGCGCGGCCACGACTCCGGAGGACGCCGCGTGATCCGGCTCGAGCACGTGTACATCGTGATGGGACTGCTCCTCGTCGGCGTGTCGTACGTCAACGCGCGCGACGCCAGCAATCCGCGCCGGTGGAACAACGCGATGTTCTGGGGGCTGTACGCCGTCACCTTCCTCGCCGGCTCGCGGCTGCCGCACTTCGCCAGCGGCTGCCTGGTGATCGGCATGGTGCTCGTGGCGAGCATCGGCAAGCTGGGCCAGACGACCCGCGAGAGTCGCACGCCGGCCCAGCGCGAGGAGAGCGCGGCGCGTCTCGGGAACAGGCTGTTCGTTCCCGCGCTCACGATTCCCGCCGTCACGCTGCTCGGTACGTTCCTGCTCAAGCGGCTGTTCGTGAACGGTGTGCCGCTGGCCGATCCGGCGCAGATCACCATCATCTCGCTCGGCCTCGCCACCATCGTCGCGCTCGTGGTGGGGATGGTGATGCTGCGGGCGCCACTCGCGGCGCCCGTTCAGGAGGGGCGACGCCTGTTCGACGCCGTGGGGTGGGCCGCCGTGCTGCCGCAGATGCTCGCTGCGCTCGGCGCGCTGTTCGCCGTAGCGGGAGTGGGGAAAGTCGTCGCCGATCTCGCCGGACGCTGGCTCCCGCTCGGCAGTCCATTCGCCGCCGTGGTGACGTACACCGTGGGGATGGCGCTCTTCACGATGATCATGGGGAACGCCTTTGCCGCATTTCCCGTGATGACCGCGGGGATCGCGTTGCCGCTGATCATGACGCGCTTCGGCGGCGACGTGGTGGTGATGGCGGCGGTGGGGATGCTGTCCGGCTTCTGCGGCACGCTCATGACGCCGATGGCGGCGAACTACAACATCGTCCCCGCCGCACTGCTCGAGCTGCCCGACGAGTATGCCGTGATCCTGGTGCAGATCCCGACGGGACTCATCCTGCTCGCCGCGAATACGCTGATCATGTACCTGTTCGTCTACCGCCACTGACGACCATGCTCACGCTCACGCCCAAGCTCGCGTCCATCTTTGCCCGAGTCGCGCTGTCGCACGTGGAGCGCGAGTACCCGAACAAGCTGGATCACGTGCTGCGCGGACCCGCCGACCTCCGTGCGCCGCGCGACCTGCATCCGCTGTTCTACGGCAGCTTCGACTGGCACTCATGCGTGCACGGCTACTGGCTGCTCGCCACGCTGCGGCGTCGCTGCCCCGAGATCGCCGAGGCGGCAGCGATCAGCGGTCTGTTCGAGCGCCAGCTCACGGAGCAGAACGTCGCCGCGGAAGTGGAGTACCTCGCGCAGCCGATGCGCGGCGGCTTCGAACGCCCGTACGGGTGGGCGTGGGTGCTGATGCTCGCCGCCGAGCTGTCGCGGCACGAGGATGGATCGTGGTCGGCGACGCTGGCTCCGCTCACGGAGGTGATCGTCGCGCGGTTCACGGAGTTCCTGCCGAAGGCGACGTACCCCATTCGCGCGGGCACGCACTTCAATACCGCGTTCGCCATCGCGCTGGCACTGGACTACGCGGACACGACGCACGACGATGCGTTCGCCACATTACTGCGCGAGACGGCGGTGCACTGGTATGGCGACGACGTGGAATGCCAGGCGTGGGAGCCGAGTGGCGACGACTTCCTCTCGCCCGCATTGGTGGAAGCCGAGTGCATGCGTCGCTCACTGTCGGCGGCGGACTTCAACCGCTGGTTCGACAGCTTCCTGCCGCGCGTCGAGGAGCGCGAACCGGCAGCGCTGCTCGAGCCGGTGGAGGTGAGCGATCGCAGCGACGGAAAGATCGCGCACCTGGACGGGCTGAACCTGAGTCGCGCGTGGTGCTGGCGGTCGCTGGCGTCGGTGTGGCCGGAGGGTGATGCGCGGCGCGGGATCGCGGAGAAGGCGGCCGCGGAGCATCTCGCGGCGAGCCTGCCGCACATCGCGGGGGATTACATGGGGGAGCACTGGCTGGCGACGTTCGCTGCCTTGGCGCTCATTGCAGAGTGAAAGGTTTCGAGTCGTAAGTCGGGAGTGCCACGGCAAAGCTGAAAGTGGAAGCTGAAAGCTGTAAGCTTTGATCGTAGTCACTCACTGTCTTACGGCTTCTCGCGCCGGGGCTGTCAGGGAACGAACTGACGGAACGGCAAGGGGCGTTTCCATGGCCAGCTCGATGCTGGCCGCCCATGCATCCCGAGGCCGGCAACGCCGTTGCCCTTCCGCCCTTCGGTCCTTTCCCGCCCCGCTGCCGCGAGCTTTCGCCGCACACGGCACTACGACCGCAACTAACAGCTTTCAGCTCGAGCTTTCAGCTTTGCCGTGGCACTCCCGACCACTCACTGACTACCTATCACTTATTGGTCCCGCCTCGCGAGATCAGGTCGATGATCACCGTGATCGGCCAGAACAGTATCCCGACCCAGAGCCCGCCTCCGGTGCGATGGCGGCTCACGCCGCGGTCGACGGCGGCGATGACGATCCAGCCGAGGATCAAATAGAACGCGAGCACGCCGAGGATCAGCGGCGCGAACATGGTGTGATGATCAGCTGCTGGTCAGTCATTGACGCTCCTCCGTGTGGTGAAGGGCCGCACACGTCGTGCCATGTGCCGGGATGTGGCGCGTGGATCAAGGGTGCATCAGGAGACCGGAAAGCGGTAAACCAACTTCGTGGTCGACGCGCCGAGCGTCGAGATCAGAACGCGTTTGAGCTTACGCGAGGTGTTGCGGTAAACAGGCAGCGCAATGCAGCGCACGTGCGACAGAGGACGAGACCGCAGGTGCTGCCGCTTTCTAACGCTCGTACCAAGTCGTTGTGGGGCAGACATTTGACGACGGGTAACGGATGGTGGCCGACATCTGCGGCACCGGTGATCAGGGCATGGAAGTCGCCGTGACCGTCGGTCCGCATCGGCCACCGGCCTGCGGTGATACCCACCCCATCAGGAGCATGTCCGTGCGCCTCACGTCTCGCGTCTCATTGCTCGCGGCGAGTCTCGTCGCAACCTTCGCTGTCGCTCGTCCGGCGTCGGCGCAGTGCCCGCTGGGTTCGTACACCTGCTACTTCGGCACCGACATCGGGGGCTCGGCAACTTCCAAACCTCCCGCTACGCCGCAGTCCGATGCGGCAGCTGCCGCATTCCTCGCGCGCCTGGTGGGAACAGGTACCGAGACCTTCGAAGGCATCCCCGCCGGAAGTACGGCACCGATCACGCTGACCTTTCCGGGCGCTGGCTCCGCGACTCTCACCGGTGGCGGTTCGGTTGTCTACGAGTCTGGCGTGAACGGCGCTGGCCGATATCCAACCTCCGGGACCCACTACTATGAAGCCACCAGCGCATCCGGTGGTGGGACCACGTTCGCTATCGACTTCAGCGACCCGGTGGCGGCCTTCGGATTCTTTGCCTCTGACATCGGCGATTTTGGCTCGCAGTTGACCCTTCAGTTCAGTCTGACCGGCGGCGGAATCGTGAACTGGATGTTGCCATACATCGCCTCGAACGGGTCGAATAGCGCGCGCGATGGCAGTCTGCTGTATGCAGGGTTCATTGCCGAAACAGGCGGCATCACCGGCGTTCAGTTCATCGGAACGAGCAGCGCCGACGTCTTCGCCTTCGACGACATGACCATCGGCAGCCTCCAGCAGGTGGTGCCGCCGACGGTGACGCCGGAACCAGCGTCGCTCGTTCTCATGGCCACTGGCCTCGCTGGCGTGTTCGGTATCGCGCGCCGTCGCCGGAACAGTACGCCCTGAACGAACATCGTTTATGCAAAGGCCCCGGGCAGGTCGCCCGGGGCCTTTGTGCGTCCAGAGTGCTATGCGCCGCGTGGATCCGGCTTCACCGTGAACGTCTGCGTGTAGCTCTTCCCGTTCGCCGTCAGCTTCGCCGTGAACGTGCCGGTGAGCCGAGTGGTCGCGCGACGGAAGCCGTCGCCGCCCGGCGTTACCGATGCGATCGGTTCCCACACCGCGCGGTGAATGCCCGCCGCCGTCGAGAGCAGCTCCGGCGGCGTCTGCCAGAGCGGCGACACGTTCGGGATGCCGCCGCCGGATGCACGACGGCGACGTCCCGACGTGGCGGCACTCGCCTCGCTCGACAGCGTGGCGATCGTCTTTCCGCTCGCGTCCATGATCTCCACCGTCACCGGCCCCGACGCATGGTCCTTCAGGTAGTAGTAGATGTACGCGCCGTCGGCCGGGTTCTGCGCCTGCGGCTCGTCCTTCTGCATCGGCGTTCCTTCGTCGCCGCCCTGCACGTAGTTGATCGCGTCGGCCGGCTTGAAGAGATGCACGTCGCTCGCGAGGATGCTCGCGTCGAGCTGGCGCAGCGGGCTGATGTCGTCGATCACCCAGATGCCGCGCCCGAAGGTGCCGACGATGAGATCGTTGTCGTAGAACTGGAAGTCGCGCACCGACGTCACCGGCAGGTTGAGCTGCAGCGGCTGCCACGTCTCGCCATCGTCCATCGAGGCAAACGCACCGAGCTCCGTGCCGGCGACGAGGAATCCCTTGCGCTTCGGATCTTCCTTGATCGTGTGCGCGTAGCCCACAGCCGGCAGCCCGCGCGTGATGAGCTGCCAGCTCTTCCCGCCGTCGCGCGTGCGGTACAGATACGGCGCGAAATCCTGGAGCTGGTGCCGGTCCACGCTCGCGTACGCCACGTTCGGATCGAAGTGCGACGCCTCGATCATCGTCACGCGGCTCCACGGCGTGAGCTGGGACGGCGTCACGTTCTGCCAAGTCCCGCCATCGTTCGTGGTGAGCTGGATGTTCCCGTCGTCCGTGCCGATCCACACCATCGGTGCGGTGAGCGGCGACGGCGCGATGGTGAAGATGACGCCGCGCTGTCCGTTGCCGTTGGGGTCCACGTCCGCCGCCCCGGCAGCGTCGAGGTTGGGCGGCACACCCGGATTCTCGCGCGTGAGGTCGGGGCTGATGCGCGTCCACGTCTTCGCTTCGTCGTTCGACTTGAACAGGAACTGCGCGCCGTAGTAGAGCGCGTGCGGATCGGCCTGCGACAGCACGAGCGGCTGCGTCCAGTCGGCGCGCAGGTGCTCCTGCGCACTCGGCGCCTGCGGCGACGTCGTCCCGGGAATCGGCGTGTTGGTGGAGAGGTCGTGCCGGTTGCCCATGCCGCCGTAGATGATCCCCGGGTGCAACGGATCGCCCGCCGTGTAGCCGCTCTCACCGCCGGCGCCCGAGGGCTCCCAGTCGCGCATCGAGATCTCGCCGAACTTGCCGCGCGTGCGCACGGCCACGGCGCCCGAGTCCTGCTGCGCGCCCGTCACCCAGTACGGGAAGCGATAGTCCACCGAGATGTGATAGAGCTGCGCCGTCGGCTGGTTGAGCCATGAGCTCCACGTCAGCGTGCGCGCATCGGCCTTGGCGTTGTGGGTGATCACCGCGCCCTGGTCGCTGGCGACGATGAGCGTGTTGGTGTCGTTCGGGTTGATCCAGATCTGGTGGTAGTCGTCGCCACCGGGCGAGCCGCGAATCACGTCCCACGTCCTGCCGCCATCGAGCGTGCGGTTCACGGCGACGTTGGGGACGTACACGACATCGGCGTTCTTCGGGTCGACGGTGATCTTCTCGAAGTACCACCCGCGTCCCCACAGCGCCGGATCGTTCGACAGGCGCCGCCACGTGGCGCCCGCGTCGTCGGAGCGGAACACGCCGCCCTGCATCGGCACCGGTGCGGCGGGACGTCCGTTCGTGGCGGGCGCGGGCGCAGGCGCACCTGGCTCGGGAAGCAGGCAGTCCACCACTGCGTACACGCGCCGAGGATTGCTCGGCGCGACGGCGATGCCGATGCGGCCCGTGCCTTCCTTCGGCAGCCCGTCGGTGAGCTGCTTCCAGGTGTCGCCGCCGTCGGTGGACTTCCAGATGCCGCCGCCAGGCCCGTTCGTCGGCGCGTAGATGAACCAGGGTGGACGGCGCGTGTTCCAGAGGCCGGCGTAGACGACGCGCGGGTTGCTCGGATCGATCACGACGTCCACCGCGCCGACGTCGTCGTTGCGGAAGAGCACCTTCTTCCAGCTCCTGCCGCCATCCGTCGTGCGGAACACGCCGCGCTCCGGGTTCGCCGCGTACTGATGCCCGAGGGCGGCGACGTAGACGATGTTGGGGTTCGTCGGGTGCACGGCGATCTTGCCGATGTGCTGCGTGCCGTCGAGCCCGATGTGCGTCCAGGTCTTTCCGGCATCGGTGGACTTGTACATCCCGTTGCCGAAGCTCGCCGAGTCGCGCAGCGTGGACTCGCCGGTGCCGACGTACACCACATCCGGCGCGCTCGGCGCCACGGCGATGGCGCCCACGCTCGCGATCGGCATCGCGTCGAACACCGGCTCCCACACTCGGCCGGCGTCGATGGTCTTCCATACGCCGCCGTTCACGGCGCCGAAGTAGAACTCGTCCGGCCGGCCGACGACGCCACTCACCGCATCCACGCGCCCGCCGCGGAATGGGCCGAGGAGGCGCCACTGGAGGCCGGCGCCGAGCGAGGCGAGCTGCTGCAGCCGCTCGGGATCGGCGTATTTCGCCAGCGTCGCGGCGTCGCGGGCGTCGAGTGTCGCGGCACTGGCGCTGGCCTTGAGCAGCAGTTCGAGCGAGGGGGCGGCGACGGCGAACGCGGCGCCGGCCTGGGTGGCGCGACGAAGGAAGTCGCGGCGGGAGAATTCGGTCATGCGGGGTGGTGGCGGGCAGAGGTGAATGGACGAGCCATGCACCCGATACGCTGCACGATGCACCAGCGCTGCGCCAGAGACGGCTCCTCGCGCCTCGACCAGCCACGCGGGAGGGCGAGCGGGTCCCGACACGTGCGGGATGACACGGCGCGAAGTACGTTCTTCTCCCGCCGAGCCACCAGGAGAGCGCCCATGGGCACCCGCGACCCGCGCGTCGACGCCTACATCGCGAAGTCAGCCGACTTCGCGCAGCCGATCCTCACCCACCTGCGCGACGTCGTGCATGACGCCTGTCCCGAGGTGCAGGAGACGATGAAGTGGAGCATGCCCTTCTTCGACTACCATGGCGTGATGTGCAACATGGCGGCGTTCAAGCAGCATGCGACGTTCGGGTTCTGGAAGGGAAAGCAGATCCCCGGACTCGCCCCCAACAGCAACAGCGGTGGCGACTCGATGGGCAACCTCGGCCGGCTCACGTCGGTGAAGGACCTGCCGAGCAAGAAGGTGCTCGCCGGCTACGTGAAGGAAGCGATGCGGCTCAACGAGGATGGCGTCGCCGCACAGAGGCCGAAGAAGACGCCGACGCCCGAGGCCGGCACGCCATCCGATCTCGCCGCCGCGCTGAAGAAGAATCGCAAGGCGGCAGCGACGTTCGAGGGCTTCCCGCCCGGCCAGCGTCGCGAGTACGTGAACTGGATCACGGAGGCGAAGCGCGAGGAGACGCGGGCGAAGCGCGTCGCGCAGGCGGTGGAGTGGCTGGCCGAGGGGAAGAAGCGGAACTGGAAGTACGAGAGCCGCTGAGTGATTCGGCGCGACGACTCACCGTTCAGCGTCGCGTCGCCCCCGCTCGCTCCACCTCGAGCTTCCAGCCCGCGTAGAGTCGGTCGCTCGACTCGACATCGGCCGCCGGCGCGAAGGTGCGCTCCACGTGCCGGAATCCTGGCGTGCCGAGCGGCGGGTAGACGCCCGCCTGCATTCCGGCGAGTCGCGCCGCGCCCCACGCCGTCGTCTCCAGCACCGCGGGCCGCTCCACTGCGCAGCGAAGCTGATCGGCGACCGTCTGCATCAGCCAGTCGTTCGCCGCCATCCCGCCGTCCACGCGCAGCGCGGTGATCGGCACGCCGTCGTCGGCAAAGGCGCCGGCGAGGTCGCGTGTCTGCAGCGCCACCGACTCGAGCGCAGCGCGCACGATCTCCGGGCGGCCGCTGTCGCGCGTGAGTCCGCTGATCATCCCGCGCGCGTCGGGATTCCACCACGGCGCGCCGAGCCCGGTGAACGCCGGCACCACGTACACGCCGTTCGACGACGAGACGCTCGTCGCAACGACTTCGCTCTCCGCCGCAGTGGAGATGAGGCCGAGCTTGTCGCGCAGCCACTGGACCACGGTGCCCGCGTTGAAGATGCTCCCTTCCAGTGCGTACGTCGCGAAGCCGTCGAGCTGCAGCGCCGTGGTGGTGAGCAGCCGATGGCGCGACACGAGTGGTGTGCTGCCGGTGTGCACGAGCACGAAGCATCCGGTCCCGTACGTCGCCTTCGCTTCGCCGGCCGACGTGCATTCCTGTCCCACCGCGCCCGCTTGCTGGTCACCCACCATCGCGCGGATCATCACCGGCGCGCCGAGGACGTTCGCGTCGCTCGCGCCGTAATCGGCGGCGCTGTCGCGCACTTCGGGAAGCAAGGCGCGCGGCACG
>Ga0157369_10010747_pt1 | contig 10421 bp, 10 predicted proteins | sample C25metaG_FD_113461 | JGI IMG/M metagenome (GOLD analysis project Ga0157369, IMG submission 113461) | Corn rhizosphere microbial communities from Kellogg Biological Station, Michigan, USA - C2-5 metaG | ecosystem: Host-associated > Plants > Roots > Rhizosphere > Soil | place: USA: Michigan...
CCGCGCCGTGCTGCTCGGCGGCGTACGGGCGGCACAGGCGCTGGTCCTGCGCGCGCTGGCCGTCGGCGCCCGGGTGACGGTGCAGACCGCCCGGCCACACGCCTGGGAACCGTTCCTGCGCGCGGTGAGCCCGCCCGCCGACACGGTCGTACTGCTGCCGCCCGGACCGGTCTCGCTGCCCGCGGCGCGGCCGCTCGCCCCGCAGCTCGTGGTCGTCGACGTCGGACCGGTCGGCGCGGCAACGCCGGTACCGGCGGCCGCGTGGCGGGCCAGCCTCGTGCTGCGCGACGAGGTCACCGGCGCCGACGTCGAGCTGCTGGTACACGCGGATCTGGTGGTACTTCAGCCGCTGACCGCGCCCGAGGCGGACCTGGTCGGGCCGGCCCTGGGGATGGCCGAGGGCCGCGAGTGGCTCAGCCGGATCACCGGCGACATGATCGGCGCCGTGGCCCACCCCGGTACCGGCCGGGCCACGCTGCGCTGGGCCCTGCTGTCCCCGACCGAACTGGAGCGCCAGCTGATCGGGTCGACCCAGCGGGTCGCGATCGGCTAGCCGTCCGTGCGAAGATCCCGCACATGCGAAAGGGCATAGGCATCGTCATCACGATCCTGGTCACCGCGGTGGCGCTGTGGATCTCCACACTGCTGCTGTCCGGCATCACGCTCGGCGGCAGCTCGACACCGCGGAAGGTAGGCACCCTGATCGCGGTGGCGATCATCTTCGGCCTGGTCAACGGCGTGCTGCGACCGGTCATCAAGTTCGTCGGCTGCGCGTTCTACCTGCTGACCCTCGGGCTCGTCGCGCTGGTCGTCAACGGCCTGCTGTTCCTGCTGGTCAGCTGGATCGCCAGGCAGCTGTCGCTGCCGTTCCACGTCGACAAGTTCTGGCCGACCGCCGTCCTGGGCGCGCTGATCGTCGCCGTGGTCAGCTGGCTCATCGAACTGGTCATTCCCAAGAAGTACAAGTGATCGATGGGTACCGGCTGCGGGACGACGGGCTCGACATCGACCTGATCCACCGGTGGCTCGCAGAGGACTCGTACTGGGCAGCGGGCCGGGCGCGGGAGACCGTCGCCCGGTCCCTGCGTCACTCGTACTGCCTGGGCGTCTTCACGGACGAGGGCCGGCAGGTCGGCGTCGCGCGATCGGTCACCGACTGGGCCACCTTCGCCTGGATCGCGGACGTCTACATCGACCGCGAGCACCGCGGCCGGGGCCTGGGCCGGTGGCTCGTCGGTGAGCTGCGCGACCGGCTCGAGGAGGCCGGTATCTCACGGTTGGTCCTGGCGACGAAGGACGCGCACGGCGTGTACGAGGCACTCGGTTTCACGCCGCTGGCCCGACCCGAGCGGTACATGGAGATCGACAAGCGGTGACGCTGGTCACCGGCAAGGACTAGGTCGCCCGGCGACCCTTACCGTTTAGACCGTGAACGAGCATCGCCGGGGGTACCTGTACGGCCTGACGGCCTACGTCTGCTGGGGCTTCTTCCCGCTGTACTTCAAGCTGCTGCGCCCGGCCGGAGCACTGGAGATCCTCGCGCACCGGGTCGTCTGGTCGGCCGTGTTCGTCGCCCTGCTGCTGTCCGTGCTGCGCGGCTGGCGGAGCATCGCCGCCCTGCGGCACCGTCGCCGTACCCTCGGCGGAATCGCGATCGCCGGCGTTCTCATCGCCGTGAACTGGGGCGTGTACATCTACGGCGTCAACTCCGCGCACGTGGTCGAGACCTCCCTCGGGTACTTCATCACCCCGCTCATCTCCGTCGCCTTCGGGCTGGTGCTGTTCGGCGAGCGGCTGCGCGCGCCGCAGTGGGCGGCGATCGGCCTGGGCGCGGCCGCGGTGGTCGTGCTGACCGTGGACTACGGCCGCCTGCCGTGGATCGCGCTGACCCTGGCCGTCTCGTTCTCGTGCTACGGGCTGGTAAAGAAGCGGCTCGGGCTGCCGCCGACCGACGGGCTGTTCGTCGAGTCGGGGCTGCTGGCCCTGCCCGGCCTCGCCTACCTCGGCTGGCTCACGGCGGCCGGGCACAGCACGTTCGGCCAAATCTCGGCCGGCCACACGGCGCTGCTGCTGGTTTCCGGCGCGATCACGGCGGTACCGCTGCTGCTGTTCGCGGGCGCCGCCAACCGGATCCCGATGACCGGCCTGGGCATCCTGCAGTACGTGGCGCCGATCCTGCAGCTGTTCTGCGGAGTGGTCATCTACCACGAGCCGATGCCCGCCGCGCAGTTGCTCGGATTCGGCCTGGTCTGGCTGGCCCTGGTCATCTTCACCTGGGACGCGCTGGCCGCTGCCCGCCGGCGACGCTCGTCAGGTGGCCACCTTGAGCCAGAGCAGCGGGGTGCCGGAATCGTTGGTGAGCTGGAACGACTTGATGTCGGCGGGGGCCAGGTCGGTGTGGGCGGTGAACGTCTGCGCTGAGTCGTCCGGGTTCGCTCCGCCGACAGGCCACGACGCCAACTTGTGTGGCTGCCCGCCGTCCCGCGGAACCACGGTCAGGTCGATCCACCACTGCTTGGTGTCCGGTGACTGATTCTCGTAGAGGCACGTGATATGGATGTCGGTCTGGCGGCCGTTCCAGGCATACCCGACGAGGGCGACGATCGATCCGCCGGGGTCGACCGGAGTCATCTGCGCCATCACCGGCGTGGTCGGGCGCGGCTCCCCGGACACCGTCATGACACCGAGCCCGAGCGCCATGGCCAGACAGGCGGCGGCGATCCCGGTGACGGCGAGCTGCCAACGGTGGCGCCGCCGGTACCGCCGGCGTTCAGTGGTCGCGGCGTGCAGGATCCTGGCCAGCAGGCCGGCCGGAGCCTGTGCCGGCGGCGTGGAGAGAGTCGTCACCGCGGTCGCGGCGTCGAGCCGGCCGAGCAGCCCCGGCAGGACCGCCAGCTCGGCGACCTCGTTGCGGCACTCGACGCAGCCGGCCATGTGCCGCTCGTACGCGGCTCTGTCGGTCGGGGCGAGCGCGCCGAGCACGTAGGCTCCGGCGTCGACCGTCCTCGTGCACTTCATTGCGTCACCCCCATCTCCTCCAGTACCAGGCGCAGCGAGCGCAGCGCGTAGTGCGTGCGGGACTTCACCGTGCCGGCCGGTATCCCCAGCCGGCTGGCCGCCTCGGCAACCGACCGTCCGCGGTAGAAGCACTCGATCAGCACCTGCCGGTGGACCTCCGACAGCCGGGCGAGCGCCTCCGCGATCAACCAGCCTTCGACGGTACGGTCAGCCTCGTCGTCGCTGACGGGCTCCGGCATCGTGTCGGTGATCACCTCGGCGACCCGCACCGACTTGCGCCGCCACGAGTCGATGGCCAGGTTGCGTGCCGTGGTGAACAGCCAGGCCCGCACCGAGCCACGATCGGGATCAAGCGCCTCCGGGTGCCGCCAGGCCCTCAGCAGCGTCTCCTGCACCAGGTCCTCGGCCCGCCCACGGTCCCCGCTGACCAGCCGCAGAGCGTGTGCGTACAGCGCGTCGCCGTGTTCGGCGAACATCACCTTCAGCAGCTCAGCGTCGTCCTCGGGCACGTATGAAATCCTCTCGTACTCCCACCCGACCTCACGCAGCGAGAACGTGCCGGGTTCACTACGCGGCCCTAAGTGGCAGGGATCACGCACTCGAGGCCGGCGGCTCCTCGTGGTGGGCCGCGGCCACCGCCCGGGCCAGCATGGCGAGCCGGCTGCGCACCACCTTCGCCGAGGTCATCATCTCGGTGGCCGGCAGCGCGCAGGCGACGACCACGCGCCGGTCGGGGTCGCGGTCGTTGACCGCGAGCACCGAGGCGCAGGCGAGTCCGGGCCGGTACTGGCCGATCTCGACGTGCATCGCCCGTCGCTCCCCGGCCGCGAGGTCGACCTCAAGCGCCTCGGGCGTGATCAACGTATTCGGCGTGAACGAGCGCATGCCCCAGTCCCGCAGGTACCGGTTGCGCTGCTCCTGGCTGAGCGTGGCGAGCAGGGACTTGCCGAGGGCGGTGGCGTGTGCCCCGTCGTCGAAGCCGGGGATCAGGTCCTCCAGGTGCGGCGACCGGGGGCCCTCGCAGGCCGCGGTGAGCACCACCCGCCCGCCGATGAACCTCGCCAGATAGTGGCTGTACCCGGTGTCCTGCATGGCACGGCGCAGCACCTCGGCGACCGTGTACGGCCCGCGCAGCGCGACCACCAGCTCGCGGAACCGGTCGGACACCTCCATCCCGACCACGTACGTGCCGTCCTCGCGCCGGGCCACGTAGCCCTCATAGGCCAGGGTCCGGACCAGGTGGTACGTGGTGGCAACCGTCAGATCGCACCGCCGGGCGATCTGCTTGACGGTCAAACCTCGTGGCGAACCACCCACGGCCTCCAGAACCCGCAGCGCCCGGGACACGCTGCGGATGAGATCGGACGGCTCGCCTTGCGGATCCCGCAACGGCACCTCCCCAATGCCGGAGCCCAGGCTTTACACCATATGAAATCGCAGGTGATTTGGGAACGGTCTATCGCCACGGAATGCTTCGCCCTGGCAACGGATTGCAGTCGATCACGTTAACGGCGGGTGCGGCCGGAGCATGGGCTGGGCGGTCGCAGCCGCGTGCCGCTACCCTCCGTAAGGTCATTTTTGAGCGCTCCGACCCGTGAGGAGCAGGCGGCCGTGCACACTGCGACCACCGCCGCGGACCCGGCGGGTCTGACCGCGACGACGCTGCCGCGGGAACGATGGGTCGCCGCCGCCCGGTTCGCCGTGGCGTTCACGCTCGGGGTGGCCGCCGTGCTGTCCGGCTGGTACGGCGGCTGGCTACCGCTGGGCTCCGGCCTGGTGGTCTGACGCCGCGGGTCGGCTGAGCGGTACGAGGCTCAGGCCGTGCGGTCCGCGATGAACTCGCACATCGCGTGCAGCGCCCGGCGGGCCGAGCCGTCCGGCAGTACGGACAGTTCCGCCCGGGCCTCCTCGGCGTACCCGCGGACGGTCTGCCGCGCCCGGTCCATCGCGGGCGACTCGCGCAGCAGCGCGAGCGCCTCGGCGTGCTGGGCGTCATCGGTGACCGGGCCGTCGGCGAGCAGCTTGCGCAGCCGTACCGCGTCCGGGTCCTCATCCGTCGAGGCCAGCGCGTACATCACGGGGAGCGTCGGTACCCCCTCGCGCAGGTCGGTCCCCGGGGTCTTGCCCGACTCCGGCGACTCCGACGTGATGTCGATCAGGTCGTCGGACAGCTGGAACGCGATGCCCACCAGCTCTCCGTACCGTGACACCGCCGTCACCTGCTCGGCCGGCGCGCCGGCGAACATCGCCCCGAACCGGGTCGACGTGGCGATCAGCGAACCCGTCTTCTCCGCGAGTACGTGCAGGTAGTGGTCGACCGGATCGGCGTCACGGGGACCGACCGTCTCGGCGATCTGCCCGTGTACCAACCGGGAGAACGTGCGTGCCTGGATCCGCACGGCCTCGGCGCCCAGCCCGGCGGCCACGTCGGCGGCGCGGGCGAACAGGAAGTCGCCGACCAGGATGGCCACCGAGTTGCCCCACCGCGCGTTGGCGCTCGCCGCGCCCCGCCGCATGCGGGCCTCGTCCATGACGTCGTCGTGGTAGAGCGTGGCCAGGTGGGTCAGCTCGACCACCGCGGCGGCCGAGACGACCTCGGGGCGGCGGTGGTCACCCAGGTGCGCGGCGAGCGCGACCAGCAGCGGCCGGAACCGCTTGCCGCCGGCGTCCACCAGGTGCCGGGCCGCCTCGCCGACCAACGGGTCGGCGCTGGCCAGCGCGGCGTACAGCATCGCCTCGACCTCGGAGAGGGTAGCCAGGACGTCGGACTCCAGCCCTGGATCCGCGAGGGTCACGGGCAGTGCCGTGCCGGGGGGCGCGCTTACCACGGTTCAACCATGCCACATGTCTAGCGGACGAACTCGGCGGCACGGTTGGTCAGGTCCAACAATGGCGCGGGTACCACGCCCAGCAACAGGGTGATCACCGCGCCGATGACCAGGGCGGCCGAGGTCATGGCACCCGGGATGGAGACCGTCGGCGTGTTCTCGCCCGGCTCGGACAGCCACATCAGGACCACCACCCGCAGGTACGGGAAGGCGAGCACCATGCTGCTGATCACGCCGATCACCACGAGCCAGGTCTGCCCGCCGCCGATGGCCGCGGCGAACACCGCGAACTTGCTGGTGAAGCCGCTGGTCAACGGGATGCCCGCGAAGGCCAGCATGAAGAACGTGAACAGCCCGGCGAAGACCGGCGAGCGGCGGCCCAGCCCGGCCCAGCGCGACAGGTGGGTGGCCTCGCCGTCGGCGTCCCGTACGAGGGTCAGCACGCCGAACGCGGCGATCACCGTGAAGCCGTACGCGACCAGGTAGAACAGGCTGCCCGACAGGCCGTCGCGGTTCAGGCCGAGGACGCCGACCAGCAGGTACCCGGCGTTGGTCACCGACGAGTACGCGAGCAGGCGCTTCATGTCGGTCTGCGTGACGGCGAGCACCGCTCCGACGATCATGGTGAGGGCGGCGACCGCGCCGATGACCGGGCGGAAGTCCCAGTCGGCCCCCTGGAACGGCACGTACAGCACGCGCAGCAGCCCGCCGAACGCCGCCACCTTGGTGCACGAGGACATGAACGCGGTGATCGGCGTCGGGGCACCCTGGTACACGTCGGGGGTCCACACATGGAACGGCGCCGCGGAGGCCTTGAACAGCAGCCCGACGGTGAGCATGGCCAGGCCGATGTAGAGCAGCGTGGTGTTCTTGGCGGAGTTCTGCACGGCGTCGTGGATGCCGGCGAAGTCGACCGCGGCCGCGTAGCCGTAGATCAGCGCGATGCCGAACACGAAGAACGCCGAGGCGAACGCGCCGAGCAGGAAGTACTTCATGGCCGCCTCCTGCGACAGCAGCCGGCGCCGGCGCGCCAGGCCACACATCAGGTACAGCGGCAGGGAGAGGACCTCCAGCGCGACGAACATCGTCAGCAGGTCGTTGGCGGAGACGAACAGCATCATGCCGCCGAGGGCGAACAGCATCAGCGGGTACACCTCGGTGCCGCCCTCGGACCGGGCGGCCTGGGCGCGGTCGGCGTCGGTACCGGCGGTGACCGCCGCCGCCGCGACGAACGGACCGCCCGGCTCCAGCGAGCGCTCCGCGATCAGCAGGAGCGCGACGATGCCCAGCACGATCAGCGCGCCCTCGAGGAACAGCGCCGGCCCGTCCACGGCGATCGCGGTCTGCGCGGTCAGCTCCCGGGTGCCCGACTCGCGTACCACGAAGACCAGCGCGGCGGCCAGCGCCACCAGGCCCAGCGGCAACTGCACCGGGTACCGGCGCCCGCGCGGCAGGAACGCCTCCACCAGTACCCCGACGCAGGCGGCCCCGAACAGGATCAGCATCGGAGCCAGCGCCGCGTAGTTGAGGTGCGGCAGCCGGATGGCGTTGTCGGCGAGTGTCACTTGCCGCCTCCCTGAGCGACCGTCGGGTTCGGGTCGGTCGTCCCGAGCTGGGAGAACGTCGCCTTGACCGCGGGATTGATGACGTCGGTGACCGGCTTGGGGTAGAAGCCGAGCAGCAGCAGCAGGACGATCAGCGGGGCGACCACGACCACCTCCCGCGGGGAGATGTCCCGGCGCATCGCGTCGATCTTCTCCAGCGCCGGGTTGAGCGTGCCCTGCGTGGTGCGCTGCACCATCCAGAGCACGTACGAGGCGGCCAGGATGATGCCGACCGTCGCGATCACCGCGACCGCCCTGTGCACCGTGAAGGTGCCCAACAACACCAGGAACTCGCTGATGAACGGGCTGGTACCCGGCAACGCCAGGGAGGCCAGGCCGGCGATCAGGAAGACCCCGGCGAGCATCGGCATGAGCTTGCCCGCGCCGCCGAAGTCGGAGACCAGCGCGCTGCCCCGCCGGGCCGCCAGCATGCCGACCACGAGGAACAGCAGGCCGGTGGCGAGGCCGTGGTTGAGCATGTAGAGCACCGCACCGGTACCGCCCTGGGTGGTGAAGGCGAAGATGCCGATGCCGATGAAGCCGAAGTGCGCGATCGAGGTGTAGGACACCAGGCGCTTGAGGTCGTTCTGGCCGATCGCGAGCAGCGCGCCGTAGATGATCCCGACCAGCGCCAGCACCAGCCCGAGCCAGGCGAAGTACCGCGAGGCGTGCGGGAACAGCGGCAGGCAGTACCGCAGGATGCCGAACGTACCGACCTTGTCCAGTACCCCCACCAGCAGCGCGGCGGCACCGGTCGGCGCGGCGCCACCGGCGTCGGGCAGCCAGGTGTGGAACGGGAAGAACGGCGCCTTGATGGCGAAGGCGACGAAGAAGCCGAGGAACAGCCACCGCTCGGTGGTGGTGGACATGTGCAGCCCGGTCAGCTGGTGCCAGTCGAAGGTGCCGTGGCCCAGCTGGTTGCGCCCGACGACCCACAGGCCGATCACGGCGGCCAGCATGAACAGCCCGCCGACCAGCGAGTAGAGGAAGAACTTGACCGCGGCGTACTGCCTTCGCTGCCCGCCGTAGGAGCCGATGAGGAAGTACATCGGCACGAGCATGACCTCGAAGAACACGTAGAACAGGAAGACGTCCGACACGGCGAACACCGCGATCATGGTGCACTCCAGCGCCAGCAGCAGCGCGAAGTAGACCGGTACGCTGCGGGCCGCGTTGTCCACCTCGTGCCACGAGGCGAGGATCACCAGCGGTACGAGCAGGGCGATCAGCGCGAGCATGACCAGCGCGATGCCGTCCACCTCGAAGGTGAAACGGGAGCCCCAGAACGGGATCCACTGGTACGACTCGTGGAACTGGAAGCGCGGGCCGCCCGTGGAGAACCGGGCGTACATGATCGCGGTCAGCACGAGTACCGCGAGCGACCAGGCCAGCGCCACGGTCTTGGCCAGCTCCGGCCGGTGTCGGGGCAGCACGGCCACCACCGCGGCACCGACCAGCGGCGCCACCGCCAGCACTGACAGGTACGGGAAGCCGCTCATCCGAGCGTCACCGCCAGCATTGCCGCCACCACGAGCAGCGCACCTCCGAGCATGGACAGGGCATACGTGCGCACGAACCCGGTCTGCGCGCGGCGCAGCCGTCCCGAGCCGCCGCCGACGAGCGCGGCCAGCCCGTTCACGAGGCCGTCGAGTCCGCGGTTGTCGAGGAACACCAGGGCCCGGGTCAGGTACAGGCCGGGCTTCTCGAACAGCACCTCGTTGGCGAGGTCGCCGTACAGGTTCTTGCGCGCCGCGGTGACGACCGGGCCGGCCGGCTGCTCCTCCAGCGCCGTACCGTTGCGGAACAGCAGCCAGCCCAGCGCGATGCCGAGCACCGTCACGAGCAGGCTCAGCACGATGATCACCCAGCTGGCGAGGTGGATGGCACGCTCCTCGACGGGGTGGTTGAAGACCGGGGTGAGCCAGTCCTTCACCGGCAGCGCGCTGACCATCAGGCCACCGGCGGCCAGCGAGCCGACCGCGAGCAGTACCAGCGGGATCGTCATCACCGGCGGCGACTCGTGCGGGTGCTCGATGTCGTCGGTCCAGCGCTTCGGGCCGTGGAAGGTCAGCACGAACAGGCGGGTCATGTAGAACGCGGTTAGGCCGGCGCCGGCCAGCGCGGCGGCGCCGAACAGCCAGCCGGTCCAGCCGGGCCGGTTGAACGCCGCCTCGATGATCGGGTCCTTGGAGAAGAAGCCGGACAGCGGCGGGAGGCCGATGATCGCCAGGTACCCGAGCCCGAACGTGGCCCAGGTGTAGGGCATGAGCCGCCACAGGCCGCCGAAGCGGCGGATGTCGGTCTGGTCCTTCATCCCGTGCATGACCGAGCCGGCGCCGAGGAACAGCCCGGCCTTGAAGAAGCCGTGCGCCAGCAGGTGGATGATGGCCAGCGCGTACGCGACGCCGCCCAGGCCCACGCCGAGGAACATGTAGCCGATCTGCGACACCGTGGACCAGGCCAGTACCCGCTTGATGTCGTCCTTGCCGCCGCCGATGATCGCACCGAACATCAGCGTGAACGCGCCGACCGCGACGACCACGGTCTGCAGGTCGAGGTTGGCCGTGAAGATCGGGTTGGACCGGGCGATCAGGTACACGCCGGCGGTCACCATGGTCGCGGCGTGGATGAGGGCGGACACCGGGGTCGGGCCCTCCATCGCGTCGGGCAACCAGGCCTGCAGCGGGAACTGGCCGGACTTGCCGCAGGCGCCGAGCAGCAGGAGCAGGCCCAGCATCAGGATCGTGGTCGAGCCGGCCTTGCCCATGCCGTTGAAGACGTCGGCGAAGTTGACCGAGCCGAACGTGGCGAACATCAGGAAGATCGCGATCACGAACCCGGCGTCACCGACCCGGTTCATGATGAACGCCTTCTTGCCCGCCGTGGCCGCGGCCGGCCGGGTGTACCAGAAGGAGATCAGCAGGTACGAGGCCAGACCCACGCCTTCCCAGCCGAAGTACAGCAGCACGTA
>Ga0157369_10010748_pt1 | contig 10421 bp, 10 predicted proteins | sample C25metaG_FD_113461 | JGI IMG/M metagenome (GOLD analysis project Ga0157369, IMG submission 113461) | Corn rhizosphere microbial communities from Kellogg Biological Station, Michigan, USA - C2-5 metaG | ecosystem: Host-associated > Plants > Roots > Rhizosphere > Soil | place: USA: Michigan...
AGTCCAAGAGAGTGTTGGCCTACGCGGCCGAAGAAGCGGAGCGACTTGGGCACAAGCACATCGGCACGGAGCATCTGTTTCTTGGGCTTCTGCGAGAGCAGAACTGTTTTGCGCAACAGATTCTGGTGGGGTTGGGGATCGATTTAGCTAAAGCTCGCGATGAGATTGCCAGGGCGCCTTCAGAAAAATTCGGCAGGACGGAAAGTGCATTCCTGGAGCGGACTCTCGGCGAATTATGCATTGACCTGACTCAAAAGGCTGCAGACGGCGAGCTGGAGCCGGTGGTGGGCAGAGACCTGGAAGTAGAAGCAGTGATCGAGATTTTTTGCCGCAAAGAGCGCCGGAATCCGATGCTGCTGGGCGGGAGAGGCGTGGGAAAGAGAACGATTGTGCACGCGCTTGCGAAACGGATTGCGGACGGAAATGTACCAAAGGCGCTTGCAGATATGCATGTGCTGGCTCTCTCGCCAGAGGCTCTCGGAGCGTGGCACTCGAGCCGCGAGAAATTTGATGAGCTCGCGAAGCTGCTGGTCACAGCAGCGGCATCGGAAAACTTGATCGTGTTTGTAGATGGGCTGCGCGGCTCGTCTGAAGCCGGGAAAAGGGTGCCGGGACAAGAGTTAACCGGAGTGATGAGGTTTGCATTACAGGAAACGAGGACTCTCTGTGTCGCCGCGACAACGGAGGAGGAGTACAAAGGAGCGTGCGCGTACTATCCAGGATTGGACAAGCTATTTCGGCCTCTGCATGTGAACCCCTTGGATGGGGAGCAGGCATTGACTGCGCTGCGTGCACGCCGGGAGAAGCTGGAGCAATTTCATGAAGTGGAGTTCGATGAAGATGCCCTGGAGTGCGCGGTGAAGAGTGCAGATAGCTATTTGAAGGAGAGAGCGCTTCCGGGCAAGGCGTTGGAGCTGCTGGATTCTGCGGCTGCCGCTGTGAAGGTTCGAGAGGATGACAATGCGGCTCCGGAAGAGCTAAAGGTATGCAGAGCGGCGCTCAAAGTCCTCGAGACGCGAATGAGTGCCGCGATTGCAAATCATGAATTCGAGAAAGCAAAGTTCTACTCGGAGGAAGAACGCAATCAGCGGAACAAGCTTGCAATTCTGGAGAAAAAGTATGGCGTGGAGAACCACGGACGTCCGACTGTGACGCGCGCAGATGTGGAGCAAGTGATTGCGAAGTGGAACGCCTATCCCTATGCAGGTTGACGAGACAGTTCTATTGACCGGCTTGGCCGGGTCGGAGCTGGAAGTGGTAGTCGCTGTAGTCGATGGTGACGGCGGTGTGTCCGAAGAAGAAGCTTGAGGATTCGGCGTGGGCGTGAGTAGCCATGGCGTAGCCAGTCATGTTGACGTAGCGTCGCATCATCTTTGTGGTTCCTGCAAAAACTGAAGGCTTCTTAGAGGCGACTCCTTCGACTTCGACGAGGGTGTGGTCGTGGGCGTCTACCCAAAGGGTGCCTTCGATCAGGTTGGGAGCTTTGTGATGCGGAGAGATGGTGACTGCGAGGCAGGTGCGACCATCGATGACACGCGTGACACCTGGCTTGAACTGCATGTCGTAATTCGCGGTAGAGAACCATGAGTTGGCAACCTTTGCCGGATCACTGATGGCCTTCTCGTTTTCGAGAAGCGGATGGAGGCCATACCTGAGAATGATGTTCGAGCCCGACTGCTTGAGGATGGTGTAGTTCTTCCCTGCTCCCTTTGTGTACGTGACCCGGACGGTCATCTCTGCTGTGGGATGCGTCTGATCTTTGCCGCGGTAGACCGCGTAATGCTCAAGGTTGGAGTACTCGAGAACATTGTTGTGGCGGGAGAGGTTGGCGGCTTCCAAGTCGCGAATGACCGCAGAGGGATCGGGCTGCTGACCGCGCAGAGCGATGATGCCCAGGATTGGCAAGAGGCCGATGGTGATCGCGCTGGCTGTCCGGAATTGCATATCTGTATATTTAGACGGCTGTGCCGCCGTTATCGTGCCTTCATGGTTCGATGCAGTGTGACGCGATTGTGGCACTTGCGAAAAGATTACGAGCGATTTAGGACAGAGCACGTCAGGTGTATGTAGATGAGCAGGCACGGGATGATGACACCTGCGACATTCACGAAAACACTTTGACTGGAGAGGCTTGCGATGAGGCTTTACGCGAAGGTGTGTGTTCTGGCGGCATGTATGGCTGTTGTATCGATGGTGTGTAGAACTAGTGCGTTGGCACAGGAAGCAGGGAGACAGCTGAACAGCTATCAGGCGTTTTACCTGAAGAATGCGACCAGCCAGAGGGCGGCCAATGATATTCAGACCGCGATGCGGAACCTGTTGCCCGGGGCGAAGATCTATTACGCGGCGACGGAAAATGCGCTGATGGTGAGTGGCAGCGCGGAAGAACTGGCTATGGCGCAGAAGTTGCTGACCGATCTGGACAAGCCGCAGAAGGTTTATCGCGTGACGTACACGATCCGCGACGGGCATGGCGCGCCGAGGCATCTGGCTATGCTGGTGTCGCCGGGACGGAGAGGAATGACGAAGCAAGGCACGCGGGTGCCGATCATGACGGGATCGTACAAGGAGGGTGGCGCGGAGCAGGCAAATACGCAGTTTCAGTACCAGGACATTGGATTGAGTGTCGAAGCAACCATGGAAGGATATGGCGATGGGCTCCGGCTGATATCAAAGATCGAAGCAACGAGCGTTTCTGAACAGAAGTCGAATGTGGGGATTCAGGATCCGATTGTGGACCAATCGGTGCTGGAGGCACAGTCTATGGTGAACACCTCGAAGCCGGTGACTCTGGGTTCGCTGGACTTGCAGGATGGCAAGCAGGTGGATGTGCAAGTGGGGATCGAGGCAGTGCAGTAGCGAGTAAAATGTCCGGCCGGAGTCAGGGATGAGGGGATGAAACTTCCGGCCGGAGGGGATTAGTTGGGGAGGAAGACAGACCGGACGCATTGATCGGTCTTGTGCTTGAACATGTCGTAGCCGCGAGCGGATTCTTCCAGCGGGAAGCGATGCGTGGCAAGGAACGAGAGGTCGAACTCGCCTTTCTCAGCGTGCTCGATCATGCGACGCATATACTTCTGGCCGTGCTGCTGCGCCGTGCGCACGGTGAGTCCCTTATTCATGATGACGCCGATGGGAAACTTATCCATAATCCCGTAGACACCGAGGATGGAGAGTGTGCCGCCTTTGCGCACGGCCATGATTGCCTCGCGCAGGGCGTTGCCGCGATCGGTTTCCATGCGCATGGCCTGCTTCACGCGATCGTAGGCATATTGGGGACCGGTGCCGTGCGCTTCCATGCCGACGGCATCAATGCATGAATCGGGTCCGCGGCCTCCGGTCATGTCTTTGAGGAGTTCCAGGACGCTATCGACTTCTTCGTAGTTAATCGTGATGGAGCCGACGTGCTTGCGAGCCATCTCGAGACGCTCGGGGAAGCGGTCGATGCCTATGACTCGTCCGGCGCCCATCAGGTATGCGGCTTTCTGCGCGGCGAGTCCGACACCGCCGCAACCCCAGACAGCGACAGTATCGCCAGGAAAAATGTTGCAGAAGTCGGCGCCCATGTAGCCGGTTGGTCCGGCATCGGAAAGGAAAATGACCTGCTCATCGCGCAGGCCCTCGGGAACTTCGAAACAGTCGGTGTCGGCATGCGGAATCCGAACGTACTGTGCGTGCGCGCCGGCGTAGCCACCGAACGCGTGCGTTTAGCCATAGATGCCTGCGGTGGGATAGCCGAGGAGCGGCTCCTGAAGGTTGGCATTCGGGTTGGTGTTGTCGCACAGAGACCGGAGGTCGTGTTTGCAGTACCAGCAGCTTCCGCAGCATACGAATGACGGAATCACGACGCGCGTTCCGCGCTTGATGCGCTTGACTTCAGGGCCGGTCTCGACGATTTCGCCCATGAACTCGTGGCCGATGATGTCGCCGGCGCGCATGGTGGGAATATAGCCGTCGATGAAGTGGAGATCGGAACCGCAGGTGGTGGACATTGTGACTTTGAGAATGGCATCGTGCGGATTGACGATGCTGGGATCCGGTACGGACTCTACGCGAAGGTCATTAATACCGTTCCAACAAAGTGCTCTCATACGAGGTCTCCTCTCCAGGGGTTGTTGACTTGCGGTTCGTTTTGTGAACGAGCAGAGGAGTTACGCTCAAGGGTGGGGATCTCGCCGGTTTCGGCAAGGGCCTTGAAGTTGTGGAGGACCTTGCCGATGATGATGCGCGGAGTCTTCTCGAAGAAAGACGAGATGGCGCGGATGGTGCGGCCACCGCGAATCCGGGAGAAGTCGACAAGGTATTCGAGTGTAACTTCAGTTCCTCGGTCCTGAGGAGCGGGACTGAGGTGAAACCACTCATTGATTTGAAGGCCGTCGTCCGGCATGGTGGACCAGTGAACCATCTCGTTGGGTCGTTCCTCGATCATGATGGCCTCGCCGGTGATGGCGGGCCCGATGGGAAGCGGGATGGACCAGCGAATGTGGTTTTCGCCGGCGCTTGAGATATCCGCCCACGGACGCATCAAGCGCGTCATGGTATCGGGGTTGCGCCACAGCGCATAGAGCTCAGCGGCATCTTTGCCGATGGTGATGGTTTGATGAATGCGTTGCGATGTTGGAGAGCCGGCACTCAGGCCAAGTTTGTGCGAAACGGCGCATGTGCCCGAGACGCCGTCGTAGATGAGTGCGCCACCAGCAGCGGCGGCTGTCCAGCTAATGATGGAGCGTTTGCGCAGAACCGGCGCGAGCAGCAGGGCGCCGGAAGCGATGGTGATCGCTCGCTCTGTGGTGCCGGATTGCTGGGTTGGTCTTGATCGTCCGTTGGAGTGGGGATTCGGCATGAGAATACTCCGCGTTTAGAAGGGGATTTAATCTGCGATGAATGCGCATGAGTCAATCGCAATCGAAGCGGTTGCAGAGGATGTTTCTTCCCGATTCCGAAACACAAGGGACCGGGGACACCCAGTTGAGGTCGGTCACATTACATGGGCATGGATGGTGGAGGAGTGGGTTGTGTTGCCTGAGATTGAGTGGATGGTACGGAGGGACCAGCAGGAACTCTGGATGGGTGGTCGATAACTTTGTGAGTCAATCGTCGAGCGCTGAGTTAATGAGATGATGCGCTATTCCAGATCTACTCGGGCAGGCCGGCTGACCGAGATATCTGCGTTGGAGCGAGGTTAGTCTGTTTGAAACGCGGGCTGATGTGGATATCAGTCTGTTTCAGGATTTCAGGGCCGGTGTTCACGAAGCCGTGGGGCGTTCCGGCTTTTATGACGAGGATGTCGCCGGGTTGTGTGTCGCGAATCTCTTCTCCAGCGAGGAAGCGCGAGGTGCCTTCCTGCACGATGGCTATCTCGTCGTATTCATGTATATGAAGAGGAGCGCCGCGGCCGGGCTCCGCTTCGACGAGAAAGATGGAAACTGCGACATTCGCATTATCGGCGCCCACGAAGTTGTATGAGCTGCCGATGAAGGGCAGATCCTGTTTGCGAACGATGTGCACGATAACACCTCCGGAGTTTGTTTTTACTTGCGACAAAATACTGCTTGAATTGAGGCTTGAATGGAAGCAGAAAGCTTAATGCTAACTTAAGCAAGACGCGCCATTTGACACGCGAAAGTGCCAAAGGATTCAGCTATTTATTTCAGGGCGAAATCGCAACCTTCGCTTGGGACCGTGTTTGTATTGGCATGAACGGCGCGCAGCGGGAAGCAGCAAGAGCCAAGCTTCCGAGGCTGGTCAGCAGGTTCGGTTAAAGTCCGCAGGGACGGAGGTAAATATGAAGAACATTAGTAAATGGGTACTTGGAGCAGCAGTTCTAGCCGGTGGGCTGGCGTTTGGAACGAACACGGCTGACGCAGCCCAGTTGAGAATTGCAGTGGGGATCGGAAATCAAGCTTACATTCCTCCGTGCCCCGGTCCGGGATATGCGTGGGTGAATGGTTACTATGACGGCGGCTACTGGGTGCCGGGATATTGGAACTACGTGGGATTCGGCGGAAGCGTGATTGTGCGAGACCACTTCTACGATCGCGGGCGCGTGATCTACCGCGACCGAGATGACCACCGCCGGTTCGATCGGGACAATCATTTCCGCGGTGATCGTGGTAACCGAGGACATGAGCGGGGACGCAGGTAATCAGCTCGATGGACATGTTTATAGATAAAGTTCGCTAAATAGAGTTTGTCGGTTCATCTGTCCGACTTGCCTCACGGCCTCTCCCTACGGAGAGGCCGTTTTTTTGTTCGAGTGACTCTGGTGTATCCCACGTCTCAGGATCGAGACCCTTCGACAAGCTCAGGGCAGGCTGGGGGCGCCGAGATTCTGGAGAGGGGTCAAGCGCGGTTGCCGAGGAGACGCTCAACGGCATCGTGCTGGTAGCGGGACATGCGGAGTTCTTCGCCGCTTTGAAGCAGGACAATGTGGCTGCCCTGAAACCAGGGGCGGATCTCGCAAATGCGATGCACGTTGACGATGGTGGAGCGATGAATGCGGACGAAGTCGCGCGGATCGAGCTTGTCCATAAGAGCCTGCATGGTCTCGCGCACGTCGTGGGTTTTTCGGGAGACGTGAAGGGTTGCGTAGTTGCCCTCAGCGCTGATCCAGTCGATATCAGCGACGGAAACGAAGAGGATACGTCCGCGAACAGAGACAGCGAGTCGCTGAGCGTAGTCGGTCTGCGAACGAGAGCGATCGAGAAGGGAGAAGAGACGCTGAGCGGCGTCCTTGTCCTGACGTCCGGCGCAACGATCGCGAGCGCGGCGAAGAGCGCGGGCAAGACGGTCGGGTGCAAAGGGCTTTAGGAGGTAGTCAACAGCGTTGGCATCGAAGGCTTCGAGCGCGTACTTATCGTATGCGGTGACGAAGATGGTGACGGGCATCTGATCGGCGCCGATGGTTTCGACTACGCGGAAGCCGTCCATTTCGGGCATCTGTACGTCGAGGAAGACAAGGTCGGGATTGGTTCGACGGATGGTTTCAACGGCGGCTTCACCGTCGCCGCACTGGCCGATGACATTGATGTCGGACTCATTCTTTAGCAAGCGCATAAGAGCCTTGCGTGCGAGAGACTCGTCGTCGACAACGAGCGCACGAAGCGTCATAAGGCTGCCCCGACGGTTACGGAGCGCTGCTGCTGGGGCGCGTTCGCGAGTGGGATGAAGATGAGCGCAACGACCCCGCGCGATCCGAGGGAGCGCAGGAGGAGTGAGGCTTGCGGTCCGTAGAGCTGCTCGAGGCGGGCCCTTGTGTTGCGAATGCCGACGCCGCGCATCATGAGGTGATCTGTGCTCTCGTCGATTGCGCTGTTGGAGTTCCAGACCTCGATCTCGATCCCGTGATTGGCGACGCGCGCGAAGACTTCAATGAGGTCAGAACCTTTGTGCTTGCCGATGCCGTGGCGGATGGCGTTTTCAACGAGAGGCTGGAGAAGAAGGGGCGGGACGAGCTGATCGAGGGCTGCGGGTTCCGCGTGAATCGCGACGGAGAGGCGATCGCCGAAACGCTGCTTCTGGATGCCGACGTAGAGGTCGAGGAATTCGAGTTCGCGCGCGAGAGAGATTTCGTTCTTACCCATCTGATCGAGGGCAATGCGGAGAAGCTGGCTGAGGCGGAGAAGGACATCTTCGGCGGCTCGGGGATCTTCCTGAACGAGAGTGATGGCGGCCTGAAGAGTGTTGAAGAGGAAATGAGGCTGGATCTGCATCCGGAGAGTTTCGAGTTCGGCGGAGGCGAGCCGGACCTGGAGTTGAGCCTGAGCGACTTCGCGACGGCGAATCTCATCCTGCAGGTGGAGGAACGCAGCGAAGATCACGATGACGGAGTAGGCGAGGACATAGAGTGGCGCGAACCCAATGGCGTTGGCGACCGCCATACTAAGCCACGGCGCGGGGCGCTCGAAGTGCTCGGCATAAATCGTGCCTCCGGTTGCGCGTACCAGTGCCTGCACAAGGATACAGACGACGCACGCGAAGGCGTGCGGAAATACAAGGCGTTCGAACCAATTCGAACGCGTGAATGGGAACCGGAATGCAAGAGCAAAGATGAGGGGCGTAAAAAGCGCCCACGAGTACAAGTCGAGCCCCGCCCAGACGAAGTAGTGCTGGAGGGGAAGGACGTATCCCTGAGAGGCGTCGTTCATGAGGACCTGTCCGCCCTTGAGAACGACGATTACTGTCCAGACGGCGAAGGAGAGAGGAAGCACCCGGAAATAGGCGGAGAGTGTAAGGGGACGCGGCAGCCATCGTTCGCTGATCGGAATGGAAGAATTCGGCTGCACGGTCGCGAGTCCTGCTTCTTTATAGAACATTTTGAAGTGAGTGGTGCGGCTCGTCGTGGTAGGGCGCAAGTAGCGTTACGATTCGACACGTGGTATGTACGATTCGACCCAGCGAATTTCTATTCGACATTTTGACTGAGCCTTGTGGGCATAACCTTTCGTACTCTCGACTGGCGCGAGGAGGCGCCGGGCGATGAGGAGTGCCAAGGTTTTGCTGGGAGCAGCAGTTGGATTGGCTACGATCTACGGCGCTGCGCGGGCACAGGACGCGAGTACCGACCGGAGCGGCAAGGATATTCGCGAATACGAAGAAGTTGCGCAGCATTCGCCGGGACAAAACAGCGGCGCAGCATGGTGGAAGCTGGCTATGTTGTACCAGGACCAGGCGAGCTTTGCGGATGCGGAGCGGGCGTATGCGAAGGCGCTGGAACTTTTGAAGACCGGTGAGCCTGTAGCACTGGCGAACATGATGGATTGCATGGGGACCATGTACGTGCAGGAGGGGCGGTTCGCTGAAGGCGAAGAAATGGAGCGGAAGGCGCTGGCGATCCGGCAGCAGCAGAAGGATGCGCTCGGAATCGGGCTGAGCTGGATGCACCTCGCAATGCTCTCGATGGGAAAGCAGGACCACGCGAACGGAGAGATGTATGCGGAACTGGCGGTTGGCCGGCTGGTTCCGGAGAAGGGCGACCGTGGGGCCACTGGGGAGCAGAAGATGACGGCTCTGACGTATCTTGCGCTGGCGCGGTGCGCTGCGCATGAGTGCAAAGACGCGATGCAGCCACTGAAGCGGGCGATGTCGATTGCGGAAGCGAGTTATTCGGAGACGAGTTTCCCTGTTTCGTACATCCGTTTTCTGGAGGGGTACGTGAATTGGAAACGTGGGAATGATCGCGCCGCCGCGAAGCTGATGAGGATCGGTACGGAAGGGATGGAAGAGCAGCTTGGGTGGAATCATCCTACGTTTGTTTCGGCGATGCGGCAGCATGAGGGGTTTCTGGTGGCGACGCAGCGAACTGCGGAGGCGTCGGAAGTGCGAGAAAAGCTGGTGCGGCTGACGGGGTTGCAAACCGCCGCGAGCACTGCAACTACGACGGCTTTGCGGTAACCGGAGCACCTCTTGACGAGGTGCTCCAGATTCGTAGGTTTCCGAACTCACTCATAACGGAGAGCGGACATGGGGTTTACCTTTGTGGCGCGACGGGCTGGGATGAAGATGGCGATGAGCGCGGCCAGGATCAGCACGAATGCAGCTCCTGCGAGGGCGAGCGGGTCAGACGCGTGGATGGAGAAGAGTAGACCGCTCATCAGGCGGGTGAGGGCCAGTGAGAGGACAATCCCAAGTCCGAGTCCCACTGCGATGGTGGCCATGCCGCTGCGCATGATCATGCCGAGGACCTGGCTGCGATTTGCGCCAAGCGCCATGCGGACTCCGATTTCCGTTTTCCGTTGCGCGACTCCGTAGGAAGTGACGCCGTAGATGCCGATGGCGGCCAGAAGGAGCGCGAGTCCGGCAAAGCTCGCGAGCAAAGTGAGTGCGAGACGCCGACGCTGAAGAGACTCGCCCATCACTTCGTTCATGGTGCGGACACGGTAGACGGGGAGATCGGGATCGATGAACGCGACTTCGCGCTGAATGGTCGGCACAAGACTTAAGGGGTTAGTTGAGGTTCGGACGGCAAGAGTCATGCCGTTGAAAGGCAGCTGGTTTTCCGGGACATAGACTTCTACACGTGAGCGAGCTTCAAGGGTGCGGTTGCGGACGTGGCGCACGACGCCAACCACGGTCAACCATGTGGGATTTGGCTGCCCGGCCCCGAAGTGGACTCGCTTGCCAATCGGATCCTGGTTGGGCCAATAGGTGTTGGCGAGGCTCTCGTCAACGATGGCGACGCCCGGAGCACCTTCGGTATCGCCTGCCTCAAAGTAGCGTCCGCGCACCAGCGGAATGCTCATGGCCTTGAAGTAGTCGGGAGTGGCGGTACGGCGATCGGCTTCCGGCGTTCTGTTTTCGGGCGGAACGGACTGCGTGTCGATGGTGGTGGTTCCAGACCCTCCCTGGCCACTGAGCGGCAAGCCTGAGATAGCGCCTACGTATTGGACCCCAGGCAGATGCTGTACGCGTTCAAGAAGAGA
>Ga0157369_10010752_pt1 | contig 10419 bp, 11 predicted proteins | sample C25metaG_FD_113461 | JGI IMG/M metagenome (GOLD analysis project Ga0157369, IMG submission 113461) | Corn rhizosphere microbial communities from Kellogg Biological Station, Michigan, USA - C2-5 metaG | ecosystem: Host-associated > Plants > Roots > Rhizosphere > Soil | place: USA: Michigan...
GCGATCAGCCAGGGCAGAACGATCAGCAGCAGCAGAACAATGCCCGCGATCGGTCGCAGATCGCGCAGCCCGCGCGCCTGTCGCTCGCTAATGGTGAGGGCAATGATGGTCAACGCCGCGACCAGCGGCGCCACCGGTCCTTTGACGAGGATACCGGCGGCCAGCGCCGCCCAGAACAACAGCGCGATGCCCAGCGGCGCGCGCAAGCCGGCCTTTGCGTCGAGATAGATGCGCGCCAACGCGAGCTGCGCGGCGGTGATGAAGGCGAGCAGCACGGCATCGGTCTTGGCGAGATGCGCCTCGATGCCGAGACCGAGCGAAGCGGCGAGCAGCCCCGCGCCGATAAAGGCGGCTTTGCGTCCGACCAGCCGCGCGCCCATGCCGAAACTCATCAGCGCCGCCGCGGCCGCGGCGAGCAGCGACGGCACGCGGTAGGGCCAAACCGCGTTGCTCTCGGCATCGCTGAACAGCGCGACCGATGCCGCTTGCAGCCAATAGATGCCGGCGGGCTTCTTGTTGCGCGCTTCGTCCTGGAAGCGGATGGCGATCAGGTCATGCGTCTCCAGCATCTGCCGGCTCGCCTGCACGAAACGCGCTTCGTCGCGATCCGTGACCGGCAGATTGACGAGGCCCGGCAGATAAAGCCCAAGACAGAGCAGCGTGAGCAGCGCGTAAGGCCGCCAGCCGAAAAGCGCGCGCTCGATCATTGCGGCCCGATCATTCGGACGTGCGCGGGCTGGGTTGCGTCACGGTCATCGCCGACGCCGTAGCACACTGGACCGCCGCGAGCCAGCGCCTTGCCATCGCGCTATTGGGCGGGCGATCAAATCATCTCGGCGACGCGATCCACCAGGCAATCGAGCACCAGCGGATGGTCACTGAGATAGGGCGCTTTGATGATCTCGGTCTCGGGATGCTCGGCGGCGACGCGGTCGCAAGCGGCATAGACGCGTTTCACGAGTACGCCGGTGAAGAGGAAAAACGGGAAGACCACGATGCGCTTGAAGCCGAGCGTTGCCGCGTGGCGCAGCGCCGGTTCGCTCCGCGGCGAAGCCGTGCCGCCATAGCCGATTTCCGCCCGGCCGAAGCCCATCCCGTCGCACAACATTTGCGCGAGCTTGGCGATATTGGCGTTGGCTTCGGCGTCGCTGGTGCCGCGGCCGACGACCAGCAGCAAGCTCTCGGCGCGCGGAATATCGCGCTTGCCGTGCCGCTCGCCTTCTTCGATGCGGGCAGCGGCGGCGTCGAGCAATTTTGGCTCGATCGATAGCTCGCGGCCGAAGCGCATCTCGATCTGCGGAAAATCCGCCGAGAAGCGTCTGATCTCGGAGGGCAGGTCGTTCTTCACATGGGTCGCGGCGAAGAGCATGGCGGGCAGCACCAGGATACGCTGTGCGCCCTGCGCAACCAGCGCCGCGAAACCTTCGCGGATCGTCGGCTGCGCGAATTCGAGATAGCCGTATCCGACATCGTGTTCGGGAAGGCGCGCTTTGAGCCCGGCCGCAACTCGCGCGAATTCGGCAACGGTTTCGGGATCACGGCTGCCATGGCCGCAGATCATCACCGCCGTCTTCATCGCCTGCTCGCTTTCCGCCCGCTCGCTTTGCACTTGTCTTTCATGCCCTGCGCGGCCGATCTTGCCGCATGTTCCTGCCGTCCGCATCCGATCCCGTCGCGATCCTGCTATTGGCGCTGGCCATCGACCTGGCCTTCGGCGACATGGCGGTGGTGTTCCGCTTTTTACCGCATCCGATGGTGATCGTCGGCCGCGCCATCGGCTTCTTCGACCGGCGCCTCAACCGCGAGACCCGCAGCGATGCGGCACGACAATTCCGCGGCGCCATCACGGTGATCGTGGTGGCCGGCGCGGCGGCGGCGGTCGGTTGGGCGATCAGCGAATATCTCCGCGTCGTGCATTATTCCTGGGCGATCGAGGCACTGCTCGTCGCGGTCCTGCTGGCACAGCGCAGCCTCTTCGAGCATGCCGCCGCGGTCGGCCGCGCCTTGCAGACGGATGGGCTCCAAGGCGGCCGCGCGGCGGTGGCGAAGATCGCCGGCCGCGATCCCGAAAGCCTCGACGAATACGGTGTCGCGCGTGCGGCGATCGAATCGCTGTTCGAGAATTTCAGCGCTGGCGTGATCGCGCCGGGTTTCTGGTATCTGCTGTTCGGCCTGCCCGGACTCTTCGCCTACAAGACCGCGAGCACACTCGACAGCATGATCGGTCATCGCTCGCCGAAATATCTCGCTTTCGGCTGGGCAGCGGCGCGGTTCGATGACGCGCTCAATTGGATCCCGGCGCGGCTCACCGCGCTGCTGGTCTGGCTCGCGGCGCTGGTGCTGCCCGGCGCACAGGCGGGCGCCGCGGTCCGTGCCACGCTCGGCGATGCGCGCAAGCATCGCTCGCTGAATGCCGGCTGGCCGGAGGCCGCGGCAGCCGGCGCGCTCGGCCTCGCCCTCGGCGGTCCGCGCCGCTATCTCGATACGGTGATGAGCGAGCCGTGGCTCGGCAGCGGCCGCGCGCGGGCGACCATCGTCGATATCGGCACTGCGCTGCGGCTCTACCTCGCCGCTGCCGCATGTTTCGCGGTTTTGCTGCTGCTCATCCTCGCCGCGCGGCATTTCCTCTAAGCGAGACTCTTCTTAAGGGAGCTGGGGCACCGCGCAGATCGCCGCGTCCGGCAGGCGTTCTTTCGAGAGATTCAGGATCGCATGCGCGCGGATGCCATCGGCGATCCAGGCATAGAAGGCGAGAGTGCCGTGCGGTGGCGGCATATCGTGCGGCGGCCCCAGCGCGACGACAACATTGCCGAAACGCGCCGCCCGCATGGCGAAGGCACCGCAATCGAGCCGGCTCTCGCGGAAGGCGGGATCGCGCTCCGGCGCGCCCCAACGCTGGGTGACACTGTCTTGCAGCTCGCGCGGCAGGGTCGAGAAATAGACGCCGTAATCGCCGCGCTGGAACGTCTCCTCGGCATCGCTGCCGAGCAGCGCGCGCATCAAGGCATCGCCATCGGCGGGAATATTGTCGACGCGATAGCCCTCGGCCTTCAGCGCATGCAGCTTATCGATCGCCGATTGCAGTGTGTCGGAGTCGAGGATCAGCACGAGTTTGCGCTCGCTCTTGTCCATGACGGTCAGCCTTTCAGCGCGAGCGGCAAGCCCGCGGCCATGAAAAGAACGCGCTGCGCCAGCCGCGCGATGCCTTGATTCAATCGCCCGGCATGGTCGCGGAATTCGCGCGCCATGGCGTTGTCGGGCACGATGCCGAGCCCGACCTCGTTCGCCACCATCACCACGGGGGCTTGGAGCTTGGGGAGGACGGAGAGCAGCCGCTCGATCTCGAAACCGACATCGCGCTGGGCGCCCATCAGATTGGAGAGCCACAAGGTCAGGCAATCGATCAGCACCGGCCGCGTCGCTTCGCCGAGCAGGATATTCACCAGCTCCAGCGGCTCTTCGACGGTCGTCCAGTGAGCGCCGCGGCGGGCGCGATGCGCCGCGATCCGCGCGCGCATCTCGTCGTCGAGCGGTTGGGCGGTCGCGAGATAGAGCGCCGGCCGCGCTGTGCTCTCGATCAGTTCCTCGGCGAAGCGGCTCTTGCCCGCGCGTGCGCCGCCGAGGACGAGAGTGATGGGCGGCAGAACCGCCTTCGTCATGGCACGAGCCGTAGGCCGAAAATCATTCGGTGCGCTTTCCAGCGAAGCTTTCGCCAATGGCCGCCGCGCTGCGATCTCGTCGCTGCCACGGGCCTGTCGGCTTCCCTAGCACGCACCCGGCGCCGGCGCTATCGTCAGCCCCATGGCGCAATACGACGTTACCCTTGCCGCAGCGCGGGCTTTGACGCCGGCGGTCCACGAGCTCGTTCTGAAATCGAAAGACGGCGCGGCGCTGCCCTCTTACGGGCCCGGCGCGCATATCGAGGTCACGGTCACGCTGGCCGATGGCACGCAGGCGACGCACGCTTACTCCCTGCTCGGTGGCACGGTTACCGGCGACGATCCGGCCGATACTTATCGCATCGCGGTCGAGCAGCGCGACGACGGGGCCGGCGGCTCGAAATTCCTCTGCGATCTCGCAATGGGGGCGACGCTCAGCGTCTCCTCGCCGCGCAACGATTTCCCGCTCGAGACGCATCCCGCCAACCGGTTGCTGGTCGCGGGCGGCATCGGCATCGTGCCGATCTTCGCCATGGCGCGGCGGCTGAAGCGCGAAGGCCGCGCCTTCACCCTCGCCTATGTCGCGCGCGATCTCGATCAGATGGCTTATCGCGACGAGGTGTCGGCGCTCGCCGGCGGTCATGTGATTCTCCATGAGGAATCGAGCGAGGCGAAGCCGCTCGATGTGAAGCCGCTCGCGAAGAAGCTTGCCTACCCGTCCGAGGTCTATGTCTGCGGCTCTTATGCGCTCAACAAAGCCGTGACCGCGGCCGCAGGCGCGGCGGGCCTATCGAAGCTCCAGATCCACGAGCAATGCTTCGCGCCGCCGCCGGTCTTCCGGCCCGAGAACAACGCCTTCCACGTGACCTTGAAGCGATCGGGCCTCGAATTCGACGTGTCGGCGGAGTCGAGCATTCTCGAGACGATGATGGTGTCCGGCCACACGCCGAAATTCTATTGCGGGCGCGGCGAATGCGGCATCTGTCCGATGACGGTGGTGTCCTCCGACACGCCGATCGAGCATCGCGACCACACGCTGAAGCCCGATGAGCGCAAGGATCGCATCTGCATCTGCGTCTCGCGCATCAAAGGCGGCAAGCTGGTGCTCGACGCTTAAAGCGCCGCTTTATCTCACCACGCGCGTATAGCCTCTAATTTCGCTCTTATTTTTTCCGTCATGCCCGCGAAAGCGGGCATCCAGTGATTGCCCTGGACCCCCGCTTTCGCGGGGGTGACGAGGAAGTTGAGTGTCTTGTCAGATAAATCCGCGATCAATACGCGGTCTTGTTCACCTGACCGGTGCCGGTCACGTACCAGCGCTCGCTCGGAAACGGCTTGCCCGCGAGCCGCGCCATCATCCAATCGGCAGCCAGCACGGGCGGGCTCGGTCCCAGCGCGACCGACGGCACGCCGCTCAGCCCGTGGCGCGCATCCTGATAAACGACGAGCCGCTTCGGTGCTTTCAATTGCGCGAAAAGCTGCTCGGTGTATTTGAGCGGCGATAGCTCCTCGGCTTCGCCGGCGAAGCAGAGATAAGCGCATTTGATGCGCTCGACATGGCCTTCCCAGGTCAGCGTCTTCACGAATTGATCGAACTTCGCCTCGTCGGTATAGCCCGCCATCCACATGAAGCGTTTCTTGAAGGTCGGCGAGGCCTCTTCGAAGATCGTGTGGCAGCCGGGCTCGAGACAGGTCGCTGAAACCGCGGCGGCGCGGAAGCGCGGCTCGTTGGCGACGACGATGGTGCCGAAGAACGAGCCGAAGCTCGCGCCGACGACGCCGATCTTGTCGCCATCGATCTCGGGCCGCGTCGAAAGCCAGTTGTAGAGCGCGGGCGCGGCGGCGACCCAATTCTCCATGCTGACGCGGATGCCGAGGAGCGGCGATTCATATTGCCCCGGCCCGTCGACCGCGAGCACGGCGATGCCGCGATTGAGCCAGCGATCGCCGTAGAGTGCGACGCCGCATTCCTTGAAGCTGTCCATGCCCGGAATCGACACCACCGCCGGCACTTTCTGGCCGTCGACGTAATCCGGCGGCAGGTGGTACCAGGCAGGGAGCGCCGTGTCCTTGAACGGGATCCACACCGGCTCGACGCGATGATCGGCGAGGCGCGCGTAATTGGCGTAGCAGGCGCGCTTCTTCTGATTGAGGAAGATGTTCTGCTCGTTGTTCTCGTCGAACGTCCATTGCGACGCGCCCCAATGCACCGCCGCCATGAAGTAATTGTCGCGCGCCGTGATCAGCTCGTCCGCTTCCTCGGCGAGGCGCGCGCGCTGCTCGCGACGCCGTGCGGTCGCTTCGAAAGCCGGGCCGATATCGGCCATCTTCTTGACGCGCTGACGGATCGCCGCGAAATCGGCCAGCGATTCGATGCCGCACGGCGCTTGCAGATAGAAAGAACGCGCCTGATCCCAATCGATGCCGTTCGCCTGGATGATGTTGTCGATGCTCCAGCGCTGCTCGCTGAAGCGGCGGCAATGCGGCTCGCCGACATGTTCGATGATCGGTTGCGGGTGCGGTGTGCTCATCTTCTTATCTCCTCCGTTCCTCGCGTTCTCTCTCAAAGCGGCGGCTGATTGACCGTGGCGACGCGCCAGAGGCGGCCGCCGCCCGGGCCGGGGATATGATCTATCCGTGTCAGTGACAGATTGTCGATGCTGAAGGACAAAGACGTCTCCGGCGCGAGATTGAGTGCCAGCGACAACGCGGCGCGGATCGTGCCGCCATGCGTCACGGCGAGGATGTCACGGCCCTGGTGACGCTCGCTCAGCCGCGCGATCGCGGCATGGACGCGGCGTGTCAGCGCGACGAAGCTCTCGCCGCCGGGCGGAATCTCATGCGCCGGCGCCAGCCAGAAACGATGCCATTCATCGCCGCGCCGCGCCGCCAGTTCGTCGTAGCGCACGCCTTGCCAATCGCCGAAATGCTGCTCGATGAGATCGGGCTCGATGGCGATATCGGGGCCGGGAATTTTGCGCGGGCCGCTCAGCCCGGCCTCGACCAGCGCCGCCGCGGTCATCTGCGTGCGTTTCAGCGGCGTCGCCACCCACACTGCCTCTTTCGGCAGACGATTGGCGAGGCTGGTGAAACGCGCCGTGTCGGCAATATCGCAGGGGAAATCGGTCTGGCCGTAACAGCAGCCTTTGTTGATGGTGACCGGCGCGTGCCGCACCCACCACCAGCGGGTCGTCCCGTCCTTGGTCATGGCGTGGGGCTCATGCCGCTTTACTCAGGACCAGGCCGCCGCGGCGAGCAGCGCCGCCGTCTCGGCGCCCTGCTCGATCGCGCCCAGCACATCGCCGGTCTGACCACCGATCTGGCGCTGCGCCAGCCAACCGATCGCGAGTGCGACGATCCCGGCGACGATGGCGGCGCTGAGGCCGGCGCGCAGGCCAATCGCAACGACGGCGATCGCAAGCGCGATCGCCAACGCAATAAGCACCTGGTTCTGCTCGGGCCGGCCCGCGCCCGCGCCCAGCCCGTCATCGCGCGCCGGATCGAGCCTGTGCATCGCCGCGGGCAGCACGCCGCGCGACAGCGCATGCGCCACGATCAGCGCGGCGAAGACATGCCAGCGCGTGCCGATATCGGCAATCGCGACAACGCGCAATCCGATGCTGAAGATCAGCGCCAGCACGCCGAACGTGCCGATGCGGCTATCGCGCATGATGTCGAGCTTGGCTTCGCGCGTCGCGCCGCCGCCGAAGCCGTCGGCGGTATCGGCGAGGCCGTCTTCATGCAAGGCGCCGGTGATGAGCGCGGTTGTGGCCACGGCAACGAGCGCCGCGGCGAGCGCGGGCAGTCCCAATGCGAAGGCGATGACATAGGCGATGCCGCCGATCGCGCCGATCACCAGGCCGACAACCGGAAACGCCCAGACTGTATCGGCCAGGCTCAGCAGCGGCGTATCCGTTTGCGCGCGGCCAAGCGGCAGGCGCGTCAGGAAGGTGAGCGCGGCAAAGAACTCGTCGCGCCAAGCGTCGCGGAAGGCGCTCATGGAAAGAGTCTTATCCCAAGCGCCCAATTCCCGCTAGCTTGGCCCCCATCGCTCCCAATCCAATCGTCCTAGGAGGCATGGAATCATGGCGGAAAGACGCGTGCCGGCAACGCTCGATGAGATGCGTGCGATCGTCGCGCAATTTCCGGGCCCGGATCAGGACGCGGCGCAGGAAACGGCGGCGCGCGAGGCGGCGCTGACGAAACCGGCCGGCGCGCTCGGCCGGCTCGAAGAGATCACGCACTGGATGGCGACCTGGCAGGGCAAGCATCCGCCAACCTGTGTTCATCCGCGCGCCGCCGTCTTCGCCGGCAATCACGGCGTCGCCGCGCTCGGCGTCTCGGCTTACCCGGCGACGGTAACGGCGCAGATGGTGAAGAATTTCGTCGATGGTGGCGCGGCGGTGAATCAGCTTTGCCGCGCGGTCGATGCCGATCTGCGCGTCTATGAGATGGCGCTCGACGAGCCGACAGCGGATTTCACGCGAGAAGCGGCGATGAGCGAAGAGGAATGCGCCATGGCGCTCGCCTACGGCATGATGGCCGTCGAGCCCGGTATCGATCTGCTCGCCGTGGGCGAGATGGGCATTGCGAACACGACATCGGCGGCGGCGCTCGCGGCGGCTCTTTACGGCGGCGATGCCGCGCAGTGGGTCGGGCCCGGCACCGGTGTTGTCGGCGCGGCGCTCGAGCGCAAACGCGCCGTGGTCGAGCAAGGCGTGGCGCGGCACAAATCGGCGGCGAGGGACGGTTTCGATCTGCTGCGCCGTCTCGGCGGGCGCGAGTTGGCGGCGATGGTCGGTGCGATCATCGCGGCGCGCACGGCGCATGTGCCGGTGCTGCTCGATGGCTATGCGTGTTCGGCGGCGGCGGCATGTTTGGCGGCGGTCGATGCCCCCGGCTCAGAGGTGGGGGCGCTCGATCATTGCCTCGTCGCGCATTGCTCGGCCGAACCCGGGCATCGCCTGCTGCTCGAAAAACTCGGCAAAAAGCCCCTCATCGATTTCGGCATGCGTCTCGGCGAAGCGTCGGGCGCGACCCTGGCAATCGCCATCGTCAAAGCGGCCATTGCGTGTCACACCGGCATGGCGACGTTCGCCGAAGCCGGCGTCAGTGGAAAGGAATCCTCGTGAAGCGTTTTGTTCTCGCCTTGTGCTTTCTCTTTGCCTCGACCCTTGCGGCCAGCACGCAAGAAAAAATCGCTGCTACCACGCTCTTTCAATCGACTGCAACCGCCGCCGGACAGCCGATCGTCTTCCCCGCCGGCCACACCGAGGTCACCGCGCTGATGGTCGATATTCCCGCCGGCGCCGATACCGGTTGGCATAAGCATCCCTGGCCGCGTTACGCCTATGTGGTGTCCGGCGCAGTGACGGTCGAGAACGACGCCGGCGAGAGCAAGACCTATCGGGCCGGCGAGTTCTTCGTCGAGCAGATCAATATTTTCCACCACGGCACCACGACCGTGCCGACGCGGCTCCTCGTCGTCGATCAGGACGTCGCCGGAAAGGGCAATCAGATCAATCGCTAACGGCGTTGACTCGCCTCGGCGGCGCTCGCATCATCGGGCGCGGGAAGGAGAGCCAAGAATGACCACCGTCACCCAGGAACGCGAGAAGACCGTCAGCGGCCCGCCCAAGGCTCTGACCTTCGCGCATGTCAGCATGCCATGCCGCGATCTCGAAGAAGGCAAGCTGTTCTACGGCAAGGTCCTCGGCGGCGAGCTGCATGTCGATACGCCCACTTTCGCTTCCTTCCGCCTCGGCGGCGTCGATGTCGGCATCGGCACAGAGGGCTGCACCTATCTGGAGCCATCGACGGAATATCCGCATTTCGCCTTCTTCTGCGGTCCCGACGAGCTGTTCCAGATGCGCGAATGGCTCGCGCGCTGCGGCATCCCGACCTCCAATCTCTGGACGCGCAGCGGCGTCGAAGCGCTGATGTTCTTCCGCGATCCGTCGGGCAACATGATCGAGCTCTATTGCGAGCGCGGCGTCTCGGGCGCGGATAAATTCCCGCACGGACCGCCGCGCGGCCATGGCACGGCTGTCGATATCGACAAGCTGCGCTATACGAATTGGAAATTGCCGTAGCCGGCAAAGCGGTGCGGCCCGCGCTGCGCCGCAAGATACGCTGTCATCGCGACTGACGCCCGGCTTCGGACCGGGCCGGATATGTCCATGAGTATCGCGAACGATACGACGCATACGCCGCCACCGACCGATGTCTCGGTCAGTCTGCGGCGGCTGGTTCTGATCCGCTGGATCGCCGTTCTCGGCCAGGCGGTGACGGTGTTCGTCGTCCATTTCGGCTTCGGCTTCAAGCTGCCGCTGACCAGCACGCTGGTGGTGATCGCGGCATCGGCGGTGCTCAACATCCTCGCGTCGCGGCGTCGCTTGCCGACGGCGCGGCTCCGCGATCGCGAGGCCGCGGCCTATCTCGCCTATGACACGCTGCAGCTCGGCATCCTGCTGTTCCTGACCGGCGGGCTCGGGAATCCCTTCGCGATCCTGATGCTGGCACCGGTGATCGTGTCGGCGACCATCCTGTCGCGTTCCTCGGTGATCGGCCTTTCGGCGCTGACCGTCGTGGCGATCAGCGCGCTCGCGATCTGGCATCTGCCGCTGCCGCAGCGCGCCTTGCAGCCCTTCGAGCCGCAACCGATCTATGTCCTGGGTTTCTGGACGGCGCTGGTGTGCTCGACGCTTTTCATCTCCGGTTACGCGTGGTCGGTCGCGCTCGAGGCGCGCAAGATGCGCGA
>Ga0157369_10010758_pt1 | contig 10414 bp, 11 predicted proteins | sample C25metaG_FD_113461 | JGI IMG/M metagenome (GOLD analysis project Ga0157369, IMG submission 113461) | Corn rhizosphere microbial communities from Kellogg Biological Station, Michigan, USA - C2-5 metaG | ecosystem: Host-associated > Plants > Roots > Rhizosphere > Soil | place: USA: Michigan...
AGCTTTCAGGGCTGGACGGCGCTGGCCGCCCTCAATGTCTTCGTCCTGCGCATCTCCCTGGCGAGCTTCTGCGCCTATGTGCTTGGCCAGTTGCTCGACATCCAGGTGTTCGACCGCCTGCGGCGCTCGCGCCACTGGTGGCTGGCGCCGACGGTCTCGACCCTGTTCGGCAACGCCCTCGACACCCTGGCGTTCTTTTCCATCGCCTTCTGGCGCAGCGACAATCCCTTCATGGCCAGTCATTGGCCGGAGATCGCCCTGGTCGACTACGGGGTCAAGCTGACGGTCAGCCTGCTGCTCTTCGTGCCGCTCTACGGCGTGCTGCTGCGCTCCCTGGTACCCCAGGCCTGGGCACGGCGCCCGGACCTCGCCTGAGTGCAGGATTGCTGCCAGGCGCGGCTTGCCCCTAGAGTGAAGCCCCCTTCACTGCCCCGAGTTCCGCCATGCTCGCCACCGCCCTCGCCCGCTTTCCGCGCCTGACGCTGCAATCCTCGGCGACCCCGCTGGAGCTCCTGCCGCGACTGTCGGCAGAGCTGGGCCGACCGGTCTACTGCAAGCGCGACGACACCACCAGCCTGGCCCTGGGCGGCAACAAGGTGCGCAAGCTGGAGTACCTGGTCGCCGCGGCGCTGGCCGCCGGCGCCGACACCCTGGTGACCGCCGGCGCCATCCAGTCCAATCATGTCCGTCAGACTGCAGCCGTCGCCGCGCAGCAGGGGCTGGCCTGCGTCGCCCTGCTGGAAAATCCCGTCGCCACCACGGCTCCCGGTTATCTGCACGGCGGCAATCGTCTCCTGCTCGAACTCTTCGGCGCCGAGGTCAGGGCCGTCGCCGCCCTCGATGATCCGGTCAGCCAGCTGGAAGCCGCAGCCGAGCGCCTGCGCCAGCAAGGGCGCAAGCCCTGGGTGATTCCCATTGGCGGCTCCAGCGCCCTGGGCGCCCTCGGCTACGTCCGTGCCGGCCTGGAACTCGACGCTCAGCTGCACGAACTGCAGCTGCAACCCGCTGCCGTCATCCTCGCCTCCGGCAGTGCCGGCACCCAGGCCGGTCTGGACCTGGCCCTCCACCAGCTGCGACCGGAGTTGCCGGTGATCGGGGTCACCGTCTCCCGCACCGACGCCGAACAGCTGCCCAAGGTCGCCCTGCTGCGGCAACAGCTGGCCGAGCTGTTGGGCGTCGCCCCGCCTCAGGATCCGCCGCAGCTGCGTGATGGCTATTTCGGTCCCCGCTATGGCGAACCCAATCCCGGCACCCTGGCGGCCATCCGCCGGCTGGGCCGGCTGGAAGGTCTTGTGCTCGACCCGGTCTACACCGGCAAGGCCATGGCCGGCCTGCTGGACATGGTAGCCACCGGCGCGCTGCCGCCCGGCCCCCTGGTATTCCTGCACACCGGCGGAGCCCCGGGTACCTTCGCCTATGGCGACTGGTTGGCGTGATCGGCTAGCCAAGTCCCTGGGCGATGGCATAACGTCAGCAGTTTTCGGACTTGGGATGTCAGAACAGACACCCCCATAGTGGCGCACCCTCATAACCTCAAGGATTTCCTCCATGCGCAAAGCTCTCCCCCAGCGTCTGTTCCGTAGCGCCGCCCTGCTGCTCGCCCTGGGCCTGGCCCACCAGGCCACCGCCCAGGCCGAAGATCTCCTGCAGACCGTCAAGCAGCGTGGCGAACTGGTCGTCGGCCTGGAAGGTACCTATCCGCCCTTCAGCTTCCAGAACGAACAGGGCCAGCTGACCGGCTTCGAAGTGGACTTCGCCAAGGCGCTGGCCAAGGAACTGGGCGTCGACGCCAAGATCCAGCCCGGCAAGTGGGATGGCCTGCTGGCAGCCCTGGAATCCCGTCGCCTGGACGTAGTGATCAACCAGGTCACCATCAGCGAGGAGCGCAAGAAGAAATACGATTTCTCCACCCCCTACACCGTCTCCGGCATCCAGGCCCTGGTGCGCAAGGACGATGTGGACAGCATCAAGACTGCCGCCGACCTCGCCGGCAAGAAGGTCGGCGTCGGCCTGGGTACCAACTACGAGCAGTGGCTGCGCCAGAATGTACCCAAGGCGGACGTGCGCACCTACGAAGACGATCCGACCAAGTACCAGGATCTGCGCGTCGGCCGTATCGACGCCATCCTCGTCGACCGCCTGGCCGCCCTGGAATTGCTGGCCAAGACCAAGGACAAGCTGGCCCTGGCCGGTGAGCCTTTCAGCCGCCAGGAATCGGGCATCGCCGAGCGCAAGGGCGATCCGGAATTCCATGCCGCGGTCGACCAGGCCATCGCCAAGCTGCGCGCCGACGGCACCCTGGCCAAGATCTCCGAGAAGTGGTTCAAGGCTGACGTCACCCAATGAGCGACACGCTACAGCTCCTGCTCGATTCGCTGCCCTTCCTGCTGAAGGGCGCGATCTGGACAGTGGCCCTGAGCCTCGGCGGCATGTTCTTCGGACTGCTGCTGGGCTTCGGCCTGGCCCTGCTGCGCCGCTCCCGGAGTCTGCCGCTGCGTAGCCTGGCGCGGCTGTACATCTCGTTTTTCCGGGGTACGCCACTGCTGGTGCAGCTGTTCGTCATCTACTACGGCCTGCCCGAGCTCGGTCTCCAGCTCGATCCGCTGCCGGCGGCGCTGATCGGCTTCTCGCTGAACATGGCGGCCTACACGGCGGAGATCATCCGCTCGGCCATCGGCGCCATCGACCGCGGCCAGTGGGAAGCCGCCGCCAGCATCGGCATGACGCCCCTGCAGACCCTGAGGCGCGCCATCCTGCCCCAGGCGCTGCGGATCGCCCTGCCACCGCTCGGCAACAGCTTCATCTCGCTGGTCAAGGACACCTCGCTGGCGGCCACCATCCAGGTGCCTGAGCTGTTCCGCCAGGCCCAGCTGATCACTGCCCGCACCTTCGAGATCTTCAGTATGTACCTGGCCGCAGCGCTGCTCTACTGGGTGCTGGCCAGCCTGCTGTCCACCCTGCAGAATCGCCTGGAACGGCACTACGGGCGTCACATCAACGAGCGAGGCCCGTCATGATCGAGGTGCAGGGGCTGTCCAAGTCCTTTCAACAGCAGACCGTGCTCCAGGCCATCGACCTCCAGGTGGCCCAGGGCGAGGTGGTCGCCATCATCGGCCCCAGCGGCTCAGGCAAGACCACCCTGCTGCGCTGCCTCAATCTGCTGGAGACCCCGGACGCCGGCAGTATCCGCCTGGGTGAGCTGCGTATCGATGCCAGCCGGCCGCTCAAGGCCCAGCAGGGCACCATTCGCCAGTTGCGGCAGAGCATGGGTTTCGTCTTCCAGAACTTCAATCTGTTTCCCCATCGCACCGCGCTGGAGAACGTGATCGAAGGGCCTATCATCGTCCAGGGCGAAGCGCGCGAGACCGCCAGAGCCCGCGGTCGCGAGCTGTTGGCCAAGGTCGGGCTGGCCGACAAGGCGGATACCTATCCCGGGCAGCTGTCGGGTGGCCAGCAACAGCGGGTCGCCATCGCCCGGGCGCTGGCCATGCGTCCCCAGGCCATCCTCTTCGACGAACCCACTTCGGCGCTGGATCCCGAGCGGGTCGGCGAGGTGCTGGAGACGATCCGCGGGCTGGCCCAGGAGGGTCGTACCCTGGTGATCGTCACCCACGAGATGGCCTTCGCCCGCGACGTCGCCCACCGGGTGCTGTTCATGGACGGTGGCCGCATCGTCGAACAGGGCCCGGCAGCCGAGCTGTTCAATCGGCCGCGTGAAGAACGAACCCGGCGCTTCCTGGCCAAGTTCGTTCGCGACAGCGCCGCCGACTACTCCTGAGCCAGGCCGGCACAGCCCTGCAGGCTGGCCTGGCTGACGTTGCTGTTGGCCGGCACGCCATGGGTCAGCCAGACGTTGCCGCCAATGGTCGAACCCTGGCCGATGGTGATGCGCCCGAGGATGGTCGCCCCGGCATAGATCACCACGTCGTCCTCGACGATGGGATGGCGCGGGTGGCCCTTCTTGAGATTGCCCTCGGCATCGGCCGGGAAGCGCTTGGCACCCAGGGTCACGGCCTGATAGATGCGCACCCGGTCGCCGATAATGCAGGTCTCGCCGATCACCACGCCCGTGCCATGATCGATGAAGAAGCCTTCGCCGATCTGGGCGCCCGGGTGGATGTCGATCCCGGTCGCCGAATGCGCCCGCTCGCTGACCATCCGCGCCAGCAGCGGCAGGCCGCTGCGATAGAAGTGATGGGCGATGCGGTGATGGATCATGGCGTAGATGCCCGGATAGCACAGCAGTACCTCGTCCACGCTGCGCGCAGCGGGATCTCCCTGGTAGGCGGCGATCACGTCGGTATCCAGCAGGCGGCGCAGATCCGGCAGCGCCAGGGCAAAGGCCTGTACCAGCCGGCGCGCCTCATCGGCACGATTGACGCCGTTCTCGCCACGCTGCTTGGCGAAATAGTCCAGCTCCAGCTTCGCCTGGATCACCAGGGCATTGAGTGCTCGCTCCAGCTCGAAGCCGACATAGAAGTCCTCGCTTTCCTGGCGCAACTGATCCGGCCCGAGGCGCAGCGGAAAGAGCGCCCCGCTGAGGGATTCGATCACGCTGGCCATGACGCTGCGCGACGGCAGCTCGCGGCCACTGAATTCGCGAAAACGTCCATGGGTCTCGCGCCATTGACTGCGCGCCTCATGCAGTTCACCGACGATGCGCCCTAGTTGCCAGTCGTTGCCGCCCGTGGATTGCCCGTTAAGTTCGCTCATAAGTCATCTATCCAGTTGCCAGGTTGCCGAGGATAAAGTATCCGCTGGTCCCTGACAGCCCACGTCGCGCCAGGCGCGCTAAGCTGTCGCCCTTTGCCCATCAAGGAGCGCCACCCATGATCGCTTCCCCGCTGGTCACCGTCGCCTGGCTGCACGAGCAACTTGGTCGCCCGGACCTGCTGGTCCTCGATGCCAGTCTCTATCTGCCCAATGAACCCCAGATCGCCGACGAGACCTATCGGCAGCAGCACATCCCCGGCGCCCTGCGCTTCGATATCGAACACTTCTCCGACCCGGACACCGCGCTGCCGCACATGGTCCCCAGCGCCGGACGCTTCGCCCGCCTGGCCGGCGAACTGGGCGTCACCCCGGAGACCACCCTGGTCGTCTACGACCAGAAGGGTCTCTTCTCCGCCGCCCGGGCCTGGTGGCTGTTCCGCCTGTTCGGCCATGACCAGGTGCTGGTGCTCGATGGCGGCCTGCCGCTCTGGCGTGAACAGGGCCTGCCGCTGGAGGCCGGTGAAAACCTGCCCAGCCCGCAGCCACCCTACCCCGTTATCTTCAACAACCGCCTGCTCTGCGGCCTGGGCGATGTGCAGACCGCGCTCAGCGTGGGCCAAACCCAGGTGCTCGACGCGCGCGGCGCCAAGCGCTTCACCGGCGAGATCGCCGAGCCGCGCCCGGGCGTTGCCTCCGGTCATATGCCCGGCAGCCAGAATCTGCCCTACGACAGCCTGTTGACCGACAACGGCACCCTGTTGCCACCCCAGGAGTTGCGGCAGCGCTTCCAGGCCCTGGGTATCGATGGCCTGCATCCGGTGATCACCAGCTGCGGCAGTGGGGTCACCGCCACGGTGCTGCTGCTCGCCCTCAGTGTCGCCGGCTTTCCGGATGGCAGACTCTATGACGGTTCCTGGAGCGAATGGGGTCAGCATCCCGCCACGAACAAGGCCATGGGCGCTGCCTGAGGTTTGGCTAAGGTACTGATTTCCTTCATAACCTGTAGTATCCGATAGAGGCGCCTAATCGCCAGCATCGCCTTTAACAATGAGGTGAATCGTCAAAATGCGATTAGTATGCGTCCTATCGATTTCAACCCTGACTTAAACCCATCAAGGAGTCATCAATGTCCCTGATCAACACCGAAGTGAAGCCTTTCACCGCGACCGCCTACCACAATGGCAAATTCGTCCAGGTGACCGAGGCCGATCTGAAGGGCAAGTGGTCCGCCATCGTGTTCTACCCGGCTGACTTCACCTTCGTGTGCCCCACCGAGCTGGAAGACCTTGCTGACCTGTACCCCGAGTTCCAGAAGCTGGGCGTAGAGATCTATGGCGTGTCCTGCGACACCCACTTCGCCCACAAGGCCTGGCACGACACCTCGGAAGCCATCAAGAAGGTCAACTACCCGTTGGTAGGCGATCCCACCGCTCGCCTGGCACGCAACTTCGAAGTGCTGATCGAAGAAGAAGGCCTGGCCCTGCGTGGCACCTTCCTGATCAACCCGGAAGGTCAGATCAAGCTGTGCGAAATCCACGACAACGGTATCGGCCGTGATGCCAGCGAACTGCTGCGCAAGGTCCGCGCCGCCCAGTACGTCGCCAACCACCCGGGCGAAGTCTGCCCGGCCAAGTGGAAAGAAGGCGAAGCGACCCTGACCCCCTCGCTGGACCTGGTCGGCAAGATCTAACGCCCGCCTGATCTAGCCCGAGCGCCCGGGCGCCTTGCCCGCGCGCTCTTTTTTTGCCCATTTTTTACGGAAGCCACGTCGCCATGTTGGACGCAAATCTGAAAGCCCAGCTCAAGACCTACCTCGAACGCGTCACGCGCCCCATCGAGATCGTCGCGTCCCTCGATGATGGCGCGAAGTCCCGTGAAATGCACAGCCTGCTGCAGGATATCGCCAGCCTGTCCGATCAGGTCAGCCTCAGCACCGACGGCAGCGATGAGCGTCGTCCCTCCTTCGCCCTGCTGACCCCCGGTCAGAACATCGACCTGCGCTTCGCCGGTCTGCCCATGGGCCACGAATTCACGTCCCTGGTCCTGGCCCTGCTCCAGGTTGGCGGTCATCCGTCCAAGGCCAGCCAGGACGTCATCGAGCAGGTCAAGGCCCTCGACGGCGACTACCAGTTCGAAACCTATTTTTCCCTGTCCTGCCAGAACTGCCCGGACGTGGTGCAAGCCCTGAATCTCATGGCCGTGCTCAATCCCCGGGTCAAGCACGTGGCCGTCGACGGCGCCCTGTTCCAGGACGAAGTCGAGCGCCGCCGGATCATGGCCGTGCCCAGCGTCTACCTGAACGGCGAACCCTTCGGCCAGGGCCGCATGGGCCTGGAAGAGATCGTCGCCAAACTCGACACCGGCGCCGCCGCCCGCTCCGCCGACAAGCTCAAGGCCAAGGACGCCTTCGACGTCCTGGTCATAGGTGGCGGCCCCGCTGGTGCTGCAGCAGCCGTCTATGCCGCGCGCAAGGGCATCCGCACCGGTGTCGCCGCCGAGCGCTTTGGTGGCCAGGTGCTGGATACCCTCGCCATCGAGAACTTCATCTCCATCAAGGAGACCGAAGGCCCGAAGCTGGCCATGGCGCTCGAAGAGCACGTCAAGCAGTACGAAGTCGACATCATGAACCTGCAGCGCGCCGAGCAGCTGATTCCGGCCCACGACGCCGGCGGTCTGCACGAAGTACGCTTCGCCGATGGCGGCTCGCTCAAGGCCAAGACGCTGATCCTTGCCACCGGTGCCCGCTGGCGTGAGATGAACGTGCCGGGTGAGCAGGAATACCGTAACCGCGGCGTAGCCTACTGCCCGCACTGCGACGGCCCCCTGTTCAAGGGCAAGCGCGTCGCCGTGGTCGGCGGCGGCAACTCGGGAGTCGAGGCAGCCATCGACCTCGCCGGCATCGTCGCCCAGGTGACCCTGATCGAGTATGACGGCCAGCTGCGTGCCGACGCCGTGCTGCAGCGCAAGCTGTTCAGCCTGCCCAACGTCACCGTCATCACCAGTGCGCTCACCAGTGAAGTCAAGGGTGACGGCCAGAAGGTCAACGGCCTGGTCTACAAGGACCGCAATTCCAGCGAGTTCCACCACATCGACCTGGAAGGCGTCTTCGTGCAGATCGGTCTGGTACCCAACACCGACTGGCTCAAGGGCACCGTGGAGCTGTCGCCACGTGGCGAAATCGAAGTGGACGCGCGCTGCCAGACCTCCCTGCCTGGCGTGTTCGCGGCGGGCGACGTCACCACCGTGCCCTACAAGCAGATCATCATCGCCCTGGGCGAAGGCGCCAAGGCCTCCCTGGCCGCCTTCGATCACCTGATCCGCACCAGCGCCTGATCAATCTGACGCTCTACTCCAAGCCCGACACCTGTCGGGCTTTTTTTCGTCTGGTGCTTTTTCCCCAGGCGTTGGCATGGTTCTCGCTGCAACCTAACCAGGCGTCATAAAGATGGGCACGAACGGTCTAGGAGTTCTTCCCGGACTTTCGTTAGGATCTTGGTGCCGGGTCCCTAGACCTGGCAGCTTCAGCGGTTGAGGACCAGGCGACAAATGCACAGACAGATTTCTTCCAGCATCCACGATTCCTATCCCCCCAAGCTGGCGCCCGCCACCCCGCTCACCCATCCGGAACTCGTAGCCTCTCTGGAGGCCACCCTGGCCCAGCGCCAATCCGGCCCGGTGTGGCTGTTCGCCTACGGCTCGCTGATCTGGCGCCCCGAGTGCCCCGCGGTCGACGTTCGCCGGGCGCGGGTGCACGGCTATCACCGCGGTCTCTATCTCTGGTCCCAGCTGCATCGCGGCACCCCCGAACAACCCGGCCTGGTACTGGGCCTGGATCGCGGCGGCTCCTGCTCGGGCTTCGCCTACCAGTTGCCCGAGGATCAGCTGGACGACCATCTGCTGGCCCTCTGGAAACGCGAAATGCCGGATGGCTCCTACCGTCCTCGCTGGCTGCAATGCCACCTAGAAGACGGTAGCAAGGTCCAGGCGCTCGGCTTCGTACTGAAACGCAATCTCCCCTGCTATGCCGGCAGCCTGCCCGATGACATCCTCAATCGCGTCCTGACCGAAGCTTGCGGCCATTTCGGCACTACTCTGGAGTACGTCGAACGCACCATCACGGCGCTCAGGGCTCACGCCATGCCCGATCGGAACCTGGAAGCCCTGCTGCAGCGCTATCGCAGCGCACCACTGCTGGAGGCCATGCAGGGATGAAGCAGCGCCAGATCAATCCTAGCAAGCTGCTGCTCAGCAAATGGACGGCCGTCCAACCACGCGAACGGCAGAAGCATTTCATCGTCACCCGGGTGCATACCCCTGAAGTCGAGACCGATCCCATCTCGCAGATAGATATACAAGCCGTTCTCACTCGCCGCACCTGGACGCTGGACTGGCACGAGTTGCAGGATGCAGAATGCTGGCTGCAAGGCTGGCAATAAAACTCCGAAAGCAGGGCCGGAATTTTGCGACTAGCATCGCGATATGACGGCACGTTTCTGCAAAGGTGAAACCCTGTAGCAGCCAATGCTGTCACAGTGCCACCTTTGAACAGGAAGCTCTTCCGGATGACCCTCTATGTCGAACTCGCCAGCGCCTTCAACACCCTGAAAGGCGGATTCGAACCCCTGCGCTGCGTGATCTCCACGCGAGATCAACGTGCCTACGATGTCGAAGTCTTCTCTCGTAGCGGTCAGTCGGTACTCAATCGCCCCATCGCCCGCACCGAATTGCTCGACGCTGCCATGCTTGAAGCCTTCATCCTCGACAGCCGCTCACGCATCGAGCGCGACGCGGATGAAACACCCTACTGGACGATTCCCTCCTAAACGAAAAAGGCCACTCGAACAGGAGTGGCCTTTTCATTTGAATGGTGCCCGAGGCCGGAATCGAACCGGCACGACGGTTAAGTCGAGGGATTTTAAGTCCCTTGTGTCTACCAGTTTCACCACTCGGGCAGAACCGAATCCTCAGACGACCGGATTCGTAGAACCTGATCCAGTATTCACACATCCCTGGATGATGAAAAGCCCCGTAGACCAGAGATCTACGGGGCTCTCAATAGTGGAGGCCGAGGTCGGAATCGAACCGGCGTACACGGATTTGCAATCCGCTGCATGACCACTCTGCCACCCGGCCTCAAACCTGAATGTCTTGCGACACTCATGTAAAACATGGAGCGGGAAACGAGACTCGAACTCGCGACCCCGACCTTGGCAAGGTCGTGCTCTACCAACTGAGCTATTCCCGCTTGGTGACGGGCGCCATTCTATCTGAGCTACCCTTCATGTCAAGCCATTGATTCAAAAACTTATTTCTTTTTCTCGGCGCTCATCAGATGCGGCCAGGCCGCCATCAGATAGGTGCACATGGACCACAGCGTCAGTGCCGCCGCGACGATGAGCAAGGCGTAGCCACTGATTACCCAGAAGGTCATCTGCGGTGGATTGGCCAGCAGGATGACCAGGGCCAACATCTGCGCCGCCGTCTTCCATTTGCCCAGATTGGAGACCGCGACCTGGGCACGGGCACCCAGCTCGGCCATCCACTCCCGCAGCGCCGATACGACGATCTCGCGCCCGACGATGATGACGGCGGGCAGCGTCAGCCAGGCGTTGGCGTGCTCCTGCACGAGCAATACCAGGGCTACGGCGACGATGAGCTTGTCCGCTACCGGATCCAGAAAGGCACCAAAGGGCGTGCTCTG
>Ga0157369_10010760_pt1 | contig 10414 bp, 25 predicted proteins | sample C25metaG_FD_113461 | JGI IMG/M metagenome (GOLD analysis project Ga0157369, IMG submission 113461) | Corn rhizosphere microbial communities from Kellogg Biological Station, Michigan, USA - C2-5 metaG | ecosystem: Host-associated > Plants > Roots > Rhizosphere > Soil | place: USA: Michigan...
CGGACATATTGGTTGCGCGACCAGATATTCATGCCCTGGTCGATGTCCGCCACAATCGTGTCACCGTCCACCAGGCGAACAACAACGGCCTCGTAGATCCAGATGCGTTCGATCATCAGGCCTCCCTGGTGATCTCGGTGCCGTGGATCTCGGGTGGCTTGGACGGAAACTCGACCGGGTTGTGGAACTCCTCACCAACTGGATCGCCGGCAGCGTCCAGATCCGGGCCGGAGTGATCGGCCAGACGCTCGCCGGCAGCGCGAATCCCGCCGCCCTTCGGCGCTGTCTCAGCCTGTCTCGCGTTCTCCGCGCGGAGCGCCGCCCCGAACCCGCCGCTAACGGAGGAGGGATCGATGTGGGCCGTCGGACACGAGATCCGGAGACCGGAGGAGAACGTGATGTTGAGGTCGTCCACGACCATCACATCCTTGTCCCAGCTGGGCGCGGTCCATTTGACGGCGGTGACGCGCTCGCCGACGACTGAGTGCTGGCTCACGGTGTCCTCGATTATTCGCCCAGCCAGCGCCTCCGTCTGCCGTGCCTCCTCCTCGTCACCAAAGCTGATGTTACCTGCCATTGAAGCTCCTTTCCGAGCGGGGTGCCGCAGTACCCCCGCTCTGTTGGATGTGCTAGTACGCGTGGATCGGATTCGGGTACACGAGACCGGCCATGACGGCCAGCGTCGCTGCGAAGATCAGAAGCGTGAAGAGCTTGGTCATGATGTCACCTCCTTCCCTTGATGGTGGACATTTTGGGTCTGTCGAAGTCCATCAGCGATCGCACCGTTGTTGGACCGCCGAAAGGCGTGCCGTGCCGCCGCAGTGCGCGAGCGATGCTGTTGCTATCGCGCGGGTCACTCGGATGGCTCTCCTTCGCCGCTCGTGCCTGCTTCCGGATCCGCCGGTTCCTCGCTGCTTTGCCCATCCTCTGCCTCCTCTTGTGCGATGCGATCCTGCTCCTCGGCCTGCCGCTGCGCCTCGGCCTCGGCCTGCTCAGCGCGCTGCTGCTCCTGCTCGCGCGCGGTCGCCTCGTCTGCCTCAGCGATGCGCTCCTCGTCGCTGCGCTCGTCAACGTCGCTCTCACCGGCCTGCTGCATCTCGTCGGAGAGGTGTAGCGCCTCCTCGATTGAGTCGGTGAACTGCGAGTGCAGCGTCTCAAGGTGCAAGACGAGCTTGCGAGTCTCGTCCCAGTCGATCTTCTCGCCAGCGAGACAGGCGCGGCCGATCTCCTCCAGCCTGCCTTGATGGTCCTTGATCTGCGCCAGTCCGGTGGCGACCTTCTCAAGCGAGCGGTTCAAGGTCGCTTGCTTCTCGGGGAAATCGTTCATCTGTCCTCCAGGATTGCGGCCAGTGCGGCCAGTTGGTCAAGTTCCTCTCGGTCGATCATGTCGTGCGCGTACAGCTCGCGGTACTCCGCTGGCGGCGTGTAGATGACTCCCCACATCGGATCCGTGAGCTTGTTGGCAACGTAGTTGTTGAGGCGCTTCTTCTCCTTTCGTCGCTTGATGTTCGCCTCCACGGTGAAGACGATGTACAGCTCAAGTGTGACCGATAGCACCGCAAGACAGATAGCGATGAGCGGAGTCATCAGATCTCCTGGGCCTCGTACATCCTGATCATCTGCTCGCCCTCGATCCGGCCGGACATGGTGTTGCCGACAAACACCGGCTCCTCGATCGAGCGGCGGCGCGCGTACTCCTCCAGAGCCTTGCGCAAGCTCGTGGCTGAGAGCACCGACATCAACCGCTTGCGAGCCTTCCTGCCGGTGCCGGTGACCACGTAGATGCGGACGGGCCTGGGCCGGACAGTCACCACGGCCTCACAAGCGAGCACATGCGGCCGATCTCGCGCGGAGCGATCGTTGGATGATTGCGCTGTCGCTGAGCGAGCAACTTGAAGTGGCCCGTGATCTTGTTCAGGTCCAGGTCGCCGGGAGGCTCCGGGATCCCGTACAGCGCACACCACATGTCGATCATGGCCTGGAAGCAGAGGGCAATTTCCGGGTTCACGGCTGCTCCTCCAGAACGCTGAGTACGACCTCGGGCGATTCGTCGGCGTCCGAGTAATGGAGCACACGGATCTCGCCTGTGTCTGGGTCGCGCTCAATCTTGATCAGATCGCTGTGGTCATACGGGCCGAGACGGACCACCACGCTCTCCAACCGCTCGCGGATGTCGAACTCCAGCCCGTCGCTACGCGGAGACTTCCGCAGCAGCCACGCCATATCCGGGTGCTGCGGATCCTTCTCCAAGTGAATGGTGACGTTCACGGCTCCCTCCTTCCGAACTCCTTGCTGGCCAGCCAGCCGACCTGGAACGCGGTCAGGCCCATGTTGAACAAGGCGCTGCTGAGGGACTCACCGCAGAGGAGGCGCATTCCGAAGTTGCCCTGAAAGCTCGCGCCCAGGATCTCGATCAGCTCCGCTGTGACGCCGGACTCCTCCATCCACTCCTTGACGATGTCAAGACCATCGTCGTTTGGATCGACATCGGTGCCGAACCCATGCTCGGTCAGAAAGCGAACGAAGTCGTTGGCTGTGATCTCTGGAGCGCCCATTACGTCTGCACCAACACATAGTGGAAGCCGCGGTTGCCGCAGCCAGGGCATCCGTCACCTCCGCAGGCGGCGCAGTCCAACATCAGCTGGCTCTCCGCGAGTGCGTCGATGAACTCGCGATCGACATGCGTGATGTCGATCACGTCGATTGCTTGCCGTTCCATGTACTTCCTTCCTATTGCTGGGTCTGGAGTTGTTCACGGAGGGCGCGGCCGATCTCCCGCTTGCGCGAGACACCAAGCTTGCGCCGTACCGCATCGAGATGGTCTCGAGCCGTGCTGACCGAGACGCGGAGGCTTGCGGCGATCTCCTCCACCGTATGGCCATCGGCCGCGAGCTTTGCTACTTGGAGCTGGCGCTGGGTCAGAGTCGTTTCCATTGGCATCTCTCCTTGCTGCTGTGGATTGGTTTGATATCGGCCGTCAGAATCCTCGATGCGCCGCAAAGCATCTCGGGCCTGACATATTTAGCCGGGAGAGGCGTGTGGGGCTAGCCGGAAGCAGACACGCCTCTACCCGGTACGCGGCCGATCCACCAGGACCACAGCTACCGGCGGAACCGGCCGGGGCCGATTCTACCGGGCCGGGAAGGTGTCGTCTAGGCCGGAGTTGGCGCGACTTTCGCCCGCCGCCGCTCGGCCCTACGCCGCGCGTAGTGGCGCTGGGCGCAGCGGGTGCAGCCCTCCGTGCGCGAATCGAGCGGACAGCCGCACTCTGCGCAGCGCCGACCTCGGTGCCTGCGCAACGGAGTGGGATCCTGCAGCCCGTAGTAGATCCGGCAGCAATCCGCCGAGCAGAACGGATCCAGCTCCGCTTCGCGCGCAACGGAATGCTTGCCGGTATTCGCGCCCTTGCGCATGCCGGCCTTGTCCTTGAACGGGTGGTCCGTGCCGGTCTGCGCGGGTACGCCGCGCACCTCGGCCTTGGACCGGCCGCAGCGCGCGCAGGTGCCGTCCTCGGGGGTGGGTGGATCGATGATGATGTTCATGGCATGATTCCTTCCCTGAGCAGCTTCCCGACCACACCGGCTTTGTTGTGTTTGCCGGTCTTGAGGAAGATTATTTTCCAATGCTGCTTGACCGTGTACACCGACACCCCGAGAAGATCCGCAGCACGCTGATCGGTGAAGCCCCAACTTGCGAGGAACGCGACGGTGAGCTGTTTGTGGCTGAGCGGCTCGTCCTCGCCTAGCTCGTACGGCTGGAGCCTCTGGCCGAGGATCTCTTGCTGCTTGCCATGCGCAGGCTCGATCGGCCGACCTCGCATGGCCGTGACCCTAGCGCATCGGGCTGATGGCGTAAAGGGCTGAATTGCGGGCTTGTGCGCCGCGCGTACGCGCGTAGGGCGCGCGGGAGGTTGCCGAGGCTTCGCCTACGCGCGTACGCGCGTCCGTACGCGCCTAGGCGAGTGTTGCACCTATGAGTGGGTCGGCTTACGTGCGTACGCGCGCGTAGGGTGTGTGTTTTTGGTTGGTTTTCTGTTGAAAAGTGGATTTTTAGCTGGAAATCGGTGTATTTTCACCAAAAATGTGCCAAAGACGGTGTTTTTCAGCCGATTTTTGTGTGCAATCGGCAATTATTTGTGTGCAAGGTGTGTTTCGTTGTATGAATTGCGTCTTTTCTTGCGTCTCCGAGGGCCGAAAGTTGTTGAAATTGCTAAGGGATTTGCCCAAGTTTTGTTTGCAAGCAACCCGCACCCCGCCAAGGGACTCCTACGCGAACAAATATGCGGAAATCTCGCAAGTCGGCGGGCAAAAACCCTCGATTTCCAGGGCTTTCGTCGCGCGGCGTTTTCTCCGTAGGCGACTAGGTACGCTCGTCCGTACCGATGTCCGTACGGCGTCGGTACCCGTTCCGGTAGTATCCGAGGCGGACTACGAACGAGGCGGATCCCGCGCCGACCGAACCCCGTCCGGGGGTCTAGGAGGAGCGGACTAGCGATCTAGCGGGTAGCGCGCCGGGGGAGCGGGGGAGATCCGCTCCGGGTACCCCTCCTAGCGGACGCGCGCTCCGGTCTCCGGATCGGCGCGCGCCGGTCGGTCTCTCGCGAGACCGGCCGGGACGCGACTACTCGCGTCCGCTACCCGAGGAGGAACGAGATGCCCGACTACGTAGACCCGCTCCGGGAGCTTCGTCTAGCGGAGGCGCGCGTACGGAACGGCGTCGTTACCCGCGCGACGCGGGAGCTTCGCGAATCGGTCTCGGCCGAGCGTTCTACCGTCCTACTCTCGGCCGACCGGAGCCGACCCGCGCGGCGTTCGTTCCGCGCCGTTCGCGCGGAGCGGAGGCGGCCGACCGACCCGCGCTTTCGCTTCGTCCCCTTCCCCGAGCCCGGCGCCGTTCGGAGCGATCTCCCGGCCGCCTACGCCGTCCGGGATCGCTCCGGGCGGACGCGCCGCGCCGGGATCGGCGAGAGTCTCCGGGACGCTTAGACGGCGTTCTAGCTACCCCGTAGCGGCGGGAGCGTTCGCGCGCTCCACGCCGGTACCGGGAGCCACCCCGTACCCCGCGCGGCCGATCGGCCGATGCGGACCGCTACCCGAGGAGGGTACCATGGCGAACGGAACGAAGCTCATCGAGACGACCCCCGGCGGCAAGCTCCGGGGCACCGCGAAGCTCGCAGCCGAAGTCGCGAAGCTCCGCAACTCCGGCGACACGCTCCCGGAGACGATCAAGAAGCTCGACAAGAAGCTGGGCGTTCGGACGATCCACGTCGTCTCGCCCATCTTCTGGAAGCTCGATGCGGACGCACTCGGCCCGATCGAGGCGACCGACGCCGCGATCATCGCGGCTCGCAAGTCCGGGAATCGGCGCGAGGTTGTCGCGCTCCGCGCGGGCATCTCGGTCTCGGCGGTCAAGAAGGTCGAGACGAAGGGCAAGCGCAAGCCGATCTACGTCGGCACGGGTACCAAGAAGCATCTCGCGTAGAGTTGCGGCCCGCGCTCGCAAGAGCGCGCGGCCGGAGTTCTACCGACCAAGGAGGGTACGAATGGCGATCGCAAGGCTAAGCGACTGCGAAGCATGGCATCGCGAGTATTGCGAGCTGTATTGGAAGCACAACGAGCTACAGCTCATCGGTACTTGCGCGGCCCAGAGCGAAGCACGCAAGATGGCCGCCCGTTTGGGCGAGCTGGTGCGGCTCTTGGGCTACACCCCAGCGCCGTAAGCTTGCGCTGCGGCCGGCTGCTCCCAGGGCAGCCTGGCCGGAGCATAAGCTCCACCAACCTAAGGAGGGTACGCGATGGAAGCGGCTCAGCTTATCGATCAGCCCAACACGGGCGTCCTGGTCGAGTTGGACTGCCGTGAGAACAGCGATGAGAAGGTCCAGCTGTTTTGGCAGCCGGTCACGAAGCGGACATACATCCGCCTCACAACCGCCAGCGATGTCTCAACGCGTCAGGTGCCGAATGAGGAAGCTCGTCACGCATTCATGCACCCGTACGTGTACATCGATTGACCTGCCGCTCGAGACTCAACGGTCTCGGGCGGGAGTTCAAAGCTCCATCCGCCAACAAAGGAGGGTACATGCGATTCCCGTTCACCAACGAGTCGGTCGCGATGGTCAATCGCGTCGAAGGTGCAGCGTTCAAGCGAACGTTGCGCGAGTATGGAAGATCGCCCATCCAGCTGATGGGCGTCCTCTGGCTTCAGGTTGACCTTCACGTCTCGGACAACGACGACTCATTCGACCATGTGTTGGATGAGTACGAGATCCTGAAGCAAAAGTGGGATGAGATCAGAGAGACCGAGCGAGCCAACGCCGACTTCGACAAATCGGTCGCAATCGCGGTCGAGTTCGAGGAGAAGCTGTGGATGGCCATCGCGGTAGTCAACGCGATGGAAGCTCTGGAAGGTGGCGCGGGCAACATCTGGGCCAGCGACGAGCTTCAACAGCGCGTCAAGGACGAGTTTGCGTCCGAGCGGGCCGAAGTCAATCGGCGCATCACAGCAATTCTCGCATCCGACTGAGCAGAAGCTCATCCCAGCGATGGGGTGGGCTTGTGTTCAGCAACCGCAAAGGAGGGTACACTATGCCCCTGGAGATCAGGGTCAAGCGTAACAACAAACCGCTCAAGATCGATGGCGGCTGGGACGAGTTGACTTTGAACGTCGTTCTGACGGCTGCCTTGAAGGAGAGCGACCCGAACCTTGCCTGGTCGGACAAGTATCCGACCATCGGCGAGATCGAGCCGCCTGAGTTCGCTGACGTTGCGAACACGGGTGTGTACTACCTCAAGACCGAAAGCCCGCTTTGGAAGTCGGGCAGGCTCGTGTTGAGGAAGTTCCATCTGTACGAGTTCCCGAACAATCGACGCATCGATCTGCGTCCTGGGGACGTCATCGAGATGTGGCGTAGTTGAATAGAAGCTCCAGCTAGCAGCTGGGGCTTGTGTTCAACCGCAACAAAAGGAGGGTACCAATGTCAACAGCAGCTGAGCTGCGAAACAAGGCCACAGGGCTTGGTCAACGTCATGGACGTGGATCTGCTGAGTGGTACTTCGATCGCAGCGAGCCATCGCGTGACGACTACTTGCGCGTGCTCAAGGGCATCGAGGACGGTGATCCTGCCATCCTCGACACGTTCGTGAGCGGAAGCTTGAGTGGTGAGTGGGCCGACGACATGACTCCTCGCTCGTTGTTCGACGAGCTGGACATGACCGACAGCCAGATCATCACTCTGGGTGACGAAGTCTGCGAGGCGTTCGAGCAAGGGTTCAACAGCGCCTACCAGGACAAGGTCGTGGAGACCTGCCAGTATCACCTCAAGCGGAACATCACGTTCAGCGTCGAAGTCGAGTTGATCGAACAGGACGAGCGCAAGCTGCTCAGCGACATCGAGGAGCTGCTGGCGAAAGCCAACGCGAGTCTCGTTGAGTCTCAGCTCAGCGAAGAAGGAGAAGTCATCGATGTCTAAGCCAAGCGTAGGCGACATCGTCAAGCTCAACGACGATCTGCCTGACCTCGATATTCATCCATCCGGATTCCTGTACGTTGATCAGGTGCACGATGACCTGACCGAGAGCTGGGATCCGGTCGGTGAGCTGGCGATGGGACAAGCAGAGGCTGATGAGATCGCAGGCAAGAAGGGTGAGTGGTATGTCGTAGGCCATTGGGTTCTATCCGATGGAAGCGACGTGCCGGGATCCGAGGGCGAGACCATGAGCCTGGGCTCGTACGAGTGCGAAGTTGTCTCAACATCGGGCTAGTGCGTAGCGGCTGGGATCCGATAGGATCTCGGCCGGTGCATACGCGCCACAACCGTAAAGGAGGGTACCAATGACGGACAGACGGGAGAGCCGTCTGAAGGTCATCAGGGACTTGCTCGCGAGAGCAGCGTCCACGGAGTACGAAGCCGAGCGCGAGCTGTGCTTGGCCAAGGCAGATGAGCTTCAGACCAAGTTCCAGGTCGAGGAGTGGGAGCTTGCTCATGCCGGCGACAAGTCAGCATCGAGCCGCACTCCGATCCGTCGCGACATGGACTGTTCGTGGTTCATGGACGAGAACAAGTATGCGATCCGAAGCGCCTTGTGGTCGCTGTTCTTGAACTGTTGCGAGCACGTGCGCTGTGTCGCGGCGAACAAGCATGCCGACTTCAGGGCTAAGACCATTCCTGTCTTTGGCCTGGAGGACGACATCGACTACCTCGACATGCTCTTCACCAATCTGTTCCTCCAGATGATGTCCAAGCTCAGGCCGAAGTACGATCCTGACAAGAGTCTCGGCTTCAACGTGTACAACGCGAAAGAGGCTGGGATGACGTACAAGGACATCGCAATCTGGGCCGGGCACCCCGAGTGGATCAAGATCAAGGGCTACGGCAAGAGAGGCAAGCCGCAGTACGAGTACGACGGCATCATGATCCGCTCGATGCGGAAGTTCGCCAAGGAGAACGGTCTCAGCACTCACCAAGAGGTCAATCTCGAGAACTACTTGGAGGACTACTGCTCTGGGTTCACCAGCTCGGTCATCCTCAAGCTCCAGGCGATGCGCGAGGATCAGGGGCAGGACAGCGGTGGAATGGCCATCGCGATCCGGGACATGTATGACGTCGCTCGCGAAGCGATGTTCACTGACTTCCCGGACCAGCGGCCTCATCCCCCGGACTGTGACTGCGACATACACCACAAGTGCAACGATCCGGACTGCGAGCGTCCACGCTGCGTCGCAGCTCGCAAGCCGGCACCCAAGGCTCAGTACCGCAGCATGTCGGTCGCGGGCGCTGCTCGCGGCATGCAGGCGGGACGTGAGGCCAAGATCATCGGCCGCAGCCCCAGAATCGGACGTCAGAAGGAGATCGGCTGAGTTGCGATCCGCTCCACAGCGGGGCGGATCGGAGTTCATACGACTCCGCAACCAAGGAGGGTGCCATGACGTTGCCAAAGCGCATCGTCAAGACAGTCAAGGGCGACGCGAAGGCCACTCGTCTGGTCAACAGGATGGACGAGCTTGGCTACGATCTCGTGGACAGCAGTTCACGCAAGGTCGTATGGTCGCCGGTCACAGGGCTGTTCACAAGGAAGCAGAAGCACACGCTGATCTTCGTCAAGCGCGAGCGATCACTAGTTGCGTGACCTGCCATCCGATCTTCGGGCTAGCAGATCGGATGGGAGTTCATACGGCTCCAATACGCAAAGGAGGGTACCAAGTGAGTTATTCAGCTCAAGACGTCAAGGATCGCGAGCAGTTCCTGGCAGCTGTCGCTGTCGCCATCGCGAACTTGGGCAATCCCGACATTATGTGGGAGTTCGTCGCCCAGTTCATCGCATCGATGCTCCTGTGCGGAGATCCGACAGCGTCGGAGCTGGCCGAGATTGACGAGGCCATCTCCGGCCGAGTTCACAGGCTGCTGCTGGACGCGGGCAGCATTTGGCCCGAGCTGATGCCTGGGCCGACTCGCGATGACGAGGCCTGGGAAGCGATGCTCAATCGCGTCGATGCGATCATGAACGATCGGCTCGATGAGCTAGCAGGTGAACTGCTCCTCGATCGCGACGACGCCAAGCATCCCAACATCAAGCTGGACTATCCGGTGACGCTTCGCCGGACGATCAACACCAGCGAGACGGAAGCGCTCAATGCTGATGCCTGCGAGTTCTTCATGGACGAGCACGGCTGGCAGTGGGTGAAGTTCACTCCTCGGAATGGCTACGGCGCTGGCCGCGAGACGATGTGGCGCACCGACCAGCAGGGCTTCTCGGTGGAACGGCGATGATGATCGAAAGCATCATCGCAATCATCGGCCTGGCCGTGATGGTCATCGGCGCTGCTGACTACCTCGACAGGTGGGAGCGTGAGACCTGTCGCTGGTGGGCAAGGCAGGCGCTGCGCGATGTGACCTGGGAGCGCATCGAGGAGATCGAGTTCAGATCGACGTTGTAGTGCGGCTCGCCTCAGCGATGAGGCGGGCCGGACGACATCCGTCGTTCGTAACCAAAAGGAGGGTACCAGTGGCGAAAGCCAAGTTCAGCATTCTCGCTCACGGCGACCAGATCAGAAAGACGTTCAAGAACGGTCGGCGAACGATCATTCTGGAAGGTCGGCGGTTTGCCCTCCAGCGTCAGGATCGACGTTGGAAGGATCCTCACACGCAGCAGTCTCGCAAGGAGAGCTGGATCGTGGTCACCGAGATCGGTGGCGACGTGACCAGCCCCTCCGCGTCAGTCGAGCTGATCAAGGGTGGGAATCTGAGGTCAGCGGTATGAGCACACTCAGCTTCCAATATGTGAATCTGTACCGCTGTTCATATGGCGCATACACAGCCGTGGTCGTCGCTCCGACGCCAAAGCACGCTCGTCTGGTCTTTGAGAAGTGGCTGGGCGACGTTCACCACGTGGCGATGGGAGCCGACTGGCGGGTCAAG
>Ga0157369_10010762_pt1 | contig 10413 bp, 9 predicted proteins | sample C25metaG_FD_113461 | JGI IMG/M metagenome (GOLD analysis project Ga0157369, IMG submission 113461) | Corn rhizosphere microbial communities from Kellogg Biological Station, Michigan, USA - C2-5 metaG | ecosystem: Host-associated > Plants > Roots > Rhizosphere > Soil | place: USA: Michigan...
AGCGAGTAGCCGCCCGGCACCTTCTTGGCGCGCGTGGCCATGCTGCCGGGGTCGGAGCCGTGGTCGGGCTCGGTCAGGCCGAAGCAGCCGATCCATTCGCCGGTGGCGAGCTTGGGCAGGAACTTCTGCTTCTGCGCTTCGGTGCCGAATTCGAAGATCGGCACCATCACCAGCGAGCTCTGCACGCTGGCCATCGAGCGGTAGCCCGAATCGACGCGCTCGACTTCGCGGGCGATCAGGCCGTAGGCCACGTAGTTGAGGCCGGGGCCGCCGTATTGCTCGGGGATGGTCGGGCCGAGCAGGCCGAGCGCGCCCATCTCGCGGAAGATGGCCGGGTCGGTCTCGCCGGTGCGGAAGCCTTCAGTGACGCGGGGCGCCAGGCGCTCCTGGCAGTAGGCGTTGGCCGCGTCGCGGATCATGCGTTCTTCGTCGGTCAGTTGCTGGTCGAGAAGAAGGGGGTCGTCCCAGTGGAATTGCGCTTTGGCGGCCATGTGGCTGTCTCCGGAGAAGGGGGAAGAAAACAAAAAGAGGGGGATCGGTCGATCCTAGCCACGCGCAAGCCATGACGCAAACGAGGATTCCTCACCCAGATATGCGTTTATAGAATATCTTGCAAGATGTTCGGGCAGCGTCTTCATTGGCGAGCGCTGCGTTCCATTCATACTTTCCAGGCATACATGCATGCGCCGCAAGATCCCGCCCCTGCAGACCCTGGTTTGCTTCGACGCCGCCGCGCGCCACGAGAGCTACACGCGCGCCGCGCAGGAGCTGGCCCTCACCCAGAGCGCGGTGTCGCGCCAGATCGGCACGCTCGAAGCCTTCCTGGGCGTGGCGCTGTTCCGCCGCACACGGCACGGCGTGGCGCTCACCGCCAGCGGCGCGGCCTATGCGCGGCAGACCGCCAAGCGCCTCGAAGCCATGGAGCGCGACACGCTCGACGCGATGGCCCACCAGGGCGAAGGCGGCTCGCTCTCGCTGGCGGCCGTGCCCACCTTCGCCACCCGCTGGCTCATGCCGCGCCTGAAAGGTTTCGCGGCGCTGCAGCCCGACGTGGTGGTGCACATCGAGACGCGCACCCGTCCCTTCCTGTTCGCGGATGCCGAGTTCGACGCCGCGCTCTACGCTGGCACGCCCGCGCAGGTCGAGAACTGGGCCGGCACGCATGCGCTGCTGCTGATGCACGAAGACGTGGTGCCGGTGTGCAGCCCCGCCCTGCTGCCGCGCGGCAAGGCCGTGACGCCAGCGGCCATCGCGAAGATGCCGCTGCTGCAGCAGAGCACCCGGCCCGACGGCTGGCGCCAGTGGTTCGACGCGCAGCAGATCGACGCGCCCAACGCGCGCGGCGGACCGCGCTACGAGCTGTTCTCCATCCTCGCGGCCGCAGCGTCCCATGGCCTCGGCGTGGCGCTGATGCCGCCGATGCTGGTGGCCGACGAACTGACGCGCGGCGAGCTTGTCGTCGCATGCGCGCGACCCCTGTCGGGCGAGCGCAACTACTACCTTGTCACGCCGGAGCGCGCCGACCAGCGGCCGCTGCTGAAGTTCTTCAGTGACTGGCTGCTCGGGCAGGCGCGGCAAGGGTGAGCCGCAGCGCGCCGGGCAGGTCGACGAGCGCTTGCGGCGTCACGGCAGTGCTCATGGGGTGTTCCCGCCAGGCGCTTGTTCCGGTGCAATCTTCTTCGGCGGCGAAATGCGCCGCGGCCTGAACGGCCCCGCGACCTTCTCCAGCCACGGATCGCACACGGCACGGAGTTGAGGATCGATCTTGAACTGCGGATCGCGCGCGTCGAACAGAACCGACTTCTTCGCCTGCGCCCGCACCAGCGCGAAGGCGTCTTTCTCGGAGCGGCTGTTGTCGAACATGAGCGTCATGTTCGCGATCTGCGCCGCATGCCCGACCGCCGCCTGGGTGCGGGGAAAGCGCTCGATGAGCTTCCTGCGGTCCACGTCGTGGCCGCCCTGCTGCTTGCGGGTGCTCACGCGGAAGACGGACATGTCGACCGACACCAGGCCGACGAAGAGCAGCACGACGAAGTAGCCCGCCTGCTGCATTGCGCGGATGTCGTCCGCCTTGGATTCGTGGCCGCCGCCGGGCAGCGGCTTCCAGTGCGAGAAGACCGTCTCGAACGCGAAGGGCATGCGCTGGTCCATCACCAGGCTCTTGAAGGCGCGCACGCCTTCCTGCGACAGGATCTGCCACTTCAGGTCGTCGTCGCGCAGCTGCTGGGCCCAGGGCGGGATATGCCCGGTACGGGGGTCGGCGTCCGGCAGGATCGACATCATCATGCGATCGGCGTTGATGAGCGGCATGCGCAGCGACGCAGCCAGGCGCGAGTACCACAGCGTGGACTTGCCGGAGCCGTTGTGGCCGGCAAGCACGAAGGCCACCGGGCGCGGCCCCTGCGTCTGCTCGAGCAGCTTCTCGAGACTGGGCGGGCGGCGGCTCACGCCTTGCTCGCGCGGAACCTGCCGTCGACCAGCCGGCCGATCACCTGGGTGCCGTCGGCGGACTCGCGGATGACCTTGGTCGGGTCCTGCGGGTAGGCGTAGTAGGCGAATATCCTGGCTGCGTTGGGTCCGCGAAAGACCACCGCCCTGTCGATGCCGGGCTTGTTGAGCGCACGGGCCGCCTTCTTCAGCAGCACCGTGGTGTTGTCCTCGGGGCGCACTGCCGGCCGCGCCGCCTTGCCGACCTTCACCAGCGCCATGCCGCGCCCCAGCGTCGCAACCGAGCGGCCCTGCACCAGTTGCCCCGTGGCGCTCGCACGCGCGGTCGTCGTCTTTTCTCTTGCCATGGCCGGATGATCGCTCAAAAACGGCGGCATGGCGCATGCCGCGGACCCGTGTCCGGAAACGGCGAGCGCAGGCAGTGACGAAGCCGGAAACTCCGCGCATGACAAGCCCCGCCTCTCTCGTCGCAGCGCTCGACTGGCCCCGCATCGAAACCGAACTCGCCACCCGCGGCTGCGCCACCACCGGCGAGCTGTTCACGCCACAGGAGTGCGCCGCGCTCACGGCGATGTACGACCGGCCCGCCCACTTCCGCAGCCGCGTCGTCATGCAGCGCCACGGCTTCGGCCAGGGCGAGTACCAGTACTTCGCGAACCCGCTGCCGGCCAAGCTGGCCGCTTGGCGCGGCGCGCTGTACGAACGCCTCGCGCCGCTGGCCAACGCCTGGGCCGCCGCGATGGGCCAGCCCGCCGACTACCCGCCGGACCACGCCGCCTATCTCGCGCGCTGCCACGCAGCCGGCCAGTCGCGCCCCACTCCGCTGCTGCTGCGCTACCAGGAAGGCGACTACAACTGCCTGCACCAGGACCTCTACGGCGACCTGCAGTTTCCGCTGCAGCTCACGGTGCTGCTGAGCCGGCCGGGCGAAGACTTCACCGGCGGCGAGTTCGTGCTGACCGAGCAGCGCCCGCGCATGCAGTCGCGCGCCGAAGTCGTCTCGCTCGCGCTGGGCGAGGCGGTGATCTTCGCGGTCAACCAGCGGCCCGTGGCGGGCACGCGCGGCAGCTACCGCGTGACCATGCGCCACGGCGTGAGCCGCCTGCGCTCGGGCCGCAGGCACACGCTGGGCATGATCTTCCACGACGCGCGCTGAACGAGGGCTTTCCCGCACGGTCGTTCTACTTGTAGGGCGCGACCGCATTCACAGCCAAGACCGGCGAAAATCGCCACCGCATCAGGCACCCGCCAGGATCTCCGACACCAACGATCGGGGCCGCGGACTCGCCGGATGCCGATCCGCGCCTTCGTGGCGCGGGTGTGTTCGAGTGGTCGTCAGGGAGCTGTATGAACAAGAACTCGTCCGGGAATCCGGGTGTGGCGGGAAAGCCGCCTTTCGAATCCGCCGCCGCGGCACCGCCATCGAAGCGCTCGCGGCGCTTCAGGGTGGACGTGGGCACCATCGTCAGCGCGGTGGCGCTCACGCAGTCGCTGCTGCTGGTGTCGCTGGGCTATTGGGGGTCGCAGCGGCTGGTCTCGCGCATCGGCACTTCCGCGCACAAGGCCAACCACGACCGCACCGAGGACAAGGTGCTGGCCTTCCTGCAGAAGGCCGAGTCGGTGATCGACGCGGCGGGCAGCGCCCCCAGCCTGCGGCCCGCGGGCGCGCAGTCCGAGAGAACGTCGGAGCTGCTGTGGACGCTGCTGGCGCAATCGCCCGAGCTCGACAGCATCTACGTGGCCAACGAAGCCGGCCAGATGCTGATGGCCCTGCGCTACCCCACGCCCGCCATGCGCCACATAGAGCGCGGCCCGCAGTTCACCACCGAGACCTGGCACTACAAGCCGCCGCCCTCGGCCGAAGCCGACGTGCAGGACCGCTACGCCACGCAACGCGTCGAGACCCTGCACAGCAGCTACGACCCGACGCAGCGCAGCTGGTATGTGCAGGCCCGCAAGGCGCAGGGGCCGGTATGGACGCAGCCCTATGTGTTTGCCGCCGCGCAGGAACTGGGCGTGACCTACGCACTGCCAGGCAAGCGGCGCTACGCCGAGGGCGGCACGCAGGCGCTGGTGGTGGCGGGCGACGTGTCGCTGGGGCGCCTGTCGGGGTTCGTGCAGCAATTCAGCAGCAGCATCGGCCACGGCGACAGCGCACTCCTGAGCGCCGACTTCCGCGTGCTGGCGCGCAGCGACCATCCGGGCGTGCTCCACAAGCTGGAGCTCCCGTCGGGCGTGCTCGGCGCGCTGCATGCCCACATGCTGGCCGACGGCACCGCGGGCAGCCGCCACGACACCGAGTTTTCTTTCACGCACGAAGGGCGCAACTATCTGGTGCAGACCTCGTCCATTCCGAGCACGGGCTGGCAGCTGGTGAGCTGGGTGCCCGAAGACGTCCTGCTGGGCGACCTGCGGCATGCCGTGCTGCTGAGCCTGCTGCTCGCGCTGGCCTTCCTGGCGGTGGCGCTGTTCATGTCGCTCAAGCTGTCGAAGCTGGTGACATCGCCGGTGGAGAACCTCTCGCACATCGCGCGGCGCATCGGCCTGCTGGAGCTGGACAACCTGCCGCGCGAGCCCAGCCGCGTGCTCGAGATCCAGCACCTGGACCAGGCGCTGGACGATTCCGCGCGCAGCCTCAAGGCCTTCAGCAAGTTCGTGCCGGTGGATGTCATCAACCAGCTGGTCGCCGACGGCCACGCACTCGCGCCCAACGGCTCGCCGCGCCGGGTGACGGTGATGTTCAGCGACGTGGAGGGTTTCACCTCGATCTCGGAGTCGCTCGACACCGACGTGCTGGTGGGCATGCTGACCGAGTACTTCAACCTCGCGACGGCGGTGTTCGCGCGGCACGGCGGCATGGTCGACAAGTTCATCGGCGACGGCATCATGGTGCTGTGGGGCGCGCCCGCCGACCTGCCCGACGCCGAGTACAGGGCCTGCATGGCGGCCCTCGAGCTGCACGTGGAAATGGACGAACTCAACCGTCGGTGGGTTGAACAGGGCCTGCCCGAGTTCCGCACGCGCGTGGGCATTCACACGGGCATGGTGATCGCGGGAGTGCTGGGCTCGAACGACCGGCTGTCGTACACCGCGTTCGGCGACGTGATCAACGTGGCGAGCCGCATCGAGGGCATCAACAAGCAGCTGGGCACGCAGGTGCTGATGTCGGAAGTGACGTTCGCGGGCCTGCAGGGCCGGCTGCACACGCGCCGCATCGAGGAGCTCGTGGAGCTGCGCGGCCGGCAGACGCGCATGGTGCTCTACGAGCTGATGACTTCGTAGCGGCCCGCTCTAGCGCGGCGCCTGGGTGACGCGCACCAGCACCAGGTTGGCGCTGGTGCCGTTGCCCTGCGTGAGCACCGAATACTGCGTGTCGTTGATGAACAGCAGCTGGTCGCCGCGCGAGATGCGCGCCGACACGGCATAGCGCATGCGCGGATCGATGCGGGCCGCGTCCACCTTCAGCTCGTAGGCGAACGGCGGCTGCCTGCCGTCGGCCTTGAAGCGCTGCTCGGCCAGCACGGTAGAGGGCGCGTCCATGCGCGACACGTCGAGCAGCTGCACCACGATCTCGGCCGCGGGGTCGAGCGCGATGCGCTCGCGATAGGCGACGGTGCCGGTCACGCGCAACTGCGAGGCTCCAGCAGCCGCGCCGGACGACGAGGGCGCCGCGCAGGCACCCAGCAAAGAAGCGCCTGCCACGGCGGAAAACATGAGGAGGCCGGTACGTCTTTTCATCCGCCCATTATGCGGAGGCACGCTCCGCGGCGAAGGCCACATACCACTCGAGGCTTCCGGGGTTTGCCATCGCTTCGCGGTTGACCACCTTCTCCAGCGGCTGCCCCAGCAGCAGCTTCTTGATCGGCAGTTCCTGCTTCTTGCCGGAGAGCGTGCGCGGAATCTCGCCCACCTGGAAGATGTCGTTGGGCACGAAGCGCGGCGACAGCGACGTCTTGATGGCGTTGTTCAGCCGCGCGCGCATGGCATCGTCGAGCGCCACGCCGGGGCGCAGCACCACGAACAGCGGCATGTAGCTGTCGCGGCCCAGGTACTCCAGGTCGACCACCATCGAGTCGAGCACCTCGGGCAGGCCCTCGACCGCGCTGTAGATTTCGCTGGTGCCCATGCGCAGGCCCTGGCGGTTGATGGTGGCGTCGCTGCGGCCGTAGATGATGCAGCCGCCGTCGGCGCCGATCCTGATCCAGTCGCCGTGGCGCCATACGCCGGGGTAGGTGTCGAAGTAGCTCGACAGGTAGCGCGCGTTGCCCTCGTCGCCCCAGAAGTACAGCGGCATCGACGGAATGGGCTGGGTGCACACCAGCTCGCCCACCTCGCCGATGACGGGCTGGCCGTCGTCGTTCCAGGCTTCCACGGCATGGCCGAGTTCGCGGCATTGCATCTGGCCCGGCACTTCGGGCAGGTCGCGGTTGCCGCCGACGAAGGCGCCGCAGAAGTCGGTGCCGCCGGAGATGTTGCACCACCACACGTCGGGGGAGCCCGCGTCGAGGATCTGCCGCGAGCCCCAGCGCTGAACTTCCTCGGGCAGCGGCGAGCCGGTGCTGCCGAGCGCGCGCACGGCCGACAGGTCGCCGCAGTCCTTGGCCACGAGGCCGGCCTTCATGCAGTTGGTGAAATAGGCCGCGCCGGCGCCGAAGAAGGTGACCTTGTGCCGCGCCACGAAGCGCCACAGCACGCTCCAGTCGGGCTTCTCCTTGCTGCCCGCCGGGTTGCCGTCGTAGATGCAGATGGTGGCGCCGAAGGCCATGCCCGAAAGCTGCGAGTTCCACATGACCCAGCCGGTGGAGCTGTACCAGTGGTAGCGCTCGCCGAGGTTGTTGGCGCCGTAGCTCGCGCCCACGTCGTTGTGCAGGCCGCAAGCATGCATGGTGAGGATGATGCCGCCCTGCCCGTGCACGATGGGCTTGGGCAGCCCGGTGGTGCCGCTGGAATAGACGATCCAGATCGGATGGTCGAAGGGCAGCCATTCGGGTTCGAAGGCGTTGACCTCGTCGTCGTAGCGGCCGATGGCGCGCGACCAGTCGATGTCGTGCGGCACAGCGTTGGCGGCGAAGGGCGACTTCACCAGCACCAGCTTCTTCACGCTGGGCAGCTGGCCGCGCAGCTCCCGCAGCACCGCGCTGCGGTCGAGCGGCTTGCCGCCGTAGTGCACGCCGTCCACCGCGATCAGCACCTTGGGCTCGATCTGGCGGAAGCGGTCGGCCACGGCGGCGGTGCCCATGTCGGGCGCGCACACGCTCCAGATCGCCCCGATGCTGGAGCACGCCAGGAAGGCGACCATGGTCTCGGGCACGTTGGGCAGGTAGGCCGCGACGCGGTCGCCGCGGCGCACGCCCAGCGCCCTGAGCGTGAGCGCGACCGACGCGACCTGGCGGCGCATCTCGGGCCATGACATCTCGCGCACGTCGCCGCGTTCGTTGTCGCTCACGATCGCGGGCATACCGGCCGCGTGGGCCGCATCGACGTGGCGCAGCACCTCGCGCGCGTAGTTGACCTGGGCGCCGGGGAACCACTGTGCGCCTGGCATGCGGCGCTCGGCCAGCACGGTGGCGCCGGGCGCGAGCGGCGTGGGGGACTGGATGGCGGCGTAGTCCCAGATGCTGCGCCAGAAGGCGTCGAGCTCGGTCACGGACCAGCGCCACAGCGCGTCGTAGCTGTCGAAGGAGAGGCCGCGCTTCTCGCGCAGCCAGTTCTGATAGAGGCGGATCTGGGGAATGTTGGGGGCGGGCATCCTGCAAGCGTAGCGCTGCGAACGACCGTGCTCAATCGGGGTTGACCTCAGGGTTTGTACGTGTGTTCAAGTTTTTTGTACAAGCGTTCAATACGCCCCGATGAGCACCCGCACACCGACCCACAGGCGCGGCGCCTCGCGCGCCGCGGCACCTGCCGCCGCCGAGACTGCCCGCCCCGACCGCAAGCACGCCATCCTGCTGGCGGCCGAGAAGCTTTTTGCGCGGCACGGCTACCACGTGGTCACCATCCGCCAGATCGCCGAGGAAGCCGGCGTGCCGCTGGCGCTGGTGGGCTACTACTACGGCCAGAAGCACGAGCTGTTTCACGCCATCTTCGAACACTGGGGCCACACCATCGAGGAGCGGCTCGCCGGCCTGGCCGCCCTGACCCTCGACCCCGAAGACGTGCGCACGCTGCCGCGCATCATCGAAGCCTTCACCGCGCCGGTGCTGGCGCTGCGCGCGAGCGCCGAGGGCGAGTACTACGCGCTGCTGGTGGCGCGCGAGCTGTACCACGCGACCGAGGAAGCCGACCGCGTGCTGCGCGGCTATTTCGACCCGCTGGCCGAGGCCTACATCGACGCGCTTCACATCGCGCTGCCGCACGCCTCGCGCAGCCAGGTCGCCTGGGGCTACCAGTTCGCGCTGGGCTCGCTGCTGCACCACCTGAACGACAGCCGCATCGAACGGCTCTCGCGCGGCGAGAACAAGCGCGCCGACCCGGCCGTGGCGCCGATGCTCGTGAACTTCATCGTCGGCGGCCTGCGCGCCGCGCTGCCTCGCCCGAAGGCGGCCAGGAATCCATCCACGAAAACCATCCCACGGAGACAGAAGACATGATGACGAAGACCCCGGTGAAACGGCGCACCCTGTTGTTGTCGGCGCTCGCTGCCGCATCGGCCGCCGCCACGCTGCCCGCGCTCGCGCAGTCCGCCACGAAGATCGTGTTCGGCTACACGGCCGTGACCGACTTCGCATCGGTGTTCGTGGCGGCCGAAGAGGGCTACTTCAAGAAGCGCAGCCTCGATGTCGAGCTCAAGTTCATTCCGCTGAACTCGACCATCCCGGCCGCGCTGCAGTCCGACTCGCTGCAGATCGGCGGGCCCACGCCCTCGGTGTTCCTGCAGGCGGTGGACGGCGGCCTCGACCTGGTGCTGGTGGCCGGCGGCGGGCTCACCTCGAAGACCATCACCGGCTTCGGCCTGGTGGCGCGCGCCGGCTCGGGCATCAAGAGCGCGCAGGACTGCGTGGGCAAGAAGATCGGCGTGCCGGGCCTGGGCGCCTTCCTGCACGTGACCTTCCGCGCATGGCTGAAGGACAGCGGCGTGGACTACCGCAAGGTCAACTTCGTGGAGGCTGCGTTTCCGCAGCATGCCGACCTGCTGCGAGGCGGATCGGTCGACGCGGTGGTGTCCGCCGACCCGTTCATGAGCCGCATCACCGAGAGCGGCGCGGGCTACGTGGCCTCGTACTACTCCACCTTCCTGCCCGAGAACAACCAGACCATCGTGCATGCGGCCAAGCGCGAATGGGTGGCGAAGAACCCGGCGGCGGCGCGCGCGTTCCGCGAGGCGCTGGTGGAAGCGGCCGCGTTCATGCAGCAGCCGAAGAACGACGCGAAGGTGCGCGCGGCCATCGGCAAGTACATCAAGCTGCCGCCCGAGGTGCTGGCCAAGGTGCAGGTCTCGCCGCCCGGCCCGGTGGTAACCGAGAAGCAGCTCGCCTACTGGACCGGGCTCATGAAGGAGCAGGACATGCTCAAGACGAACATCGACGTGGCGAAGCTGGTGGCCAAGTGATCTCGGCGCCCGCCCCTGTCACCGCGCGCGCCGCGCTGTCGGCGAGCGCATTCGATTCGCCAACCGGCCCCGCGATGCAAGCCACTCCCTTCCTGCGCTTCGACGGCGTGACCATCCGCCTCGGCGGCCGAGAGATCCTGTCGCCCACCTCGTTCGACGTGGCGCGCGGCGAATTCGTCTGCATCGTCGGCCCCAGCGGCTGCGGCAAGACCACGCTGCTGCGCGCGGCCAGCGGGCTCGTCACTGCCAGCGCGGGCGAGGTGCGGCGCAACGGCGTGAAGATGACCGAGCCCTCGCGCGAGGTGGCCTTCGTGTTCCAGGACTACGGCCGCGCGCTGCTGCCCTGGCGCACGGTGGAAGGCAACGTGAGCCTGGCGCTGGAAGCCGCCGGCGTGCCGACGGCCGAGCGCGCGCCG
>Ga0157369_10010764_pt1 | contig 10413 bp, 15 predicted proteins | sample C25metaG_FD_113461 | JGI IMG/M metagenome (GOLD analysis project Ga0157369, IMG submission 113461) | Corn rhizosphere microbial communities from Kellogg Biological Station, Michigan, USA - C2-5 metaG | ecosystem: Host-associated > Plants > Roots > Rhizosphere > Soil | place: USA: Michigan...
TCGGTACGGCTGAATCTGTTCCGCTCCTTGGTGAAAACGCGGCTGAGCACTGACTTTGCGTTTCGAATTCTCATCATTGGCCATCCAGATTTCTCCTCTTGGTTTCAGCTGCCTATACCTACGTCGAAAGCGAAAATATCGGCGCCATTCGAATATGCAAACGACGTTCCAATTGCTCGGTAACATGACCTATCAAATGTGAGCGGGCCTGCCAACGCGCCCAAACACAGCCCCTTACGCGGGTCATTCAGAACAACCTGTACCAGATTCGATTTCACGCCATCCGACGGGTGACGGATATGAGGCGCCCCACGACCGAGTGTCTGTCAAGTGACACTACATGCGCACGATCGCGGGGGGGGAAACGGCGAAACGAAGCGCCCACTCTGGAAGAGTTGCTCACCTCGCTTGAGTAGAGAGGTTGGATAAGCAAAAGAACGGAGCGACCGTTCGCACATCGTTTACCGTTTGGCAGCGTAATTGCAGCTTTAGTTTCAGGAGCGAATATGGCTATTGTCTCTCGAGGTTTCTCTGGCCGGCGCAGTGCTGAAGATACTAATCTCCCCCCCGGTCAATACTTGACCACCAGTTTTCCGGTCTTGTCTGCAGGTCCGACACCGCACATCTCTCTCGATAAGTGGGAGTTTGAAATCAGCGATGGCGCCAAGTCGCTGAAACGATTCGACTGGAAGACTTTCCGCGAATTACCGAGCGAAGCTATCAACGTGGATCTGCACTGTGTAACACGATGGTCGAAGCTCGGTACATCTTGGCAAGGTGTTTCTCTCGATGTTCTGCTGGCTGGCTTAGAAACTGAGTCGGCTTATGTGATGTTCTATTCGTACGGCGATTACTCGACCAACATTCCCATCAGAGACGTCCTGAATCACCAGGCTTGGATCGCATTCAAATATGACGGCACAGAACTCGCACCTGAACATGGTGGCCCAGCGCGCCTCTTAGTTCCGCATTTGTATCTCTGGAAGAGTGCTAAATGGGTTCGGGGCATGAGGTTAATGCAACACGACAAGGCAGGATTCTGGGAGAACCTCGGCTATCACATGTATGGAGATCCATGGCGGGAACAGCGGTACTCAGACGATTGAAGTGGCGAACCGCGCGGGTTCTTGATTTACACGATGAGACGGCCACGGCGCGGACAATTAGGCTCGCAGTTCGAGATTGGCCCGGCCACATTGCTGGCCAACATGTCGACGTGCGCTTAACGGCTCCGGACGGATATACGGCAGTCAGATCCTACTCCATCGCTTCTACACCTAATCCCGACGGGCCCATTGAAATTACTGTCGAGCGGCTACCGAATGGCGAAGTATCGCCCTATTTAACAATGGAACTGATGGTCGGAGATGAACTCGAACTGCGAGGGCCGATAGGTGGATGGTTCGTGTGGCGCAACGACCAACGAGAGCCGATTCAGCTGATCGCCGGTGGTTCTGGGATCGTTCCCCTTATGAGCATGATTCGATCCCGAGTATTGGCGAACAGCGCGGTACAGTTTCGCTTATTGTATTCCGTAAGGAATCCTGGATCGATTTTCTACCGCTCAGAACTCGAGGCAGTGTCCGCAACACCACGATCTATCGTTGTTGACTATGCCTTTACGCGAGTCGTTCCGAAGGATTGGTCACGCCCGGCCGGCCGCATCGATCAGAATTTGATCGCGAGCACAACTTGGCCCGCGAACATCGAGGCAACCTATTACGTTTGCGGTCCCTCGGACTTCGTCGAAAATATCGCGGACATGCTAAGTCGGGCTGGCAACCGACGCGACAGAATTAAAACTGAGCGTTTCGGTGCTACTGGAGGACGGAAATGAATTCCCCTGGCTGGTCGAAGAGCACGTGACCGAATGATTGCACTGCTCAATCTTGATTGCTCGGTCCAAAGTGAAGCACCTAATTGCCTGTCCATTGGGGATTATCGCGATGCTCGAGCCAACCTGCTCAGTTGCCAGTCCGGCCAGTGCAAACGAAGCTGAGGACCGCTTGAAAGACTCCGGTACAGATTCGAAGGAGATTCTTGACCGTTCCGGAACGATATACCCAAGAACTTACTCAAGCGGCGGATTGCGCGGTGATCTATCCCCCGTGGTGATGACCGCACCCATGGCTGAGCAGTTCGATTACACAGTATGAGCCAGAACTTCCCACCACAAACGGTGGATAGCGTGCGACGATCTTTTGTCAATTCACCTGTTCACTCTTATGCACAGCACGCCGAGTCCATCGACTGCCGGCGATTCTCCTTCGTCGGTGATGAGCGGATGAAATCGCGAAAAATCCGTTCCTCAGCGTGCCGCGCATAAGCATCAGGATTGGAGTCCACAACATCGAGAGAGGAACAACCAATCGTCAACCGAAATGATCTACCACGACGTCCGACAGGACAAAGCACCTGCAGGAAATGAATTCGAGAGCCTTCATCGGAGGAGCGGCATGGACGATAACGAGCGGACTCTGGACGCCTCGACCAGGAAACGCAGCAGTCCCGCATCTACATCTCGCGCGTGCGTCCTCACAAAATCCGGAGTGGACCGCCCTCCCGAGTCAAGTTTCTTCATGTCGAACGAGCTTGGGCTGCTCTACTTCATCGCTAGCTTATGCGTTTCGCACAGCCGCGTCCGCCGCCGTGGCAAGTGCAGTCACAGCGTCAAAGAACGCAGGGTTCTGGCCTTCAAATAGGCCGGAATTCACTAGCCCCGTCGCAGCCGCTACAGCACCCGCGATTTTGTCATTTCGGGGTCTAATGACAGAACAGAGAGGAAAACTGGGATTCATGAAGGTGCAGGGATGAGGCGTTATTTGTCCCCTGTTGGCACGGCCTCGGATATCTGGGAAGGACGGCCCTCCAGCAACCTCAAGCTCGACTACTCCTTCGAGAGCTTCCTGAAATATGGCAAAGTGATAGACCTCAGTTGGGCCGATTGACGCCAGGATAGCAACCACATTTGGATCACTCACTTTGGCGATCAACGAATTGTACAGGCTGCTTCCCCCTTGTTCGATTGCTGCGAAATGAAAGGCGGCTGTTTGCGCAATGGAGAGGAACTCCAGACCATGAATTTCATTCGAGGTTGGCACCGCCGGTTGACTCTTGATCTCCACAGTTTGTGGGAAGGTGTCACCAAAATCGGGATTGCCCTTGTTCCGGTATCGCTCGTAGTAGCTGGTGTCAACGGTGAGGCTGGTAAGGTTGGTTAGGCGGCCAACCTGGCGTGCGCCTTCTACCGGGACGCTAGGAAGAGTACGAAATACGTCGAGGTTGACTGGTTCCCTGCCTGCAGCTACCAAGAACGCATTGATAAAATTTGCGTGGCTCGTCTCGTCAGCAAAATCTCCATTAACATAGTCGGGAAGAGTATCCTTTATCCGACTCAAGGCTCTCCGGAAACTCGAATTATTAGATGCGAGTTCCGAATATTGCCCCCATAGATCTGCCTCCACGAGTTCGGCCGCAGCCAGAAATTGCAACACCGCAACATCGCCCTCGCTCAGATTGGGTTTTACTTCGGCAATTGCGGACCTAGCATCCATGATTCCCAGCCCAGAAACTGCTAAGGCTCCGATGACGCCTCTGCCAAAGGACCTGCGACTGACAGTCAATTCTCGTTTTGTGTTCTTCATATAATCTCTCCTCTCTCAACTTTGTGGTTTGGCCATTATCAAAATGCGTGAATCGATCAACAGATCGACGGATGTATAGATCGCTTCGAAACCTTCTAAATCGGCCCTGCGATAGAGTGGCAGTCTGGCTGCCCGCTTTTGGTGACGAATATCAGACTGCTGTCGGTGGAGCGACATCTTTATCAGATCTCGTAGTTCTCCGATGCAAATTTCCATGGGGACCGAAGCGAGATAACCAAGACGTCCAGGGTTCTGGATTCAAATATCCACACTTCAAATTCCTCGACATTCTCAACGCTCATCGGTTCATCAGGGGTTTCCTGCATATCTTTCTCCATCTGTGAACTAATATGCCGCAAAGGCCATCACACAATCCGGAACGCGTGCGCCACGGCATCAAGTAATCGTCCTATTTGGACCGGCTTGCTAAACAAGGTAAGGTGCGGCGTAGGGGCTTCAGAGACAGCGGATTTGATCAAAGATAGCTCAGTACCGGAGATCACAAAGATCCGACACGCCGGGAACATTGCAAAAACACATCGGGCAAGTTCGATACTGGAAAGTTCTGGCATCGTGTAGTCGCTCACCAGCGCATCCGGGCGTTGTATAGCAGCTACTTCAAGAAGAGTGCGGGGGCGAGTGAAACATTCCGTCTCGTAGCCACTGTCTTTGAATATAGCTGCCAGTGTACTTGCGATTGGCGTTTCGTCGTCAACGATGTAGATCCGACGCTTTTGCATCAGGGGTCAGCTCCTGGAGCCTCTTCTACAGTAATTCCGCCTTTAGCAACGAGACCTACAGATAAATACAGCCAGTAGCACAAAAATACTGCCGTGATCTTCGGAATCGCTCTGTCCCTTTGAGGCCGCAAAAAGAGCTCAACGCTAGGCCACTAGGTCTGCCAGTGCAACGTGGGCTGCATGATAGCCAGCCATCCCGTGCACACCGCCTCCGGGTGGAGTAGAAGCCCCACAAAGATACAAGCCTCGCCTCGAAGTACGGTAGAGCTCTGACGTTGGGCGGTTGATAAGTTGACGAAGGTTCATGGAACCACCCAAGATATCACCTCCAATAAGGTTCGGATTCCATTGCTCCAGTGATGCGGGCGTGGAAACAGAACGGGCCAGAATGCAATCCTGGAATCCGGGGGCGAAGCGCGATATCTGATTCTCAATGGCTTCGGTTTGGTCACTTGCACTGCCATTGGGAACATGACAGTAAGCCCATGCGGTGTGCGCCCCCAAGGGCGCACGATTGAAATCAAAGAGAGACGGCTGCCCAAGGAGGACGAAGGGCCGCTCCGAGCCAAGCGCACGCTCCGCCTCCATGATTTCTTCAAGAGAGCCGCCAATGTGGATTGTGGCAGCACGGGAACACTCTGTAGCGGTCCACGGTATCGGACAGCTGAGGGCATAGTCGATTTTGAAAACGCCTGGCCCGTACCGGAATCGCTGAAGCTTCTCGACGTACCAAGGTGCCAGTTCTGTATCTTCCAGTCGCAACAACTGACGCGGCGTGAGGTCGGCAAGCACAAGATCGGTCTGCGGCATTCGACTGATCTCATGCGCAGTAACAATCGTTCCCCCCAACGCTACGAGGTGCCGGATCAAAGCGCTCGTGAGATATTGGGCTCCGCCACGGAGTATAGGCCACCCACCAGAGTGGCCAGCCGCCAGGAGGATGAGACCTACAGCAGAGGACGCGGAACTATCCAACGGAAGGATGGAATGGGTCGAGATTCCGCCAAAGAGTGCCTGGGCCCGCCTTCCTTTGAAACGATATCGAGCCAAGGCTGCAGCCGAAAACAAAGCCATTGAGCCGAAGCGTCCGAGTAGCAGTGGGTGAGAAGGAACGTGCTGAATTGGCCCAAGGACCTCCTCTACAAGCTTTCCAAAATTCCTGACCAGAGGTTCAATGAGAGAGCGATAGGAGCTTCTATCGCATTCATCTAAAGTGTCCAAAGTCGCATCGATTGATCGCTCTACCACTACTGCAGTTCCGTCGTCGAGTGGATGCGCACAACAGGCAGGTGACTCGATCCATGGAATATCTACGGGGAGCGATCGAAAGAAAGGACTCGCTTTGCCCAATGGATACGCGGCGGAGCCAAGATCTTGAATAAACCCAGGCAATGCCATCTCTCTACTTGAACAACCGCCACCTGGTTGGTTGTTCCTTTCAAAAACTGTGGTTGGAACGCCTGCTGCGGCCAGCGCAATTGCGGCAGATAAACCATTGGGACCGGATCCGATGACTGTTGCGGTTGGATTGTCCATCTGTTCCCTCGCGGCCGGCATGGAGAAACGCGGCTACACTCGCCAACTATCCATCGCAGGAATTGCTCTCTATATGTCACATTGCATCGTTTGTCCGTTATGCCGTGAAACACCGGGGCGGAAGAATCGTTGGAAGATGCCCTGCTGACACCATCGATTCTTGAAGTACATTGAATGCGTTATCTCACTTCCGCGAATCGTCGCTCGTGCACGAGCCGATTTCATGACAAACGGTTGTACTTTGAGAATTAAACTTGCCTTGAAACAAGACATGGCTCCCTCGCTCTCGCTGAAGATTGTTGTTGGGCCGCGAAGCAGCGATTTCTTCAAGCCAAGTAAGCGCTCTGAGCGTGGTCCTCTCTGCAAGGAATAAAACGTACCAGACGATGGCTGCCATGCCGCACAGAAGTTCAAAGCAGAACGCACGCCATCCATATTCCTGCCGTTCCGAGTGCGAGTAGGGATTGGTTTTAGATACCAGGACCGTCGATCTTGCCATAGTCCCGCCTTGATCGCTGCGATCGTACTCAGCAACACATTCGGTAGCCAAATCGCTACCGCCGCCCTCTTCATTTACTGTTTTGACAAGGAGTTCCCAATCATCGCTCACATTGGATTGCTTTCCTGTTTGAACAGTCGATCGCATGAATACCTCCTGGTCCTACCCGTTTGAGTCACGGTGATTTGTTGAAGATGATCTGTACTCGTCCTAAACAATCGCTCCACTGTGACGATATGTCATCGGGTCCCCATACGGCCTGCAGGTTTCTCCAGCAACTGTAAAGGAATTTACATAGTTGTCGACTCTCCGCATTTGGGATCTCTGCCTGGCGAACGAAATCGGGCGATCTTCCGAAACATCGGATCGATGCAATCGTTTTTTGATCCCAGGAGCAAGAAGAGCTTGGATTCAATTCAGCAAAGCATCTCCTTAATTCGATTCACCAATAGTTGTTCAAAGCGACAATCGATTTGTGCGCATAGAGAAGAGATTCACTGACCGTCGCGGAAAGCCCGAACCAAGCTTCTGTACGCACCTAGAGAAAGCTATAGTATTCCAACCGTCGCGTTTGAGGGTGGCCGCGCCAAGCTTCTGGCGCACAATCCTGGTGTGCTTATCTGATCATTTTTTGATTGGTGACCATATCAGCAACTGAAGCAAGCGTGCGAGATATATGAGTGAAGCAAAATTCGCTCAAAGGAACAAAAAGGAAGGGGGAGGAACTGGCTTTGAACTTTTTCTCAGAACTGGACATCCGCAATACCCGAAGTGTCGCCAAGATAGAACGCGTCGGAGCGGCTTTCCTTCGTTATGGTCTTGTCGTCGCAATTGGCTGGATCGCGGCGATGATGGTCACAGAATATGAAGCAATAGGCATTCAGTCTCTCATTACGCATAGCCAATTCCAGAGTTGGGGCGACAGCATATGGAGCGTCCATCATTTCACGATGATCATTGGTGCCATTGAAGTGACTATCGCAACATTGATTGCTGTTCGCCGATGGTTCCCAGCGGCATCCGCGGCCGGAAGCATCGGAGCGGTATTCATGTTCTTGACTACATTATCATTCATCATCACAACTCCCGACTGGGAGCCGAGGCTGGGCGGTTTCCCTGCCCTTTCGGAGATGTCGGAGAATTTCTTATATCCTGCTCGGTGCTGCGCTGTGGACTCTTGCTGAATCTCTCGCGCCATTTCCCCTAAATCGCATTTTCTACGACATTGCGATTAGTAGCCGATGCGTATAGGTGCGGGATTCATTTGATAGAACCATAACTCCTGTAGGAAATGATATCGGGCGTCATGAAATCTGAAGTGAACGAAGTCAACCCTATCACGAAGGGGCAATAAGAATGCCGGAAGTGGAGGAATGCACTATGTCTGATAGAGTCTCGGTGACGCTAGGGCAATTTGAGATTGAGCAAGACGGAAAAACGGCTTATCTCGATTACGAGCTAGATGGTGAAGGTTGGATCTCACTGATTCACACTCAAGTCCCGGAGCCCATGAGAGGAAAGGGCGTAGCCGGCGAACTTGCCAAGGCGGCGCTTGAATATGCGAAGGATCACCACCTCAAAGTCGACGTTGTCTGCCCTGTGGTATTTCACTATGTGAACAAACATCCAGAATACAAGCCACTGCTCGGAATTCGCGGCTATCGCTGATCGCGCCACCGTGCATCGCACCATCGGTGCCAGAGAGAAACAAAGGGACTTGACCGCAGAGGCGATCACTTTCGCGTCGGCCGAGGTTCTCATCTCTGCCCCATTCTATGTAGTGCGATGACTGAGACTAATCGCAGAACGGCGGTAATCGAGACTCTGCTCTAGACCTTGTCCGGATGAATGGAGGAACAAAACGAGATGAAGATCCTTTGTGGGAAGACGATAATACCCGTCGCCGTGGTGGTATTCGCTCTGCTTTGGGCCGTTGCCCCAATCAGGCACACCGAGGTTGACGCGCAGGACACGCGGAGCGTCGTCGGCAGTTCGCCTCTGTCGAGTTTGTCCGGGGCCGATGGATGGATCAACTCCGCCCCCCTGACGGCGAAGGAGCTGAAGGGGAAGGTCGTTCTCGTGGATTTCTGGGACTATTCCTGCATCAACTGCATTCGCGCCATTCCTTATGTTCGTGCCTGGGCAGATAAGTACAGGAACAGCGGACTCGTAGTCATCGGAGTCCACACCCCAGAATTCGATGTCGAGAAGCAAATGCGAAACGTCGAAAAGGCAGTGAAGAAATTTGGCATCACCTATCCTGTCGCGCTCGACAGCGGCTATAAAATTTGGAACGCTTTTAACAATCAATACTGGCCCGCCGAATACTTCATCGACGCCAGAGGCAAGGTTCGATACGAACACTTCGGTGAGGGTCAGTACGACCAGTCGGAACGATGGATTCAGGAACTGCTTAAAGAAGCCAATTCGAAGCCGATGCCGCCAAGCATCGTGACCGTCCACGGCCTTGGCGCTCAAGCCGCGGCCGACATGAACGACGTTCGCACTCAGGAAACCTACATCGGCTATGCTCGAGCCCAGAACTTCGTTTCGCAAGGCGGTATAAAACAAGACACGGAATATTCCTATACTGTGCCAACTCACCTTCAACTCAATGATTGGGGATTTTCGGGGCAATGGCTTGATCGAAAGCAGGCCGCAGTACTTAAGGCTGCTGGAGGGAAGATCGTCTTCCGGTTTCACGCCCGTGATCTTCATCTTGTTCTTGGTCCCGGCGGTAACGGAAAGCCTATTCGCTACCGGGTGACAATCGATGGCCAAGCCCCAGAGCAGAATCACGGTGCCGATACCGATACACAAGGCAATGGAATTGTGACAGATCATCGGCTCTACCAGTTGATCCGCCAGAAAGGTCCTGTGAAGGACCGTACCTTTGTCATCGAATTCCTTGACCCAGGAGTGGAGGCTTTTTCCTTCACATTCGGGTAATGCTATTTACATATTGCGCGGCTCGAGATTATTACTGGAGCCGAGTCTCTTTACCACAGAATAACGATGTCCTTCGGCCCCGCGATGTTCCGACAGGCTTGGTCCTACCGCGCACAATTGAACAACTATCTCGTTCGGCTTTTCGTGTTCTCACGCGTGTATACATCAAGGACAACTTGAGATCGCAATTATGAGAGCTACTCCTTTTCCCAAAGCGGCGAGATTAGCAGTTCCACACTCGCCACCTCTATTGCGGCTTACTCTCGATCTAGAGCCTAGCGCAAATACTCCAGATAAGACCGAGGGAAGTGTCAGCCCAGATTGACCTGCCCGGCCTGTAGGTGAGCATCGCGCTGAATTCATTGTCCACTCTATTCAAGGAGCATCTAGAGGACACGCTGGGGCGGCGCTCAGGATAAAGTCCTCTTTCACGCCTTCTGCAATCCATGTGTGCTCCGACGCCACGATACCAAATTACTGTTTGGCTTCTCGCGAAACAATCGAGCGCGGGCGGTATCTGCAGTTTTGAACGAGCCAGGAGGTGAGGAACGTGGGAAGTGGACGAGGGCCCGCAAACACTATCCGACTATCGGTCACTGCTTCTGACCCGTTTCCGTGAGCGCGGCCCCCTGGCCCATTTTCGCCGGAAGCCGGCTATAGAAGGAGGCGAACCAGCAAGAATGAGAGAAGCACACTGACGGTCCAATAACCTCCGAACAGAAAGACTACTCGCCGCCCGAAGTCGTTAGCGTCCTTAGCACAAACGAGAGCGCGAAGGCCTGAAATCTCACCGAATGCTCCAACAACGGCCAGCATCCCGACGAAAGCGAACGTGAGGTGCGCCACGTGTGACACTTTCAGCCTCTTCCCATTGTGCCAAGCAAGGCTGCGGCCGCCAATTCCTCAAAGTAAACAGAAGACCTCATGTGCGAAATATGAAGTCGAATGCTCGTTTAAGAATCTTGAAGGCATCAGCCGTGCCGGCACGGTACTCTTACACGCCTTCATTCACTGAGGAGTTGAAGAGGCGCACTGTTTTAGAACA
>Ga0157369_10010766_pt1 | contig 10411 bp, 10 predicted proteins | sample C25metaG_FD_113461 | JGI IMG/M metagenome (GOLD analysis project Ga0157369, IMG submission 113461) | Corn rhizosphere microbial communities from Kellogg Biological Station, Michigan, USA - C2-5 metaG | ecosystem: Host-associated > Plants > Roots > Rhizosphere > Soil | place: USA: Michigan...
AGATTGAATCGCTCTGAGATTTTCGTGTTCTTGATCAGAGCCAGATCAACGTCTTCAAACCCCGGTCCAACGAATGAATTGCGTCCGACGTTCCCAAAGGCGTTACCCGGGGCGACAAAGACGCTGGGATTAGCAAACCATCCCGTAGGAGATAGCGCGTTCCCGGTAATGATTGGCGTTCCGTTCAGGTTCGGGCGCAGGCCGCCGGAACCGGTAACGGCTGTGTTGTTGACGATAATGTTGAACGGATTGCCGCTCTGGAAGCTCACGATAGGCGCCACAGACCAGCCGCTCACTACGCGATTCCCCGTGAAGGGCAGGTCATAGATAGCGTTGGCCACAAAGCGATGGCGGGCGTCGAAGTCGGAGTTGCCGCGGCTGGTTAAGATGTTGCTGCTGTCCTGAACCACGATGCCGTTGTTGTTGCGCGAAGCCTCATCAATGGAGTGTGACCAGGTATAGGAAGCGTTGAACTGCAGCCCGTGCGTCACATGCTGGTTGGCGGTGACCCACAGAGCGTTGTAGCTGGAGTTGGAATTGCTGTCACGCTCGGTGATGCTGTTGGCCAGCGTCACAACGTGAGTTGCGGTGCTCGGAAGGATCGGACTAGAGGTGGAAATCGACTGGAAGGGCCGCGTACTCGCCAGACCCAAGGTCCCAAACTGGTTGATGTTGCGATCGATTTCCAGGTGCGTTCCCTTGGTCCCGAAATATCCGATCATGAAGCCGGTATTACGTCCGACTTGCTGCTGAATATTTAGGTTCCAGGACTGCACATCAGCATTCTGGAAGTCCGGATTCACAACCAATGGAGAGATATTGGCGGCTTTCGTGGGATCAAAGTTCGCGCCCAAGCTTCCAAAGGCCGTCTTGGCGCCGACGCTGATCGGCAACGCCAGCAATGGGTTCGAGGTCAAGCCGGTAATAATTCCCGTAATTGGCTGGTCCACCTGGTAGGCGTAGCCGCCGCGCAGAATAGTGTTGCCGTTGTGGAAGAGGTCCCAGGCAAAACCGAGGCGTGGCTGGAAGTGATTGTTCTGGCCGTAAGGCTGGGAGACGCTGACGATGGTGCTTCCCGCGCCCGGGGCCAGGCTCAGGACGTTGAACCGGTCCTGTGCTTCAGTGGGCGTTGCGTTCCAGGCGAAACGAAGTCCCAGCTCAACGGTCAGGTAAGAAGTGAGCTTCAGTGAATCCTGGCCGAAAACATCAAGAGCGTTCTGGTTAATGCGGTTAGCAACGTTACCCAGGGTGCGGGCTGCCGTGCTGACAATTCCCTGAGCGAAGGTGTTTCTGGCGGCCGGAGTAGCGCCGGGACAGGTGGTGGTGGCGGCGGCAAGATTGAGCGAACAATTAAAGACAAGCTGTCCCGGATCGCTGTTGAAGTTGTCGTTGCGGAAATCGCGGAACTCGGTTCCAAACTTGAAAGAGTGCCGGCCGTGAACGTAGCTAACGGTATCAGCCGCCACGAAAGTGGTGTCACCGCGGCCCTGCGGAAATTGGCGCTCATCCCCGAAGGTCAGGCCGATATCCCCGAAGGCGATAGTGGGCAAAAATTGCTGGTTCGGACCAAGCAGACCCGCCAGCCCTAAAGAAGCGGGATCCGTGGCATTTTGCGGAACAAAGTTGATCAAAATACGGTTGGCACCGAGGCGCGCTTCATTGACGAGCGATGGATTGAAGACATGCGTCTCATTTATGGTCAACACCTGCCTGTGGCCAGCGCGCGTGTCGCCGAAGCCGGGAATATTCGCGCCCTGCGTTGGTTCGCCGCGAAAATCATTCTGATACACATAATATCCATGCAATGTGTCGCGATCATTAAACACATGCCGGATATCTGCGGTTCCCTGGTCAATGTTTACTGGCGCCGTGGCCGATCCTACAAAATTGCTGCCGGAGTTGGCATGTGGAACCAGATTCAGGATGGAAGCCGCAATGGGGCTGCCGCCCGCAAGAATATCGGCCCGCTGGGCATCCGTCCAGACAGTGCTGGTGGTGGTTAGGCCCTGGCGATGGCGCAGGCCTTCATAGCTCAGGAAGAAATACGTCTTCCCTTTTACGATGGGTCCACCGAAGTCGCCGCCGAACTGGTTCCGCTTGAAGGGAGACTGCGCCAAGGGATTACCCGCGTTATCGACCACGGGATTGAAGGCGTTGCGCGCGTCAAAAAAGTTATTGCGCAGATAATCGTAGACCTCGCCGTGGTACTGCTCCGTGCCGGAACGGGTGGCAATATTCACGATCGCTCCAGCATTGCGGCCGTACTCAGCGCTGTAAGTGGAGTTGTCGACCTTGAATTCCGAAACGGTGTTGATCGTCGGCTGGAACGTGACTTGGTTCTGCACCATGTCATTCAAATTGATACCGTTGATCATGAAGTTGACGGCATCTTCGCGATTACCAGCTGTATTAAAGGCAAATGAACCCTGCCCACGCAGAGGGGCCGTAAGGAATCCGTTTTGGGGCGGCGTGACCGTGCCCGGAATCAAGAGAGCCAAATCAACGAAGTGACGGCCATTGAGAGGAATATCCTGCACTGTGCGTTGATTGATAGTCTGACCAACGGTCATGGTGGTGGCTTCCACCACCGGGGCCGTTGCTTCAACCGTCACAACTTCTGAAGTGGTTGCCACTTTCAACCCAAAGTTCTGCACCGAGTTTTGGCTTACCTGTAACACAAGGTTTTTTGCCACCTGGGTTTCAAAACCGGCGTTCTCGACTTGTACGCTATAGGTGCCTGGTGGAAGTGCGGGAATTTGATACGATCCAGTCGAACTGGTCTGGGTGGTGCGGTCAATTCCTAGAGCTGTGTTCTTTACCGTCACCTTGGCGCCTGCCACTGCCGCGCCGCTTTGATCGGATACCGTTCCTTGGATACTGGCTGTAGTTTGGGAAAATGCGCTCGCTGCAAATATGAGAACAAGCAGCGACAGCATCACCGGGGAAAGGGCTACCTTCTTTAACATCTCATCTCCCTCCTAAAGGAAACCGAACGTTTTTCGTCTTGAATCAAGGCAAATTCGAATAAATATAAAGCTAAAGTGGTGTTTTGCCGAATAGTCGTAAAAATTTCGAGCACCCGCAGCTTAGTTTGTTTTGTGCAAGCAGAGTTCCATTTCCAATAGGAGATAAGTGACTGATTCAATGGAATCTAACGATTGGGTAGGACAGATGCCTTCCAATATCAGTAGAGAGGGAAATAATGGGATATTAAAATTGGAAGCCGAAAATTTCGAGCGAAGCGATGATCAGCGCGTTGTAATGATATTGCCGCACTTCCTGATTCTCATGAGTGCATCTATTTCGGTGCCGGGGAGCTTGGCATCGGTAGCCGATTGCCGTTTGTCACTCGAGGCCTGATTGAGTTCTCTGCCTGTGCTGGCGTGGCATTCATCACATCAACGGTGAGCGGACGTTCCAACACCATTTCAAGCGCAGTATCCTGGTCGATGCGCACGTCCTGCCCGCGCGTGAACAGCACCTGGCCAAGACCAACAGCGGCGCCTGCCAACCCGCCAATGCCGGCCCCCTTTCCACCTGAAGCTACAGCTCCAATCACGGCCCCGGTCGCGCCCGTCCTGGCAACGGTGCCTGCGTCTTTACCTTTTTGACTATCCGCCTTTACCGTACCTTCCTTGTCAGCGACGGTGCTGTTGCGGGAGCCCGGCGCATTTTCCAGCGCTCCTGGCAAGTCGATGGTGTAGCCGTTTGGAAAAATCATTGTTGTGAAATTGAACAATATCTCTGCGCGGCCCTTGATTCTTCCGGCGCGCTTGACCTGGGCAATCTTACCCTTCACATACGTTCCAGCTGGGATCACAGCCACGTTGTTCTGGGTCACGGGAAAACTTGTCCGGCAATAAACTCCGTCGCCGACCTTGGCACTCTTGGTATCAATGGGGCTCTGCAGGTGAAGCAATACCTGCGTGCCAGCGGGTACGGTTATCTGCGTGGTAGTAGTTTCGATCAAATTGTTACTAACGGTGACCGTTTCAGTTTGCGCCGCAGCGCAAAGAGCCGACGCCAGCATCAGGAAGAAGATCACGCTACGCATGTGAGTACCTCGTTAGGAAGGTATTGTAGAGCTAAACCCAGAACGTAGTCACCTGCTGTTTCTTGCCTGCTCCATTTCAGAAATCACGGCCTGTGCCGCTTTGGCGGGATCCGCAGCATGCGTAATCGGTCGACCCACAACAATATGACTTACTCCATTGCCGATTGCCTGCGCGGGAGTCGCTGTCCGCTGCTGATCATTCGCTTCTGCCCCTGCTGGCCGAATGCCCGGCGTGACAATGGCAAAGCCTTCTCCCAGAGCTTTTCTCACCGTCTGCGCTTCGCGCGGAGAAGTGACAATTCCATGGCAACCGGCGCTCTGCGCAAGAGCAGCCATGCGCAGAACCTGGTCAGCCACGCAGCCGGAAACTCCGATTTCCTGCATGTCTCCATCTTTTAGGCTGGTAAGGACCGTGACTGCGAGCAGATTGAGACGTCCCGCAGCCGCTTCCGTGGCCGCGCGCAACATGGCTGCTCCGCCGGTGGCGTGGATGGTAAGCATATCAACCCGAAGTTCCGCGGCTGATTTCACCGCCAGAGCAACAGTCGTGGGAATGTCATGGAGTTTCAGATCGAGAAATACGCGCCGGCCTGAACCAACCAAGTCCCGGACGATAGCTGGCCCTTCAGCGATAAAAAGCTGGAGTCCAACTTTATAAATGCCGGCCGCGTCGCCAATGCGGGTCACAAGCTTTTGTGCCTCACTGGCGCTTGAAACGTCCAGAGCCACAATAAGGCGCTCCCGCATCCCGGAGGATGCGGGCAGACCTGTGCTGAAAGGAGAATGAATGGCCATGCTCCCTAGTATATTTATTTTTCGCTTATTGTGCGCTAATATCCGCGATTCATAGCCACATTTTCCGGCTGAATCAGGTCAATACGGATACGCTCCACGCCATCACGGAAATTGAGCATCCGGGCGGCGCTGTAGCTCAGGTCCATGATGCGGTTCCCAACGTAAGGTCCCCGATCATTGACCCGGACGATAATCCACTTGCCGTTTTTCAGGTTGGTCACCTTAACGAAAGTCCCCAGCGGGAGCTTCCGGTGCGCGGCTGTGAATTCGAACATATCGAAATCCTCGCCGCTGGCCGTGGTCTTGCCGTGGAATTGCTTGCCATACCAGGATGCCGTTCCGACCTGGTAGGGTTTGGGTTCAACCTTTGAACTCTTCAGTGTTTGGTTCTGGGTTGACCTGAGTGCCATGGGGATGGCGCTATTTTTTACCTGGGGCTGTTGGTGGTTTGGAACTGGTGCCGCCCCCACGTTGGCAGCCATACAGAAAGCCGCCGCCAGAATGGACAGTACTCTGTTCATGCAAACTCCTTGACATACAGAATCTGGGTTCCCCTCGTGACATCGCCGCTAATTCTATGAAATCAGAAGGCCAACTAGCAACCGCCTTATGTTCTCCCGAAACTAGTAGCGTGTCTTTTTTACAACAGCAAGGGAACGCGCTAAACTCCTAAGGTCAGGCCAGTTACCTTAATTCAGCACCCAAAGTAAGATGCCGAGGGCGGGAGAGCTGTTGTTCAGACACGACTCTCATTTTTCTATGTAAGTTGCTGATTACAAAAGGCATTTATAGATAAATTTCCTTTTTTGTGGCAACTATGAAAAAAGTTACCTTTCGCGTGCCAGAACAGCTTTTAGGGCACCCGGCGACGGCCTGCCCGATCCTCTCTCCTTTCTTTATACTGGCGGCATGGCCTCCGACCGCGAAGTTGAGATCAAGTTCAGAATCGACGACATGAACTCCCTCACAACCAGCCTGCAAGCCGCTGGATTCCGCCTGATTACCCCCCGCACCCATGAGATGAATACCCTCTATGACCAGCCTGGTGGCAAACTTCGCCGACGGGAAGCTCTGCTCAGGCTCCGCGAGTACGGCCCGCGCTGGACGCTTACCTATAAGGACCGGAGCGGGAGGCAATCCGGCCGGCATAAGTCCCGCCGGGAAATTGAGACGCAGGTAGAAAATGGCGGCGCTATGGCCCGAGTCCTTGAGGCGGTCGGCTTCAGCCCCAGCTTTCGCTATGAAAAATTCCGCAGTGAATGGTCAGACTCCAACGGTCACGTGGTTATCGACGAAACACCCATCGGGAACTTTGGCGAAATCGAAGGCCAGGCCAAATGGATTGACGCGACGGCCAAGCGCCTGAATATTTCGGTCAAAAGCTACCTGAAAGAATCTTACGCAGAGCTTTTCATAGCCTGGAAACGCAAGACCAGGAGCAAAGCCAGGGAAATGACGTTTAAAGAGATCAAAAGCTAGAGTTTCTCCACTCAATGCATCTCGTCCGGACGGTCTAATCTCAGCCACGGCGGTAGTTTTCTGCGCTACAATTCCTCTCGTCCTGTTCTTCCCTTCCCAGGAGTTCGCGAATGTATGACTACATCATCATTGGCGCCGGATCTGCCGGATGCGTGCTGGCCAATCGGCTAAGCGAAGATCCCAAGGTAAAAGTGCTGCTGCTTGAGGCCGGCTGCCGCGACACTCGTAAAGAAATTCACATGCCGCTGGCCTTTTCCAAGCTCTTTAAAGGTCCTTGTGACTGGACATATTTCACCGAACCGGAAGCGCAACTGGGCAATCGCAGCCTGTATTGGCCGCGCGGCAAGGTGCTGGGCGGCAGCAGCTCCATTAACGCGATGATCTATATTCGCGGCAACCACGCTGATTATGACCAGTGGCGCGACCTGGGCAATCCCGGCTGGGGCTATGCGGACGTGCTGCCCTACTTCAAAAAGTCGGAAAAGCAGGAACGTGGCGCATCGGAATATCACGGCGCGTCAGGACCGCTCTGCGTGAGCGACCTACGGACGGTCAATCCGCTGTCAGAAGCATTTGTCGCGGCGGGGGAGGAAGCTGGCTTTCAACGTAATCCTGATTTCAATGGCGCACAGCAAGATGGCGTTGGCTTTTATCAGGTCACGCAAAACAAGGGCCAGCGCCACAGCGCGGCAGCAGCTTTCCTGCATCCGGTGGCATCCCGCAAGAACCTGACGGTAAAAACTGAGACGCATGTTTTCGGAATCTATTTTGAAGGCAAGCGGGCGGCGATTGTCAGCTTCCAGCAGGGCAACAACAGCATGCAGGAGCGGGCTGAGCGCGAAATTATCCTATGCGCCGGCGCTATCGGCTCACCGCAGTTGCTTATGCTCTCCGGCGTTGGGCCGGCCGAGCATCTGAGCAACTTCAATGTTCCCATCATGTGCGATCTGCCGGGCGTGGGCAAGAATCTTCAAGACCATGCTGCGTGCGCCACGGTGTATGAATGCACCAAGCCCATCAGCCTGGCCAGCGCTGAGACCTTCTCCAACCTCATGCGCTACATCATTTCAAAAAGAGGCCCGCTAACCTCAAACGTGGCTGAGGCCGGAGCTTTTGTAAAAACTTCTTCCCGCGCCCAGATACCCGACCTGCAATTTCACTTTGGCGTCGGCTATTTTGTTGAGCATGGATTCCAGCAGATCCAAGGCCACGCCTTCACCATGGGGCCAACGCTGCTGCATCCATTCAGCCGTGGCGATATCCGTCTGCGCTCCAGCAATCCGTTGGACGCGCCCGCCATCCGTGCCAATTACCTTTCTGACTCTCGCGACATGGATGTAATGCTGGAAGGCATAAAGCTCTCCCGCAAGCTGGCGGCGGCGAAAGCTTTTGACTCCTACCGCGGCGCGGAACTCCATCCTGGTCCCGCGGCAAAAGATGACGCTGGCCTGCGCGCACACATCGCCAAATTCACTGAAACGCTTTACCATCCCGTGGGCACATGCAAGATGGGGAATGACGCAATGGCGGTCGTTGATTCAGAGCTGCGCGTTCATGGCGTTGAAGGCCTGCGGGTTGTGGATGCTTCGATTATGCCGACCGTGGTCGGCGGCAACACAAACGCGCCGACAATCATGATTGCGGAGAAAGCGGCCGATCTGATCAAGAGTGGTCCTGCATCGCGGCGGGCGGAAAGTTACGCGGGAAGCTTGGCATCGCGCTGATCAATTTGTTGCTATCTCCACCAACTGACCCGGCTTGATCGATTTGAGCGCGCGAACAGCATTGGGAACGAGCGGCTCAATATCGCTTATGTCGTTGGAGAAAACACATAAAACCAAAATCGCAATATTCCGCTCTGCAAGATTTTGTTGGTGACGTATATTCCTGTCAATTGTGACAAGAACGTCAAATAGCAATTCCGCCTGGGATAACAATTTTCCATTTGTCATGCCACCAAAGCCGGCGTCACGCGCCGTTTCGCAATCATACCCGGCGGTAATGAGCATGAATTTCAGCTTTCTTGGAACACACTCGTCGAGCAATATCCTCATTTCAAAGAGGCGGCCAAGCTCGACCGGGCTTCTTCAAGCGCAGCTACTGCCGCTTGGCGGCTCACGCTGGGAAAGTCCTCGAGAAACTCATTCAAACTCCGACCGTGTTCAAGATAATCGGTCAAGGATTTAAAGGGAACCCGTGTCCCATGAAAAACAGGCTCTCCACTGAGAATGGCGGGATCGCGGACGATGGTAGTCAATTGGGCCATGGAAGCAATTTTACCGCACACTCGATGACTCGTGTTACTTCCCTTCAAAACTCTCGTTGTTATTGCGCCCGCCTTGCGGCGATAGATTTGACGACCATAGCCTCCAGAACTTTTTCGTCCACATCTGCAAGCTTCTTGATGTAGACGCAGCCCTTGCCTCTGGTGTGCTTGCCGAGTTTTGGCAGGAGCGCCTCTGCGCTGCTCAATCCGTACAAAACTGTTGCCGCCTTGCGCGGTGAAAAAGCGACGACCGGCATGTCGCCCTCGCGTCCGCTGTCATACACATAGTGGTGGCTGCCGAAGCCTATGATTGACGGCCCCCACATCGCCGGCTTTTCACCGGCAGCTTTCTGCATCAACTTAACAAGCGCCTTGGCGTCTGCGCGCCGGCTCTGGTCTGTGATTGAATCGATGAACGCCGCTACACTGATTTTGGTCGGCTTGGTTTTATTGTCGGCCATGCTTCCGTCTCTTTCGTCTTCAATTTATCGTCGAAGGCTTTCGCGCGACAGTCTTTACTTCCCCTTCAAAAACTCCGCTACGGTCTTGATATACAAGTTCGGCTGATCCACAAACGCCATGTGCCCGGACTGTGGCATGATCGCCAGCTTTGATCCTGCAATTTTTTCATGCATGGTGCGTGAAAGCCGCGGATTGGATTCGTCGTGGTCGCCGCAGATCAGCAGCGTTGGAACATGAATGCTGGAAAGTTTGTCCAGGTATTCCACCGATTTCAAATTACCGTCGATGACAAACTCTCCGTCTGATCCCCACATCTCGCGGTACAGATCCCATGAAGTACTGGTGTTGCCCGATGCAGGATCGTAATTCGCATCCGGCCGACGCTGATAAAGATACGGGAAGTAGCCATCGCCCCAGGCCAGCTTGGCATAATCGTCTGGGTAGCGTCCTTTTTCCCAGTCCTTGCCTTTATTAAAGAGACCGGCTTTTTCCAGAGCCTCCAGTTTTGCCAGCGCTTCCGGCGGCATGCTGCGCTTTTCTTCGGCCAGCACTTTGTTCATTTCGCTGGTGCTGTAAAATGTTCCGCCCAGCACCAGGTGCGTAAGGTTCTGCTGATACTTGAACGCATATGCCTGCGCCAGCACGCCGCCATAAGAATGCCCCATGAGGCTGATTTTGCCCAGATGCAGCGCCTGGCGGACGCTCTCAACGTCCTCCACCATGTTTTCCACGGTGTATTGCGTTGCGTCTTCCAGCTTTTCGGATCGGCCGGAACCGCGCTCGTCGATGAAAATGAGTTTGTTGGCCCGCGCCAGCGGCAGCAGGTAAGGCATCAGGTAATCGTGAGCGACGCCCGGCCCACCATGCACGATCATCAACGGAGCGCCCTGTCCAATGGTCTGGTAGTAGATGAGCACGCCATTGGCATCGACATAACCTTCTTGTATTGGATAAACATTGGCGGAAGCAGGCGGAGCCGCAGGTTTAAGCTTCTTCGTCTGTGAGAATGCGGTGATGGATAAAAGAATGACAACAATCAAGAACATGCGATTTTTCATGCGGAAAATTATAGTTCCGAATGTCAACCACAGCAGATGATTGAAAACATTGGGTAAATACTTGCGTCGGCCATGTTTGGAAGGACTAAAATATTAAGCAAGGACTGGGATATCTCTATGAAACGTCTTACGTCGCTTATTGTCCTGGGTACGGCTGCTCTTCTCATTTCTCCTTCACTTTATGCGCAGCGTGGAATGTCAGGTCGCGGCGGCGGTGGCGGCTCGTTCCATGGGGGTGGAGGCTTCAGGTCCGCTCCATCTGGCGGCTTTCGCTCCGGTCCGTCTGGCGGATTCAGG
>Ga0157369_10010768_pt1 | contig 10411 bp, 6 predicted proteins | sample C25metaG_FD_113461 | JGI IMG/M metagenome (GOLD analysis project Ga0157369, IMG submission 113461) | Corn rhizosphere microbial communities from Kellogg Biological Station, Michigan, USA - C2-5 metaG | ecosystem: Host-associated > Plants > Roots > Rhizosphere > Soil | place: USA: Michigan...
CGCAGGCGCCGAAGCCCTGGCCGACCGGGCCGTGCGCGCTCGCTGGATCCTCGCCGACGGCAGCCGCCTGACCATCGAACTCAACCTGAGCGACAAGGCCGTGCAGCTCGACGAGGCGCCTCAGGGCGAGTTGCTGCACAGCAGCGACGCTGCAGCAACGCCTGCCCGCCAGGACGGCACGCTGACCGCGCATTCGGCACTGGTCTGGCTGGAGAAAAAGGCATGAGTGACGATCGTCTGGAACAACTGGCCGAGGCCGCCGGCATCGCCATCGAATGGACCGCCTACGACGGCCAGCGCCAACGCGTAAGCCCGGAGGCGCTGCGCAATCTGCTCAAGGCCATCGAATTGCCGGCGGACAGTGACGCCGATATCGACGCCAGCCTGCGCAAGCTGGCCGAGGTGGGTGACAAGCACCACTTGCCGCCGCTCATCACCGCGGTGGTCGATAAACCGGTCGGTGCGCCGGACCAGTTCAAGCGCGGTGTCCGCTACCAGGTACAGCTGGAAGGCGGCGAGCGTCTGGACGGCCAGGTCGACGACCGCGGACAGCTGGCGCCGATCAGCGCCGCCGGTTATCACCAGGCCGAGGTCGATGGCGAAGCCCTGACCCTGGCCGTCGCGCCGGAACGCTGCTTCACCATCGCCGACGCCACCGGCAATGAACAGGCCCGTCTCTGGGGTCTGGCCGTGCAGCTCTACAGCCTCAGACGCGAAGGGGGCAGCGGCGCCGGCGATCTCCAGGGCCTGGTGCACTTCGCCAAGGCCGCCGGCGACAAAGGCGCCGACGCCCTGGCCATCAGCCCCTTGCACGCCATGTTCAGCGCCGATGGCAGCCGCTACAGCCCCTACTCGCCATCGAGTCGGGTGTTCTTCAATGTGCTCTATGCCGCGCCGGAGCTGGTCCTGGGTGCCGAGTCCGTACGCCAGGCCATGCAGCGCGCCGGTCTGCAGGCGGAAGCCGAGCGTCTGGAGCAGCTGGAGCTGATCGATTGGCCGGCGCTGGCCAAGCTGCGCCTGCGCCTGTTGCGCACCCTGCACCTGGATTTCCGCACCGCCGGCGGCGAGCTGCGGGAGCGTTTCGAGGCCTTCCGCCGCGACGGTGGCGAGGCGCTGGAAAACCATTGTCGCTTCGAAGCCCTGCATGCCTCCTTCACCCAGGGCGCTGCCTCGCCGAGCTGGCAGCATTGGCCGCAGCAGTATCGCGACCCCAGGAACCCGGCCGTGGCCGAATTCGCCGAACGCCATGCCCAGGACGTGGAGTTCTACGCCTTCACCCAATGGCTGGCCAGCGAAGGACTGTCCGCGGCCCAGGCACAGTGCCGCGACGCGGGCATGAAGATCGGCCTGATCGCCGATATCGCCGTGGGCGCGGATGGTGGTGGCAGCCAGGCCTGGAGTCGGCAGGAAGAGTTGCTGGCCTCGGTCACCGTGGGTTGCCCACCGGACCTGCTCAACCAGAAAGGCCAGGGCTGGGGCATTTCCGCCTTCTCGCCCACCGGCATGGTCAAGCATGGCTTCCGCGCCTTCATCGAGATGCTCAGGGCCAACTTCGCCCATGCCGGCGGTGTGCGCATCGACCACGTAATGGGCCTGCAACGCCTCTGGCTGGTGCCCGAGGGCGCTTCGCCGGCCGACGGTGCCTATCTCTCCTACCCCATCGACGACCTGCTGCGACTGGTCGCCCTGGAATCCTGGCGTCATCGCTGCGTGGTCATGGGTGAAGACCTGGGGACGGTGCCCGAAGGCTTCCGCGAACGCCTGGCCGAGCGCGCCATCATGGGCATGCAGGTGCTGCTGTTCGAGCGAGATGGCAAGGCCTTCAAGCCCGCTGCGCAATGGTCGGACACAGCCATGGGCATGCCCACCACCCATGACCTGCCGACCCTTACCGGTTGGTGGCAGGGCCGCGATGCCGACTGGCAGGAGGAGCTGGGGCTGCTGCCCGATGGCACCTCGCGCCAGGACCGGCTCGACGACCGGGCCGAGGATCGCCAATACCTGGCCAAGGTGCTGGAACTGGACGACCCCCGGGAAAGCAATGTCGAACAGGCGGTCGATGCCGCCATCGCCTTCATCGGCCGCACCCCGGCACCGCTGATCATCCTGCCGGTGGAAGACGCCCTGGGCCAGCTGGAGCAGGCCAACCTGCCCGGCACCACCAACGAGCACCCCAATTGGCTGCGCCGCTGGGACGACCCGGCCGAGCGCCTGCTGAACGCTGCTACCCCTAAACGACGCCTGAGCGTGCTGAGCACTGCGCGTAATAATCCGGAGAACACTCGATGAGTCGCTTGCGCGCTACCGTACGCCTGCAGTTCCACAAGGACTTCACCTTCGACGATGCCCTGCCCCTGGTGGACTACTACGCCAAGCTGGGTATCAGCCACGTCTACGCCTCGCCCATCACCACCGCTCGCGCCGGCTCCGTGCACGGCTACGACGTGGTGGATCCGACCCGGGTCAACCCGGAGCTGGGCGGCGAAGACGCGCTGCGGCGCCTGGTCGCCCGCCTGCGTGAGCACGGCATGGGGCTGATCGCCGACTTCGTGCCCAACCACACCAACGTGGGCGGTTCGGAAAATGCCTGGTGGCTGGATATTCTCGAATGGGGTCGTCAGAGCCGCTATGCCGGCTTCTACGACATCAACTGGTACGGCCCGGACCCGGATCTGCAGGGCCAGGTGCTGCTGCCCTTCCTCGGTGACGCCTATGGCAACGTGCTGCAGGCCGGCGACCTCAAGCTGGTGTTCGACGCCGAGCAAGGCGCCTTCCGCGTGGAGTACTACGCCCACCACTTCCCCATCAACCCAGGCACCTATGGCCAGATCCTGCGCGAGAGCGACCTGCCCCAACTGAGCCTCTTCGCGGATGCCTTCTCGGCACGTGCCAAGGATCTGGACGAAGCCCGCGGCGCCCAGCGCCAGCTGGCGGATGCCGCCAGGGATCCCGCTGTGGCAGCGGCCATCGAGAAGGCGGTCGCCGCCTTCGATGGCAGCCAGCCGGCCAACCAGGAACGCCTGCATGCCCTGCTGGAGAGTCAGCATTATCGCCTGGCCAGCTGGCGCACCGCATCGGACGACATCAACTGGCGGCGCTTCTTCGACATCACCGAACTCGGCGGCCTGCGCATGGAGCGCCACGAGGTGTTCGAGGAGACCCATTCGCTGATCTTCCGCCTGATCAGCGAAGGCCTGCTCGACGGCCTGCGCCTGGATCACATCGACGGCCTGGCCAATCCCCGTGCCTATTGCCGCAAGCTGCGCCGTCGGGTGGACGACCTTTGCGCCAGCCGCACCGGTGGCGCGCCGGAAGATGGCTTCCCCATCTATATCGAGAAGATCCTGGCGGACGGCGAGCAGTTGCGCGAAGGCTGGGGCATCGATGGCACGACCGGCTACGAGTTCATGAACGAGGTCTCGGCGGTGCAGCATGCGGCCAGCGGCGAAGCACCGCTCCGCCGGTTCTGGGCCGAGCGGACCGGTCGTACCGAGGACTTCCTCGAAGAGGTACGGGAAGCACGGCGTCTGGTTCTCACCGGCGCGCTGTCCAGCGAATTCGAATCCGCCGTGCACACCCTGCACCTGCTCGCCCAACAGGACTGGCGTACCCGCGACACCAGTCAGGGCGCCATCCGCCGGGTGCTGCTGGAGCTGATCGTGCAGTTCAAGGTCTATCGCACCTATGCCGGCGCGGCGGGTTTCGTCGGTGCCGATGCCCAGTGGTTCGATACCGCGCTGGAGGCCGCCCGCCCCCATGTCAGCGAAGCAGAACAGCCGCTACTGGAGCAACTGCGCGCCTGGCTGGGTGGTGATGCCCCGCGGCACAAGCCCGTGGGCAGCGTGGCACGTCGCGAACAGCGCCGGGCGATCACCAAGTTCCAGCAGCTCACTTCGCCCATTGCTGCCAAGGCCGTGGAAGATACCGCCTGCTATCGCTCCGCACCGCTGCTGTCGCGCAATGACGTGGGTTTCGATCCGCAGCATTTCGCCCAGCCGGTCAGTGCCTTCCACCAGGCCAGCGGTTGGCGCGCTGAACACTTCCCGCGCAACATGCTCACCACCGCGACCCACGACCACAAGCGTGGCGAGGACACCCGCGCTCGCCTGGCGGTGGTCTCGGAACGTCCGGATGCCTACATCGCCCAGGCCACCCGCTGGATGCAGCAGGCCGCCCCGCTGCGCGGCCAGTGGAACGACGCCCCGGCGCCGACGCCGGGCGATGAACTCATGCTCTACCAGACCCTGCTCGCCAGCTGGCCACTGCATCTGCAGGCCGATGACCGGCAGGGTCTGGAGGCCTATCTGGAGCGTCTGCTGCAGTGGCAGGAAAAGGCCCTGCGCGAGGAGAAGCTGGAGTCCGACTGGTGGGCTCCGAACGGGGACTACGAAGCGGCCTGCAAGGCCTTTCTGGAAGGTCTGCTCACCGACGATCAGTACCGCGGCCTGCGTAGCGAGATCGTCACTGCGGTACAGGAACTGGCGCCAGCAGGTGCCCTGAACGGCCTGGTGCAGATGCTACTGCGCAATACCGCGCCCGGCGTGCCCGACCTCTACCAGGGTGGTGAATTCTGGGACTTCAGCCTGGTGGAGCCCGACAACCGTCGCGCCGTGGACTACGCCCCGCGGCAGCAGGCGCTGACCAGGCACGCCTCGGTCGATGCTGCTCTGGATGCCTGGCAGAACGGCGAGATCAAGCAGCAGGTACTGGCTGCCGTATTGCAACTGCGCAAGCAGCGGCCGCAACTGTTCACCGAAGGTGACTATCTGCCCCTGAGCGTAGTGGGTGCCCACGCCGATCAGGTGCTGGCCTTTGCCCGTACCTGGGAACAACAGGCAGTGATCGTCATCGTGCCGGTGCATGCCTCCGAACTGCTGGAGAACAACGGAAAACTGCAATTTTCCGCCGAGGCTTGGCAGGACACCCGGATAAAACTTCCCGAAACCTTGTCCATGTACCGTTTTGGGGAAACTTTTGCCCCGGCATCTGTCCATGACCAGAAGAAAGAGCTTTCTGTCGGCGAGGTTCTGGCACGTTTTCCGCTTGGATTGCTCAGCACACAAGACATCACTCAAGGAGCCGCACCGCAATGACCCAAAAAGACGAACGCATCCAGCAGCTCGCCTATCAGATCTGGGAGTCCGAAGGACGGCCGGCTCACGAACATGATCGCCACTGGGAGATGGCGACCCGACTGTACGAAGCCGAACAGGAAGGCGTGGCCAAGAAGACCGCGGCCAAGAAGCCTCGCGCGACCAAGGCTGCAGCCAGCGCGGAAAAGCCTGTTACTAGCAAGGCCGGCACCACCGGCAAGACCAAGAGTGGCAGCGAGAAGGCCGCTACCGAAGACGCGGCTGCCGGTGAGTCCGTGACCGAGAAGGTCGAGTCGGCCGCCAAGAAGGTTGCCAGCAAGGTCAAGCAGGCGGTCAAGCCCAGTGCAGGCAAGACCGGTGCGAGCAAGGCCCCGGCCAGCAAGGCAAAGGCTGACGCCAACGTCGAGGCCACCGGCGTAGGTGTGGCACCAGCCACGCCCAAGAAGCCGCGCGCTTCCCGTGCCAAGGCGGCCACGGCCAAGCCTGCCGCCACCGAGTGATGTGATGTTCCGGCCTGGCCGTTCGGCCAGGCCTTCCCCTGCCGCCTCGCTGCGGCGTTCGCGTTACCGCTGTTCTCCTGATTTTTCCAGAAAAAACAACGCTTTGTCGGTTCGCCATCAGGGCCCGGAACTGCGCTGCGTCGGGCCTTTCATATACAGGTAGCCGGATCTGTATCGATTCAGCCACCGGCAGGTATTGAGAGCCGAGTCAGAGCTACTTCCTTCCTAGCTATCCCCGAGAGCGTCGAAATGACATCAACCGATTCCAACAAGCCCTTAACCGAAGCGACCGCGTTCATCAGCAAGTCCAAGTCTCGTGTTCGTGAAGGCCTGCCCTATCCCCTGGGCGCTACCTGGGACGGCTCCGGCGTGAACTTCGCCATCTTTTCCGCCAACGCCACCAAGATAGAACTCTGTCTCTTCGACGACGAAGGCAAGGAAGAAATCGAACGCATCGAGCTGCCGGAATTCACCAACGAGATCTGGCACGGCTACCTGCCCGATGCCCGTCCCGGCACGCTCTACGGTTACCGCGTACACGGCCCCTATGAGCCGCAGAATGGCCATCGCTTCAACCACAACAAGCTGCTGATCGATCCCTACGCCAAGCAGATCGTCGGTGAGCTGGAGTGGAACGATGCCCTGTTCGGCTACACCATCGGCCATGCCGATGGCGACCTGTCTTTCGACGAGCGCGACAGCGCCCCCTTCATGCCGCGCTGCCGGGTGATCGACCCGGCCTTCACCTGGGGCAACACCACCCATCCGCGTGTCCCGCGTGACCGCACCGTGTTCTACGAGACCCATGTCCGCGGCTACACCATGCAGCACCCGGCAGTGCCCGAGAATGCCCGGGGCACCTTCTCCGGACTGCAGGAAAGCGAAGTCATCGATTACATCAAGTCGCTCGGCGTGACCTCCGTCGAGCTGATGCCGATCCACTACTTCCTCGATGACAACCACCTGCTGGAAAAGGGCCTGAGAAACTTCTGGGGCTACAACACCCTGGCCTTCTTCGCCCCGCACTCGCGCTACATGGCCAGCCAGTCCATCGGCGAATTCAAGGTGATGGTCGCGCGCATGCACAATGCCGGCCTCGAGGTCATCCTCGACGTGGTCTACAACCACACCGCCGAAGGCAACGAGATGGGCCCGACCCTCTCGCTGAAGGGCATCGACAACGCCAATTACTACCGCCTGATGCCCGATGATGCGCGTTACTACATCAACGATACCGGTACCGGCAACACCCTGAACATGAGCCACCCCTGCGTGCTGCAGATGGTCACCGACTCGCTGCGCTACTGGGCGACCGAGATGGGCGTGGACGGCTTCCGCTTCGACCTGGCCACCATCCTGGGCCGCGAGCCGGACGGCTTCGACGAAGGCGGCGGTTTCCTGCATGCCTGCCGTCAGGATCCCATCCTGGCCGAGACCAAGCTCATCGCCGAACCCTGGGACTGCGGCCCCGGCGGCTATCAGGTCGGCAACTTCCCACCCGGCTGGATGAAGTGGAACGATACCTTCCGCGACACCGCGCGTGCCTTCTGGAAGGGTGACGAAGACAAGATCGGCGATTTCGCGAAGATCCTGCTGGGCTCCGGCGACAAGTTCAACCGTCGCGGTCGCAAGCCCTACTCGTCCGTGAACTTCGTGACCGCCCACGATGGCTTCACCCTGGCCGATACCGTGTCGTACAACGACAAACACAACGAGGCCAATGGCGAAGGCAACAACGACGGCCACTCCCATAACCTGTCGTGGAACTGCGGTGTCGAGGGTGAGACCGACGATCCGGAGATCATCGAACTGCGCTATCGGCAGATGCGCAACCTGCTGGCGACCCTCTTCCTCTCCCAGGGCACGCCCATGCTGCTGGCCGGGGACGAGTTCGCGCGTACCCAGGGCGGCAACAACAACGGCTACTGCCAGGACAGCGAGATCGGCTGGGTCAACTGGGAGATCAGCGAGAAGAGCGCCGAACTGCAGGAATACGTGCGCAACCTGATCGACCTGCGTCGCCGCTATCCGCTGCTGCGTCGTAGCCGCTTCTTCACCGGTGCCTACAACGAAGAACTGGGCGTCAAGGATGTCACCTGGCTGCAGCCCGGCGGCACCGAGATGGGCGACGAGCAATGGCAGGACGGCAGCAACAAGTGCATGGGCATCCTGCTCGATGGCCGTGCCCAGCCGACCGGCATTCGTCGCAAGGGCGCGGATACCTCGCTGCTGATTCTGGTCAATGCTCATTATGACGTGGTGGATTTCACCCTGCCGGAAGTCCCCATGGGCGAGCATTGGTCCCTGCAACTGGATACCAATCAGCCTGACCTGGATGCCGGCGACGTCTTCAATTTCGGAGACACCTATCAGGTCACCGGACGCTCGGTATTGCTGTTCGAGCTGACCCAGACCAAGCGGAGGAAGCGCCAGGCATGACGAACGCGCAACAGGGTTTTTCGTTCAAGGTCCTGACCATCAACACGCACAAGGGCTTCACGTCCTTCAACCGCAAGTTCATCTTGCCGGAATTGCGCGAGGCGGTGCGGACGGTGTCAGCGGACATTGTCTTCTTGCAGGAGGTATTGGGTACCCACGAAAAGCACCCGTTGCGCTTCGAGAACTGGCCGGCGGCGCCGCAGTACGAGTTCCTGGCCGATTCGATGTGGACCGACTTCGCCTACGGGCGAAATGCGGTCTACCCGGACGGCCATCACGGTAATGCGGTGCTGTCGAAGTTTCCCATCGTCAGTTACGACAACTTCGACATTTCCATCGCCGGTCCGGAAAAGCGCGGGATGCTGCATTGCGTCCTGCGTATCCCGGATCAGGCCGTGGATCTGCACGTCATCTGCGTGCATCTGGGCCTGCGCGAGAAACATCGCCAGATGCAGATGCAGCTGATCTGCGAACACATCAATTCCCTGCCCAGCGATGCCCCCGTCGTGGTGGCAGGGGACTTCAACGACTGGCGTCAGAAGGCCAATGACATCCTTGGCCAGGGCGCGGGACTCGAAGAGGTGTTCATGAAGACCGCGGGGCGCCTGCCCAAGACCTTCCCGGCCAAGCGACCCCTGCTCTGCCTGGATCGCATCTACACGCGCAACGTCAGCGTCGGGCGCCCACAGGTGCTGGGCAATCAGCCATGGTCGCACCTGTCCGACCATGCGCCCCTGGCTGCGGACTTCCACCTATGAATTTCGAATGGCGGGACGGAAACCGCATCGCCTTGCTGGAAAACGGCGAGGACTTCTTTCCACGGGTCTTCGAGGCGATCCGCGCGGCCGAGCGCGAGGTCATCATCGAGACCTTCATCCTCTTCCACGACAAGGTCGGCAAAGCCTTGCAGAAAGAGCTGGTCGCGGCGGCCAAGCGTGGTGTCCAGGTGGACATCACCGTGGACGCCTACGGCTCGCCCGATCTGCCACGCGACTTCATCGATGAAATGGTGCATGCCGGCGTACGGTTCCGCTATTACGATCCGCGCCCCCTGGTCATGGGCATGAGGACCAATCTCTTCCGCCGCCTGCATCGCAAGATCGTGGTGGTGGACGCCCGCCTGGGGTTCATCGGCGGCATCAACTACTCCGCCGAGCACCTGGGCGACTTCGGACCCGAAGCCAAGCAGGACTACGCCGTCGAGGTCGAAGGCCCCATCGTCGATGACATCCATCGCTTCGCGCGCGACGCCATCAACTCCCCGGAGGAAACCCACCGCTGGTGGGGCAAGCGCTCGCAGAAGCCGGCCGACAACCGCAATCCCGGCAATGCCCAGGCGCTGCTGGTGTTCCGCGACAACGACGAGCATCGCGCCGACATCGAAAAGCACTACCTGGAGATGCTGCGCAACGCCAAGCGCGAGGTGGTGATCGCCAACGCCTACTTCTTCCCCGGCTATCGGCTGCTCAGGGAAATGCGCAATGCGGCGCAGCGGGGCGTCCGCGTGGTGCTGATCGTGCAGGGCGAACCGGACATGGCCATCGTCAAGGTCGGCGCGCAGATGCTCTACAACTACCTAGTCAAGGCCGGGGTGGAGATCTACGAATATTGCCTGCGGCCCCTGCACGGCAAGGTGGCGACCATGGACGAGCACTGGTCCACCGTGGGTTCGAGCAATCTCGACCCCCTGAGTCTCTCGCTGAACCTCGAATGCAACCTGATCTTCCATGACCACGTCTTCAACCGTGAATTGCGCGGTCGCCTGGAAACCCTGATCCAGAATCACTGCGAGCACGTCGACAGCAGCAAGGTACCCAAGCGCACCTACTGGCACCTGGCCAAGACGATGCTGGTCTTTCACTTCCTGCGCCACTTCCCCGCCTGGGTTGGCTGGCTGCCCGGCCATACCCCCAAGATCGAATTGGTGAGTCCACCGGTGCAGCCCGAACTCGAAACCCAGGATCGGGTCGATTCCTCGATTTCAAGGTATCCCCAACGATGAGCAGCCACAGCGACGCCCTGAATCATACCGACGACGAGGACGACCAGCAGGCTGGCGACAAACCGCAGAATGGTCGCTGGGTGCTGGCGAAGAAGATCCTCACCTGGGTCTTCCTGATCGCGGTGGTGGTGCTGCTGGTGATCTATGCCCGCAAGGTGGACTGGGGCGAGGTCTGGAAGGTCTTCACCGGCTACAAGTGGACGACGCTGGCCATGGCCGGCGGCCTGGTGGTGCTGTCCTACATCATGTATGGCTGCTATGACCTGATCGGGCGGGCCTATTGCGGGCACAAGCTGGTCAAGCGCCAGGTGTTCCTCGTCTCCTTCATCTGCTACGCCTTCACCCTGACCCTGAGCACCTGGGTCGGCGGCATCGGC
>Ga0157369_10010769_pt1 | contig 10410 bp, 7 predicted proteins | sample C25metaG_FD_113461 | JGI IMG/M metagenome (GOLD analysis project Ga0157369, IMG submission 113461) | Corn rhizosphere microbial communities from Kellogg Biological Station, Michigan, USA - C2-5 metaG | ecosystem: Host-associated > Plants > Roots > Rhizosphere > Soil | place: USA: Michigan...
GACTTCCACGCAGTCAGCGCGGACTATTTTTCGATCATGGGATTACCGTTGCTCCAGGGGCGGCTTTTCGGACCGTTCGACGCGAATCGCGACAAGGGCGCGGTCATCATTAACCGTGCGATGGCGGATAAATATTGGCCCGGACGAAGCACCATCGGCCAACGGTTCAGCAGCAGACCGGCGCCCGCGTTGCCGGATCTCACGGTGATTGGCGTCGTCGGAAATACACGGCACAGATCCTTAAGCGGCGAGCCCGTTCCGGAGTTTTATCAGCCTTATCAGGGTTACTTCGGCCCCCCGTTGGGAACCACTCTGGTCCTGCGCACTTTTGGCGATCCGAATTCCGTAGCCGCTTCGCTGCGGCAGGCGATTCATCGTTTCGATCCCGAGCAGGTTGTAGAGCGAGAAAGGACGATGCAGGCGACGGTGGCGCAGTCGATTGCGACGCCGCGCTTCTACACGATCCTGCTGGGGATTTTCGCGCTGCAAGCTTTTGCGCTTACACTGATTGGAGTTTATGGCGTGGCGTCCTACGGGATCAGTCTGCGAAGCCGCGAATTCGGTATTCGCCTCGGTCTGGGAGCGCAGCGTTATCAGCTCGTATGGATGATTTTGCGGCAAGGCTTGCTGCGGGCGCTATTGGGCGCCGGTTTAGGAGCCGCCGGCGCATGGGCGCTGGCGCGCCTGATGTCCGGCCTGGTATATGGCGTTCCGGTGAGGGATCCCTTGTCCTTGGTAATTGCCTCCGCCGCGCTCGTGAGCGGTGCATTGGCGTCGTACTATCTGCCGGCGCGGCGAACCGCTAAGATCGATCCCGCTACTATACTGCGCCAGGAGTAACGCTGGGCCGTTATATCGCTATCGTGCGGGTAAACGGCACGCTGTAGGGTAAGCGCGGCACATTCATTCTGCAGCACAGCGGCACGATGAATCGCGGCACGCCCGGACTATCCGTTACCGTGGTGCCGGATTCCGGGAGCGGCGAGTTGTCCGGGATCTCCGGCAGAATGACGATTGAAATCGACGCCGGTAAACACTCGTACGCATTCGAATACGCGATAAGCGGCTGACCCCTGCGCATTCGTGAACCATCCAACAATTAGCTAGGCCTAAAATTATGAGGACCTATTGCTTGTTGGCCGATCCCAGGCTATATTGCATATTTAGGCATGCCTAAATTAAAGAGTACCTTCCTGGCCGCGGCCATCGCCTCCCAGCTTTGGGCGCAAGGCGAAACGACCAGCGCCATCCTGGGCCAGGTAAACGATAGCAGCAATGCGCCGGTCTGGCGGGCTACCGTTACCGTGCGCAGCAACGACACCGGACTGAAGCGCACGGCGATTACCGATGACGCCGGCCGGTTCAATTTCCCGCAACTGCTTCCCGGGTCCTACACGGTCGAGGCATCGGCGCAAGGATTTGAGCGCGAAACCAAATCCGGCGTGGTCGCCGGACTCGGACAAAAGCAGACCGCCGATTTTGTTCTGAAAATTGCTTCTCACACGCAAAGCGTGACGGTCACCGAACAAGCGCCGCCGCTGAACCCGGACAATCCCAATACATCCACGACGCTGAACGCCCGCGGCATCGAAAATCTTCCGAATCCAGGAGGCGATATGACCTATCCGCTGCAGTTTGCCGCAGGCGCGCTGGTCAACACGGCCGGCAGCGGAAACGATTTTGTTGGTGGAACGAACGGCTATGGCAATGTCGAATTCAATGGGCTGCCATCGCTGTCAAACGGCTACATCGTGGATGGCCTGGAGACCAACGATCCGCTCACGAACTTGAACAGCGGCCTTTCGACGAATCTTGTGCTGGGGTTGAACTCGATAGCGGAGGTCACCGTAAACACACTTTCCTATGCCGTGGATCAGGGACGATACGGGGCTTCGCAGGTGAATTATGTAACCAAGTCCGGCACCAACCAGTTCCATGGCAATCTGTACGAGCTCTGGAACGGCTCGCGATTCAATGCCGCGAACTTCTTTACCAATTCCACTCCCGGCAATCACAAGCCACGCTCCACCATCAATCATTTTGGCGGCAGTCTCGGCGGCCCGATCGTTCGCGATAAGCTGTTTTTCTTTGCCGATTCTGAATGGGTGCGCATCGCGCTTCCGATTGTTTCCACCGTAACGGTACCGAGCGCTACATTTCAACAATATGTACTGGACCAGCTTCCGCGCGGAGGAACCGACGCGGTGACTGGATCCAGGTATGCCCCCGCGCCGCAATCAGTGCCGTTCTATCGGAAGCTGTTCTCGCTTTATGAATCGGCCGGCGGCACTCCATTAGCCGTTCTCGGCTGTCCGTTCAATAGCGATGGCACTCCTGCCGCGGGAGCACCCGCTAATGGAAATGGCTGCGCCAACCGGCGCACCGTCTCGCGCTCGAGCAGCGATTCCGAACAGGTGCAGACGGCGCGCATCGATTACAACGTCAACGAAAAAAACGCGGCGTGGTTCCGCTTCCAGAAAGACAGCGGTCTGCAAGCCGCCTATACGGACGCAATCAATCCGCTGTTCAACGCTATTTCTCCGCAGCCGCTCTATTCGTTTGCCTCCGGCTATACGCACGTCTTCTCCCAGAATCTGGTCAACTACTTCAACCCGGCGTTCTCCTGGTATGAGAGCCTTTTTGGCCCGGCCGATTTCGAAAAGACCCTGGCGGCGTTTCCCATCGTGCTCGAAGGCAGCGGCGCGAACGCTCCGTTTACCACTCTGGGCGGCCTGAACAACACCTGGGTGCAAGGACGCCGCGCCACACGTTTTTTTCTCAATGACAATCTGGCTTGGACAGTTGGGTCGCACGAGCTTCGCTTTGGAACCAATACCCGGATATTCCGCTTGAACGATTTCGATTTCGGGCAAGGAGTGGTTCCGCTCGTCGGCTACGCCACCTTGCCACAGTTCATTTACGGCGTTGCATCTACCGCATCAAAGACGTTTCCGGTAGCGTATTCGCAGCCATATAACTTTCTGAACGCCGATTTCTATGCGCAAGATACCTGGAAGATTACGCCGGCCGTGACCTGGACTTTCGGTGTCCGCGCCACGCACAATTCGAATCCGCTGAATCCGCATAATGCGGTAGCGCGATTGAAAGGATCGTTCGCCTCCATCCCGCACAATATCGATCAGCCGCTGAATTCGGTCATTCAGACGGATCTGCGGACGGTGTTCGACTCCGTGCCGTTAGCCATTCTCCAGCCGCGTACCGCCATTGCCTGGCAAGCGCTGCCCAACACGGTATTGCGCGCCGGTTTCGGATTATTCAGCGATATTCTTCCGGGAAGCGTTGTGGATCTGGTCGGCGCCAATCCTCCCTACTCCGCTACGTTTCAAGGCGGGCTGCTGGGTACGGCTGGAGGAAGCGCGATCGCGCCGGGCGTTGATGGCAGCGCCGTCGATGCCACCGCCGCGGCTTACCAGCGATTTGTGACCGGATTCCCACGGGGCGAACTTTCGTGCGCATCGGCGCTCGCCAATCCAGCGACCTGCCTGGCGCCCGTCAACTTGACTGCAGTTCCGGACGGGGCGCTGCGCGCGCCGTATTTCATGCAATGGAGTTTCGCGCTCGAGCGCCAATGGAGAAGCGATATAAATCTGCGCGCGCAATACGTGGGGACGCGCGCCGTCAACCAGCCTTACCGGACGGAAGTGAATGCCTATCAAACGGTCTGCCAGGGATGCTTTGCGCCGCTTCCTTTCGGCCGCGCGCCCGACGCCCGCTTTGGCGCGGTGACACAACTCACAACTGGCGCCAACAGCCACTATAATGGCCTGCAACTCACCGCCGAACGGCGCATGAACCGCGGACTGCAGGTTCAGGTGAACTACACCTGGAGTCATTGTCTCGATACGGTATCGAATGGAGGATTCCTGCAGTTTTCGGCCGGCGGTCTGTTGTCGCCGCTGCCGGGCGACCTGCGCCGCCTCTATGGTTCCTGCGACTACGACGTCCGGCATAACGTCACGGCTAACTACACCTACCAGCTACCTATCAAAACGCGGAAGCGGATTCTAGGTCCGCTGCTCAATGGCTGGCAGATGTCGGGATCGGTGTTCTGGCATAGCGGTATTCCATTTTCCATCCTGAGTACGCCGTATTCGGCGAATGGAAATGGCATTGTAAATCTCGGCGATGCGAATTTCGCGCAATTCGCGAGTGTGGTTGCGGGCGAGCCGATTTACCAGCACAATGCCATCACTGGCGTAACACAACCCGGCACGAAGCAATGGTTAAACCCGGACGCTTTTCTATCGACAGTGGATCCGGCTACCGGCGCCTGCCTCGGAAGAGACACGCCCGCTAACTGCCAGTTCGGCAATCTGGGCCGCAATGCGTTGCGCGGGCCGGGCTTTACCTGGAGCGATCTGTATTTAACGAAGTGGTTCTCCCTGAACGAGCGCCTGAAGCTGCGCATTGACGGCCAATTCTTCAACCTGTTCAATCACACCAATTTTGGGCTTCCAGTGTTGGTGGCCGCCGGCGTTCCTGGCAACCGCGCCACCCAGACCGGTTTCGGAGGGCTGAGCTATACGACCTCTCCGCCGACGGGGTTACTCGGAGTGGGACTCGGCGGAGACAGCTCGCCGCGCATGATCGCTTTCCAAGCGCGGATCGAATTCTAGGGCCTGTTTGCAGTCATTTCGTCCAAAACCATGTCGAAGATCTGCCCTAGTTGATCTGCCACCTGTTTGCGGGAAATTCGTTTAGGATCGTAGGCGTGTTCGAGAACCAATCCCGAAAGCGAGACCTCAAGTATCACTTTGCAGGCTTCCGCGGTTTCGCCGACATGGAGGCGCGGCGGCAGGAATTTCGTAATTGCATCGAAGTTCATGGAACGGCGAATCCGCCGGTGCGCGGCCGCGAGCTTGACGTGCAGTTTCTTGTGTCGCAAAGCGAAGAGCTTGAATTCGAGGGATAGTATGACCCAGCGCAGATCGTCGGCGCGTTTCACATAGCGCGTGCGCAACGTCTTCAATGCCTCTTCTGGACCTTCACAGCGCTCGAGCAGCGTATGCAATTCCGCAACTCGCTTAACGGACTGCTGTTCGAGCAGAACCAGGAACAGATCTTCCTTAGTTTCGAAATTGGCGTAAAACGCGCCTCGCGTGTGTCCCGCGGCGGCGGCAATATCTTCGATGCGGGCGGCTTCAAAACCATCGCGCACGAAGATGCGCAGTCCGGCTTCGAGCAATTTTCGCCTGGTCTGTTCGGTGCGTTGTTGATGCTTATTGGGACCGCGCATTCTTACCCGTACAATTATATACGATCATGTATGCAATATGGTACATTGACGTATGGATTTATGCGCTTTGTATTGAGTGGCGCCGTTTGGCTCTGTACCGCCGCGGAACTGCTGGCCCAGCTCGGCCCGGGCGCCGGCATGCCGCCCTCCAACCGGGCCGCGCAATTGCCGCTTTCCGGCAAAACCGGCGCCGAAGAATCCGTTACGACGCAGCAGACTACCGCCTCAGGCACGTCAGTTCAAGTGAGCGGCGGCTATGCAGGCAGCGTGCGCGGCGGCAACATTCCGGTCGGCGTCATCACACTCACGCTGCACGACGCCATTCAAAAAGGACTAGCGGCCAATCTGGGTCCGATCGCGGCGGGCAATGCTTCCCGCGCCGCGCGCGCCGAGCGCATTCAGGCACTGAGCGCGCTGCTTCCCAACATCGCAGCCAGCGCCAGCAATACCGTCACGCAAGTGAATCTCGCGGCGTACGGGTTCCAGTTTAAAGCCCCGGCCAATTCCGATTTTTCCATTCCGAGCGTCGTCGGGCCGTTCAATTACTCATCGCTGCAGGGTACGCTGAGCCAATCGATCTACGATCCGGTCGCGCTGCGAAATTGGAAAGCGCGCCAGGAGAGCGAGCGCGCTTCGCTGCTCTCGGCGAAGAATGCGCGCGAGCTGGTGGTGCTTGCCGTCGGCGGCACGTATTTCCAGACGGTAGCGGCTGCCGCGCGCCTCGATTCGCAGCGCGCCCAAGTCGCAAACGCCGAAGCCATCTACCGGCAGGCGGAGGTGCGGAAGGCAGCCGGCACCAATGCGCGCATCGATGTGACGCGCAGCCTGGTCGAGCTAAAGACCCAACAACAGCAGCTGAGTTCGCTGGATGCGGACTTGCGAAAGCAGAAGATCACGCTGGCTCGTTTAACCGGCCTTCCGCTCGATCGTGAAATCGTGCTCGCCGACCCGCTGAGCTTCAGCGAATCGCCGATTCCGGGCGCTGAGGCCGCGCTGCAGCTTGCCTATCGCCAACGGCCCGACTTGCGAGCCGCGGAAGCCCAAGTACGCACGGCCGAGATGGCATTATCCGCAGCGCACGCCGAACGATTGCCGTCAGCGTCCCTCAATGGAAATTACGGCGTACTCGGGCCGAACCCCTCTTCGACCCACGGGGTTTTCGCCGTGACCGGTACGATCAATGTTCCCATCTGGCAAGGCAACCGGACCAAGGGCGATATCCAGCAAGCCGAAGCGGCGCTAGATCAGCGTAAGGCCGAGTTGGCCGATCAACGCGGCCAGACGGAACAGGAAGTGCGCGACGCTTTGATCGAATTGCAAACGGCGGCGGGCCAGGTGCGCGTGGCCGAGAGCAATCGCCAGCTAGCCAACGACACACTGGCGCAGGCGCGCGACCGTTTTGGAGCGGGCGTTTCGACTACGCTCGAAGTAGTACAGGCGCAGCAGCAGGTCGCCGGCGCCGAGAGCGATTACATATCGAGCCTGTTCTCCTTTAATTTGGCGAAGCTCTCACTGGCGCGAGCCATGGGCGAAATCGAAAGCGATCTGGCCAATCTTCTGAAAGGAAATCATCCATGACTGCGCAGGAAGAACCGGCGCTTGCCGCCGAAAAGCCGCCCGTAACACGCGGTCGCGGACGCGCTTTTCTGATTTTCTTTATCATTCTCGGCGTCATCGCCATTGGTGGGCTCCTTTTCTGGCTGCACGCGCGGCAGTTTGAAACCACCGACGATGCTCAGGTCGACGCCCACTTGAACGCCATCAGCGCGCGCGTCGATGGAACCATCGTGCGCGTCTATGTCGAAGACAACCAGATGGTCAAGCCGGGCGACCCGCTGGTGGATCTCGATCCGCGCGATTACCAGATTGCTCTCGATCAGGCGCTCGCTCAATTGGCGCAAGCGCGCAGTATGGTGTCGGCGCAGCGGCCCAATGTGCCGCTGACGAAAGTGGAAAATGCCGGCAGTATTTCCAGCGGGGAGGCGGAAGTAGCCGGCGCCCAAGCAGCCCTCGCCGCAGCCCGGCGGGACCGCGAATCCCTCGCGGCAAAACTCGCCCAAGCGCAGGCCAACAGTGCCGAAGCGCAGGCCGATTTGAGCCGCTACCAGCAGCTCATCGCCAAAGAAGAAGTTTCGCAGCAGGAATACGATCAGATTGCAGCCGCCGCCAAAGTGCAGCAGGCTCTCATGGCGAGCAGCCAGGCCGATTTGGAAGGCGCCAACCACGTGATCGATCAGCGGCGCGCTCAACTCACGCAGGCCGAAACAAAGCTGGCGCAATCGCGCCACAGCGCTCCCGAGCAACTGGCCCTGCGTCAAGCCGCGCTCGCTTCCGAAGAGGCCAGCGTCAAAACCGCTGAAGTACAGGTGGAACAGGGGCGCCTCAAGCTCGGCTATACGCACATAGCGGCTCCGATCGGCGGAATCGTCATGAAGCGTGCCGCGGAAGTGGGAGTGCATGTGGCGGCCGGACAACCGCTTCTCACCATCATCCAGATCGACGATGTCTGGGTCACTGCGAACTTCAAAGAAACTCAACTTCGCAACATCCGGCCCGGGCAGTCCGTCACGCTACACGTCGATGCGCTAAAAGAGGACTTCGCCGGCTACGTTGAAAATATCGGCGGCTCCACCGGCGCGATTTCGAGCGTTCTGCCGCCCGAAAACGCTACCGGTAATTACGTGAAAATCGTGCAGCGCATTCCGGTGCGTATTCGCTTTAAAAAAGACCAAAAGGGACTCGACCGTTTGCGTCCCGGCATGTCGGTGGAGCCGGAAGTGCGCATCGGGGGGTAAACAGAATTGCCCACTTCCCTGCCCGGAACTCATCGCGATTGGAAACCTTCGCATAATCCGTGGGTGGTGGCGTTGACGGTTACGCTCGCCACCTTCATGGAAGTGCTCGATTCGTCGATCGCAAACGTAGCTCTGCCACATATCGCCGGCTCCCTCGGCGCTACCTACGAAGAAGCAACATGGATTCTGACGAGCTATCTGGTCTCTAGCGCGATCGTGCTGCCCATCTCCGGTTGGCTTTCGACGCGCATCGGCCGTAAGCGTTTTTACATGTCTTGCGTGCTGCTGTTCACCGTCTGCTCGTTCCTGTGCGGCATCGCACCCAGTCTTCCGTTACTGATTTTTGCCCGCATTCTGCAAGGCGCGGGCGGAGGCGGGCTACAGCCCTCCGAGCAAGCAATCTTGGCCGACACGTTCCCCATTGAAAAGCGCGGCCAGGCGTTCGCGATGTACGGCATGGCGGTTGTGGTCGCCCCGGCGATCGGCCCGACGCTCGGTGGATGGATTACCGACAATTTCAACTGGCATTGGATCTTCTTCATCAACATTCCGGTTGGCATACTGTCGCTGTTGCTGACGCAGCGCTTGGTGGAAGACCCGCCATGGCTCAAAGAAGAAAGGCGTTCCGGTTTCAAGATCGACTATATCGGCCTGTCGCTCATTGTGATCGGTGTCGCCTGCTTTCAGTTGGTGCTCGATAAAGGCCAGGAGGAGGATTGGTTCAGTTCGCCGCTCATCACCACGATGTTCAGTATCGGGGTACCCACCTTGGTCGCTTTCTTCCTGTGGGAGTGGTATCACGAGCATCCGATTGTCGATGTGCGCCTGCTGAAGAATCGCAATTTCGGCACGGCGGTATTCTTCTCTTTTGTCCTCGGAATGGTGTTGTTCGGGTCTACTGTGCTGATACCGGAATTTTTGCAGAGTAGTTTGGGGTATACGGCCGAGCTCGCCGGCCTAGCTCTCTCGCCGGGAGGCCTGGTACTGATGCTGATGATGCCCGTCGCCGGCAGGCTCACGGCTACCAAGGTCGATCCACGTTTGCTCATCTGTATTGGATTTCTCGGCACCGCCGCTACGCTGCATCTGTTTACGGTGGTGTATTTGCAAATCGATTTTCGGACCGTGATTTGGCTGCGCATGATTCAGGTAATATTCCTGCCTCTCATCTTCATACCGATCAGCACGCTGAACTATATTGGAGTCCCGCGCGAGAAGAACAATCAGGTGTCTGGCATGTCGAATTTCGCGCGTAATCTCGGCGGCAGTATCGGCACTTCTTTGCTGAGCACTTTTCTGTCCCGCCAGAATCAGGCGCACCAGCAAGCCTTCGCCGCTCACACCAGTCACACCAGTGCGAATTTTGAACAGATGCTCAGCGCCCTGAAAAGCGCCTTCCTCGTGCAAGGGTACGATGCAGTGACGGCCGCGGATAAAGCCCTAGCAATGGCGTACCGCATCGTGCAGAACCAGGCGGGTGCGCTCAGTTTCGTAAACAGCTTCTGGCTGATGTCGATTGCGGTGGCTTGTCTCGCGCCGCTACCGTTCATCATGAAGAGACCGCCGCGCGGTGCGAAAACGCCTGCCGCGGCCGGGCATTAAATGCACGAATGAATGACAAACGAATTATCGTGGCCATAGACGGCCCCGCCGGCGCGGGCAAAAGCACGCTTGCCAAACGCGTTGCGGCCAAGTTGGGATTCATCTATATAAATACCGGAGCCATGTACCGGGCTGTAGCCCTGTGGGCGTTACGGTTGAGAGTCGCCACCAGCGATATGCACCGGCTCGAACGCCTGGCGCAGGAGGCCGAAATTGCGCTGACGCTCGAAGGCCGCGTCCTGCTCAATGGCGAAGATGTCACCGAAGCGATCGCCGATGCCAGTGTCGCCGCCGCCGCTTCTGAAGTTTCGGCAGTGCCCGGCGTGCGGCGCGCACTGCTTTCCGTACAGCGCGGGCTGGCGGAAAGAACCAGCGTAGTGATGGAAGGGCGCGATATCGGCTCGGTGGTGTTTCCCCAAGCGCAAGTCAAGATTTTCCTGGACGCCGATCCTGCCGAGCGCGCCCGCCGGCGCGCCCGCGAGCTCGAGCAACGCGGCCAGGCTGCTGATATGGAATCCGTAGCGGGCGAAATGAGCCAGCGCGACCTCCGCGACCGCACGCGCGCCGAAGCGCCGCTGGTGCAAGCTCCCGATGCCGAGCTTATCGACACCACCGGCCTTTCCCCGGAACAAGTCGAGGACAAAATTTTACAGCTTGTCCGGGCGCGCGTCTCTAACGGAAAAGTAGCGCAGTGACGCTGGTCATTCCGCGGCCTTCGCTGGTCGTTTTGATTGGGCCTTCGGGCGCCGGCAAGTC
>Ga0157369_10010770_pt1 | contig 10410 bp, 9 predicted proteins | sample C25metaG_FD_113461 | JGI IMG/M metagenome (GOLD analysis project Ga0157369, IMG submission 113461) | Corn rhizosphere microbial communities from Kellogg Biological Station, Michigan, USA - C2-5 metaG | ecosystem: Host-associated > Plants > Roots > Rhizosphere > Soil | place: USA: Michigan...
GCAATGCCGCCGCCAATATACAGTCCGCCCACCGAGAGGATCTTCAGCGCCAGGTTGCCCGCCTCTGCACCGTACGCGGAGACGAACATGTCCATGGTCTTCACGCAGATCTCGCTCTCCCCGCTCAGCGCTCTTTCCGTGATCACGGCATTCCAGTCAGCCGCGCCCCCGATCTCTCTGGCTACTGCCGGCTCCACGGGAATGCCACGCACGTCGCGGAGGAACTCGTAGATGTTGGTCATGCCCATTCCGCTGACCACACGCTCCCAACTGATGCGCCCGTTGTACTTCTGCTTGAGGAAGCGGAGCAGGTCGATCTCGTCCTCGTTGCGGGGCGCGTAGTCGGCGTGTCCGCCCTCAGACGGATATGGCACGTGAATGCGCCCATTCCACGTCAACAGCCCCTCGCCCAGCCCGGTGCCCGCAGCGATCAGCGCGCGGTTGCCGGTCTGGCTAGGATCGCCCTCGCTCAACGTGAAGATCTGGTCCGGCTGCAGCTCGGCAATTCCGTAGCCGTTGGCCTCCAGGTCATTGATAAGGAAGACGTGCTGAATGCCCAGGTTCGCGGAAAGCTCGCGGCTGTCCAGCGTCCACGGCAAATTCGTCAGGCGCAGGCGGCCATCGCGAACCGGCCCGGGCACGCCAAAACACGCCGCTGTGGCCTTGTCGCCGCCCAGGAACTCTTTCACAATCGCTTCCAGCCCCGCGTAATCCTTCGCCGGAAAGCGCTCCTCGCGCCGGTGCTCCAGTTTTCCGTTGTTGAAGTCGTATAACGCCAGGTGGACTTTAGTGCCGCCTACATCGCCGGCAAGAATCATCGTTCTCTCTCCAGAACCCCGCAGCCTTCCCCATTTGTCGCGGGTAGAAGGGCGGCAGCGGCCTTATCCAGAAACAAGGTGAGTATACCGCTTGTGGGCCAAATCAGTTGGCTGGGCAGCCGCTCCGGATCATGCGGCCCGGTGAATACTTCGCGAACGCGTTCCGCCTTGTCCTCGCCTGCGATCAGGAAGAACACCGAGCGGGCATGGTTGATCACCGGCCACGTCAGCGTGATGCGCCAGGTATTTTTCTGCGAAACGTGGTTGGCCGTCACCAGGCGCGCCATCTCGTGAATCGCCGGCGTGTAAGGAAACAGCGAGGCCGTGTGCCCATCGGGGCCCATTCCCAGCGCCACGAGGTCGAACCGCGGGCTTTCCGCGCCCTCAAGCCGGAAGCTATTGCGCAGCTCCGATTCGTATCGCGCGGCCGCCACTTCGGGGTCGAGTTCGCCTTCCATCCGGTGCACCTGCTCCGCCGGTAGCGGAACCTGGCTCAGCAGCGCCTCCCGGGTCATGCGGTAGTTCGATTCCGCATTGTCCGGCGGTACGCAGCGCTCGTCGACCCAGTAGAGGTTGAGCCGGTCCCACGGCATTGAACCGCGAAAGCGCTCGTGTCCATCGGCCAGCAGGTGAAACGCCGCTTTTGGGGTCGAGCCTCCGCTGATGGCGATCCGCGCCTGACCGCTCGCGTCCACCGCCTCGGCCACCATCTCCACCAGGTATTGCGCAGCCCGGCGCGCCAGCGATGCCGCATCGGCCTCCACGTAGTACTTGATGCGAAGCTTCCTGGCCATTCCGTCCGTTCCTTTGTGCTGTATGGGTTGCATGGCTCCGCCACGCGGCGGAGAGGCGAGCGCACTGCCCGGCTCACGCTGGCTATCTTAGGAGACTCAACTGCCTCATGGTCCTGTGATGCGGGATAAGAGTCGGCTGTTCAATCCGTTCCCTGCGTCGCGCAAGGTATATATCTAGAGTATCGCATTGGGATGGGTCGCGATGCACCGGCCAATATCAGTGTTCGAGCTGCGGTCCGCGGCTGGGCGAGCGCCGCTACTTCCCCAGAAACACCCGGTATTGCGTCTCGATCACGCCGGTCGACCGCGCCAGCGCCAGCTTCGCCAGGTTGTACTGGAACATGCTGTCAACCAGCGTGCTCTGTGCCGCCGCCAGTGTCGCCTGCGCCGTCACCAGCGGCAGCGTATTGTCCACCCCGGCCTGCACTCGCTCGGTTTCGTCGTTCAACGCGCGCGTGGCCAGCTCGAGATTTGACCGCGACACATCTACCAGCTTGCCCGCGGCCGCGGTGTCAAGCAGCGCCGACCGCACCTGCTGATCGATCCTCACTCGCAGGTCTTCCACTTGTGCCCGGGCAGCATCCAGTTGCGCCTGCGATGCGTCGATGTCTCCCCGCAGCCCCGCCTCGCGAAAGATGGGAAAGCTAAGCACGCCTACCGCCGCAAACGTCCCATGCGAGCCGACGGTGCTGATCTGCTGCACTCCGTAGTTGCCGCTGAAGCTCAAGGTCGGCAGCCTCTGGCTGCGGTACGCCTTGTTTGCCGCCTTCAGCTCCACGATCTGGTTCTGCAGATTCTGGTAGTCCTGCCGGTTGCGGTACGCTTCCGCGCGCAGCTCTTCCGGCGACTGGAGTTCCAGGTCACTGAAGGGCGTACGGTCCGTCAGCTCGACGTTCTGGCCGGGATCAATTCCGATCTCCCGCTTGAGCAGGATCAGCTCCTTGTCCAGCTCGTTCTGCGCTGCAATCGTTACCTGCTGCTGCGACTGGTACTGCACCTTCGCCCGGATCTCATCCAGGTTTGTGGCCACGCCCGCCGCGTGCTCCTCGTGCGCATGGTTCAGTTGCACCAGGTCCGCCCGCTCCAGGGCCTTGGCGTCGTCCACCTCGCTGGCCGCGGCCACCGCATGCAGGTACGCCGTCGCCACCTGCTGCACCACCTCGCCCCGCGCGGTCATCTTGGAAAAATGCGCCACCTTCGTCGCGGCCCCTGCCGCCTTCCACGCCGCAATCACCGGCCCCGAGAACAATATCTGATTGAAATGAATCTGCCCCTCGGTCAGAGTGTCGTGCGTGATCAGCGGAATGTTGGGAGTCCCGCCGCCGCCGAACATGCCGCCAAACTTACTGATCAACCCGGGCCCGAACCCCTGCGCCGCCAGGTTGTGCTGGTAGTAACCGGTGTCGCCGGTGAGCGTAATCGTGGGTAGAAATTCCTGGAGGGCCTGCATCTGTCGCGCATGCACGGCGCGCTCGGCGTTCTCCGCCTCTTTCAAGCCCAGGTTGTTCTGCAGTCCTCGCTGGACGGCCTCGTCAAGGGAAAGATGCAATACCTCGTCCGTCGCCGGTTTCAGCGTCACGCTGCCGTAATACGGATTCGTCTTCGACGTGGGATTGGGCGTTTGCGCCGGCGCTGCCGCAAGGCCGAGTGCAGCCACCAGCAGCGCGCAAACTGCTCTCGCCGGCGTGCACCATGCCGCTGACCGGCGTCGGCACGCGGTCCTTGATTCCGTTCCACTCACTGGCATTAATCTTCTCAAACCCAACCGGGTATTCCCAAGGCTTGGATGTCGGGCTGAGATATGGGTCTCTAAAAAATCGGCCGCCGTGGGAAAAAACGGCAGTCCGGTCCTGCGGACCAGGTTCAGGACCGGGATCCGCAGCCGGTCGAGCAATCCTGCTCGTCGTGAGTACGCACGGGCTCGCCGAGTCCGCAGGGGGCGGTGATCGGCGGCACGAATGCTGGTGTCGTCTGCTACGGCTAGAGCGCGCTTATGGCGGCAGCGCCGACATGCTGCGCAAACGCCATTACCGGTTGATACACCCGCGGGCACTCCTTGAAGAGTACCCAGACGCACAAAGCGAAGCCGAATTCCACCAGCAAAGCGTTCATCAATCCGCGAAAAGCGGGGACGCGAGGTTGCTCGTCCCACTCAGAGGGCTGCGCTTGCGATTCCGCAACCCCAATTGAAACCAAGGCGCAAGGAGGCATACAGGGACCCAAGGTGTTACAGGATTGGACTGCTCTTTAAAGTCTGCTGCGGACTATAACACGACAGTCACCAAGTGTCCAACACAAAGGTAACCATCCAGGTACGACCTCTCCACTCCCGGCAAAATCAAGACGAACCGCTGAATTGCCACATATGGGTACGGGCCGCAGGGAACTTGCTCGCTGAAGAACCTGAATTGGAATAACGGCGCTCCCTCTTACACTGAAATGGCGTGCACCGGAGGCAACATGCCGCATTTCGAATACCAGGTTGTGGATGTGTTCAGTGAGGCGGCTTTGGCGGGCAATCCGCTGGCCGTGGTGATGAACCAGGCGGGGCTGGACAGCGCGAGAATGCAGGCGATTGCGCGCGAATTCAACCTGTCGGAGACGACGTTCGTGGAACGCCGACCCGCGGCGGTGGAGCAGCGGGAAGGCGTGCGGGTGCGGATTTTCACCACCCAGGAGGAACTGCAATTTGCCGGGCACCCGACGCTGGGCACCGCGAGCGTGCTGAAACTCACGGCTCCCGACACGCTGCGCGATGGCGTTATCACATTGGCCGAAAATGTGGGGCCGATTCCGGTGCGATTTCCGGGAGAGGGTCTTTATGGCGAAATGACGCAACGCGATCCGGAATTCGGAGAAGAACTTGACGCTGCCGTCGTGGCTGGATTGTGCGGATTGTCAGGCGACGATCTCGCCCCCCACGCTGTGCCGCAGATCGTGTCCACCGGGACGGCCTTTGCCATCGTTGTGCTGCGAACGGAAGACGCCCTGGCGCGGCTTCGGGTGCGGCAAGGAGAGGCGACGGAGTGGCTGCGGAGGCGCGGCGCTCGGTGGTTCTATGTGCTTTCGCAGCAAGCCGATGGGGAGTTTCGCGCGCGCATGCAGTTCAATGGAGGCGAAGATCCGGCGACCGGGTCTGCGGCCGGCTGCGCCATCGCCTATCTCGTGCGCCGGGGATTGGTGCGTTCCGAACAGCGTGTGCACGTCACACAGGGGGTGGAAATCGGTCGTCCCAGCGATCTGTACCTGATTGCACGGGCGGTGGGCGCGAGGGTGACGGATGTGCGTGTTGGGGGCAGCACTGTTCCTGTGGCAAACGGTCGGCTTTTCCTGCCTTGATGCACATGCTTTCAACAGGAATTCATCTTACCAAGCGCTTTTATTTCTGAGGTGTAGGTGATTTCCTCTTCGGAGGCGTTTTTTCCACCTCAATTTTTGCCAAATTTTCCCCCTTTTCGCACGGCCCGGCTCTCCGTACTCTTGGCAGGCATTGCAGGAAATTGAACCGGTGATGAGCCGGATCTAACCCAGGCTTCCAAACGCAATCTGGCGTATGAAGGCTGATTCGTTGCCAGGACCCCCGATTGTCCAAGGATGTCGCACCGATACTTGCGCCCGCCAGGGCTCAATCGAGTGCGGCATGCTATGACTTCCAACCAGGTTCGGTAGCGGACAGCTCCCGCGTCAAACGGCAAAGGAACGGATCAAGCAGCAAAAAACCGCCCGCCGGCGGTACGGGATTCGTGTTGCCTGTGGCCAGCACAATCTGACTTTAAAGGAATAGGTGTATCGATGAGGCCTAAGAAGATCATCCTCTGCGTCAACGAAAACGAACAAGAATTGTCGGTGCTGAAGTTCATGCTCGAAACCAACGGATACCGGGTGGTGTCTGCCAACAACGGACACGAGGCGATCGGAATCTTTGCCGATACGCCTGTGGACCTAGTGTTGAGCGATTTCTCCATGCCCCAGATGAACGGCGATCAAATGGTACGGAGACTGAAGCAGATCGCCTCGCATATCCCGATGATCTTGCTTGGCGATCCGCACAAGATGGGCGATGCACTGCATGGAGCGGATGCGCTGCTGGCGAAAAAGAACTGCTCGCCGCAGGAACTGCTGGAACGTATCAAGGTGATGAGCGCGCGCAAGCGCGGGCCGCGCAAGGGCAGCACGCGGATGGTGCACACGCAACTGGCTGTGGCGTCGTAGGGGCGTGGCTTCCAGCTTCTAGCTTCTAGCTTCTAGCTTCTGGCTCCTGGCTCCTGGCTCCTGGCTCCTGGTGAGCGAGGATGCTGACATTTTTCGCGAATTGCTTCGGAATGGGAGATGAGGCCGAGTCTCTATTTCCCGAGGGAGTGTTCGGCCGCGGAGAATAGCGAAAAATGGGCGGAATGGATGGGGCGCCATTTTCCCGCTTGACGAGTGCCTTGGCGGATGGGCATACTCCACCACTGTGCCCGGAATGGCTCACTTCCTTTGGCGCCAACGGGAGTAGGGTTCTATGGATCTCGTCTTTCTTCGTGTGTGTTTTGTTGTTCTTTTGAGCGTTGTTTGTTACTTCCTTCACCCATTCGGCCTTAATGCCTGGCAGGGTTCCCTTGCCGGCGGGCTGTCGGCGGCGGCGGTAATCGTCTTCGAGTTTCGCGTGCGAGCGCTGAGCCTGCGGCGGCTGATCGGAGCCGTTGCCGGATCGGTGCTGGGCATCTTTGGCGCGGCGCTTTTCTGCCTGGTGCTGCGCTCGGCTCCGCTGAGCCCGCATACGTCGGCGGCGCTGCAAATCTTCGTGCTGCTGCTGATGACGTATGTGGGGCTGCTGGTGGGCGCGAACAAGGGCGACCTGCTGAACCCCGCGGCGCTGGGGAATTTCTTTTCGAGCGATCGGCCGGTAAAGCGCTCGGCGAAGGTACTGGACACGAGCGTCATTATCGACGGCCGGATAGCGGATATCGCGGAGGCAGGATTCATCGATGGCGTGATGGTGATTCCGGAGTTTGTGCTGCGGGAACTGCAGGTGGTGGCGGACTCCACCGACGGCAGCAAGCGGCAGCGCGGCCGGCGCGGCCTGGACATGCTGCAGCGGATGCAGGCAAACGCGACCTTGCAGATTCAGATCGTGTCAGAGGATTTTCCCACCATCCGCGAGGTGGACCTGAAGCTGCTGGAGCTGGCGAAGAAGTGGGAGGCTAAGGTCGTCACCAACGACTTCAACCTGAACAAGGTGGCCCACCTGCACCACGTCGAAGTGCTGAATATCAACGATCTCGCCAACGCGCTCAAGCCAGTGGTGCTTCCCGGCGAGCGCATGACGGTGCTGATCCTCAAGGAAGGCAAGGAGTACAACCAGGGGGTCGGCTACCTGGATGATGGCACCATGGTGGTGGTGGATCATGCGCGCAAGATGATCGGCCGCTCGGTCGATATCTCGGTGACCAGCGTGCTGCAGACGGCGAGCGGCAAAATGATCTTCGGCAAGATGGACGACAACCCGAAGAACGGGGACGCTCCGCGGACGACTCCGGTGGAGATGACGCGGTAGCCACCTGCGGTGGGGCTGACTGCGCTTGTTGCGCCTTCGAATGGTCAATTATTCGTAGCAGCGCCAGATTTCCGTCGTGTCGAGAAGGAATCCGGCAATCGGGCCGGAACCGGCCACGGCAGGTGACGAGTCGATGCGGGGCGGCGCGCCAGGTTCGTAGATATGGACCTGCCGATCTTCAGGATCGATGAGCCAGCCAACCTGGACGCCATTCGCCATCCAGTTCTTCATCTTTTCGGCAGCAGGCGCCAGGCGATCGCTCGGGGAGCGCAACTCGACTACGAAGGCGGGCGCGCGACGGATGAACCGTGACAGCTCGGATTGCGACAGGCCAACGAGCTGTTCCGGCGTCAAGTAGGCGGCGTCGGGGCTCAACATGGATCCATCGGGCAAAAAGAAACCTGTATTGGAGTCGTAGACGCGGCCTCGGCGGTGGCGAATCCACCAGTTGCGCAATTGCCTAATGATTTCGCTGTTGCCCTCACCTGTGGTGCCGCCTGCCGGTACATTCACGCGGATGGTCCCCTCTTTCGTACGTTCCAACTGAACGAACTCTGTGCGTTCGCACAGGTTCTCGAATTCCTCATCGCTGAGCGGAGGATGCAGCACAATGCTGCGCGGGGGAAGGACCGGAATTTCGACGAACGCTTGCATGCGGCGGGCGCTCCAGACGGCGTCCTCTATTGTGGCATAATCCGATTCCGTTGGCGCGAAATCCCGAACCGCGCTACGATAAGTCACCGGGCCCTCCGGTCCAGCGAGGAAAACCATGTTTCAGCCTGTCATCGTCCGACCTCCTATTGGCCGCTGAACATTGCCTCGGGTTTTCCCTTGAAGTAAGCCGGCCGCGTTTCACGCGGCACCCCGAGGATGACATCGGTCCCGGGATTCGCACTGGACAACTCAGCCGTGTAGCTAGTTTTTGAGCGCGCGTTGATTGCAGCGCGACCCTGCTCGTTCCCGCCTCGCGTGGCGAGGCAGAGTGGAGTATTCCATGTCTTCAATAGAAACAACGGCGCCGCAGCCGGCGGATGAGGCTGCGCGCCGATTCTGGCCTTCGGTGCGGGAGGCACTGCGCGGCTCGCACCAGGACTATACCGCCGGCAACCTGAACCGATCGATCATCCTGCTGGCCATCCCCATGGTGCTGGAGATGGTGCTGGAGTCGCTGTTCGCGGTGGTCGATGTGGCGTGGGTAGGCCGCCTGGGCGCAAACGCAGTGGCGACAGTGGGTCTGACCGAGGCCATGCTGGCGCTGGTGTTCGCCATCGGGCTGGGCCTGGCCATCTCAACAACGGCAATGGTGGCGCGGCGGATCGGGGAAAAGGATCCGGAGGATGCCGCCATTGCAGGCGTGCAGTCGATCGTGGTGGGGCTGGCGATTTCAGCCGCAGTAGGGATTCCGGCGGGGATCTATGCACCGAAGCTGCTGGAGTGGATGGGCGCAACGCCGCAGATTGTGGCGACAGGATCAGGGTACGCGCGCATTGCCCTGGGCGGATGCGGCGCCATCCTGATGCTGTTCCTCAATAACGCCATCTTCCGGGGCGCGGGCGATGCGGCCATCGCCATGCGGCTGCTGTGGGTGTCGAACATCATTAACCTGGTGCTTGATCCGTGCCTGATCTTCGGCCTCGGTCCGTTTCCGCGGATGGGTGTGACCGGCGCCGCGGCGGCGACGCTGACGGGGCGCAGCATCGGCGTGCTGTACCAGTTCTGGCACCTCGCGCGGGGAACGGAACGGCTGCGCCCGCTGGCGTATCACCTGAGGGTGAACCTCGCGGTCATGTGGCGTCTGTTGCGCGTTTCGTCGACGGGCATTCTGCAATTCGCCATCGGACACGTGAGCTGGATCTTTGTGGTGCGGATCGTATCGGATTTCGGGGCTGCGTCGGTGGCGGGCTACACGGTGGCCATTCGCATTGTGATGTTCTTCATTCTGCCATCGTGGGGCCTGAGCAACGCGGCGGCGACGCTGGTGGGGCAGAATCTTGGAGCCAAGAGGCCAGATCGCGCGGAGGCGGCAGTGTGGCGGACTGGGTTGTATAACATGCTGTTCCTGGGCACGATTGGAGTGTTCTTCGCGGTGTTCGCGACGCCGGCGGTGCGGCTGTTCATCAGCGATCCGGCGGTGATTCCAATTGCCGCGACAGCGCTGCGCACGTTCGCCTGCGGCAACGTGGGGTATGCCTACGGCATGGTGATGCTGCAGGCATTCAACGGGGCCGGCGACACGGTTACGCCGACCGTGGTGAACTTCTTCGGTTTCTGGCTGCTTGAGCTGCCGCTGGCCTGGATGCTGGCGGAGATGACGGGACTGCGCGCAGAGGGCGCGTTTCTGGCCATCGTGATTGCGGAGTGCGCGATGGCGGCGGCGGGCGTGGTGCTGTTCCGGCAGGGGAAGTGGAAGCGGAAGCAGATCTAGCTCTGGCTTCTCCTCCATCACAATCGCAAGGGCACTACGCCGCCGTGTCGCAAGGCACGATTCGGCGCACATGCAGAAATGGCCGCGGACTTCACTCCGCGGCCATTTCTGTCTCATCTGTATATATGGGCCTCGCGCCCCTTATCGGTCGATCTATTTAGGCCCGGTTGCCCCCGCCTGCCTGTCCCGCTTCCCTGTCTCGAGCAGCGCCGCCGGAAGGCGGGTCGCGGCCCGGTCGAGGAAGAGGCGCATGCGCAACGCTTCAGCCCGCTGCGCCGCAATCAATCGCCGCTGCCTGCGCCCATGATCCTCGTTCGAAATCCGCGCAAGCTGCTGCTCATCGAAATCCGCGCCTTGCTCGAGCCGTTCGATTCTTTGTTCAATCGAGCGGCGGAAGCGCGGACTGATCTCAATGCCATCGGGGGGAAGACGCTCTAGCATAGCCATTCCTTCACAAAACGTTTGGGGCCGACGCCGCTTCGGGACCATCTCCACGTCGCCAGGACCGCATTCGGTTCAAGTATTTTCATGCAGGGTCGATAGTAGCGAGCAGGTGCATTTCGCGCCAGATTACGGGCCTGCAGCCTTCTTCTGCTTTGAGGTAACCGACTGTCTCAAAACAGGACGGGCCGGAATGGTCCCCGGCCCGTTGGCGCCAGTGTTCCGGCTCAGCGGCGATTCAGGCTATGGTCTTGCGACCGGCCCAGGTTCCCCTAGGGTGTATCGACATATAGGGGTGGGCAGCGACGGGAGCCATTTTTTCTCAGATCTAGAAGTGAGGAGTGACGCATACCGGGTGTCTGCTAGCGACGAGCGACGACGAGATGGGGAAAA